>Ga0307515_10017916_pt1 | contig 12864 bp, 13 predicted proteins | sample 17_EM_MG_FD_194513 | JGI IMG/M metagenome (GOLD analysis project Ga0307515, IMG submission 194513) | Populus trichocarpa ectomycorrhiza microbial communities from riparian zone in the Pacific Northwest, United States - 17_EM | ecosystem: Host-associated > Plants > Roots > Unclassified | place...
GAGAGAAATAAGACAAGAGGTGTGTTCGGAATAGTACATGAGTACCTGTGAGAGGAGTGAAGAGTCATACGATGGATTGTGGTGCCCGTGGTTGTTGTAGTGCGGAAATTCTTAGCTTGCCCCGCCTCGCCCCGCTCCGCCCGACAAACACCACCTTCTCCCCAGATATATGACGAGCTTCAATCCATGATATCACTGCCGCAATTGCGGTGAAAGAAGCATGTATGGCAGTTCAAACGATAGTACCATCATATTATTTTGTTGTCGCTGACATCCGGTTGAGTATTGTTGCAGTCTGGAGGTCAGCCCACCTTGACGAACGCGAAACTGTGACCGTGTTCGATGCCGATTTTTCAGCTGAGTTGGCTGATAATAGTCTCACAATAGCTTTTGAGGTAGAGAGGCTTCTGGTGAGCCTAGTATGTAATCTTAAATACTCAAGATGGAGGCATTGGCGCATTACGGTAGCTCCCGTGGTGTCCTCAAATCAGCACGGTGCAGTTAAAAGTAGACTCCCCCGGCCCCGAAAGAAGGCTCACGAGCTCAGACGTGAAGGTGGCCTGTGCGGATTGTGGGGGATTAAGTCTAAGGATTCTTCCTCATCTTACATTCGACATCAGGCAACCACGCATCACGTATGTGAGATGGTTGTTAGCATCTACCGTCCACCAACAGACTTGTCCTAAATGACAACTTGACGACAGCCTCATTCGACTCCGCCTAACGACACGGAATTCATGATTGAAGCTACTCACCATACAGATCTCAACCCAAAGTCCATCCTGGCCCTTGCATTGACTGATATCCTGATCAAAAACATCCAGAAATAGGCTGAGCTATGCTCTCTGACTTAGCGGTGTTGGTATAGGGCGTCACTATACCTCTATTCCCTAACAAAAAGTGAGCTCACCAACGCCCATTTCCGTCTTTGGATCTGAGAGTCGCCGCTTCAACCTGAGCCAAAGGAAATAAGCCCTAAGCCGAGAGTGAGCGAACATGAGTTACTCAACAGGGAGCAGCGAACATCTGACCTGAGTATATTAGTTGTCCGCTTCTACTATAATTCTCCATGTTCTCGTTCTTCTCAAAGAAACATCCGTCAATAGCGGATGAGAAGCCAATCAACCCAGATCACGTTCAAGAATCATGGGACGACTGCACTCCAGATACGCCTAAAGACCGCACAATACGCACTGAATTTGGCACCATCAATTGCCATGCAACTGCCTATCCATCTCAAGGTGGCATTGTTACCCGTTCTTTCACAGGCGTGGAACTAGACTGGCTTGGCCTTTCCCGCTCCCAGCCTGCCAAAACATCCTCTGACCCCCGCGAGGAGGATGAATTTGCCTACCAGATTTTGCGCTTAGGTGCCAGGTGGTGGAGAAGTGAGGCTTACGAGCGGAAAAAGGATAATGAGGCGTGGAGTGGCACACCTTACCCAGAATATCCACCGATTCTCTATGTCGGGTATCCATCCACTGGTGGGGTTTGGGTACTAAAGAGGTACAGCATGGAAAGTCAGCATCAAGAGCAAGCCAAAGCCATCATGGCATTTACTATGGACGAGCGCTGCGCGGTGCTCAAAGAGTTTGGCGCTCAATTCTATACGAGTGTGGATGGCTGTCCGGATATTCCTAAGTCACTGGAAGAAGGCATTGCTGTTGGGAAGCGGTATGAAGAGGTCATGAGTAAGATTTGTCCCGGCAGTGGTTTGGAATGAGAATCTGTCTATGATACAACAACCCGCTGTACACAAAACTCCAGTATCACCATTTATAATACCCTCATCGCCTCCCGTCCAGAGGACTACCCTAATGACTACTAGCTTGGTCCCTCTTTTCAAAGGCTGTCTATCAAGCACTACTCTGAGGTATTGAGCGCTGGGAAACGTATTCCCCAAAGCCTCCCGTCCCGAGTCTACATCACAGGCTCACGCACAAGCAAAGTTCCTGAGCCTGTTCCCGCGCCGAGAAACCGGGAGTACTGCACAATCCAGGACGATGAACTTCCTTAATCGCACCATCACTTTATACTGGTCTCCCAGGTAGTTTGCTCGGATATACCGATACGGGTCTTTGAATGTTTCTTCGACTGGTATGGTGTAATCTGGCTGGATAGCAGCACCATCAGAAGCAAGGCTCAAAACACCGTAAATTCTATCATGTGGGTTAACACATTGCCTATGACTCATTGCATAAGCAACGTCGACAACTTCCGATTCGGGCCAGGTTCCTTTTTTATCTACACCCCTCACCTCCAGCTCAAGCACATCTTCAAGCGGAGTCAAATCCACGTCGCTAAGCCCAGCCTTCTCCCATTCAGGAGTGATCGCTGCAAACTTCATCCTTTTAAGAAAACGAAATGCCGAGGATCCGGCCGTCCAAATCATATTCGCACTTCCCGCAAAAAGCCTTGTTCGCCGCGACAATGCTGCTTCCTGTACGACCCAAAGCCGATTGAAATAATCTCTACTCAGAATATCGTCCAGGGCCGCACGCACGAGCTTCGGATCGTTCTGCGTTCACGATGTCCCAGACTCGAAACTAACATCACTCGTGAGAAATGAGAGTATGAGAGTATTTCCATTCCCGGAGCGCTGTGCCTATCTCCTCGCTAATGGAAATCTATGCCAAGCTGACTCGCTCATATATGCGGGCCATCAGCCTGACTTGATCGCTCTTTTCGTAGTTGCCGGCTTGGTTGATGCAAATCGCATCGATCCAGAGTATTCGTGTCGAATAACGCGATCGCAAATGCCGAAGAGGATTGTCGAAGAGGAAGTCATGGTCTGTGCTCAACTGGTTTTTCGATTCGAGTTGTCTTGGCGAACTCCTCGTGGATAAGATCCGCAGAAAGGCAATCAATGCCCAGGGAGCCCGATTTATAACTTAGTAATAAACGATCCAGTTAACAGTGTTACAGTGCCCATCAATGTTCTACTTAAGTGTCCATACATGAATCTATAATTGATCATGAGGTAGAAGCGTGTTTGCCCAGAAAGGCTAGATCCGACAGCCGGCATTGAGGTAATGTTTATTCGACATCTAAGATGAACATTCATCCTCTTGTAAATCAAAGGCTTTCGGGAGAAATACGGTGAGCCCTTCATATATTGAAACTCTTAATATCGATCACTCCCCATACGAAAATCTGCATGTTAGAGGTGTTAAGATCGGTTAGATGTGTGCCACTGCGAGGGAGCCTGGAAATCGAGGCCAGTGACTTTACAAACCAAGGGATATAACGAGTGTTTAAGCACATGCAAGAAAAGAGTGTATACGGCGAAATCCACTATCCACCGCCGAAAGCTAAATTGTTGGCCCGAAGGCACCTTCAAAGACATAGCCATCCTCTCCGCACTTGGCCACTTGTATTGTGTTCCTTGGCTAGTCTTCATGACGGAAAGTGGGGATTTATGAAGTTAGTGAAACATATTATATGCGCAGATTCAAGAGTATTTGCCAACTATTTCCGTTTGTCCAGGCGTCACAATCATGCAAGACGGTTGATATTGGCACTAGTATGAAGCGGCGTTGGATCTAGTCTGTATGCTTGTGTCTTCGTTAGGGTCATCTTCTGAATCATTAGTGAAATTGTCCTCTCTGTTCATGATTGTAGTGCTTGATCATGATACAGATGATATAGATGTGAAAGTTAAAGTAAATTTCAGGCTGCAATAAGTCGAATACGTGCGCAGGAGAATTTCGTACGGCCATAAATATTTATCGTGATCGTTTATGTAAGTGTATGGTATGACTATGCACCACTTCTCGTCCTCACGTATGTAAGATAAGATCCTGAGGACAAAGCAACGAATCAAAGATAGAGAAGGGAAGACCCGATAAGGTAAAAGGACTCCTCAACCGACACTGAGCCTGAGGGCATTGAGGCTCTTATCATCTACCATTGGCCTTCCCTTAATAATGTTAGCCTGTCGTGCTGGTTACTCAATAAGGCATTCCCTGCAAAATTTATGGTCTATGCAATCTGCCATGACGCAACCAACGTTGAAGGGCCACATATATGGACCTGCTCCGCATTGACACTGAGGAAGCTAATAGTGAGCAACTAAAGTCTTTGAAGACGGAGGGACAATATACTTACGCAGAATGCTAAGTGCTTGTTCTGTTCTACCGGAGATATGTATCCCAGTTTGGCGGATAAGAGACCAGCGCCGGACTTGTTGCTCGTTATCAGGGCTGAAGCCGGTTTTTCTAGTTGAAGTCTGCCAGCACATTTCTCCAAGCACTTCTGTAGAGACCTAGCTTGCTTGCTATGGTTAAGCCAAAGCCTGTTAGACAGCTCCCATAGCTGGTACATGTACTTAACATCCACTGACACGAATGAGAGGTCACCAGCTATTAGCGAAAAGTTGTTAAGAAGTTCGATCATTTGTGATATAGCGGTTCGGACGCGTTCGTTTGAATCCGGGCCATATCGGCTTGCAGAGTATGCTTCCCGAAGTTCTTGGACATACGATTGGAAGACATCATCGGCAAAATTGGCCTCCGAAGGTAGTCGCTCTGCGCTCTTCTTAGGTAAGGAGTCTGCGGGACCACTGGATGATGGCGACGAGCTCATATTAGCCATGTTATCCTTTGTGGGAACAATCATAGCTGAGATCCAGCTAGTGATCGACTCCATACACGTGTCTTCTCCGTCAGGGGCGTTAGATGGAGATGCTCCGATAACCGATGGCGTACGGCAGCTAATGGCCGATGGGGTTTCTGCGTACGGTATTTAATCATAAGTCCAAAATCCAAAAAATTATACAAGGTTTCCGAGGACTAGAGAGATGAAGATGCGTACGGGGTTCGGGGGTTTGACCAATGTCGCAATCCCTAAAATTCCGCTTCTCAAATCGCTCAATCCTATCAAGTTGAACATGTCTGCCTCGGTAGAAGAGTGCAGACTCCTTATTCCCCTCCATCTTGCGTTGTTTGGCCTTCCGACTCATTGCTTGCAGCTCGACTGGTGTGTACCGTTTTGCGGACATTCTGCCTTCTCGCCGCCACTGGCTGAACTTTTTCTTGTATTGGCACTCACTAAAAGACATATCAGCTTTGTAGGTCTCGGTCCATCGCTGGACCGAAAGGAACTGGATTACATACGTTGCACGAAAGCCGTGATCTTCTTCCATGATCCTCATAACCTCAACTAGTGACAGATTTTCGTACAAAGCAATCAATAGCTCGCTTTTCTTATCAAAGTCCGCTGGTGACGCCCATGGGGTGCGATCTCTGCCGTTGGTGATTCCAGACCCACCAATCGTAGCGTTCTGGTTAGTAACTATTGCGAAGTCATTCCTACGCTTGTCCGCATAAGGCGGGTTGTGGTGGTCGTTGTCGGCGTTGTCCATGGTAAAACCGGTGACCAGAACTCGTTAACCAAATCTGTATATTCAAGATAAGTTTCTCGCTTTGCCAGCAGTACCACTGCGAGATTCTTGCTTATATGCCAGCCTGCGGCTGACCCAAGTCTCCTACAGGAGGCGACGCCATAGGCCGGGGGAAGGTGCTCCCGGCTCTAATGCTACAGGTGAGTGGCAAACTTCATTGTAAGCGAATAATGGTGATTGGTCGAAGACAGAGTTTCCTGCATAATGATCTCCCACTTGGCATGACTAGTTGCCTGTCAAGAACGTTGAAACCACATTGGCAGAGGTCTCGAAGGGTAGCTCGATGATATCAATGCTTATCTCGAATACCTAATCGGTTAGCAATTTCTAATTGAGATTCAACCCCTCAGCTGAACTACCAGCTAAAACTGTAGCTAGAGGCCCAAAAGTAAGGGGAATAGTACTAGTACAATGATCCCGATATGAGACAGTTCCCTAACGTGCGTGCTAGAGTATCATATAAAGTTCGATGCGTGGAGGACATGAACCGGCTATTGGCAACTCTCCGTAGTATTCCAACCAGATAATGTGATGATGTGAAATATACTCTTGAGGCCGAAGCCCTCCTTTCGGCTGCGGATACTGTTCTGGCTTAGATCCATCCCCAAAATTGTTATCGGAGCGGACTGCCGCTCAAATAGTCTTGTGGTATGAAAGACGTGCCGGCAGGGGAAAGCGAGTGGCATTAATCATATCCAGGGGCCCCTTGCGCAAAGGCTAAGGTTTCAATGTCGAAATGTGCAGATAATTGAAGCGTATGGAGGAGTTGCAGTGGCTAGCAGCCCACCGGTATGTGGAGACGGCCCACTCAAGCGTAACATCTAGATTGAAGTCAGCGTGACTCACTACAGTGCCTGTAAAAAAAATCACACTTTGGGAGAGGCACTATTAAAGCTATCTAGGCTTTGAAGAGGTAAGGGGTTCTGCTTGTTCTGGCTTGAGGTAGCGATATGAAGCAGTTTGATATTAGCAACACGACCGTCTAGCCAAACCAGAGTCTGGAAGTCCAAAGAATAAGACGGTGGCAAGTAGTAAAGCTGAGGTTAGGTGTTGGTCCGTCACAGCCTCGGGGTCCCAGGCTGAGTTACAGCCTTTTCGTGCCTGGCTGGTGCAAAGTTTGTCACCGCGTGACACATCGCTCTAAATGCAAATCATCTCTATTCAATCACGCAGGTGCATGGATGGAATAACCTGAGAAAGACTCCATAAGACGGAGGTGCTTGTAGGTGACGAATCTATAGATATCATCTAGATCACGTGATTACCACAGCTCTTCCAGGGTTGTGCACATACACACCTTTAGTGATGCCCCTACCAAAGAACCTTTACTATAATCCATTCAGCATTTATCAGAGTTGGTGGCAGACTCTTCATCATTATTGCTTTGCTAAATTGTTGAAATTAAAACCTTATTAGCCACTTGTAGCCAACTGCACACCACTAAAACATGATTGTGACGCTCGCTCGCTAGAATTGGGAGGAAGCCTTCGAAGACTCGCGGAAAAACCAGGTCTAGGTACCTAGCTAATTTAGGCATGGTAGAGTGGCGGTAAAGGATTCGTGTCTCTTTACACATTCAATGTCATCTAGTTCTACGTTATTTTCCGAACATACCATTGCATCGCACATATGCCCATTATACGCCATCGTGCTAGCTAACCCTTTTTTTCCCGCATAATGCAACCCCTTCATCTCACAGATTTTCGAAATAGAACGTGGGGCCACCTGGAACTGCTCCCTCAGCAACAGGCGGCAAGTCTTTCCTCTGCTCTCCGGCCTCGACCACAACCCCTGTCTTGCCTCCCTCCTCAACCGCTATGATTTCCACTGTGTGACACTTTTGCACCGCCTGCTTCAGCCCAGGCACCATTTCCTTCAACACCACTAGCTCCTCAAACGGCAGCTTCCTGTTAAAGACCTCGGTCTTGCTCTCGCCTGCATCAAGGCGTTTCTTCAGGCCCTGGACGAACGGCATGGCTTTCTTCATGTCGGTCTTCTCAATATTCTTGCTGACAGTCTTGACATCAACAACACCAAGCTTCTCTAACTCATCACGGACTAGCGAGATGTACTTCTCCTGCCAGGCGGGAAAGTCCTTCGCACAGAAAATGGTGAGCTTCTTGGGCTGCTTCGGGTCGAACGAGGCGGTCTTGCCCTTCGACAGTTTCTTAATCTGTGCGCCTTCCGCGGAGGTGATGTTAGACGTTGTGGTGCGGATATACGCCTGCGCAGCTGCAAGACTTGGGTTAGTAGCAGGAACTTCGGGGTACAGGGCATTTTGGATTGTCTCTGGTTTCTTCAACACCTCAAGCCAAATATACTCAGCCCAGTGAGGCGCCACAGGCGTAAGCAGAAGAGCTTGGAGTTCGATATACCGCCTTGCTAGGTCATGGTGCATGCCGATGCCCGCCGCCTTAGTAACTTCGCGGTAAAAGTCACGGGCACCGGTGAAGTCGTAGAAACCAGATTTGAGAGCGCTCTTAAAGAGCATGCTAGATGAATTGGTCAGTAAAACTATTGAAAGTTGACATTTTAGACTTACCCATCATATTGCACCCCGGTATCTTGAACAAGTGCATTAAGCTCGTTCTCGAAAAGCTGGTCCCAGAAGCCTTTCTCACCTGTTCGTTGCACCGTGTCAATATTCTTGACCCGGTTGTTGTCCCGCACCTCGATGTACTGCTCCGCTGAATCCACCAGGGTCGCGTCATTAATCATCTCCTCACACCATTTCTTCAGCTCATATAGCTTCAGAATGCTGCTGTTAGCAACAGTCTCCTCAAAGTTGGCGTCTTCAATGGCATCTCCTGCATCTGCAATTGCAACTCTCGTTGCGTCGGCGCCAAATTTACCTACGGCTTCGCGGAGGGTAAGGAAGTTGCCGGTACTCTTGCTCATCTTTTCGCCGTTGAGGAGGAGATGGCCATTCGGACGGATACCTCGGGGCCAGTATTCCTTGGGCCACAGAGCAATATGGATGTAGAGGAAGAATGTCAGGTGATTCTGAATGAGATCTTTTCCGGAAACCCGTAGATCGAGTGGATACCAGTATTCGAATTCCCTGCGCATCGATTGTAAAGTCTCTTTACTTATGTCAGTCTGTACGTCGTCCCTTCTCGTGAAGACATAGTCCCAGACTTCGTCCGTCATCTGCTCAGGTGTAACATTACCCAAGCCTGGCTCCTTTCCAAAGAGGTCTTTATGGAGATAGTGTGCGATGGTGTAGTAGGATGGATAGATAGTGCTATCACTCAGTGATTCAACCATTACCTTGTGATCCCAGGGCAATTTCGAGCCGAGACCGTAAGATCTAGCGCAAGCCCATTGGCTTAGCCAACCAAGGGTCTGCTCAAATTGGTGTTTTGCTTCGGAGGAGAAGGTATTAAGCTCGCCATCGACGTGTTTGAAAACTTGATCGCACCACTCGCCATCGCCGCCGTTCTCCGTTGTTCCGTAATTCAGATACCACTGATCCAGATGTGCAGCTACGCACTCATCTCCAGACCTGCTGATAACAAGTCCGTCTGGTTCGGCATAGTTAAAAGCATTCCTAGAATCAATTAATGTTTGCCGCACAAGCTCTTTTGCCTCTTGCACAGGTCGACCTTTGAACTCGCCATAAATCATTTTCCCTTGGTAGAAGCCTTCCTTGTATGCCAGTTCCTTGGCCTCTGCGAGCTGCTTAGCGTCTTTTGGAGAGTTGATTTTCATCTGTTTAACTAGTGTGGGAGCTGTGAGATTGCCATAAGAGGGTGTCTCAATGATGGGAACGATTTCCAGTTCTGCCCACTCCTTCTTGATGCCGTAGTAGTCCGATTTCTTGGCCAGGTCAACTACTGTGGCATAGTCATCTGGGCTGTCAGAGGGAACTGATGCAACAACGCCTGTTCCTTTCGTCGCCTTGACTGTCTCCATAGGTAGAATTCTGACACCATTGCTATGAACTGAGAGAGGGGCATTGACCAAAGTGCCGATGACATTTGCTCCTTGGAGCTCCGCAACCTTAGGGAAAATGCCCCATTCAGGAAATATGCTTTGGAACGCCATATTTCGCGCAGCGCGATCTGAAAGGAAGAAATACTCGTTGTCCGAAACTTTGAAGATGCCGTAGGTGATCTTGGGACCAACAAAACAACAAGTCTGACCATACATCGTCTCCGGTCGTAAGGTGGCAGGCACAAAGTACACGTTTCCACCCTCCGGAACTGCTCCTTGAACAATTTTCTTTGCTCCTTCCGGCCATTCCAATACTTTCATCTTTATGCCCGTGTACTCCTGTACATTGATGCCTTCTCCTTGGCTACGGTCATGGTCCAAACAAGCTTGACCATCCTTGGGCGAGTAAACCGTGTATCTCTTCCCGAATTTGATCTTCCCGAGTTGTTTAAGCCGGTTCATCTGCCATCGCACAAAAGCGTCGTAATATGGGTTCGCATCGGTCGTTACGAAAGATCTCCGCCAGTCAATCCTCAGTCCGAACTTCGCGAGATCCTGCTTGCCTGCATCTGGAAAGACCTCAATCCAGTGATAAGGGTCTGCGAACCGATGGATTTCCTCCAAAGGAAGTCCAAGAGCCAACATAATCTGAAATTGGTACTTGGCTTTCACCGACTTGGCTGCGACTTTGCCCTTCTTTGACATAAACTTTGTCACATCCTCCTTAGTTTGAGCCTGTGTAGGTACAGGCACAGCCTCCGCCTTGCTTTCGTCCGTTACATCTTCCTCTTTATAGCCTTCAAAAAATTTCCCAAACATCTCAACCTCGCGCGCCAGCTTGTCTGCGCATGCTTTGATAGCCATGCCAGTGCAGTGGAAACCCAAAGGGAAGAGTGCGCGTTTGCCTTGCATTCTGGCCCAGCCCGTGGCGAACTCAATCTTCGAGATGGTAAAACCATGGCCTGCATGTAGAGTACCGTTCATATAAGGATAAGCTATGGTGCCAAAGAACTTGGGCTGTTGTGCGCGGAGTTCGGCGGGGGATATGGAGTGGAAGGGAACTTCAGCCGTAGTTGGGGCGTTACTTTCGAAAACCTTGGTGTCTGCCCATACTTTCTGGTATATTTTCTCAATGATTATAAGGTTGTCGCGCTTTTCGGTCTAAAGAAAGGAGATTAGACCTGTTATACAAGCTCGCGTGGGGCATTGCGGGGAGCTTTCACTCACATTCTCGATTTTTAGAGTATTTTTTGAGCTGTTGCTCGGATCGAGAGCATCGACAGTAGCTTTGGCAGCAGACATCTTTGCGCATCCGAGGTGGAGAGGGTCAAAAATTTAAAGAAGTTGGGACTTTAGCAGCCCTCGGAGTCACTTTGTTGTGACTGTTCCGGCTTTGGTGCGTATGGCCCACCATAGAAATGTCGTGGGTGACGGAATTTGCCGTGGCTTCACTCCCCGCTAGCAGCATAGACAGCTCGATCAGCCATCAATCCTCCACTGCCTGTAGTAATCTTCTGCCGTCAATACCTTCATCATTCACCAGCTCTTCGCCACACACAGGCCCATTACCCTTTAGACTAGTCTTAGATCCTTCAATCATCACCTCGGCCGCCATCGGGTGCGGTGAGACCAGCGTTCACCGTCCATACATATCTCTGATATGCAAAAACAAAGTAGACTAGCCACCAGGCCCTCCAACGTCTTCAGCGGCATAAACCCAGGCTCGTAAGTTGTAAATGGAGCTGGAATGGTCATGGTCGAGCTAGGGAATATGTCGAGACCAGTACAATGAGCTAGTATGTAGAAGGAGAGCTACGGATGGACGAGTCGGCGTGTTGTTCTCCAGTCGACCGGGCACTATTATGGACGATGTAGGGATGCCTTAAATTTCGAGTCGATACATATTAGGAATGAAGAATGGGGCGTAGTTCCGGGCTTGGTCAGGATCACACAAGCTATGGGGAGTCCTTGTCGGTATCAGCCTCTACTAACGATCCTTAAACATTATCTGGCTTACTAATTGTGACCATTTATGAGCAGGATGTTTTGCCTCCGAGCCTCTCTCGTGATCCACTACTCTCCGTGAGCCCCTGAACAGCTATTTCAAGTCAAGCAACGATAGTTTTGGTTCTGAAGGCGTATCACGACCATGAGCGTATCTAAAACCTCTCGAGAAAATAATTACTGATAATTTCGAATCTATTAGAGCTAAGCGGAATTTACTACCTGCTTCGAGCAACAGCATTGAGCGATCTACGAGATCAGATTTATGCACTGCTTGTATGTGCTAATAAGGCATACCAACAAAGGATAACTCCTGCAGGGTGGGCGATTAATTAACTCAATCAACCGGAGGCCTTTGGTTAATTGAGTTGAAGGTTTGATAAGCAGACTGTAGTTAATTGAGTTGATTGCAACCAGATTTAACTGGCTTATATAAGATTATCACGAGTCCTGGCATGGAGTTGATCGTTGAGGATGACTCTGGTGACTCCAAATTAGTACCTACTGCCCTTCCTACCTTCCTACTGGCTTTGTTAGCAACTATTACTAGTCTTGGCGTGGTGTTCTAGCCGTTCTGCCTACCTTCCTGCCTACCTTTCCGCCCTAGCTGCTGCCCTGACTATTTATCTGCCGCCTTTTTGCCTAGCTTAAGCTTCAATCAATTTAACTCAACTAGGCCTTCTAAATTGATTGATTACTAAGATCTGCAAGCTCGCAGTTGATTGAGTAGAGTTGCTAAGTCTTAACTCAATCAGTCAACGGTTAAAAGTCGTTGGTTGATCGCCCGCCCGCCCGCCGTGAACTCCTGACTATTCGAACACCCATATCGAAGTATACATCGAAGCTACTAAGTGTATTATCGAAATTGATAAGAGTCTTAATACCCTAGGATTTCCGGCACTAGAAGAGGAATCGGAAGATCCACTTATAGGTGCCGGACCCCCTTCTATCCTAAGACTTGGAGATGCCACAGCCTAAAGTGTCGGCCGAGCGATATTACCTTTCTAGAAGGGTATTGATCAGGGGTATCCATGACTTATTTACTTGTATATATAGTTTCTTTTCTTCGTAGATTGATCTAGACACGAGTTCTAATATGAAGAGATAATGCCACTAGATGTTTAGAAGTAGTAATTCCTAGGCATCTAGATACAAGCTCCCAGTCTTTACCTTTTCTAAAGATTAGAGATGTCTATATGTTAAGAGTATGTAGTTTAACATCGTCGATGAAGTAGTTAAACCATTTAATACCCCGGAATCTTATCTTTAGCGCGTAAGAAAGCGTACTAAGCGAGCCATATATGAGGCCCTTTGTAAGGGATATTATTGCGGACACCTCGGGTTGCCCTCAGGACAACCCCCGGACGCCCCTCGGATGGTCGCCGGTCACGTGCCGAAGGCACGTGCCCGTAGTATATAGTCTCCACGATCCCAGAGGCCTTACCTCCTCAAGGATTCGTCTCTCTCACCAATCTATCCTGTTCCAATCGTGTCCTTATAGCCCCCTGTCTACAAGATCCCCT
>Ga0307515_10017917_pt1 | contig 12863 bp, 7 predicted proteins | sample 17_EM_MG_FD_194513 | JGI IMG/M metagenome (GOLD analysis project Ga0307515, IMG submission 194513) | Populus trichocarpa ectomycorrhiza microbial communities from riparian zone in the Pacific Northwest, United States - 17_EM | ecosystem: Host-associated > Plants > Roots > Unclassified | place...
CACCTTGTGAATTCTTGTTGAGTCTTTAATGTTTTCAAGTGTGACCCTACTTCAATTGCTATATTTTCACATATGTTGAAGCTGGTATTCTGGTTTTTTTTCCCTCTCTTTTTTATTATAGACCTATTCTATTTATGCTTTTCCCCTGGGATTCTTGAAGCAGAAGGCACTGTTTATCTGATTATCATATTACAATCAATTACTTGTTAATATTTAGTTTTGGATTTAAAATATCAGCCTCAGCACTTGGCCAAAAGTAAATCCGAGTCCTGAATGTCTGTTTTGAAGTAAAAGTTTAATCGGCTAGTTTAACTTTGTCCATGCATGGGTAAATTGATGAAAAATAGGTATGGCCATCGCTAATGATGAGGATAGTGATTGTGTCAAAGAATCATCTCAACTTAATAGTTTAAGCTGTTAGGTGAGGTCCCAGGATATGATTTATATTATTCTCTAACACATCCCCTCAAGTGAAAGCCCTTTGAGCTTGAAACTTGCACAAACCCACATTACCTTGTGCTTAATTTTTTTTTATCAAATAAATGGGGATGATGAGATTCGAACTCGAGACCACTTGGTCATCAAGGCTCTGATACCATGTCAAAGAACCATCTTAACCCAATAGCTTAAACTGTTAGGTGAGGTCCCAGTATATGATTTATATTATTCTTTAACAGATTGGAACAACATTTATGATGGGTTCCCTTTTGGCAGGTTAACTGCCACAATTTGTTTAAAAAATAGATGCCCTTAATTATCATACACTTCTATTTCTATTGGTGGTATTGTCACGGTTTATGATGCTTATATTGACCTTCTTTGCATTCCTTTCTGTTAATTTGCAACTTGCATGCTTAAATGATTAAATCTCAGGAATTTTTTCTCTTCTCCAGTTCTTCACGACAAAGCCTCTTCCTTGTGATCCATCAACTTTGCCGAAACACCCACCAACCAAGGAGTTTGACGTTAAGTTTCGGGATGAGGATGCTAGAAGGTAAGGAATATCCCTATATTATTTTCTCCTGACGTCTGTCTTTTTGACAAGAGCTGGACGAGGCCTTCTTATTGCATTACATCAAAAGCAGTTAAGCTGCTCCTTTTCCCTTTGTTATTAATAACAAAAAAAGTTGTTTCTGTGACGAATATAGCTCAAAGTAATGATAATGTTTATTTTTGGATCACTGTTATGCTTTAATTAGATACTGAACCATTGAACCTGACGACTATTTGTTTAGCTTACATCGCTAATATAAACTTGGCTATAAAAAGGAATATAAATCTTGAGCTGGAAAAACACAGACGGTTCTTGAATTTCTAATTGATTCAATGATGGAGAAATCCTCATTTAGGATCTTTTATCTATTCACTCATCATTAAAGTTTATTTTTTCTGCACTTTATTTATGCTACCTCTTTATCATCTTGCAACCAGGAGGAGAGCAGCTGGAGGTAAAGGGCGTGGATATGAATCAACTAGAAGGGGTTCAAAAGAAAGTAAAGTCATGCCAGCACCTGATGCCAATGCGGAGTTGCAAGCATCCATACAGGTAAATTTTGACAATACTTTCCTGAAGCTTCCTATAGTCATTTATCTTATGGAGAATTAGTTTCTTAGGTAATGGTTTATCTTTGTTTTATGTCTGATATAGAAGCGACAAGGACAGTCTAAACAAATAAGCATTAGTGAAATTTACAATCATGAAGAGGATGGTGTTTCTCGCTCTCCCGTTGGGCCTGCTAAAGGAACAGCAAGAAATATTTACTCACATTCTGGCCAGTCGGTGCATCCTATGAACCTTGGATCTTCACATAATATGAACATCAATGAAACTTTCAGGGCTCCTGGGCAAGACTTTATTTCTTCAAGGCAGGCTGCAGAGTTGAGAGCTCAGAGATCTTTCATTGAAAGGGGAGCGGTCCAGTTGTATGGATTTTCTAATTCAGTTGCAGTTAGAGGTGATTCACAGTTTCATGGTAGCAGTTCAACTAATCTGAATTCGCACTGGCCAGAGGGGAGTTTTAATGCTAGATATAACAGTCTGGATGATTCCTCCCACGGTCTATCAGGCAGGCCAAACTTCTCGAATAAGAAGCCTGGTTTGGATTCTACAACGGTAATCTCCATTCTTGTTCTTGCCATGATTCATTCAATTAAAGAAGTTGAAAATAACAACAAAAACCATGACTCCTCTCATACAGCCATTCCTCGTTTTTCGGGTGAAACTGGACTTTGTGAACTTTTAAGTTAGATTACCGAAAAAATAATTGAAAGGTAAATGGAAGGTTTATTGCTTACTGCTCTTGATATGAGTTGTTGAGTGACACTGGCTCTTTCAAAATCCATGGAAGTCTGAATCTCAGCGATGTGCTTGCAAAGTTAATTCCATGTATCCCTTGTTTCAGAACAGAGACCTTGAATGGTTATTCTGAGACTTCTCTTTTACTTGGAACTTTTTGTAGATGTGTACTAATCAATTGCACTTTTTGCTTGTGGCCTCAGGGTTACCCAACAAAGAAAAGCCATGTCCACTACTCTGGACCATTGGTGCCTCGAGGAGGAAACATTGAGGAAATGCTCAAAGAGCATGAGAAACAAATCCAGCGAGCTGTGCGTAAAGCTCGTTTGGACAAGAACACCAGTGAAAGTGGACACACTGAATCACTATTTTATCACGGGAGGATAAATGGTAGATGACCCCGGAGAAGTTTTGACTGAGCATCGCAAATGACATAAAGTGGGGCTATTCCTTTGGGAATACAATGACGATTATGGAATATCAGTGGCAACTTTCCATTAGATAGTTACAAGCATCTCCCATAACTGGCATGACCTTGAACCACAAAAGGGAGATACATGAAACGCCATTCAAATCCATCACTACCAGTGCAGGACAAGACTGGCCTTGGTTTTTTTTTCTGACGCCAAGCATGTTTATGCCAAATCACTATCTTTGGTCCTAGCATTGTCCGGTTTCAAAGGTATGCTTTTTGCAGCTGAACATCTGATTTTTTGGATCAATTTTCCCCATTCTGTGGCGAGGCTGCAACAATCCCAATTGCCACTCCAAAATGTTGCTCAAGTTAGCTTTATAACAATACTACATAAGTGTAACTTGCTCTTTACTTTGCCCTAGTTGGCACATGATGGATAGCAATATAATGAAGGAAAAAAAAAAGATTTATTTGATCCTGGATTTTTGAGCTGTGTTTCCTTTGTTTCAGTCACTGATACACTAGAGTCCGTTTGTTCACGCGGCTGCGGTTAAAATAAAACGCAGCAAATATATGTTTGGTTATAGAAAAAAACGTTGTTTGCTATTCATGGGTTCCACCTTTTACTACGTTACAAACTCAGTAATCGCGAAGTAGCAAGAGGCTGCTTTTGTTTCAACAGTAAACAATGAGCAACACATATTTATGCACTGTGCATGCTAATTAATTAGCATGCATAGCGTAACTTGCATACACTGTACACTGTATGCATGTTACACTGATACACTACAGCACAAGATAGGTTGCCATTTTCGAGCAGTAAGGAAAAAAAAAAAATCAAAACACTCTTGTTTTTGTTTTTAAAATATCAATACAACGACATGATATATCGACCTGATTCCACTTGAGCTCACCTGACAATTACGTGCCTGGGTCACCCAACTAGATTAAATTATTTTGTTGTTTCAAAACTGTTTTTTATTTAATTACATGAAAATAAAAATAAACACTCATAGAAAAATAATCAATTTTTTTTTTAAAAAAATATATGATTGCATAAAAAAATACTTGCTAAAATATTAAAAAGAATAATTCCAAAACAAACTGAAATTTTAATTGTATTTAAAAAAATATATATTATTTCTCGTAAAATTAAGCATCAGCTAAATGTAATTTTTTTTTATGATCAAGATAACTATATAAAAAAAAATTAAAACAAATTATCAATCACATATTGCACAAAATCAAGGATTGAATTGAAAAGTAAAAAAATTTCATGACAGAAGCCAGAAAAGGACAGGGTGGACACTATAATTTTCTTAAAAACAGAAGGGCTATCATTCTTTATTTATTTCAAATTTGGTCCCCTCACCAACCCGATGTCTAAATTCCTTCAAGAAAAGACGAATGAATTCTTTCTATTCAATCCGTTCCAGGTAGCCACAACACCACCATCAATGTTTTCTAACCAACCCATAAAATATCCTCTGAGAATGCACTGAAGACCACAGCAACGATATTCTTTCCACCAGCAATCTCACAAGTCAGCTAGGATTGAGAAAATCACACGGGATTTCAATCAGTAGTGTGTGTATTTAAGTATAAAGACATTGATTCAAATGATTCATGCAATTAGGACACAACAGAACTTCAAGCTCGAATGCATGCATGCATGTTCATGCTTCTTGCAGCTAACAGGTTCTATGTTTTCAATCTGTCATTGTTTGCCAGAAAATATTAGCAATCTCAAAACTGGGGCTTCTTTGATTGTTTAGATAAGAATAAAGATCAATGTTTTTCAAAAATCTTGTCCTTTTTGTACTACTTACCTACTCAGCTTGTTGCAACTTACAACAATGAAATGCCACAGTAAGATCAGTTAACAAAAAGATAAATTAGAACGCAGAACATTAAGAAATATATTTTTTTTCTCTTCGCAAATCTCATGCTTTCTTTGTAAAAATGTGTAGAGGACACCAAATATCAGTTGATCGTCATTGTGTATCAATCAGATTACAAAATTTATACATCTCCAGAAGTGCAAGTTATATCTTGACCATGCATAGCTTCACATCATGATACAGTAGATTTGGTTTGCAGTTAAAAAATCTACTTACAAGTAGTTTTGAATAAAAATAATGGCAGCTGCTATCCTCACCCATCTATATCTAGAGGTAAAAGGTCAGAGCAAGTGTAGCAGGCAGTTTGAACCTACTCATTTGGTAAGCAAAGCCATCGGTTATTTTGAAGGTCATGTGAGCATGTGATAGACGTATTCATCATAAAACAAGCAAAGTGTTGAATTGACCAGATGGGGAAAAATCTGTGATATGACAGAAATACACATATATTGACTGTCCTCTACTTGCACAATGATCAAGGAGGATAACCAAATCTGTGTAGAATATCATAAATAGGAAGCTCGGAATGCATTGAGTCATCAAGCATGATCAGATATAGATAAAGCTTAGGATATTCGTTTCCGTTTTTCTTCTTCTTGATAATCCTATTGTTTCTCTGGAGGCGATTCGAGCTTGGATCTTCTCTTAACAAAAGAGGTGTGAATAATATGAGGTATGTCTTCGCTTGCAAGTAACCTCTTTACAAGAGCTCTCTTGAATTCCCTCTGAAATTTTACTCCTTGAAGACTAGCCTTGGTGAATAAGAGAGAGACTATGGTAGGGCATTGTAATGATCTCCACGGCGCAAACAAGTACAGAAAATTAACCAAAGATTTCTTCTCTGCTTCTTTTTTATTGCCTGACAGCAAAGGTCATGTTCCCAAGGGAGGGTGTTTCTCAGTATCTCATTTTGGCAGTCAAAAGTTTTCTCTCTCTCTTTTAACCCTTCCCGCAGAGAAGGAAGAACAATCCCTTTTAGAAAATAGACCTAATATGACCATGAAACAAGAATTAGAAATAATTTTAACATCATAAACAAACTAAGAAGAACAGTTTACAACAATCCACCAAACTTGAAGACATACCAACAACAGGGTTGCTTCATCCAAAAACTTGGCAGCTATTTGGTCTTCATCAAGTATCCATCCAATTCAATGTCCCTTCCCTTCATGTCTAAGCATCAACAAGCAATCACACCACCTTCACCTCTCAAACTCTCTACTTCTCAACTCTCCCTCTCCCTCTTCCAGCTCAAACCTACTCAAATATAATCTTACATGCAGCTTCAAAACCTCAGAGTATCCAAACCCCTTTTATTTTTTATTCCATATCTGAAAGGAGAAGAAACCTTTTTTGAGTTTCTCCTACTCTATCCCAGAGATCAATCCAAAAGGGCTGGGAAATATGAGGCCTAAAAGCCAGCAAATCTCCAACCTTAAGCTGCTCCTCCTTGGTGTCTTCCTTGCTTTCTTCCTGCTTTTTGTGTTACGATCAAGCATGTCGTCTTCCCAGGAAAGTTCATCCCCCACCGCTCAACCAAAAACCACAGATTCCATGAAAGAAGCTAGAGCAACAAATTGCTCACAGGGATGTAGTAAGGTCCCACGCTTCCTAACCCAAGCTCTCATTCACTACACAACCTCAACCATCACCCCACAGCAAACACAGAAAGAAATATCAGTGAGTGCCAAAATTTTAGAAAAGAAGTCTCCATGTAATTTCTTGGTTTTCGGCCTCGGTCATGATAGCCTTATGTGGAGTGCACTCAACTACGGTGGACGAACAGTTTTCCTTGAAGAAGATGAAGCTTGGATTGCGCAAATTAAACGCCGGTTTCCTATGTTAGAGTCTTATCACGTCACATATGACAGCAAGGTGAATCAAGCTAACAATCTCATGGAAGTAGGCAAGGGGCCTGAGTGCACAGCAATTAGTGATCCAAAGTTCTCTATGTGCCAGCTTGCCTTGAAGGGTTTGCCTAGTGAAGTTTATGAGATAGAATGGGACTTGATCATGGTTGATGCACCAACAGGGTACTATGAAGAGGCACCAGGGAGAATGACTGCCATATATACTGCCGGAATGATGGCAAGAAACAGGAAAGAAGGAGAGACCGATGTTTTTGTGCATGATGTGAACAGAGAGGTGGAAGATAAGTTCTCCAAGGCACTTCTTTGTGAAGGATATATGAAGAAACAAGTAGGGAGGTTAAGGCACTTTATCATTCCTAGCCACAGGGATGCCTTGGACAGACCTTTTTGCCCAGAGTAGATTTCTTTTCTTTTCTTTTTAATCTCTTTTCCTATGCAATTTTTGTGCATCTAAGAACAAACTTGGTATCATTTTCAAAGAACATGCATGGCTTCTGTTGAATGTTGAGTAGGCAGCTAAAACCAAACTGGAAGTTTCTCTCCATTGTGATTGAATTGATATTTGATAAATGGCAGAGCATAATAAGAAGGTACAAAAGATTGAAGTTTCTCAAGTCCAACCAGTGTCTTTTGATAGGAACTCCTCTTATGCCTGATCATTCTCCAAGTATTGATCAAGAAGCTGACCATTTTCAGATGAGACAGTCAACTTTTTGTTTTTCCAAATTCATCCATCAAATAATTACCAGTTTGTCCCTTACAAAACTCCTGTCACAGTAGATTTGAAACTATAATTATTGAGAACAGAACTACAATATACAAACCTGACAGAATCAGTATTTATAGCTGCGATCAGATACATGTAAAATAAAAGTATCAAAAAAGAAATGCATTACAGAGAAAACAAGAGAGTATAGTAAGGAAAATGCTTTTATAGGAGAAAAACTTGACCCTCTCTGGATTTTCAAAACATCTATATCTGGTTTGTAGGAACCAATAAGAGAAAAATCAACGTCTTAGCCAACACAGGACGACAGTTAATTCACTGATAGAAGACCTTTTACAACTGCAATCCAGGAGCAGATTTCTCCAAAGCAAAACTGTATTGGAGGGCCATCAGCTTTGAAATCAAGTAGTGAAAAACCTCTGTACCATATTTCCATGCAGTGTTTGTAACTACCTGTTACTGCAGAGGAAAAGGAAAGGAGGCAAATTTCACAGCACCATAAAAATTTTGAGCACATCACAGCCAAATATGTCGTTAGGATAACTTGCATGTATTTTCAAGGAGGAAAAGCGTTATGATAAAATCAAAATTGAGGTTCATGTATAGAACACTTGCGGAGCTTTTCACTCTGAGACATAATGCTTGCTGTACCAGAAGGCTACCTGATTACTTTAAAGAACTAGGTAAGAATTAAGATAATCTACAATCCGGTAAGAATAAGCAAGCTATACGGAGGCAATATTTAGTTGGACAAAAAAAGAAAAATCTGTTCCAAAACAGAGATGGAATCAAAACAAGCTGATAATGTCAGCACATGCCGAGGAAGGCATAGGCTGAGCTTTAAATTGATACCAATATAATGTTACCATATATAATCTTAGGAATGTATACAATTTAGGACTCTTAATGTTAGCTATAAAGAATATCTTATCATATAAAGATGCTGATTTTTGGGAAATGGGTTAGACTCCTTGTATAGCAAAACCTTCTATGTATAAGGGAACTTGGGGGGTGCAGATCCGGGGGACTGCAGTTTTCTTTTGGAAGAAAAACTCTCTTGGTATTTGGTGGTCTGCTGAGTGTATTGACAGAGAAGAGATTCTGCAAAATTACTTGATTCAAAAACTCTCTTGGTATTCTAGTTTTGGCTGGGTATATTAACATATAACTCATAAGAAGAAATTAACATGCATGCTGACAACTTTCTGTACTTATTTAACCAAGAGGGGCGTAAGGTAAAAGCAAATAGAGTTAACATCAGAAAATCTAAAGACAAATGCATGCATGCGATTATATTAATTAAAGGAAACAGCTTGCTGGCAGAAGAAAGACAAGTCTCGCATCAGCTGAAGCCATGTCCCTGAAGATTGATTTAAATTGCAACTGAATGAGTCCTCTCACTGTATCAAGAAGACAGCAGTCGGATTTCCAGGAGAGGGAGGATTCTGATCCAGTACAGAGGACAAGGCACCAGCTTTGGCTTTAGCATCGTGGTCTGTTGCAGACAATATTTCCACCGACCCCAGACCAATTTGCCTCTTGATCAAGTCCAGGTTCTCCTGAAGAACCTCAATCTCCCCAAACGGAAGCTTCAGATTCAAGGCTTGAGCCCCGATAGCTATAGCTTCGTCCTTTTTTAACCTCAAGAAAGGCATACAAAGCTTTTGCACTTTCTTAAAGTTAGCATCTTGACCAACTGAACTTTTTTGCAGTGCCTCCAATATCTCCTCATCTGGTGCAAAAGTACCTGTTTTTCTGTCAAATTTACTACGAAGTATATTCAAGCACTCTGCTTTCCATCCATCAAACTCCTCATTCACATATATCAAACTTGTTATCTTCTCTTCAGTTAGTGTAGCAACTGGAGCTGCCTTCTTATTGGATTTCTTTGAACCCGTGATTTGCTTTTGAAGAAGCTTCCTCATCAAAACAATCGAGTCTTGCAAGTACTTGTTGGCAGCCTTAAGAGTTTCATCTGGAGAATCAGCAATAGGCCAGCCTGCATTCACTGCTAATCCATCCTTCATCAAAAGCTCCCTCCAAACATGTTCTGCATAATGTGGGCAGATAGGAGTAATAAGTCGTGTCTGCACATCAATAAAACGCCATACCAAGCCATGATTCATGCCCCCGCTACCACAAGATAACCTGTACTCGTCTCTGGCAGCTTGGAGATCATAGAATCCAGTCTTTAACGCCTCTCTGAACATGTATTTTTCATAATTCTTTCTTGTCGTTTCAACAGCAATATTTATTTCATTTTCAAACACCCGATCAGCAAAGGTAGATGGTGGACCAGTTCTCAGGGATGCCTCTGCAGCTAGAACCTCTTCAATCCATGCAATCTCTTTAGTAAGGCGAAGGATAGCAGCATTCGCAGTCTCAAATACAAAGTTGGCATCGTCCACACCATCTCCAGCATCAGCCAGACTGAACCGAGTAGCATCCGCAGAGAATTCATCAATGGCCTGACGCAGCGTCTTGAAATTTCCTGTAGACTTGGACATCTTCTCAGAATTGAGCATAATGTGTCCATTACACCTGAATCCACGTGGCCAGTGATGCTTAGCCATGATTGCTGTGTGGTTGAAGACGCAGAACGTCAGATGATTCTGAATGAGGTCCTTCCCAGACACTCGAAGATCAAATGGGTACCAATATTCGAACTCCTTCTTCATCTTATCAAGAACAGACGAATCGATTTTTGATGATGTGGGGTATGGACCATCACAGAAGATGAAATTCCAGACATCATCAGTCATTTCTTCAGGTTTAATGGGATGAGCCTTGTTTGTACCGTACATGTCCTCGTTATGTAGCAAGTGAGCAACAGCGTAATAAGCCATGTAAATAGTAGAGTCAGACAATGATTCAACAAGAAACTCTGGATCCCATGGAATGCGAGTCCCAAGCCCAAAAGATCTTGAGCAAGCCCACCGATTTAGCCAGCCCAAAGTATGCTCAAAGCCATGTTTTGTCTCATCAGAGTAGAGATTCATCTTGGATAAGCACTCCTCAGCTGATTCCTTCCATTGAGGATCATCATAAGTGAGGTACCATTGGTCCGTCAGAGCCACAACACATTCATCACCAGACCTTGACATGACACGCTTCTCAGGCTCACTGTACATGACTGCCTCACGTGTCTCAATGAGCTTGGTCCTTAACAATGACTTTGCTTCTTGAACTTTCATCCCTGCATATTCTCCAACAAGCATTGTGCCATCAGTAAATCCTTTCAAGTACGTCAACCTCTTAGCTTCAGCAAGCTTCTCTTTCTCATTTTGGCTCTTAATTTTCAGGTCCAAGCAAACCTTTTCAGCAGCCTTATCGCCCAATTCTGGAATGTTGATTATAGGTACAATCTCAAAAGGCACTACCCACTCATCCTTCACGCCATACTTTTCCCTGAAAGCTGGTTTCGCTTTCAAAACCCGCAATGCCATATAATCATCAGGGGCATCGCTAGGCACACTGGTAACAATCCCTGTACCTTTGTCTGTCAGAATGGTCAGCATGGGAAGCGCATAAATGACCTTGTTGAAGGAAAGCGGAGACTTCAATGGCAGACCAATCAGATCATACCCAGTCAGCTCAACCAAGCAACTAGGGTGTTTGGGGGTCTTTGAGAAGCCCTGATAGGCAAGATTGAGGGCAGCTCTTTCTGTCAGGATGAAGACATCAGTATCATTGACTTCAAAAGCTCCATAATTGCCATCAGGCAGTACCCATGCATTTGTTTGTCCATACATAGTCTCAGGTCTCAATGTAGCAGCAGCTAGAAACACTTTTCTTCCCTCCAATGCTTTGAATTTAAGTGGGAAAGGGGGCAACACTTCCATCTTGACAAGAGTGTAATCTTGGGGCAACACACCTTCACCGCTTGCCCTGTCATGATCTGCACATGGCTGGTCATCCAAGGGAGAGTATATAGTGTATCTTTTATCTTTGATAATCTTCCCCATGTCCTTCAACTTCCTCATCTGCCACTGCACAAATGAATCAAAATATGGATTCATTTCTGTTGTAATAAATGATCTTCTCCAATCACATCCCAAGCCAAAATCCTTCAGATCTTGCATGGCCAGTGGCGGAAAGTAAGTCAGCCATTTTCCTGGTTTCTGGAACTCTGCTATTTCACTGTCAGACAGCCCAAAACTGCGCATAATCTCCCACTGAAACATCTGTCCACCTGATTTCGACACAGCCTTGGACTTTTTGCCCCTGAACTTATCTGGCGGTGGACCTGCACTTGCATCCTCAGGCTCTGGTTGCGATTCCACTGGCTCCTCTACCTCTTTCGAGAACAAGGGTGGATTGCCAAACTTTTCAATCTCCCTTGCAAGCTTATCTGCTGAGGCCTGTATAGGCATACCGGTGCAGTGAAAACCAAATGGAAGGAGCACGTTAGCCCCATCCAATCTATGGAAAGCAGCGGCAAATTCAAGCTTGGAGAGCGAAAACGCATGTCCAAGATGCAAGAACCCATTCATATACGGAAATGGGAAGTTGCCAAAGAACTTCTCGCCTGGTTTAGCTGGCCCTGCACCAGGTTCAGCCCGGAAAACATCTTTCTCATCCCACCAGCCACGGACCTTCTTCTCTATCTCCAACAGCCGGTCCCTCCTTGTGAAAGCTTTTCCACTCTCGGTTGCCATCATCACACAAAATCGACAAGTACTGCACGAAGGAAAAAATAAATACAACACCTCAGTCAAACACCTAAAATCAAACCCCATGAATGAATATCAAATTGATATAAACTTAATTTAACACATGAAGTCAAATCCCAAAATTTCTCAAAAACTACATATATTCATTCCCTTTCAAAACTTAAATTACAAGCACGTAAAAGACCAAAAACATTAAGAAAGAAAACCCAACGCCGGCAATATATTTTCATGGCTCCATCATGAACTTGGAAAATAGCCAGAGCTCATTATACACATATCAAAGAAAACGAAAAAAAATAAAAAAGAAGAAGCCAAGCTTCCAATAAACTGAATTAGCCCACAAAATATAAATGATTAATTATACCTTAAAGCGATAAAAATTACAACTTTAGAAGAAATAAAGGAAACCCGGTTCAGCTTTGATCGTCCAAGACAAGCATGCACGACAAAATAGAAAGAAAAAAAAAAACAGTGAGTACCTGTTTTGCTTCAAGACAGATCGCAGAAACAAATTCCGAGGAAAGACTTGAAGGTTTTGCTTATGAAGAGCCAGAGGGCCAAAGAGAGGCTTTATAAACAAATGCAGAAGTTGCTTGGAGAGCAAGGATTTGACAGTGGCTTTGCTGCTGAGAAGAAGAATAACGCTGAAGGTTGTCTGTCGGGTTCAGAGAATCCAAGCCGCCCAGCTCACGGAATCTGACCCGAGGGAAAACTAAGTCCACCAAATTTACGTGTGATTTCAATTTAGTACCCAAATTTATACATCACGCAATATATATTGCCTAATGAGCATGATTTTAAATTTTTAATCAGAGAAATTATCACACAATGGATGAAGTTGAAAGAACTTCTATATATCAATAAATTTGTTCACTTTATCTTTAAAATTAAATTTGGAGTAAGAACATTTAGCCATTTGTTATATAAATCAACATTTCAAAAAAAAAAACACAATATTTTTTATGTTTTATTATATGAAT
>Ga0307515_10017918_pt1 | contig 12862 bp, 11 predicted proteins | sample 17_EM_MG_FD_194513 | JGI IMG/M metagenome (GOLD analysis project Ga0307515, IMG submission 194513) | Populus trichocarpa ectomycorrhiza microbial communities from riparian zone in the Pacific Northwest, United States - 17_EM | ecosystem: Host-associated > Plants > Roots > Unclassified | place...
TTCTTGGCCAGCAAGAGATCACGCAAGCGCAGGCATCAAGAGGACCCGGGGTCATACCTGCCAGGTGAACGCGCGGCCGACAACGGCAGCGGCAGCGACAACGGCAACGGCAACGGCAACGGCAACGACACCTCGTGGATTGGGAAGATGATACCACCACCTCGAGGGGAGCGGGGACGCACAACAATCGATGGACGTGTAGGATTTACTAAAGAGACTATACTCAGTACAGCAGGAATTACGGACGAGATGTGGAGCGATTATATAGTAAGTTGAATTAGTATTCCATTCATAACACTTCTGTTGATTCGTTACAGGTTACTGCACACCGACTGGTTGACCGCCACTTCGATATCACGAAGAATTGGACGGCTAACACGCAGATGAATCGCGATGCGTGGAGGGCGATTGTATGCGAAGTGAGTACCTTTTATACTATGTCTACCTACTCATATATTGCTAACCAATTCCCAACGCAGATGCAAGAGCTCCATCCGCGGTTCTTGTACCATGAGGACGATTGGATACTTCGACACATGACAATCAGCCGTCTCGCAACTACGACCAAAAAGTTCAAGAGGATGGTAGAAGACCCCGACGTTGAGATTCACCGTGGGTACATGGCAAGGCAAGCACGAAAGGCCCCCGCGCCGTTCCGAGGACCCATACCACGGCGGATAAACAAGGTATGATAGTCCGTTTTTATCTTTTTATATATACGCTATCTCTTCCGCCCCAGGTACCTCGACCTGTCCCACCACCGGTCAGTAAGCGGCGATCCGCAATGTCGCGCTCCGCTGAATCATCGTCGGTAAGTCCGGTATTTTAACCTCTTCCTGAATTTGATAACTTACATGTATCTCTTCAGGGATGGGGGACCGAAACAGCTCTGGAGGTTTTGGTCCGTACTACCCTTCTCTTTTATTCCCGCTAACCAAAATACAGGAGTCTGACGCTGACGAGGAGCCTCCAAATAAGAGGCAGAGGCAACGCGACTGGCCTCCTCTCCCTTATAATTCAGATCCGCCATTCATGGGGGCATCACCGCTCGCGCTCGGATCTGATCTCGAAACCGATTGTGACCTCGAAACTGCTGTGAGTTCGCGACTGTAGTCCGTTATTCCTGACCTCAGCTCCACTCACAGCGCCCGACCCGCCGCACCCCCCCTGAGGAAGACCCGCCGCTCACGAAGAGCAAGGGGAAGGCAAGGGCACCTCCGATCCGATCCAATCGCAAGGATCCCCCCAGGCGGTCCCCTCGCAAGCACCGTCATTCCAGGGTTTAATTGGCGGTTCTTTTCATCGTTAAGTAGTACATTTTTTGGTTCATTATACACCGCACTGATTACAAACACCCAACAGATCAATTGTCTTCTTGTCGATTTGCGATTGCCAGTACTACCTCACAGCTCCCTCGTCTTGTCAGTCCTATACTAGCTTCTCCATTAATTGGACTGTCTATCTACCGCGCGCTTCCCATTCATTAATGTCTTACATTCATTCCTTATTGACGCGTTTCACTTTCTGCACATTTTTGTCGCATCACCAGCATGTATTATATTTGTTATATACATTTTGTTTTATTTTCAATCGTGCATATCATGGGTGGAACAACCTGCTATTCAAGCCTGTTCACCGGCTCTTATGACTGGTAGCACCGGGCCACCAGCCCGGTTACCAGCTCGGGGTCAGAGACCCGGGACTAATTCTGCTTGACGGGACCCGGTGGTGACCGGGTCTGTCACCCGGTTCCGGTACCTCCCCACCCGGTGATCACCGGTCCTCTCGCCCGGTTCTTCACCGGTTCTCTGACCCGGTATTTGTAACCACAGAGGAGAATAGGGAGAACTTCGGGAAAGGATGGGAGGCGTGCGTATTCGAAACGAGCGGGTTAAAGTCTTCACCGTGTCATGTGGATTGGTGTTCTCCGTTGTGCCGGTGAACAGTCATTTGGCGATCTGACTGCTTTGTTAACCACCTGATGCGAGTAAACGATCGACTCTCTGTCTCCTGAATCCCCGCTCGTTTTCTTAATGCGGTTTGTGGCCTGGGCAAGAACCCTCCAGGGTAATTTAATCCTGATCACCGTTCCATGGTGCCATGGTGCATGAATGCTCAATGATACCAGAAAGCACATGTAGAGACAACCTTCCTTCCACAGGTCTCCTCGCTGACCCTTACTCGAGCGGATAGAGATCCCGTTCAACATTTGTCAATCCTCTCATGGCACAGCTCCTCTTCAACTCCTCAAAGTCCTTGTTATCCCAATCTTTCTCCACGTGCAATTCCACTGCCTCAGGGAAAGTCGTGCTCCTCCTAAACACCTCGATGCATAGCGGCCGACTGCTCCAGACCGTCCTCATGTACACTTTTTTTGCGCGAATACTCCTTAGTCTACTCATTTCCACGTCATTCAACTTGTCAACTCGGACCCAGTGTAGTGGCGGAATGGTCCAAACGGTAGTAGCCAATTCCAGCGAATCGCCAGAGTCCTCCCTACACCCGAATATAGAATGTGTGGAGAGGGCCAAATACTCCTGCTCCGATGTGTCGCGCGATGGTTGCGGAGTGGATAGCGCATTGGTGGATGAAGAGATGCTCGAGACGGTCCGAACAGGCCCATCTTTGGGGGTCTGCGAATGCACCTCGAGTTTCTATAGTAAGACACCGACTAATTGAGAGCCGCCGGAGCTGACTTGCTGTATCACGGAGCTTGAGGAAGGTGCTTTCGTGCATTGGTGTGCTGCAACGGACTTCAAGCACACGCAACCGTTGAGAGTGGTAGTCAAGAATATGATTTAGAAGGCGATGATGGAACGTAGACTGCACGGTGTCGTATGGCGAGGGAAATCGGGGATAATCAAAAGACCATATAGTAACATCCTCCAAAGCACTCGACTTGCTGATTGCGTTGAGCAGTTGGCTATGGGCTCTGGTGTCGGTGCTCGCATGACGCAGGATAATTTTCTGTAGGCGGACGGCACGTTCGAGAATAGTCGTCAAAACGGACTCCATGAATATCTCCACTTCTCCTTCGTGCTCTGGAATACGACACATCACCACCTTGAGGTACTTGGGCGCGAGCTCGTTGCGCAGCTCCAATGCGGACCGGTCTAATGATGGTCTAATGGAAATAAACTCTGCAAATACTGGATTACATAGAGCTTCGATATGCTTGCATGTGAGCCGAAGGGACTTGAACGGATGGGGTTGTAGGAACCAATAGCATTTAAGAAGCCCGATAATTTCGATCTGGATCTCAATCGGGAGGCCAAGGAGAAGACAAATTTTTTGGGTAGTGCCCGGAGATGTGACATCAGTTAGGTTTTCAGGCATCTGCTAAGTGAATGGGTCTCCAAATCCAAGGGGAGCGATGTCAGATCATACCTGTATCTGGGACTTGTGTTGGGTGTTTATCAGGGATGTTCCATTCGGAAACGCGACGGCCATAGCAGATGCACCGCTCCGAACGATCGCAGCCCTCATGTCGAACCGTGAGCTTGAGTGACGCTCCACCGATCCACGCGCTCTGGAGAACCGGCCCCATAAAGGAGATGCATTGTGGGGGTACATAGAGGCTGGTGCTAAGTACTAATGATAAACAGACGCCGGTCATGTCACACACGTATTATTCGTGGGTTCGACTAAGGTTGGTACCATCTTTATGAGGTGGAATACAGAAGGCACAAAGGTGAGGTCGTTTGTGCCCTCAATCGAGAGCCTTCGCCGTCGAATATCAAGTTGGCTCAGAAGTTGGCGCGGCTGTAGAATGACAAAGAGTTGCTACTTGCCCTCAGTGATGAAGTCACTCGGTTCACAGAACCCGAAGCTAAGTGCTCGTTTCTTGATATGATGGGGTCAGGGGAAACATCGGTCCGCCTCTGCGTGATACAGGAGTCCTAGTCCCGCACGGAGAGTTGATCCAAATCGAAATACGCGCATGGTGGCGGCCTCTCCTCGCAGTACTAGTTGGGCTCCATGAACATCGACGTGAACCTCAAGCACTTCGCTGGATAACTGCTCGTCCATCATTCGACATCATCTTGAGCTCCAGCTCTGAGGCACCAGTGATAATGGTTAGTGCACAATTCTTCGAGGGTCCAATATCCCCTAAGGACTCGCGATCGTCTCAGCTAGTCGTACACCTGAGCGTCCATACGCAGATACGCAGGTTGCTATGATTGAGATGGCTGCATTGAATCGTTTCGCGCCAAAGTGCCAAACTCCTGTTCCAATAAACATGAAGCACCTAGAAGAATATGAGCTGAGGGTACAGGTGTATCTCTCGACGTAAATGTAGAGTCGAAGTACCTGTCGGATATAGTGGTCCTCAGCTCGTTGACCCACAATCCCACAATGTAGGAATGGAAACAATGAAAACATGGATCCGCTTTGTTCCAGAGTGCCAAGCCCCCGCTGGACTGTAGAGACTCAGGGGTGAAATGATGCCAGTTACCTATGACGCATATATAGCCTCGTACGCTCTGTACAGAGAATGCACTAGCGGGCGAGGAGTACGTGAGCGAGGAGGCAAGAGAACTAGAATACAGAGTGTCCGAGTGTGCCAATCATCAGTGTATGTCCCTTACTGACCTCGGAAAGGCGACCAGGATTGGACGCACTTCGTAGGTACGTATCCATGCTCGTTCTCTAAATGCGGCGCGGCTTTTGTATATAGCCTGGGCGAAGAACCCTCCAGGGTAACCCTGATCACCGTTCCATGATGTATGTAATACTCAGCCGCTCAAAAACGTATATTAGTGCCTTCCGCGGTCTCCTCGCTGACCCTCAGTCGTAGAGCGAATCGAGATCCCGTTTAATGTTTGTCAACCCTCTCACGGCACAGCTTCTCTTCAATTCCTTGAAGTCCTTATCTTCCCAATCTTTCTCCACATGCAGTTCCGCTACCCCAGGGAAAGTCGTGCTCCCCTTAAACGCCCCTATGCTTAGCGGCCGACTGCTCCAGACCATTCTCATGTACACTTTTTTTGCGTGAATACTCCTTAGTCTACTCATCTCCAAGTCGTTCAACTGGTCAACACGGAGCCTCTTGAGTGGCGGAATTGTCCAAACGGTAACAGCCGATTCCAGCGAATCCCCAGAGTTCTCCCAACACCCGACTATATAAAATTCGCGAAGGGGGCCAAATACCCCCGCTCCGATTTGCCGCGCGATAGTTGCGGAGTGGATAGCGCATTGCTTGATGAATAGATACTCGAGACGGCCTGCACAGGCCCATATTTGGGGGTCTGCGAATGCACCCCGGGCTTCTATTGTAAGACACCGACTAATTAAGAGCCGCCGGAGCTGACCTGCTGTATCACGGAGCTTGAGGAAGGTGCTCTCGTGCATTGGTGTGCTGCCACTGACTAGAAGCACACGCAACCGTAGAGAGTGGTAGTCAAGAATATGATTTAGAAGGCGGTGATGGAACGTAGACTGCACGGTCTCATATTGCGGGGGATATCCCTGATGGTCCAACTCCCGTATCCTCACGTCCTCCAAAGCATTCAACCTGCTGATCGCGCTGAGCAGCTGTCTATGGGCCCTGGTGTCGGTGCTGGCGTAATGCAGGGAAATTTTCCGTAGGTGGACGGTGCGTTCGAGAACAGTCGTCAAAACGGACTCCATGAATAGCTCCACTTTTCCTTCTTGTCCTGAAATATGACATTCCACCACCTTGAGGTACTTGGCGAACTTGGGCGCGAGCTCTTTGCGGAGCTCCAATGCACGCCGGCTAAATGGATTAATAGAAATAAAGGTTGCAAATACTGGATTACATAGAGCTTCAAGTTGTTTGCATGTGAGCCGAAGGGACTTGAGCGGATGGGTTTGTACGAGGCTGGCTTGCCAATCGCGTTGAAGAAGCTCAATAATTTCGAACTGGATCTCAACCGGGAGGTCAAGGAGAAGAGAATTTCTTTGCGTAGTGCTCGGAGATGTGACACCAATTAGGGTCTCAGGCATCTGCCAAATGAATGGATCTCCAAATTCAAAGTGAGCGATGATCGATAGATCTTACCTGCATCTGGGACTTGTGTTGGGTGTTCATCAGGGATGCTCCATTCGGAAACACGATAGCCATAGCAAATGCACCACTCCGAACGATTGCAGCTCTCATGTCGAATTGTGGGCTTGAGTGACGCTCCTCAAACCCACACGCTCTGGAGAATCGGCCCCATGAAGGAGATGGAATGTGGGGGTACATAGAGACTGGAGCTAAGTGCTGGCGATAAACAGACGCCGGTCATGTCACACGCGTATCATTCGTGGGTTCGAACAAGGTTGGTACTATCTTTTATGTAGTAGAATACAGAAGGGGGTTGTGTGTACCCTCAATCCAAAGCCTAGCATCAAGTACGTCGGCTCAGAAGTCGACTGTAGAATGACGGAGAGTTGCTACTTGCCATGCCCTCAGTGATATAATAAAATCACTCGGTTCACAGAATCCGCAGCTAAGTGCTGGTTTATGATAGAGTCAGGGGGAAATGTTATCGGTTCGCCTCTAGGGGAAGCAGGAGTTCCAGCCCCAGGCCATCCAAATTGAAAGAGGTGTATGATGGGTGGCCCTCCTCGCAGATCGACATGTACCTCGAGCGCTCCGCTGGACAACCGCTCGTCCAACATTCGGCATCATCTTGAGCTCCGACTCCGAGGCACCAGTGGTATTGGTTAGTGTGCAGCTAGATTCTCGAGGGGTTCAATATTCCTTAGGGACTCACGATCGTCCCTGCCAGCTGTACTCCTGAGCGTCCATTCGCAAATACACAGGTCGCTACGAGTAGTAGGAAAGTTGTTACTGGTGCGGATACCCTATTACGATAGCTCATATCTCTTCGTACCTCTCAAGGAGGTCTTTGGATAGAGCCTATTCATCGTACAAATCATTTTTCTTCCTATCCTGTCTCTTTTCCATATGTGGTCTATACAAATATGATTATAATGCGTGGTCCCGGTTGCGACTTCGGTAACTAGTGCTGGAGCCGAGGTCCCGAAAATCTATGTCAGCGATACCAATGCTACATGCTTCACGGTGCGCATGGTTGGTGCAGCCATCCCGTCCATCTTTGAGGCATACGCGAAACAGCTCGAGGAAAGTATGCGCATGGGAAGTATGACCGCCCAATGAAACACTGTATGACCCTTATAGAAAAGGCCGATTATTTCTCATTTATTCGGGACAGGGCTTCTCGCCTCACAGGATTGCGTTGAATCGTCTCGCGCCAAAGAGCCAGGCCCCTGTTCCAATGAAAGTGAAACGTGAACCCGCACCTAGAAGGATACGAGGTGAGGGTACAGGGGTGTTTCTCAAGGTAGACATAGAGTCGAAGTACCTCTTGGATGCGGTGCATGGTCCTCAGCTCGTTGACCCACAGTATAGAAAGGGCAACAAAAGCAAGGAAAAGCAAGGATATCGATACACCTTGTTCCAGAGTGCCAAACCCCCGCTGGACTGTACTGTAGACAATCAAGGGTGAAACGATGTAATTGGCGCTTCGTGATCTATGACGCGGAGCCTTGTAATCTCTGTACAGAAAATACACTAGTGGGCAAGGAGTACGTGGGCAGAGACATAGAGGTGTGAGTAGAGCTGCACTATGTGTCGGGCTGGATCAACAGGTGCACAAACTGCCGAGGAGATGCTCACAGTGGCACTGAATAAGCCAGTGTGAACACAGAGTGTCCGGGTGTGCCAATCTTCAGTGTATCTCATCCATATCAGGTCCACCTCTGATAGGTGACCATTATTGGGCGCATTCTGGAAAGCTTCGCGGGCATCCACGCACATGGTACCCCTCCAAGAATGTGGCCGGTAAATTCGGCTTTTAGAGCATGCTTTGTAGCCAAGGCTATCACTCTCCAGGGTGATCCTGATCATCGTTCCATGGTGCATGTCATACTCAATGATTCTAGAAAACACATTTAGAGAGAACATCTTCCTTCCACGGGTAGCCTCGCTGACCCTTACACCTCCCACCTGGACCACGAGTATAAATCCCGGTTAACCTTTGTCAATCCTCTTATGGCACAGCTTCTCTTCAATTCCTCAAAGTCTCTATCACCCCAATCGTTCTCCACGTGCAGTTCCTCTGCCTCGGGGAAAGTCGTGCTCCTCCTAAACGCTTCGATGCATTGCGGCCGGCCACCCCAGACCATTCTCATGTGCACCTTTTTTGTGCGAATACACCTTAGTCTACTCATCTCCAAGTCGTTGAACTCGGCAACTTCGACCCAGTTGAGTGGCGGAATCGTCCAAACGGTAGCAGCCGATTCTGGCGGATCCCCAGAGTTCTCTTTACCCCCTATTATATGGAATATGCGGAGTGGGCCAAATATCCCCGCTCCGATGTGACGCGTGATAGTTGCGGGGTGAATGGCGCATCTCCGGATATAGAGATACTCGAGACGACCCGCGCAGGCCCATCTTTGAGGGTCTGCAAATGCACCTCGAGTTTCTATTGTAAGGCACTGATTAAGTTCAAGCTGCCGAAGCTGACTAGCTGTATCACGGAGCTTGAGGAAGGTACTTTCGTGCATTGGTGTCCTGCCACAGACTTCAAGCACACGCAACCGTTGAGAGTGGTAGTCAAGAATATGATTTAAAAGGCGATGATGGAAGGTAGACTGTACGTTGCCGTATCGCAGGGGATATCGGGGATGGTCCAACTCCCGTATGCTCACTTCCTTCAAAGCACTCAACTTGCTGATTGCGCTGAGTAGTCGGCTATGGGCCCTGATGTCGGTGCTGCAAGGATACAGGGAAATTTTTTGTAGGTGGACCGCGCGTTCAAGAATAGTCGTCAAAACGAACTCGAACTGTATGAACAGCTCCCTGTCCCCGTTGTGTTCTGAAATAAAACATACCAGCGCCTTGAGGTACCTGGCGAACTTGGAGGCGAACGCTTTGCGGAGCTCCAATGCGGGCCGGCTAAATGGATCAATGGAAATAAACTCTGCAAATATTGGGTTACATAGAGCTTCAAGTTGTTTGCATGTGGGCCGAAGGGACTTGAGAGGATGGGTTTGTTGCTGACCCGACACGAGTCTGGTTTGCCAGTCGTGTTGAAGAAGCTCGATGATTTCGATCTGGATCTCAATCGGGAGGTCAAGTAGAAGAGAGAATTTTCTGGAACCACTCGGAGATGTGACATCAGTTAGGGTCTCATCAGGCATCTGCTAAGTGATGTGTATGGGTCCCCAAATTCAAGGGGAGCGACGGAGATCTTACCTGCATCTGGGACTTGTGTTGGGTGTTTATCAGGGATGCTCCTTTCGGAAGCGCGAGCGCCATAGCAAATGCACCACTCCGAATGATCGCAACCCTCATGTCGAGCCGTGAGCTTGAGTGACGCTCCACAGACCCACGCACTCTGGAGAATCGGCTCCATGAAGGAAATGAAATGTCGGGGTGCATAGAGGCTGAAGCTAAGTGCTGACGACAATCAGGCGCCGGTCATGTCACACGCGTATTATTCGTGGGTTCGAACAAGGTTAGCATTTATGGAGTAGAATACAGAAGGCGTAAATGTGAGGCTGTTTGCACCTAAATCCAAAGGTGGGCCTCAGAAGTTGACTGTAGAACGGCGAAGAGTCACTACTTGCCCTCAGTGATGAAGTCATTCGGTTCACTGAACCAGAGGCTAAATGCTAGTTCCCTGATACGATCCGGGGCAAATGTTATCGGTCAGCTTCCGCGGGAAACAGGAGTCCCAGTCCCGCACGGGCAGGTCATCCGAATATAATTGAATCCGCGGATGACGGCGGGCTCTCCTCGATCGCAGGCATGTACCTCGAGCACTCCGTTGGACAACTGCTCGTCCGATCCGACATTCGGCATCATCTTGCGCTCCGACTCCCACGGTTAGCGTGCAGATCTTCGAGGGATATATTCAATATCCCTTACGGACTCACGAACGTCTTTGCCAGTCGTACTCCCGAGCGTTCACACGCATATTTGCAAGTTGCTACGAGTAGGCTTAAGTTCTGAAAGCTAAAGTCATTACTGGTGCGCATGCCTGCCTAGTTCGATACCTCGCATCTCGTACCTCTCAAGGGGTTCATTGGATGGAGTCGATTCAACGTACAAATCATTTTCCTGTCTCTCCTGATACTGGTCAATTTAGTGGAGAAGCAAATATGGTTGTAACGCGGCGCCCCAGTTGCGACTGCAGTGACAATTGCTGGAGCCGAAGTCCCCGAAATCCACGTCAGCGATACCAACACTGCACTCCTCTCCGCGCGCGTGATCGGTACAGTCATCCCATCCACCCTCGGTCGGTTGTGAGGCATACGTGAAACAGCTCGAGGAAGGTATGGAACATATGACCGTCCAATGTAGCACTATATGACTCACCGGGCGCCTGCGTGTTGTGTCGAAACCTTAGTCCGCAATCCGGACCACTTCCAACGAATAGAGATCCCGCTCAACCTTTGTCAATCCTCTCATGGCACAGCTTCTCTTCAGTTCCTCAAAGTTCTTATTATCCCAAGATCTCCCCACGTGGAGCTCCACTGCCTCAGGGAATGTCGTGCTCCTCCTGAACGCCTCGATGCATAGTGGCCCTCTTATCCAGACCATCCTGATTCCTATGTACACCTTTTTTGCGTGAATACTCATTAGGCCACTCATCTCCAAGTCGTTGAACTGGACGACTTCGACCCTGCTGAGTGGCGGAATCGTCCAAGCGGTAGTAGCCGATGGCGGCGGATCGCCAAAGTCCTCTATACACCCAACTATGCGAAATATGCGGAGAGGGCCAAATACCCCCGCTCCGATGTGTCGTGCGATAGTTGCGGAGTGGATAGCGCATTGGTTGATGCAGAGATACTCAAGACGGCCCGCACAGGCCCATCTTTGAGGGTCGGCGAATACATCTCGAGTATTCATTGTAAGACACTGACTAAGTTCAAGCCGCCGAAGCTGACTTGCTGTATCACGGAGCTTGATGAAGGTGCTTTCGTGCATTGGTGTGCTGCCACAGACTACAAGCACACGCAACCGTTGAGAGTGGTAGTCAAGAATATGATTTAGAAGGCGGTGATGGAACGTAGATTGTACGGTGTCGTATCGCGGGGGATATTCGGGACGGTCCAATTCTCGTATGTTCACTTCCTCCAAAGCACTCAACTTGCTGATTGCGCTGAGTAGTTGGCTATGGGCCTTGGTGTCGGTGATGCAAGGATACAGGGAAATTTTCTGTAGGTGGACGGCGCGTTCAAGAATAGTCGTCAAAACGAACTCAAACTGCATGAACAGTTCCCTTTCCTCTTCGCACTCTGAATTAAAACATTCCAGCGCCTTGAGGTACTTGGCGAACTTGGGCGTGAGCTCTTTGCAGAGTTCCAATGCGGGCCGGCTCGAGGCACCAATGGAAATAAACTCTGCAAATACTGGATTGCACAGAGCTTCTAGTTGTTTGCATGTGAGCCGAAGGGACTTGAGCGGATGGGTTTTTACGCGTGTGGCTTGCCAATCGCGTTGAAGAAGCCCAATAATTTCGAACTGGATCTCAATCGGGAGGCCAAGGAGAAGAGAAAATTTTCTGGTAGTGCTCGAAGATGTGACATCAGTTAGAGTCTCAGGCCTCTGCTGCGCTAAGTGAATGGGTCTCCAAATTCAATGGGGGCGAGGATAGATCTTACCTGCATCTGGGACTTGTGTTGGGTGTTTACCAGGGATGCTCCATTCGGAAACGCGATCGCAATAGCAGATGCACCACTCCGAACGACCGCAGCCCTTATATCGAACCGTGAGCGTGAGTCACGCCCCACAAACCCATACGCCCCGGGGAATCGGCCCCATAAAGGAGATAGAATGTCGGGTTGCATAGAGGCTGGCGCGCAGCAGCGCAGGAGCTAAAGTGGTTGGGTTCAAATTTCGAGTTCGAACAATTACTGTACTGGTCAGTGCATGGTCGGAAGCAAGCTGTCCTTGTCGGAGTTTGTGTTTTCCCATTTGATTTACTGCTGTATGTCCTCGCTACTAGTAGATTTATTTACATGCTTGTTAGACCCGACCACATCTGACTTGGATCCGGTGATTACGTTGGCCACCACATGTCCGGGAACGGCATATCTAAAAGTCCCAAGTCACTATACCTGCACTCTGTGCACATTCTGATACCTCGGGATATCCATTAGTTAAATCGAGAAGATCGGGCCAAGTAGGATTGATTTGATGAAAATCAATCACACCTCTGACAGAAGCGACTGTCGAAGCAATCGCACGTCATGCTTGAACAACTGACGGTGCATGTCTACGTGAGAGTATGTGCGTGCATCTGGTTGTCATTTACTTCCTTGTGAGTGTCCTGTGAGCATATGCACCCACCAGAGGCACATTTTACGCAGTCAACGTGGAAATAAAGCCTTTTTTTGACCTGTCCCAGCCCAAGAGCGGCGTTCTCGACCCGCTCAGGGAGTTGAGCGAAGAATCCGGCCAGATTTGAATCGAACCATAAAAATACACACACTATCGGCACCTCTAGAGCCGTATAGGAAGTGAGATTGAATCCTTTGATTCCTTTGAGATAAACAAGGGAGAGGTCCCGAAATTTCCGCCAGTGATTGAACGAATTGGCCATGCGGCTCCTCAAAGACACAACAACTGATCTTCAAACGAGTGTATTACCAATTGGACATTGTACAACATATTCATTGGTAGAAGAGCTCTGTGTAGTACCACAGATTTTGTAATTCACCTGGCCAATTGTTATAGAGCTTTAATAAAGGGATGACCGAAAATACCAGAGTAGCGGGGGTCGATACACACCTAGATACCAGGTCCAAAAGTCCAAAGAGCTCGTCCAACCGATGAAACGGTCCGAAAGCAGAAACAGCGGCTTCCAAATGTGAGAGGCGC
>Ga0307515_10017920_pt1 | contig 12860 bp, 10 predicted proteins | sample 17_EM_MG_FD_194513 | JGI IMG/M metagenome (GOLD analysis project Ga0307515, IMG submission 194513) | Populus trichocarpa ectomycorrhiza microbial communities from riparian zone in the Pacific Northwest, United States - 17_EM | ecosystem: Host-associated > Plants > Roots > Unclassified | place...
AATCATTACTATATTCTTAATCACCCTCATCATAGTCCACCTTTTGCCTTCTTCATTAAGAGTTGATTTTTTATTTTGGCTTAATCAATTAACTTAATGTTGCATGTAATTAATCAAGTAGATTAATTCAATTCAATTATTTCAGTTCTCTTGACAAAGCTTGGGTGGCAGCTTCAGACCTCGGGTTATGCTTTTGTCATCAAATTTGACTGAGATTCCCAACATTTGCTGATTCATGGCTTCTTGTTAGGTCGTCGTTGAAATCTCAGCTGATATTTTTACCTCTGATTTAGCGAGCTAGTTTCATGTATTTGAACACTCAAAATTAATATTGAGAAAGAAGGATGCCTTCGCACATAATATGAATATGAATGCTTGAGTGGCAACGCTAGTAGTTTCATCAAGTTCCAAGTGAATATTGATATGAATTTTGTCGTCATCACAGACGTATTTCCCTTTTGTATTTTTGCTATGGAAAGCTTGGGTTTTTTGCGATCAATCCCAATTCACAATTCAAAATGATAAAAGAATTCAGAGTAGGAAGAAATCATTAATTATTTCCTTTGATCCTGTGAAATTTACAACCGTAAGCGATACATAGTGTTGACATCTACATATGCTTCATTAGGACTGTACAGCAAACCTAGGGGGTGCTTTAATTCATCATTTCGTTTTTATAGTAACAGCTGCCTCACCAATAATCTCTACACGAACAACATCCATCCCGGAAGTGGTGAAATACTTTCGAATCCCCCACTACAATCTCTCTTTTGGTAACCTGCGAAATCTTCTTTGCAGCTCTATGGCAATCATCACATATTCTAGTGTTTTTCCTGACAATAACAGGGTTTCCAATTGCTGTAGAGATCAAGCCGAAGCAGATAGCTAGTTTGACGCTGTGATATTCTGGCGAGTTCCCTCGTTTCTTGGCCACGTCTAGTGGTCTGAACTTGGTGCGGGAATGAAGATAGATGTCTTCCCCTATCTTCTTCAGTAGAATATCCAACACATCATAAATCAAGTTTGTATGGGCATGGGACCTGTCTTGATTGATGAAACTCTCACTTCTACCATTGATATCAACCATGCTACACCCAACTGTCTTCACCAGTCCTTGTTCCTTCATAAGATATTTAATCCGATCTACATCTTCCCATCTTCCAGCTTCAGCATACATATTAGAGAGTAGTACATAGCAACCCGTATTGTCGTGCTTAAGAGATAATATATGCCTAGCTGCTAGTTCAGCTAAGACTACGTCGTTGTGGTTCCTACTTGCAGCTAGTAAGGAACCCCATATCCTGGCTGTAGGGACCAAAGGCATTTCTTCAATGAAACACTTTGCTTCGTCAAGATTTCCATTGCGACCAAGGAGATCTAGCATACAACCATAATGCTCTATTCCTGGATCAATGCCATATTCCACTTTCATTGAATTAAAGAAACCCCAGCCTTCGTCAATCAGGCCAGAAATGCTGCAGGCCGTTAACAGAGAAACAAAAGTGCTCCCATTGGGTTTGAAACCCTTTCCCCTCATTTCAGAGAAAAACTGGATGGAAGTTCTTCCGAACCCATGAATAGCATAAGCCATGATCATTGTGTTCCATGAAACTACATCCTTACATACCATACCATCAAAAAATTCTCTTGCTGTCTGGAGATCACCACATTTTGCATACATGTAAACAATTGCATTTGAAATGAAAGTATTTGAACCAAGCCCTAATTTCATGATATAAGAATGAATCTGCTTACCCTCACTCCTTGAGGCTAATTCAGCAACGGCAGGCAGGACGCTTGCAATAGTAATAGCATCTGGTTTAAGAGGCTCATTCAAAATGTGTTGAAACATTTTCAAAGCCTCTTTGTACTGCTCATTCTGTACATAAGCAGCAACCATGGTGTTCCATGATACCATGTTCTTTTCATTCATTTGATTAAACACATGCTCTGCCAGTTTCAACTCGCCGCATTTTCCATACATATCAACTAAAGCAGTTTCCAAGACTAAATAAGGAAGAAACATTTTTCTAATGGCAAACCCATGGATAGATTTACCTTCCAAGAGAGCTCCTGATTGTGAACAAGAAGGGAGCAGGTTTATCATCGTAATAACATCTGGAATCACTTTATCATCCTCTTGCATCCTTTTCAAGCAAGCAAAAGACTCAAAAAAATAATTATTTAAAGCATACCCACCGATCATAGCATTCCAAGCCACAATATTTTTGGAATAAATCCTATTAAATACCCTCTCAGCATAATCCACCTTACCACACTTACCATACATATCAATAAGAGAAGTCTGTACCATAATGTCCAATTCAAGCTCACTTCTAATCACTTGGCAATGAATTTCCATTCCACTTCGTAAACAATGCTCAATAGAACAAGCACCCAAAGCACTAATCATACCAAACCTATCAGCCTTATTTCCTAACCGCAGCATTTCTTTAAAACACATCAACGAGCTCAATCCATCACCATCTATTTGATAGCCGCTAACCATAGAATTCCAAGAAACCAAGTCCCTCACAGGCATTTCATCAAACACCTTCTCCGCAAGCTCAATAAATCCAATCTTTAAATACATATCAATAAGAAAATTACAAACATAAACATCTAAATCAAAACCAATTTTAATCAACTTCCCATGAACCTTTTGCCCTACAATCAAGGCCAACAACTCACCACAAGCTTTGATCACAAATGGAAAAGTAAAATTATCACTTCTAATCCCTTCACATTCCATCCTATAATAAAAATCAATAGCTTCTTGAAACAACCCATTATTTGTATACCCTCTAATAATAACATTCCATATAAAAGTATCTGAGTGGTTCATTTTCTCAAACATATCGAGTGCATTGCCCATCAACCCAGATTCAACAAAGCCACAGAGATCCCTTGTGATATTGAGATCGTTGGGACGCGCCAGAGGTTTGAATGAAGTCTTTGATTGGGCTCTCTTGATAAAGGGTGATTTTCTTGTGGTTTTTCGCTTGAACTGTGCTGCTTTTGGTGGTTTGTTTTGCTCTGGAGAGGCGTTTTTGTAGGCGTTGTAGAGAGAGCAGTGAATGAGTGCTGAAGCCATTTTTGAAGTAGAATTCTGAGTGTTGTAGAGATAGAAAAATCAGCTGCTAAAGAATCATGGGCTGCTCTTCCATTTTTTTTCCAACTTTTTTTGGCGGGACTGATGATGGTCTGTTAATTCTGTTATGGTTCAGGCCAATAAAATATGAAAACAGATTTAATATTGGTACAAATTTTGACTTTAGTTCAAGGGCACATGATACCTGTCGACTTGGACCCTTTTCTATTATTCTTTATTATGGGCCTAATGGGCCTGTCCACAAAAAGGAAAGATCCATGAGTGATCTGGAGCACCAAAATAAGACTTATCAGGTACAAGGCCCATTGACCTTAGTCACAAAATGATGGAGCATGTTACCACTTCGTACTCTTTATTTTGTATAAGTAAATAAATTTGGGGAAATTCCTTTGATTATTTCTCATTTGGCAGTGTGGTTACGGGTGCTTTTCAAATAACTTTTTGTGCCAAAATGCATGCCAATGATGTTTTTTCATTTTTTAAAAATTATTTTTGACATCAGCACATCAAAACGATCCAAAACGTACAAACTATATTAAATTTTAGCAAAAAAAACAAATTTCAAATTTTTTGGGAACGCGGGTTGAACCGCGTTCCCAAACGCTTCCTTAATGTCATAGAAATAATCACTGCATGTATCATCTGAAATGCAGAACCCACCATTGAATCTCGTAAGTCAAGTTTACTCGAACAAAACACATTACTTGAAAATTGTAAAATAGAAACGGGTATACCAGTGTAATTTTTTTATAGGTATTTTTTTAATGAAAATAGTGACAAAGAATATCCATACAAAATTCTCAATGTAAATGTAATTATTGATGGAATATTTTGCGTCGTCATGTCATGTATAGATAGAATTGCTTTGCTGAAATAATAAAAATAATTAAAAAAATCAAGAAATATTTTGTTGATTATTCTGCCAGTAAAATTACACGTTATAATTTGCCGACGGACTAATTAATGAAAACATCATGTCTATATGTAGATCAGAGATTATGTAAGCAAAGTTAAAATTATTCTAACCAACGAAACCTCATCCACCTTTTTTCTTTTTTTTTTCTTTTTTAATTGCAAATCAAAACAACAACACCTTCCCCGTACTTTGCTAGAACTCTAGACCCTGTCATCACAAATTTGATCATCTCAACATTCAGTAGTGTCAGTATTATTATAATTGTTTATTTTTTTTCTAAATATTGCTTACACCAAGTAAGCAAACCTATGAATTTATATTCCATGTTAATTTATTGATATTTTTGTGTGATATTTGTAGTTTTCTTATATATTTAATTGTTTTACAACATTTTCATAAAAAAATTAAAGTATGATTTGTATATTAGGATTTGATTGTGATTTGAAAAAAGAATTTGTTTATAATTTGATAAGACTGAGCTTGATTTTGTAACTTGGGTGTGTTATATATGAAGAAATGATGAGTTAATTAATAGGTATCAATCATATTTTATCAATTTTATTGTTAAGTTAGAAATGTTAGGGAGTTTAATATTTTATGAAATTGATAACAATTAAATGGTATTAATTTAGATTAAGTAAGTTTGAATTGAACAAATGATACATAATTTGTCGAGTTTGGAATAGTTGTTGCTAATTGGATTTATTTAGTTAAGATTTTACACAACATTAAATTGTTATACAAATAATAATTGATTATTAGATTGTGGCTTCTAACTTTAACTCTTCATCCTCTCATAAGTAAAACCTGACATCTGTATAATATGATTCTTCAACAGAGAATGGTTCTTTTGTAGCCCAATACACTTGACTTCACCATCATAACTATAATTAAGTTCTTTCTAAGAGTAAGTCATATGAAGTCTTTGCCTAAAAAATATGGCAAAGTACTGAAGAGTTCATCTCTTCAATCTCAATCTTGATACGAATCTTTTCAATGACACGTTGTACTTTTTGGTTAAAGCCTTGGATCACCATCTTACTCTTGGATATTTCTTTTAGAGATATGCCAATTTTTTACATCGTACGAATTGGCATGATGTTAATTGTTGATCCATCATCAATCAAGACGTATATAATTCCTTGGTCTTAGACATACCCATTTATATATAATGGTCTATTATGTGGTTTTGCTCCAAGCTGCAAGTCCTTATCCGGGAATGAAATTGTTGCTAAACAATGAACATTGGTGACATCATCAACCCTTAAGAATAACCTTCAAACTTTTCAGTAATAGGAAAAAACTTAGGCAAGAGCCAATCGAGTCTCTATAGGAAGATTTATTACCTCAAACAAACTTGTTTTTGATGGAATATTCTCCAACTTCAAGACAATTCTTTTCATAATTGGATCCATTACATTTTTTTTAGGACTGGCTTTTCTTTGGAGAAAATTCTTTTACAACTACTACTTTTTCTTCTTGCCCGATAGTTATAACATTGATAGTGGCAATTTCATCTTTGAAAAATATTTTTGGAAAATACTCTCTAAGAGTGACAAGATTTCTTGTTGTAATAACCGACTCCTCCTCTCTTGAATAAGATATTAATGAGCCTCTTTTTTTTAGGATTTGTTCGCATATTAGTCTTAACTGCCTCACCTTTTTTTCAATCATCTTTCAAGGTGGAGCTACCTTAGGAACTGGTAAAGTTTAATAGCTTAAACCATGTATTCTTTGCCTTCTTACCATGATCAATCATTCATCATCATGCTCATGTATAGCCATATCATTAGAGGATCCCCATCCGGTTGGTTCCACTTTTATGAAACTTTCTTCAATAACATTTAACAAAGCATATCTTTTATATTTTTTTTTCTTTTTAGAAACAAACGTAGAACATCCATATCTAACTTCATCTTTAAATTCTGAGGAAGATTTAGATCTTTAAAATCTTCTATCATGACCACTTTGAATTGAATAAGAAGTGTTATTTGTGATATATGATTAGTTGAATAATTAGCATCGATGATAACTTCTTTTTTGCAAAGCAAGCTTAAGACAAGAATAAGATTCAAAGAAAATCATTGTCATATTTGTACTTGTGGTTTCTTCTCCTCCTTCAAGTTGGATCTTTCCTTCATTCTTCATATGAATTATCAAATCTTTAAGGACAAAACATTTCTCAATAGGATGACTAACTATTTGGTGATACTTGCAATACTTCGGATGATCAACCATATCAACTTCGTCAAGCCTTTTATGTATAAAAAGTTCTATCAAACTTCATTCTCGAAGTTGATCTAGAATACCCTAAACTTTAGGATAAAAAAAAAAGGATATTCTTTTTCTTGTAATCGTTTTAAAATGGATTTCTTTCTTTCATGGATTTGTTTTTTCAAGAAATTTTCTTCAATCTTTAGTTTTGGTTTGGTTTGTTACTTAGAAACCTTTATAGGTGTCGTGAAGACAACCATAACTTTCTTTGATTTTACAAGCTTTTTTCCTCCTTCTTGTCACGAGGATCACTTGGAAAGTAGCTTCTGCCTTGCTACTTGGATTTCCAAGTCACGTGCTCTTGTGGAGAGTTGTTCAAAAGTGAATGACGTGTTTTCTTGAAGACTATATATCAATTCTCACTGCATTATATAGACACATGTCTATAAAGAAGACTTCACTTATCTTCTTCTTACAATTAAATATTAAGCGCCTCCATCTTTCAATGTGATCCAAGACTGACTTTTATTTTTCTTTGCTTAGTACAAGCAAGTTCTGGCAATCTTATAATTCACTAAGTATTATAGAAATGAGTCAAGAACTCTCACTCTAATTGGTTCCAACTATCTATCTTTCTAGCATAAATCTCAATGTGCAAGTCAAAGAAGACTCTTTTTAGGGATTGGACAAACTGCTTTACCATCAAGTCTCCATAGGTTTTTGCATTATTACAAGTCTTAATAAAATGATCAATATGTTGCTTCAGATTACCTTTATCTTTAAATTGTTAGAACTTTGAAGGTTGATAGTTTTGGTGGCATCCTCATATTATTGACATGCTTAGTGTATAGCTTATCATGCACAAGAAAAGACTAAAGAGAACCTCTGTACTAAACATGAATATTATCAACAATTATATGCTACAGTTGATAGAGAGTAAGTGAGCCCATTGATGATCCAGCAGTATCCCTAAGGGCATTTAGTACTATTGTTCGATCGTGTTGCTTTTCAAGAACATCTTAGCTTTTTAAAGGATCTTAATGAACATTATTTTTAGATGGATATTCGTTCCTTTGGGTGCTTTCAGCATGTGGATTTTGTTTTTCTAATTGATCTATCAATATATCGATCTGACTATCAATTTCCTTAATAGATCTTTTTTGTTCTTTTATTTGAAGAGACATTTGATGGCCATGATCCTCAGAAAGTGATGTCTTAGTGATCATGCCTAGCATTTAAGAGTCAAATAAGGATGGGTAATCTTCTCATCTTTGTTTGGAAAAAGTTATAGAATGAGATCTAGACTTTGATTACATGCTTGAATTTGAGTCATACGGTGGAATCTCGATCCCTTCTTACAGATCTTAAAAGGGAGAGTTTCCAAACTTATATTTTAAGGAAATTGCTTTTTTTTTTCTCTTTTATAGAATTTTCTCAATGGAGAGACCAACTTGGACTTTCCAGACTAAGTTATTAGGTGAATGGCTGGCAAGGTATCCACTCCAGCACCTTGAGAATTGATTGAAGAATTGCTTATGCTTCGTATTTTCTATTTTAGATAACAGATATGTTGACTCGAGAGATAAGATGAAGAGAGGATCCTACCGAGCGTGCCGAAAATTTGTACACACAAAATTTCACGTATTAAAAATAAACTACAAATGGTGCCAAAATTACAATAATGAACTTGATTTAAAGAAAAAAGTGGAAGCTCTCTTAAAATTCTCTTCACGTGCATGAATCATCTGATTAATGGTCAAATATGGATCTTGTTTTGAATAAGAAAATATTCACAGGATCTTGAAAGCTTTAATCGTGTAAGATCTTAACTTGATTTAATTTGATGAAGGAAAAGACTTTGATCATTTACTTCCTTGATGGACTTGAATTTCTTTAAGAGAACTTCCAAGTATTTATGCTTGGTCTTTAATCTCTACCTGTTATGTTTAATTTAATGGCTTTGTTGTCTATTTATTGACAGGCCAGGTGCAATTTAACTCAAATATTTTTTTAACGGTATTTTAAAAAAGTTTAATATGAAAATTACTTAAAATACCTTTAGTTAGAAGGATATTACAATAAGAACCATAAAATATATTTGTATTGGGTTTTTAATTTAATTTGGGCACAAACCCAACAAATTTAATTTAAACTCAAACCTTAATAAATTCAATTTATTTGGTTAGGGGGTTAGGGTTATGGGCAAAACTTATAGAAATTTTAGTGTATACAATAGGATACCAATTCACCCGGTGGATGAAAGCAGCTCACTACAGTTTCCAATTCTATCCATATAAAAAACAACATAGTTTACCAACAATACCATGTTGATCATAGTTTTGAAATCCGACCCGGCCCGGCGGGTCGACCCGGGGCTGGAACCGGGCTGGGTTAAAGAAAAAATAGGAAAAGAAAAAACCCGGTGTGACTTGGCTAACCTGGCAAAACCCGGTCAAAAATTCGGTTGTAATCCGTTGACTTTTGTTTTTTTTTTACTAAAATGACATCGTTTTGATTTAAAAAAAAAAAAATCGACCCGAGCGACCCGGTCAAAACCCGGAACCCGGGCCTTGGACCGGGCCGGGTCTAAAAACTATATGTTGATCTTTCTCTTGCTCGAATATCAGAAGATAAATGTTGGGCACAATATTTAAAAGATTGTCTTTTGAGGCCTTGCCTTGTACATGTGCTGCAGAAACTAGTGGTGATTTTGTTTACACGCTGGAGGAATTGCTTAAGGAAGAATTTCTGGATGAAGCCATAGCTGTGTCTTCGGATCCTCAAAGAAAACACTTCTACTACTGCGAAATCTGCCCACTGCAGAATGACCGGCAACAGAATCTTGGGAAAATAAAACGATGCAAGGGCCATTTAACTAGGAAATTTGTAAAAGAGTGTTGGAGTGAATGTGGATGCAATAAGAAGTGTGGAAATCGTGTTGTCCAACGAGGGATACAAGTTGCTTTGCAGGTCAAAGTGAATTCCTGTTAGATACTTAAGCATGTTAAATTATAAGCCATTTGCAATCTGTTTCCTTTTTTCTTCACGGCTTCCTTTTGTGTATTGAATACTAATTTTTGTATCATCTAGGTGTTTGCAGCACCTGAAGGGAAAGGGAGAGGGTGGGGTGTTTGATCGGTGAATGCCTTGAAGAAAGGCACTTTCGTTGGTGAGTATGTAGGCGAAATAGTGACCCATCAGGAACTTTATGAGCGAAACAATGAAAGGGCTGCTAAGAAGGAGAGGCATACTTATCCAGCGCTGCTGGATGCAGACTTGGGCTCTGAAAGGACACTGGAAGGTGAAGAGGTCCTTTGCTTGGATGCAACGGAATTTGGAAACATTGGCAGGTTTATCAATCACAGGTACTTCCATAGCCCTCTTGTACATGTCGCTATCTTTCTTTGCTTCTTTTTGATAAAGAAAATATTTAGGAGCCAGGTTTTTATCATGAATGAGTTGGGATATCTTAGTTAAACTCTTTTTTCTTGTCCGGTGTTATGATTCTAACTTGATTGAGATTCCTGTGGAAGTGGAGACTCCGGATCATCACTATTATAGAGTATGAAACTCTAGATTCTCAAGCCCCATTCAGTGCTTTTTCTTTTTTTTTCAGTAGAACAGAATCATATCTTGGAATTCGGTGGACGCAAGGACTCAGCTGTTTATATTTTTCTGCTTAACCTGCAGCTTGCTTTTTTCGCAACTAGAGAGATTGAGCCGATGGAAGAGTTGACATGGGTAAAATCTCCCTCCATTTTTTTAAAGTGCTTTGTGCAGGAACGGCATCTAGTTTATTTGGCATCTGTAGACTTTATGATGATATATGGCAGGATTCAAGAATGTTTGTTATTGCAGGATTATGGTATTCAGTTTGATGATAACTATCATCAATTTAAAGCATTCAAGTGCAAATGTGGAAGCATGCGCTGCCATGACAAGAAAAGGAAGGAAATTATCATGAAGATCTCTGAATCGAATATGTATGTTATGGTAGCCTAAACGAATAGTTACTTCAGTTGCCACTGAGGAAAATCAGAGGACTCTTTTGATTTCCTATCTTGATTTTAACTGAGGATGGATTACCTTGTAATCCTGTATCCTGCCTTCTCCTCATAGAGTCTTGTTTTTTTATCAGTATACCATTCCGTTCATATCTAAGCAAGAATGGTTAGGAACTTCCTGGTTTCCTTTCTATGGGCAACGATCAAAATTAAATCTCCATTCTTCAGTGATTTATGTCCCTTTTCAGTTTTGTGTCCTCGACAAGCAATATATTTAATTCAACCAGAACTTGGATTTAGCAGAAGCACAATAAATCTTTTCTTACATGGATTGAGAACAGAATCCGTTTTACTACTCCAGGTAACAAACAAGGTTGAATGACATAATATGTAATGAAAAACCTTGCTAGATGTTAACATGTCAGATACAGTTAATACAAGGGCACAGTTAATATAAAAAATATAAAAGCTATTCAGGAATACTTTGGAGTGCAGGAGTCCAAGAACGCCGGCAACTCCCCTTTGCTGAATTGGATCTTGAAAGATGCTTTCTCCTCAGAAGATTTAAACGTTGTTCGAGGGACAAGGATGATACTGGTGAATATGATGCTTGATTAGCATTGCTCTTGCCACCTCTCATTACCTCTAACATTTGCTTTAAATCTTGCTTCCGTACCACTAACTTCATCCTCACAAAACCATTTTCATTGGTATGTGAAACGACACATCCGCCATTAACTTGTCCAATGGACTCCGGTAGATTGCTCTTCAGACTCCGATGATTTCGCCCTCTTAATAATGCTCGAAAATCTCTCTTCGGAGAAGCCTTCCCTTCTGAAACTCTCAAGTACTGCTCCATCTTTAATTCCCAGTACGTAATCCTGCACGTCGTAGATCGATATATGCCTGAATGTATTAACAAGTCCTGTATCTATCAAGACTTATATAGGAACTGGCAATGAGCCTTGATAAACTAAGATGTAAAAGTCGGTCAATTAAAAATGATTTTCAGAACCTGGCTATAAGATCCAGACATAACCAATGATAGGTCTTGACTTTGTTAGCCACAATACGATAGTGCCTGGTCACATTGCTTGCAAATGCCTCTTGCTTTGAGATTGGAGGTTCCTATGTCAAAGAAAGGATTCGTTGACCTGCAACTCGAAGCAATCAAAAGAAATATTTCTTGATCTATTAATTATTTATCCATGTATGATAAAAAAAAAAAAAAAAAAACCATAACGAAGTTCGCCGCCCCCTCACATGCAAATCCTGACATTGCGCTGGATGGAGCCACGCGTATCCATGAGATGAAGGGGTGATCTTTTATTATCTTGAATGAGCCAGGTGCTTGAAAAAACACAGCACAGGACAGGACCAAATTAACAAGAAAGGTCAAGAGATACTACAGGAGAATAGGGTAGGTGTACTGGTGGGGTCTTAGAATTGCAAGATCGTCAATTGGTGAGCTGTTTCTAACCTGCCATTGCCAGTCCAACCATTCTTCTCCTCCTCCTAGCCAACTTAACGTCCATATTCCAATACTTTGTTATCTAGCTAAGATGTTCTTCAGCTCTCTGAAAGAAGAACATCATCACGCCTAAACCCAGTCATTTCTCAGGCTGCTTTTGGTACTTTGCTGTAACTGTAAGTGCTACCTGGTCAGTTAGGAATTCAACTCCTGAATTAGTAATTAATCCAATCTACTTTTGACATAATATTCGAAACAAAGTAGAGGATGCTCTAGTTGAAATAGGTTTTCGGCTTGTGGGGGGCACCGAAATCAGATGCATGTTACAGTTGATCAATTTACACAGCAACGTGCATCAGAGAGTGAGTAGAAAGCACAACTTAGCCATGCCAAGGAAAAGAAGAAACATATCATCCATTAGAGGTGGTTCAGGCTCATGTACCTTTTAAGGAACATGGCTCGGTGAATCTAGTAGCTTTGCTTGAACAATGAGCTCGTTAATTCTTTTTATTGCACCTGGATGTCAACCATTCTTATTTAACTACTTCAATGTGCAGTTTTGCCAGGAATGTGGTCATTTTTTAGATTTTTAGACTTGGAGAGGGAATAAACAGGCAGCAGGCACATGCCGCCCCCACCTCAATAAAACATTCTCGTGCATTTAAAAATTACATGGGCCAACAGCCAACAACTACACGTTTATATTTTTAAAAAATTAACGAGCTTGTGATTTTTTAGACCTAATTTTGGCTAGTTAATTGTATTATTTTAGTATTTTTGGTTAATAATAATAGAATAAAAAATTTTAAAAATTTAAATTAGTATCGATAAGTCCAGATTTAATAGATCTAAAAATCCCCTAAAGAGCCAAAAACCTATAATCTCAAGCAACGTGTGGCCCAACAACCTAAGAGGTCATCCTTAGAGAATAGCCCAACATCATGGATTCAGCCTAAGAAAAGAGCCCAACTTATTGACCTAATATATTTTGAATTTTACTCTCCCTGTACCTTTATATATATATATATATATATATATATATAATTTCAATGGCCTATCATATTTCTATCTCATTAATACATATATAAAAGATATTTATTCTTCATTAATGCTATCAAGACAAAATGATTCTCCAACCCCTTT
>Ga0307515_10017921_pt1 | contig 12860 bp, 6 predicted proteins | sample 17_EM_MG_FD_194513 | JGI IMG/M metagenome (GOLD analysis project Ga0307515, IMG submission 194513) | Populus trichocarpa ectomycorrhiza microbial communities from riparian zone in the Pacific Northwest, United States - 17_EM | ecosystem: Host-associated > Plants > Roots > Unclassified | place...
AGTCCTCCTCTGGGAGATGTCATCCAGACGACTGATGTAGTCCTGAGGAAGAAGTTTCAGTATTTCGTCGACGCGTTTTCGACGTAATGATTTGTGTTGGCTGAAGATGTAATTGAATGTCGACAGCCTATAATGATGTCTCCGAATCCCCCATTCATAGATGGCGGGGATTGCGGTACCGGTTATATCATTTACACCCTCAACAAGGCCATTCCGCACTGGAATCTTGTCTTCGATTCTTGGATCAACACTTTTGCCACGGGGTTCTATCGGTTCCAGGTCTAATTCAGCCATGCATTCCGCCATCACAGAGTCTGGAGTCCATTTGGTTAAAGTTGTAGCCGAGAATGATGAAAGCTTCGGCAAGGAGTTTTCCTTCGTTATGGTGTTAAGCTCGAGATCCTCCTTTATTTCCACTTCACATGACTGTTCCAAGCTTTTCTGATCAATAAACCACAGATACTGGTGTTTTTTATCGTGAAATGATATCAGGTGCATTTTCGGCCTTGAAGCTGCTACAAACGGGATATTGTTTTCTCCATCCGTCGTTGTCGGATCTTTGTCGGACATCGTGGATGAGCTGTTATCGAAGCCAAGTAGTATCACCGCATCCCATTCACCTCCTTTACTTTGATGACGAGAGGAAAACCAAATCTTTCCCTTCGTGACATCTGTGGATGAATCTGTTACATCGCTAGGAGGAACATAAATTGGATACCCTTTGAGTGAAAGTTTATTGGCGAGGATCTGAATGTTCGTCATCCACAAAGGCCTTGAGGATTCCGCAAGAATAGCAATTCGTTCTGGCTTGAGGCCATATTGATCCATAAGGCGGCAGACTTCTTCGAATGGCACATCTGACTTGCTGTCGCAGATAATGTACCGGGGACGAGGGTTTTCTTTCTCCCCCTCCTTCTGGCTGGCAGCCGCACGGATCTCCTCCCTCTGCAGTGGCTTCAGTAGTTGCTCGTTCAAGAACTTCGCAATCTCTTTCGTAGATCTGTACGTCTCATCTAGCCTAACCACCTTCCACTCCCCATTTCTTGCAAATTTCCCAAACATCACCTCTTGATTAGCCATCGTCAAGAACCGCGAATCAGCGTTGTTGTAGCCGTAAATAGACTGTCTTTCGTCTCCAACCAAACAAAACGTTACCGGGGTACCGTTGCCCCCTCCTGAAAATCCGGAGTCCCGAAGAACTTTCTGTATAAACCGATAATAGACGGGTGTCATATCTTGTTGCTCGTCCAGGACTATCACATCAAACTGCGGTAATGTTTGGCCATCTTTAACTGGCATATCATCCTCAACGATACGCTTTAGTCCTTCATCGGTGGCACACTCGGCAGTGTAGAAGTCATATCCAAGGCCATGGTAATTGTATACGGCAACATTCTTCAATCCATACTTATCACATCGTACCCTGGTGTCCTCCATCAACCGATTGTTATAGACGAGAAGAAGGAACTGTCGCTCGGGCATTGAGTTGGCCATTTGTAGACATAGAGTAGTCTTTCCGGAGCCGGCACACGCATTGATAATCAAGTTTTTCTTGGTTTTCAAGGCTTCAACAGCACCGGACTGCTGACGAGATAGCGGAGGAAGTGGGATGGGGGGCTCCTTAGGCAGGATGGGGGGCTCCTTAGGCAGGATGAGCGGGGTAGGTGGTGATGATTTCTTAGCATAGTATCGTGGTAATGGAAGTCGGGCTGTCACTACGCTCCTGAGTATCCGCTTGTCGTACTTCTCGTCTATTAGTTTGTATATTTAGATATTTTTCGGGGGCCAACTTGCGAGGAATTTCCCGGCCATAAGCATTTTTAAGATCCTTACTGTGGCACGATGATATATCGCTGAAATATACTCAACCAATAGTACCGAATTCCTACTGTGCAGGAGATGATTGACTGGCTGGTGGGGTTGAAATTTCTAGACGACGTTTGGTAGATGTAAATAAGTTCGCCCTACCAGACTAAGAGGGAAACTGAGTGTACAGGTACCATGCGGAGTAAAGAGAGGTGTTTGGTGGGAGAGAGGAAGAGGAGGCGGTTTGTTATATAGTAGTTGTGGTTAACAAAGACGTACTCATGCGTTCGCACCTTGGTTGTTACTATGTCTCTTAGTGTCGTACAGATCAAAATATGACTCGTCGAGTACTATGCCTATAGCTCATCTGTTGATGGTGCGCACAAAGGGCAAGAGTGGGTTTAATTGATAGGCTGTTAACCGCCATAACGCTGCAAAGGAGGCGCCTCGTCACCGTCCAGGGTAGTTGGTACATTCCAAGCTGTTTCAGAAAGCTTATGGAGGTATCTCCTTGAACCACACAGCTAGGTGAATAAGTAGATTAGATAGATGGTAATACGTTTGATGTTCGAGGTGACACCACATGCCGGTTTGATCGCTGTTTGAAAAACGGCAACGGGAGTACCCGAATCAATCAGTATTTCTTTTTTGTAACTGACAGCAGTGGAAGGCACTGCAGGAGAATGTACATTGTTGATTGTAGATTGGTTGATGGTCACAAGGGACGTGCAGCTGCGGCGCGGCAGCAGGGGAATGAGGTGAAATACGGCAATCGCAACCAATCCCCTGGTTCTATTTCAGATTGAGAAGCGACTCTTCAAGGCGTTCTCACAGGTTTTTTCTAATGTTGTCGTGCCTGGTTCTTGAGCTACGGAACATGTCAAAGCAGTCAGTCTCCAGATACAAACAGAAGACCACCGAGCTTTCCGACTAGGTTATAATATTATCCCAGCTCTATTCCCATTATCATTGATATGTAGAGATAAGTGAGCGATGGTGAATGGACGAGAAAGGGAACTCTGAGGCGGAATTTCTGGTTCCTTAGTAAGTTCAGGCGTCTACTGTAATAAACCCATCATAACTCAGTTGCGGCTAAACTTGTGCAACAAAGATCCTGACCCCTAGACTTGCTAGCATCATAGGGAATGTTGAAAAATAACTCGATAGGTGGGTCAAATCTGGGTGACATTCCAGCGGCCTGCGCAAGTATACGCAGATGTATATTCCCCTAGCTTGTACTAGGAGTTTGATAGGTAGCATCCACGCCTACAGAGTCAGTTCAAAATCAAACAGTTCCGGCTACGGGCCCATTGTTTGGATTTCCAAACTGCAGGGGTTGTTGCTGGCGAATCGTTTCTTTCAGTAGTTTCTGCGTTCAAGAATCAAAGAACAATGGCCAACGCACGTTTGTTTATGCCTTTGTTGAGAGACCGGTCGGTTGCACTCCGCTGGATACGGTAATTCCTTAATGTTCCCCTTTCTTGATACCAATGTAAGTGGGTCAGATAGAAGGAAGTAATGTCATAAGTACATGATATTGTGCACTCCGATGCACTACGTGTTCGTACGCCTCCTGGACGGTCCGAGAGAAAAAGGACTACAATATTCCGCATGGGTGGCAATGCAGCGACTTTCAGCAGGAGGTATATTAGGACAACTGCAATTTTACAATAATCATGTAAAAGAGAGAATTTGTTCTTAGTGCGATTTCAAGATATCGTCCATTTGAGTGTACCGTCGTGTACTGAAAAATTCCTAGTGATTTCATTCAACTGACTTCTACTCTATCTAACAGTGTCTCGAAAAAAATGATGCCCTTTCTAAGGACTAGAGCCCGAAAAACGGCCTTGGGTCCTATTTTATTGTCGTGATCGTGTGGGGTTGATTTGCACGATCGTGCATGTAATATGCAAACTGCAGTGGCCCATCTCGATGAACCCGATTTTAGGGCTACGAACCCATTTTCAGGACCATGGGCCCGTTTTCAGGCCTGGTATATAGCTCCTCTCAAGTGTCTGTTTTTGAACCACTTTTTGTCAATTCCAAATATTCCATCGCAACAATGGTAGAGCACATGGACTGGGACTAGCTTAGGACGACCTAGAGAACAGCAAAATCAGACCACTAGGAACCACCTAGCTAGAGCAACACAGAAAGGAGTCGAAGATTTTCACAAGTAGTGGGGAGACCAACCAGATGATGATTCGCAAGAAAAATATATCTAACGATCCTTCAATAATTCTTAGCGCTACGGAGACGACTCTCACGGCGTGTCTGGCCTGATCCTCGTCAGCCAAACTCGAGGACGTAATAGAAACATCATTGATTGTGGCAGAGGTCAGCAAGTCAGTACTTACGGTTACCATTGCGAATTAGTTCGTGAGGGGGCAGCGGGTTCCCAAGCGGTCAGATCGACCGCCCGGCTATCTATAAATCAGTAAACCAGTTAGGCCAAGTTACCTCTACCTCTGGGAAAGCCGCCCTTGGCATAGAACAGCCCAGTCGAGGGCCATATCTGACCGATCTGACCTGTTGGGAACACTGGATGCTGGGTGGTGATGGGGAGCAGCAATCGTTGGTAAAAAGACTGAGAGATCAAAGGAGGAGACAGTGAAAGTGGAAGATATGGTGGAGGGGAAGGGAGCGCCCTGTAAACACAGATGCCAAACTCATAAAGCAGCAGGGGTGGTATAGCTTCTATGAGAGCACCATCACTGCTGCTGGCGTTTGTCGGTTTCTTTTGCTAGAATTATATTACCGGTATTTGTCACTATGCAAATTTTCATTCTATATTCCTTTCGTCAAAAGAGTCAAGTACTCACTTAAGTACTATATTTATGGTACTTCGATGATGCTCCAAATACCCGATAGTGTTTTGACTTCGAGGTTTCGATCGCATTGCGAGTGAGCAACGATGTTGTGCTTGCCTACGTCACACCTCCGACAACACACCACGCCACTTTCTAGTTTTGCCAAGACCCTTATCGTCCAATCAACTCTATTATCGTCAGAAAACATTTGCTTCGGTTTTCAGCTGTTTCCTCTGAATCAGTTACCTAGGAGCCAAAATGAGTCTCTTCGGAGCCAAAAAGACTGTTTCCACCTTCCAAAAGGCAAGGGAAAGGATGGATAAGTATATGGAATCCAGCTCGGCTGGAGATGAAAGCAGTGGCATCGGCGAGCTGCTAAAAGATAGAAAGGGACCGCTCCCGACGGACCCGGACGGAACAGCTACGACCTCCGAAATTGCTCGAGAGGAGTTACGAGATTATTTGGGTGAGGTTCAACCGGTAGCGGTTACCTTGACCAGAGAACAGTTTAACCAAGGAGTAAGGATTCATAATGCTGAAGCAAGGGCAGCAGGACATCCAAGCCAGATTATGGAGCCGGTTCTTGGAACACCTCCATGTGATGAATATGGAAATAACCGCTCTCAACAGCACTCGGTTCATACGATTTCGAGCGATGATGGGTCTTCATTCTCGCCACCACCAACTACAAGTTACGGGGGAAGTGAAATTTCCTTCCCATCGCAAACACCAAGGGAGAGGGTTCAGTCCCCTTTGCCAGCTACGAATTATAGTGAGGGAAGCCTTTTGGGCCTACCTCTGAGCACTCTCCCCGAGGATCCTTTTTCGACTCCCAGGGCGAGTGCTGGTATCATCGCGCGCAGGTATATTCAGTTGGAGGAAAATACCAGTCAATACGCTGAAAAAGAGGGGGGAATGGAAGAGACCCGGAAAGTCGACACACCCATTCCGAGAAAATTCGAAATTAGCGACGATAGCGACAACGAAGATGATACGATGACAGAGGTGGAGTGGAGGGATGAGTCGCCCTACATGACGCCAACAAAGAAGGGAAAAAAGCGCAATAAGGGGAAGGGAGTGCAGAGGCCGAGAACGCCCGAACGACCAATCCCGAATATGCCGCAGACGCCAAGCAGGAAAAAGTTGGAAGCTGATTGGGCCAAGCCTGCAGAGACGTTGACGAATGAGAATGGGCCAGTCAGTCTGGAAGCTTTTGTTGGTGAGTATCTTCGGAACACTAATGGGCTGAGGGATTTTATGGCCACAAATCAGTTGCATGATGAGTGATACGATGAGTGGTGCCTAAAGCAGGCGGAGTTTATGGCGGCAAGACAGAATCATACGGATGCGGGGGTCACCTCCATTCGCAGGACGTCAGAAAAGATTTTGACTGAGGTTGAGTTGAGTAGGGAGTATGATGAGGAGAGGGCGGAAAAACTCGACCAGAGGTTGGAAAAGATTGAGAAAAAGGTGGCCAAGTTAGCCCCGGTTAACTGTTACGGGGGTGCTTAATCCCAATAAACAATACAATAAATTATTGAATTAAGTACAGCCGCCTATCTAAGAAAACTCTTTCTTTCCTCGTCTTATCCTAAGACTCAACCTCTTGCTCCTGAGCAGCAAGAGCGACCAATCTGTAACGGTACCAAAGACCGTCTCCTCGATAAATATAAACGGCGTTGTTCCTTTGCACCACTAATCCTCGGAAATCTCCTCGAATGGTAATAAGCCGGTGCGAAGATATCTCCACACCAGATAATCGATATTCTCGAGTTCGCAAAATCAAAACACCACTCGATAGGTGTGGGTTAAACGCTGCTCTTCCAAACTGAAGAGAAGGTTGCCGAACGACTCGACAACTCGTTGCAGTGCGTACTCGGATTGTGTGTATCTGTGTCCAGGCATAAAATGCGTAGTCACGAGTGGATAATAGTTCTTGGGAGGAAATTTTGAATAAAGTAATAGATAGAATTCTTAATAATATTTTAAGGTCTTCTTCGGTGTTCTGAATGTTTGACTTCTTGGTTCATGCCCTTCAATCCTCCGAACATCACCTTCTCTTATATAGTAGTCTTCGTGGTTTTTCTTTAACCCGTACTTCAACTCTATTGCTACAAGTATCCTGATAGCGTTATCGCGGTCGCGTCTTAAAATGCGCCCGGTGATAAGTGCCACGCTTCCCAATTGGTTATCGTGTTCATGCAACGTGGTTTCAAAGCATTACGCTCCTGATAAGAATCAGGCCATCCGTCGCATGATATCATGTCATACGTTGTGCTGGTTTATCTTCCAATCAATAACCTCTTACTACCCGTTTGCGACAGTAGTTGGTACGTCTGCCAACAAATTAGTTGGCAGCGCTTATCGCAATAAATGCCTCACCCTCTTAGGCTATTTGGCTTGCGTCATAGATTTAATCGGCGACCAACCGATACTATGCCAACGTAGATCTTGACGCGTAAGCTCGTATCGAATACGAGGCTTACGTTGCAATGCATGCTAACTCAAATCAATGAGCAGGGTTGCTTCAGGCCTCATATCTTAAGCCAACGTCATTAATCCCTCAGTTACGTCATGCTTAGGTCGAGACTGTTCTCTTTGACCGGAGAGTACCATGATTATTCTTATCGCCTGCGGCAATAAGTCGTGGGTCCCACTTTCTCGCATACTGACTATCAACTGCTGCGTTTGTGTGTCGGAGTAATCTCCTGTCCAATCAAACAATCCCGATAGTATCTGGAAAATGAACGTGGCTGAAAACAATGTGCTCGGCAGGAGATATCTCTTTTCGATCTGGCACCATTGTGTTACGGGGGTAACAACACTTATCCAATAATACTTCGCTAAGTACTATGGTTGCGTACGACCGTAGATCCTATATCTTAATCTGAGGTTTCTTCAAATAATTGCCTAAGCTTCCGTTGCTGCTTACTCTCTGGAAAGGTTGCCGTTCCTTTATCTAGCTTAATAGGTCTTCCACAATTAACGGCCCAATGGTATCCTTTCCTATCGGAGGGCCAAGCGCAACGCAAACACTCCCCTGCTGACTTCCGTCTCTGGAGCTCGTCTTTATTAATCCCAACTACTTTGGATTCCTTATCGTTCCTTGTTGACTTGCTCTGTCTTCGGCCTTTCCTCCTTAGGATTTTCTTAGAGTCCGAAGTAGGATTTATCAGTCCGGTCGGAGTTCTTCCTGAAGCTTTTAAAGCAGCGATCTCTGTTTGCTGTCTGGAATCTCTTATATATTCTTCGCAATCTCTCAGGACCTTATCTTGTCGGTCCTCTTCTTGAATATCCTTAGGGTCCGGGGATACAGTTTCCCTATCTATTACTTCGGACTCCTCGGGAGTAACTCTTACTTCAATCCGGGACTGTAGATTGTCGATGTAGGTAATCAATCCCCGGTCGAGACCGATGATTGAAGCTAGCCACCAAACACACTGGGCCACGAATATTTGTTGAGTCTCTCTAGCGTGGGAGATGACTTTCTCCAAAGCATATACGATAACGTCCTTGTCGTCCTCGAAGGTAATAGTCATATATATCGAAATGCTTCTAAGGTGCGGGGCTGCCGCTACACAAAGCTAATAGATTCTAGGTATAGATATAATAGGTATAGGTATCATAAAAACTTAATAATAAATAAGAGTCTTTCTTCGCTGGTAGGTATCAGTCTTCTTTGTCTTAAGCCGGTTGTCTTCTCCATCTTCGAATACCCTGATCTCTTTATAGTCCCTCAGCCTTAGTTACTCTGATTGGAACTATGATTAAATCCCTCAATGATAGCCACTTATCTGTGGGTCTTATTGGTAATGCCCGATAGATATCCTTGCGGCTTATTTCTTGGCGCCTACCGGATGTGCTCGCGCGCCCCCCACATGGGACACGTATCATATCGCTCATTAATCAGACCATAACTTCAACTTGGACATCTCGCCTTTGATGAGTTTATTCGGTAGTTAAACAGGCTTATCGGAATACCAGTTCCGCGCTGCAACATAGAGTATTATGACACATTATAGTTGCGAGCCTAGACTCATGCAAACCAATGCAAGGTAATCGCTTCTGGCTTTCGCCAATGCCATAAATCCCTCAGTTACGTTATGCTTAGGCGGAGATCCTTATCTCTCGGAACGCCGGGGTGTGCCGCACTGTTGTTCCTGCCGTTACGGTCAGGCAGTGAAGAGCCCTCTTACTCGCATTGACTATCAACTGCTGTGCTTGCTCACAAGCATGTCCCACATAGTTTCTGGAAAGTGAAAGAAGCTCCTCGCGACGCTTGGCTCTTCCAACTGCCCCGCGCTAAGCTTCCCGTAACGATTATGAACTCTCGCTAAAGAGCATAACTCTGGGCAATACTTGTTCGACTGAAACATGGTATGTGTTTGTACGCGTCTTCTAACAAGTCCCTTTATTACTGTTAAGGGAGAACCCCTAACACATTGTTGCATCATCAAATAAGAATTACCGTAGTATGTATTCTTTCAATGAATCCGCTAAGCAACAGTTCTTGCTTATTCAATCGACGCGCGATTCTTATGATCCCCGCTAAAGGACATAAGACTGATCTCATGCGTGCCATGAATAGGTGTTATGCATGTCACGTGACTATACCGAGAGTAACTGAGTAACATGTATTCATTTAGCTCTCGCAAGTATCATTATCGCTGATAGGGGAGAACCCCTAACATTAACATGGCAAAGACGATTGAAAATGCAATGAGTGCTTGCATGGAAAAGATGGTGGACCAATTGACCGACAGGGTGGTCAAGAGGTTTGAGGATATGGCGGAAGAAAGCCGAAAAAAGGATGAAATCCGAAGGGGGAAACAGGTAGAAGCCACCCCTGAGGAGGAAGAGATGAGTGATGTGGAGTTTGAACCTGGAGCGACTTTTTCGGCGGAGGAAAATGAAAGAGTGGCGAGGGTTATTGAACAGATGCAGGTGGATGAGCAGGAGTTGGAGGCGTCAAAGCACGCCCCAGTCATTTCACCGGGAAAGAAAAGGCAGGAGTTTCCGACGGTCACCCCGAGTGGACAGGTTACGATTGTGAAGAGACCGGTTGTTGCGCCTGCAGTACCGGAACAAAAGAAGAAGGAGGTGAAAAAACCGGAGGTAAAAGAGGTACCGAAGGGACCGAGGGCCGGGACTAAGAGGCCGGAGGTTAAGAAGCCGAATGAAAAGAAACCGGAGAAGAGACCGGAAGAAAAGAAGAAGGAGACGTGGGCGCAGAGAGCAGCAGCACCACCACCGAAGAAGCAACCCGAACAGCGACAACAACAACAACAGTCGGGACAGCAGCAGAAGAAGAAGGGAGATGGCTTTGTTGAGGTTAAGAGGCAGCAAAAGAAGGAGGAGATAAAGCCGGTTCCCCCAGGACAAAATTCAATGGAGAATAGGAGAGTTATCTTTAAGAGGGATAACGGTCTCCCCCTTTCTCAGAAAAAGGATTTGGATATTTCGTCAGAAGTGAATAGAGCACTTTTTGAGGCGAAGGTTCCACACTTTGTTCGCATCCAGGGAGTTACGAAGAACACCCGAGGATGCCTGTCAACGATTACGACTCCCGCAGCAACAGCCGAAATGTTGATTCGGTATAGGGAGATTGTGATTAAAGCAGCAAGGAAGATGGACGCAGGAATTGTGGACATCGAGACAAATGAACTTTGGGAGAAAGTGAAAATGCACGGCGTCAATTTTGATAGGTACATGGGAAAGAAAACAGGAGGTGGACTGGAAAAATTGAGGCAAGAGTTACAGGCTGAGAACGAGGGGGTGGTGTTGCCCCTCGCCATCAACTGCATTGGACGACCGAAAGATGTGCAGAAGAAGAAGGCAGAAGGAAAGAAAGCATCTTTGGTTGTGTTTGCAGTCAAGGGGAGAAAAATGGCCAAAAAAGTTTTGAAGGGAGGTCTGAGGGTGGCAGGAGTAAAGTATGATGTGGAGAAGTTTATAAATGCCGGACCGGATTCCTTTTGTGGAGTGTGCAGCAGATGGGGACATGTTGATTCGAAGTGTGGGTCTTTGAAGATGCCGGCGTGCATGTTGTGCGCGGGGAGACATTTGACGAAAGACCATAAGTGCAACGTGGTAGGTTGCAAAGCTAATGCAGGACAGAACTGCGCCCATAATGTCGACAAGTGCGTCAACTGCAAGGGAAACCATATCGCGAAAGCCAATTGTTGTGTTAAAAAACAGGAGGCTATTAAAGTTGCGAAAGAGGAACGACAAACCTGGAAGGAGAGAGAGGGGGAACGTCGAAATATTACAACTGATCAACAAAAGAAGCCGGATCGTACAGAGGATGGGGGACCATCGACTGCAGATGCAGAAAAGAAGGCTCAGGATAATGAGCAAATCGAAAAGGAGCCGGAAGTCCAAGTCGTAGCGACACAGGAGACTGAAGGACAATCTTCTAACGCAGGGACCCAAGAAACCCCCATGAAGTCATGGTGAAATGCGTAATGCATAACTGTGGAAGGGGGTACGAGGCGACTATGGGAGCGTTGGAAACAGGAATTGTTTGGGGGGCTGATGTTGTGATGTTGCAAGAACCGTATGTGGAGAGAGAGGGGTACAACATCAGTGACCCAGGATATAGGTTGGTTAGGGGAGGACGAACCATGACCGCGATAAGAAGAGATACACACCTGCAGTTTTCGGAAGTGGATAAGGGGGGAGATGGAGATGTACAGGTGTTTGATATAAGATACCCGTCGGGTAGAAAAATGAGATTGGTGAATGTGTACGATCAGTTGAGACAAGAGGGGGGAGTGAGAAGTCAAGGCAGACCGGCACAGACAGCAAGATGGAGGGAGATTATGCAGCAGGAAAAGATTCTTTTGGGAGGAGATTGGAATGCTCACAGTGATAGATGGGACCCTCAGTGCCCACCAAAACGAGATGCGATCTTTTTGGAAAATCTTATGGATGAGTACGATTTGATTGACGTTACGGGCGGGGAAGAAACCCATTCGAATACGAGAAATGGCGAAACTTCGGGATCGCTTATTGATTTCTTTATTACTAAAGCTTCGATGGCTGATAGATTAGAGATTTCAACAGATTTGGCAACTACTTCAGATCACGCGATTGTGTGTGCCCAGTTAAGATGGGATGAAGGGGAAGGAGCCAAAGTGTCGAGAAAAGTTACAGGATGGGATATTGATGGGCTTAAGTTAAAAGAGGAGGAAGAAAATTATAAAAAAGCACAAAAAGAGTGGGAGGACAAGAGCTCAAAAAGACCTGTCTTGGATGAGAATAGCGGCGAGGATGATTTGCAAAAGGAAGCTGAGTGGATACAGCGGAATTTCGTTAATCATCTTAATAGGTGCTGCAAAAAAGTTAAGGTTTGCGCGAGATCTAAGAGGTGGTGGACGGCGGAGATCGCGGAAAACCGAAAGATTTTGGGGTCGATAAAACGAGCTAGAAAGAAAGGGGAAGCATCGCAGCAACAAGTTAGGAGGCAGTGAAGCAACCTGAGAAGAATGATCCGAAAGTCGAAAACGGAGATGTGGAGGAAGTTTCTAACTTCAGCCACAAGAGACCAAGTCTGGCAGGCATTGCGATACACGAAACCAGGCGGACAACAAACGACAAAGACTTTGAAATCTAGGACTGGGGAGGTGGCGGAGTCTTGGAAAGATAAGGCAGAGTTGATAAAAGAGGAAGCATTTCCGAAACCTTTGAAGGGTGTGGAGAGAAAGGCCCAAGAAGAGGGAGGAGAAATGTGGAAAAAGATTACCGATGAAGACATCCGAGAGGCTCTGTTTAATCAGTCGGTTCAAAAGGCACCCGGTCCAGATAGGCTGGGTTTTAAGGGAATACGATTATTGTGGGAGTGGGACTCCCAGAGAATAATTAATATTGTTAAAGTGTTATTTAGGTTAGGAGTACACCCACGAGTTTGGAAGGAAGCAAGGGGGGTGGTTATACCGAAGCCGAATAAGCCAGATTACGGAGTCGCCAAAGCATACAGGGTGATAACGTTGTTAAATTGTCTGGGAAAAGTTGTTGAGAAGGTAGCAGCCAACGCAATCGCAGAGGAGTGTGAGCAAAGGAGGCTACTTCATGATGGACAGTTTGGATGCAGAAAGAGAAGGTCAGCAATAGACGCGGTTGGAAGGTTGATGAAGAGAGTTGAAGAAGCGTGGGGGAGGGGGAATACCGCGGCAGTGTTGTTGATGGATGTTAAGGGAGCCTTTCCACATGTGGCAAAGGGGAACTTGATAAAAAGAATGGAAG
>Ga0307515_10017923_pt1 | contig 12859 bp, 14 predicted proteins | sample 17_EM_MG_FD_194513 | JGI IMG/M metagenome (GOLD analysis project Ga0307515, IMG submission 194513) | Populus trichocarpa ectomycorrhiza microbial communities from riparian zone in the Pacific Northwest, United States - 17_EM | ecosystem: Host-associated > Plants > Roots > Unclassified | place...
TCTATAAGGTAAAGCTTAAACTATTTAAGTGCTCTTCCTAATAAGAACAATCCTATATACGCTATTTAATCTATAAATATTGCTAGCTTTACTTCCTCTTATATAACCTTAAAGTGTATTTATATAAGAAATCCTTTAAGCTTTAATCTCTCTCCTAAGAATCTTTTAATTAATAGTAACTTAACCTTTACTACTCCTATCCTATTAACCCTTTATTTAAGTGCCGTATTATTTTCTATTAACTAGTTAACTATTTCCTATAGTTATTTAACCGTTATAGGTTATTATAAGTTAGTATCTGCTATACTAGTGTTACCTCCTAACCTTAAAGTAGTTGCCGCCATTAATAGCGTTATAGTGGCTGCTTTTAGTGGTATATTATTTAACTTTTAATACCGTAACTAGGTAGTAATTATATAACAGAACCTTATAGTAAGTACTATAGTAGGTTTATTATTAGGCTAGGTATATAGGTAATATATAAAGTTAATAACGTAATAATAATTGGTAGAGTAGTTACCTAATAGATTAACTCTAATTATATTCTAAGAATTACTATAAGAAAGGAACTATCTAGGTAGGGACTAAGGGTCCTTAAATACATAACCGTACTCCTATGAAATCCTTCTTATACGTAAGGTACGTGTGCTCTGTCTACTCTGTCGCGCAGATCATACAGATTACATAGATCGTATAGATCACATTACGTAACTCGGTTACTATTCCTCGTTACATAGTTCTACCGGATCCATCCTGGACCGTGCTTATATCAACCAACTAGCTTCCTCCGACTCTTCTCCAAGTAGTCGTAACATTGTACTTAAAGCGTCCGTAACAGAGGAAAGACCGTGCATGGAGGGGGGAGAACCCGACCCAGACTTTTGACGTAGTACTGTATCTTAAACGGCCTGGCCAGCCTGGCTACCTACACACCACACGAGCCATAAGAGTGTAGGCGCTATGCAACGGGTCATCCAAAGAGAAAATACACCTAGGCCACAGCGGCGCAAAGCACAACATCCACCTCCGCCTCCACCTCCGCCTCCACATCCACCAGGTCTACTAGGTCTACAAGATCAACCTAAACTCGAACCTCTAGAATTCGAAGATTGGCTGGGTTGGGCGACACAAACTTTCGAAAAAAAAATATGGGAGAAGGTCCACAAGATCAACCTGAACTCTCACCAGAATCTCTAAAATCTAATAACGCCGATAGCCGGAGGAGGAGAAATTCGGAGAAGGGCAAGAAAAAAGCAAAACCTGAAGAACCTCCGCCTCAACCTCCACCACCCCCACCGGCGACTAACCCAACAATCTCGCAAGATAAGACTGCAGGCACCGAGGAGGCCCAAGCCGAACTTCTTGCTTTCTTGGCACAAAAGCTGCGACTGCTCGTTGTATGTTTGATGCTACTTTCTTTTTCGATCCAACTATTTTCGCCGTACCTGTAATCTGATTTGGTGTACCGCTAGAACGAAAAGTCCTCTGACGAGCCCCCTCGTGAACCCCAAAGCTCGTCCGAACATCCCTATTATTCTGCCGACCCTCTATCCAGTTTGAGCGAAGGGGTGTCACAGGACGACAAGTCTGTGGAGGGGGAGCATTACGACGCTGCGTGGGACCCCCTAGAAGACAATACTGAATCTTTACAGCGCTTAAGGACAATAATGGATTCTTTTCAGGAGGAAGTGGGCCAAGTGCCTAGAGACTCTTCAAGAGATTATGGCTTAAGCTTTATGATGCCTCCTTCCGGCGGCCTAAACCAGGCCCTATATGTTGAGTCTCACAGCCTGGAAAATGAGTCTTCATTGAACATCGATTCAGATCACAGCGCTTTCGCCACAACAGATGACGACTTCGGTGATGACATTGATGATGGATCTTGCGCTTCTTGGGGTATCAAATCCCGCTTCGGACTGGAAGACAAAGCGATGTACTGTGATTATCCCTCCTCTGTCATCGATGGTAAAGCGTCGGTAAGTTCTAGATACAGTCTGGGAGGTGATACACCATTAATGTTACTCAGGCCCCAATTCAATCTCGCGGGACGAAAAGCTATAGTGGTTTCCCCAAAAGGGCTACTCAAAATCAAATGAGAGAGAGAATTTCCCGCAGAACCCCAGCGGCCAAGGAACGGCCAAGGAGTGAACCTGCCCAGAACGAAAGAAAAATAGCAAATTCTCCCGATGCAACGCCCCTACTGAGCGCCCGAAGAGCTAGCTCATCTAAGCAAATACTTCAAATCCTAGAAAAGTCGACTGGAGAAATCTAATCTGCGGGCTTGTTGGGGCTGACGCGGATGCGTCCGACAGTATTTTACTTGATTCTCTACAAAATATGATCAAAGCTTTTGAAGAATCAAAAATTAATATGAAAGCGCAAAAAGCGCCAAAACCCGAGTCTTCGTACCAAATCCTTCACAGAGTTCCGTGCCCTAGAAACGTCAGCCCCTGCACTTACATTGACTTACCCAATGTTCACTCGGGAGTTAATCATTTACGTGGACAGGAGACAGTGTCTAATTTTGAACTTCATATTGAGAGGCACAAAGAACTTTCGTTCGTTATCTTCAAGGACTATGCTTGCTACTGCACGGACCAGTACGTGCCGACAACTGAAGATGGCCCAGTGGCTTGTAAAGAAACCATCTACATCATCTCCAATGGCTTGTGTGCTGCCCTTAAATCAATGGCAAAACGATCGCGTAGAGGATATCTTTATCCGAAATTTGAAACGGGAAAGGAGATACCCCGACACTATCTTTGGGTATTCCATGAGAGAGAGTTCATTGCATCTACGCTGAACTTGCTCAAGGACCCATATAGAAAACAGCTTCACTTGTTTCTTACCTTCATTGAGTCTGACAGAGCGAATGAGTTTGCAGAAGTCGACGCGCAGCTGTCTAACAAGGTTATCAGTGGTAAATATCTGGAGTATATCTTCGTAAGTATGCGCTTGAGTTCCCCTAAACATCGATGTTTCTAGAGGAGGAACTAAATATCTGACTAAAATTCTCAGATTCCGGACGAAATTGTCCTTGTTAAAGAAAAGGATAAAGGTAGCGGGTATGACCGAGCGTACATGCAGAATTCATGGCCACAACGTATCGATGGGTTCGTCAATCTTGCTTAGAATGTTCCAATAAAATACTAAAAGAAAGCCAGGGATCGGTCAGTCATCTTTAAGTTTGAAGCCACCGCTTGGGATTACGACGGCTATTTTCAAAAGACACACACTAGTCTGACCATAACGCTCCCATTTCCAACAGACAAGGCCCATTCGATAAAAACGCTTTCCGCCTATCCTATCCGATACATCGAAGGAAAGCAAGCATCACTTGCAGAAAGGGGTAGAAAATTTTGGAACTGCCGCTACATGCAATATGTCTCGTATAATGGATGGGACGCTACTGGGACAGCCTATTTTGTCAGTGAGAAACGGAAATAAAATAGCTTTAAGATATGTTACTAACGTTTCCAGAACGGCATAAGATTCATGGTTGATATAACGACCTACAAAAGAATGCACCCTGCCACTGATATAGCGAAAAGTCGACTGAAGGATGGCATTGGCAAGCAAGCCATGGAAAATGACCCGCCACCCGATGATAAGTTCGTTCTGTTGCTTCCACCATTCGTATATGGTTTCAATATGCAAGAAAAAGAGTGGAGTACGTGCGAATTGTCCTGCAGGCAAGGGTCGACGCTAATTAATCTTTCTAAGCTAAACTTTTGATTGCAAACACATCACCTGTGTCATGGAATCAAGACGCATTTAAGAGTCTGGTAGTTGACGATGAGACCAAGGAGCTGATCATGGCTCTTGTTACGAAAAGTATCAATCCTAGCAAATCGACGGACCTGATGAGTGGTAAAGGCAACGGGTTAATTATTCTTTTGCATGGGTATGATGCACGCTGTATCTAAAGGGTCATCTGCTAAATATTTGATAAGAGGTCCAGGGACAGGCAAGACATTGACAGCTGAGAGGTATTACCAAAATATCCTCAGGTTTCGTAGAACAGGCTCATCCCACCTTATAGTGTAGCCGAATTTGCGAAAAAGCCCCTTTATCGGGTTACCTGCGGTGACATTGGAACTAAATCAGAAGAGGTTGAAAAGGTAAGTTTTAGGGTTAATTCTTTGGTACTTGCTGATTTAATGCCTAGTACCTCACTGTCGTTTCGAACCTAGGCAAGACCTGGGGTTGTGGTAAGTTTCTAGTCTAAGGTCTGAACGGCTAACATAAGCAACACTGACGCTGACGTCCTTCAAGTTGTACTTTTGGATGAAGCGGAGGTTTTCTTACAAGAGCGAAACCTTCAAGATCTTCAAAGAAATGCAATAGTATCCGGTGAGTTGCCACCAGCTTCTGAGGCCAAACGAACGCTTGCTCACTCTAACAGTGTTTCTACGTGTTCTTGAATACTACGATGGTAAGCTCTTCCTAAAGAAATTCTAATGCACAGGATGTTAAACTCCTACTTAGGCATTCTTATTTTAACAACTAACCGCGTTGCCACCTTTGATGAAGCCTTCAAATCCCGCATTCAACTCGCACTTCACTACGAAAAACTGACCAAAGGACAACGCGAGTGCATATGGGAAAACTTTATCAACCGACTCAAGACCTTTACTACTGACAATATCGATACCGAGGATCTGCGCAAACATTTGGAAGAACTGTCTACGTTTGATATGAATGGAAGGCAGATTCGCAATGCGATTACAACTGCTAGACAGCTCGCAATGTTTAAGAACAAGGCATTGGATTACTCGATACTAAAGCATGTTATTAATGTTTCAGGACGCTTCGATCGATACCTAAAGAACGTGAATGAAGGGTTAACAGATGAGGAATTGGCTAGGGAGAATCAACTTAGGTAATGCGGAGTGACTAAAGGCTATGTGAGGGAACAGCTGTACAAGCTGTACGCTTGAATCGCAGACGACTAGATTGATGCGTTCGGGGTGGTGAGACCTACCCAGGCAGAGAGGGCATAGAAATATCGCACGTTCCCTGTAAATCCTGTTCTTGTGCTGTCTAGGAGTCTGCAAAGGTGAAACCCTTAATACGTAGAGCCTGGCCGACGAGTCGTCACGATTTCTTATAGTCAGGATCCGCATAGTAACTCTTGGCAGTAGCATTACTGTCCGAATCTTCTGCCAAGCTAGTGGCCTAGCAGGTGGCAACGGAGGCTAAGGCACTACCTAGAACCTATTTTAGCCTCCTCCACCTGGTTAAATTTGACCCTACTACGTATATTTTTACCATTACCCCTACCCTCTCTAATACTTTGTATATCTCTTTCTATATATTCCTATATAAAAGAGATATAAGTAGAGACGTAGGTAAAGACGCGGTAGAGATACTAGTAGGGATATAGGCAAAGTTAAAAGGGAAGTAAAAAATAATATAGAAAAAAAATTAGTTAAAAAAAGGTAGTAAAAAAAAAAATTTAAAGCTTAAGAACTATTTATTTAAATTTACTTTTTTAATTAGGCCACTCTTTTATTACGTTTTTTTCTTTATTATCTACTTTTTTTTTAATCTTATCTATACCTATATAGCCTATATAGGCTTTAATATCTTACCCCTAAGTATACGCTATCCCCTCCGCGGGCAATACCTTCCGCACGGACCAGAACATTGCACGTGATGCCCATCAAGATGTATGCAATGCATGCAACGAGCTATAATGGCTACTATTCCTGTCCATCTACTACCTTATTAATTTACTAGGAAACATGCCTAGGAAATGCAATGACTACGATCTTGTTATATATTCAGAATTAAAACCTATTAAAGGACCTGCACCGTCTGTCCCCCCTATTCCTTACTTTAAACCATTTGTTTACAAAAGTAAACAAAACACGCTATATATTCCTACTACTGTTAATTTAAGCAACCCAGAAGCTTTATTTAAGCTATTTTTTAAAGAATCTACTATTTAAATGCTTGTTAACGCAACCAATAAAAATGCCGACATTAAACGTACAAAATATCCTCAGCAAAAGTATGTAAGAGCTTGGCGTCCTGTGAATTCAAATGAAATACTAGCCTATCTAGGTATTGCTGTATTTATGGGATGTCAAAGACTTCGAATAATTAATGAATACTAGAATACACAGCCACAAAATGGAGCAGTATTTAACTTAATTCAACAGTTAATAGCTTTAAAACGATGGGAGCAAATACATAGATTTTTCTATGTAAATCGACCTGGACAACTAAATTTACGACCTTTTGAAAAAATGGAGCCACTGGACGATATTGTTAGAACTGCGTCACAGACATATATGATTCCAGGTACTCATATTGCTGTCAATAAATGTATTTAGGGATTCCAGGGGAGGGCTTCTGAGATTATTACAATTCCTAGTAAACCAATCCCTACTGGATACAAGATTTGGGTAAAGGCTTTAGATGGCTATGTTTTTAACTTTATCTAGCATGCGCGTGGAATACGCAAGATTGATGGACCACAAGGCCAGCGTGGTTTAAAATTAGCCAATCGGAGGAAATAAAATTATCGGCATTGACCAGGATTTTATTTTTTAGCGAATAAAATAAAATATAGGCTAAAAATAAACCCCTAATTTCAGAAATTTAATTTCTAAGCCCTCTTATTTACTTAAGATTCCACTCCGTAACCAATTCTTAGAGCACTCTACCTTCTTAATATTTTCTACTCTAAGCTGCATCCTCTCCCAAGATATTATACGACGTGCTCCTGAGAAAACTCTCTCTAGTTCGTTACTTATTGCTAGTATTAATAGAATATTAATCGCCATTAATAAGAGCCTCGGCCATCGTTGTTATTGTTAATTCTAGCACCACTAATTAAGAGCTAATATCGCCGAAATTGGATATAGTAGCTCGGCGATATAATTCTCGTATTCATTCTAGCTTTATGGCCAAGTAAAAAGGTAAAGGTCCTTAAGAATCTTATTAAGATGGTTTATATTCTCTTTTGGTTTTGGAAGCTTATTATACGATATAGTAATATTAGGGGTAAAAGGACTATCTCCTCTATACTTTATCTCCTAGAGAGCCTTAACCCTATTAAGCGTGGGCTTCTGCCACTCCTTTTCCCAGTTTAACTTAATATACTTTATACGATAACTTAGGTAAAGAATAATTGTAGCAGCGTATAAGGGGGAATCGTCTAACTTAAGGTAATACTTGTTAAATACTTACCAGCCTGCGTAGATACGCTTACAGAAATCCTTATTAGCTTTATAGTATTCCTATTATAAGATTAATAGATTTCTAAAATAAGGGGAATAAGAGTTATATAAGGCTATTTTTAAAGTGTCGAATAAGAGCATCCATTAAAGTTAGTATACCGTTAATTGTTGCTTAATGTCCTTGCGTTCTAAAGGTAACTTTATAAAATATTTAGAGAAACTTATATATTATACGAAGTGTATCCTAGTTTAAGTTGATTAACTTATCGTCTTTAAGGGTATCCTAATGCTTCCTCTAGTACTTATAAATCGCCCTATCCTTTTAGAGCGTAATATTAAGCATATAGAACCAGCTATTCTATCTCATACGATTATTAAGAGGAATTCTTCTTCCAGTAAAAGACTTAATATCTTTCGTACGACCTACAGAACTTTATGTATAGATGATGATATTATAAAGCTTGCCGAGGACACCCATATAACGAAACGTATCCCTCTAAATAGCTAGATATACTTCGCTGATTTTATCTCCGCTTTTATCCTCTACTTTATATAACTAGATTTACTCGGTACTAATAACGTCCTTAAAGAGAAAAGCCTATATAGCGAGGTTAATAATATGGCTATTATAGCGGATATGTTAATAAACAGGATTCTAGTTAATCTTCTTCTCTTAATTTAGGTAGGCACCTACTATATAACAAAGAGTATTATTTATAGAAGTATTATTACAAATAATTGCACCAATCTGTTATACGACTCTAAAGTCCTGCAGGACAGGAAGAAGAACTCTAAATTAATCCTCGCCGCTATAAGATTGTACTATATAAAGAGTAAGAAGCGCCCTTAAAAGCTTCTGCTTATTCTGCTAAGTAAAGTGCGCGTAGACTGCGAGAAGAAGATACTTATTTGGAGATGTCCAGATATTAAGTAAGATATAGATACTTAATGTTGCTGCCTAAAGCTTATCTTATACGATATCCTTTTAGAAGAGCTAAAAGGTATTAATTAGTTTACTAACTTTAGAATAAGCTATTGTAATAATATCGTCCGCCTGAGGATTAAGAACATAACAAAGTATACGGAACTCTGGCTACTTAACCATTTAGAATGGAAGATATTGTATAACGATTAATGAAATAAGAGCCTTGTAAATAAGCTCCTTATTAAGGACTTTGCGGAGTATAATCTGGTTAATTTCTTCTTATTAGTTAGTAGCCGAGAGCCTCTTATATAACTCCTTAAGCCGTGTCTTTACTGTCGTACGAATGCCTGGGCCATTGACTAGATAATTAATTTAATGCTTGCTTTTAAGATGATTTTAAAGGTTTATTGTAGATTTTCCGCTATACGGTAGATCTATATAGTATTTACAGTAATAGATCTTATTCTTCTTATATCTTTCTGGTTTATGGTTATACGGCAACCAAGTGTACTTATGGAGAGAGATGTCTAATAGCCCGCGTATACTAGCTTCTGGTCCTTTAACCTTAGTAGATTTAAGAGTAGATAAGAAAATAGATAACCCTGCTTTAGAAGCTATTATACCATACAATAAAAGATAAAATTAGAATGGTGGTTAATGGAATTCTTAATATTAGATAGGTAGAGCGGTGTATGCCAAGAGATTTTATTTTTTCAGCTAATTGATAAAAATAATGACAAATACGAAAATAAAATTATTTATTAATCTTATTAGATAAGATTTTATTTTAAACCACGCTGCACAAGGCCTTAATCCGAAATGGCAATAATAAGGTTTTACGGCTACCCAGGCAGTAGTACTGGAATTAATGCTCCGAGGTTAACGTTTAGGAGTTAACTAAGTGGTTTAGATGGACAATCTATTTATAAGTGCACGTCTCCTTGCAGAACTTTAAAGACTTAGAATTAGTGCTGCTGGTACTGTACGAACAACTAAAACAAAGAGAGAAGAGCAGGAAGAATCTACTCAAATTAAGGCTGAATCTTAAATTTCTGGAATATCTAGTGAAAAACGTACCTCCGAATCTAATCGTGGACTCAACCAATCTATTGCGGATATTAAAATTCGACACAATATAAAGGTTCTATGGGGCACGCTATACGCAGAGATATCGCATACTGAACCTAGCGTACTCCAGTTTGCATAGAAGGACAGTAATGTCGTACTGTTTATGTCTACCGTATATAACGGTAAAGATACCATTAAACGTATTCGAAAACGTCTAAAGAATAGTGATGCGATTACGAAGCGTATATAGGGTGAGGCTTTTCAAAAACCTCTAGATATCCCAGTTTTTATTAATGGCTATAACCATAGTATAAATGGTGTTAATTTAGCGGATCAGGGGCGTGCTAAGTGTCCAATTACTCGTCGTACGTATTATACATAGAAACCCCTATTCGGCTACCTTTTTAATACAGCGCTATACAATATGGCTAAAATATGGGATGCATGTGGATATTATAATAGGCAGAAAAGGATGGGATTGCATAATATATTCCGGAGGGAACTAGCTATTAAATTAATGGCTAGAAATCGAGCCCATTTGCATATATTTATACATGGTAGTGTACCAGGAAAACGTACAGTACTAGCTACGGTGCTTAAACCCTCTGGTAGCCATTCTAGCCAGCTAGTTAAAGGTACAAAACAGAGTGCATGTATGGCATGCCAGGCTGGAGCTCGATACGCATCTAAACGTAGATTTGACAGGCCAGCTCTAGGTGAGATTTCTACTAATATTGCTAGTAAACCACCTAGGGCGCCACGTACGAACTATGTATGTGATCAATGTAATATAGCCTTATGCAGAGATGGGCCTTGCTGGCAAGAGCACCTAGATTCGTATACTACTAGTAGTTAGAATTAATTAAAAAGGGGTGTATTGCATACATTCTGATGGGGCATCACGTGCAATGTTCTGGTCTGTGCGGAAGGTATTGCCCGCGGAGGGGATATATTATATTTAATTTTACTATAGTAACTATAAAAATCTTATTTAGTTAAACCGAAAGCTATTTTCAACGCTCTAGGACTTGAGACATTGGAGCTGATTCGGGACAGTTTATTCGGTGTACCGACGTTAGGTACGCTCGGCATGCCGAGGTTTGTTCTGCAACACCCTCTCATATTGTAAAATTTCAGGAAGACATTAAATTGAGACGGGCTGCTTAATTTCCATCCAGCTCCTCAGTTATTATAGGTCACACTGAATATTGAGAACCCAATCCGACTCCCACCTACCCCAACCTTTCCGTCCATACCAAGTCCAACATATTTGCCATCAGTAGTTTTCACACTGTAACCCTTCCCATTACCCATATCGGTAATTTTGAGCGCCTGCGCACCATCACCTCCACTAACCAACTTCAAGCCCGCCCCAATAAATTTTCCATCAATAGCGCTGCTCACAGTAAAGCTATCACCTCCGGCCTCCTTTTCATGGATCGCCCATCTTTGTGCTTTAGCATCATGGCGGGGTGACGCTTTGGAGGCGCCTAACACGCCATCGTTATTCGTTAGGGCGAAGCCGAACGCCTCGAAAACGAGGTAGCGGCCCTCAGTAAGCTGGCCGCGTACGGCTTTGAATCCTTCTTCGGAAATTAGAGAATTAGCCGGGGTTTGGTTGCCATAGGGAGGCGGAGGCCGTTGCGTGGGGTACGTGGCTTCGCATACGGCGTATCCATTGTAGGTGCCTAATATCTGACTCGGGGTCTCGGCAGCAGGGATCTTGGGAAGAGAAAAATCAGGCTATACCAAGTTTGTCAGCGAAGGATAATTTGGGAAAATTGATTAAACGAGCTTACGGTGGAGAAATCGAAGGCTTTCACTAGGTCTGACATGTGTGCTCTTCTCCATGACGGGATTTGATCGGTTGTAACGTTGTAGCCTTTCGCGCCAAGCCATTTCTCGATGAATTTGATTTGAGAGATGTGGTCAGCATGCTCGGTAAACACGTTGCCGCCCCGAGTCCACGGCGATACGATGTAAAAGGGAAGTCGAAATCCAGGTCCGGTGTAGACTTGGCCAAACTTGCCGTAAGGATCTTGCATCCACTCGCCGGCAGTGCCTTGCGGGGAATGATACGGCGTGACATGGTCTCCGAAGCCACCGGTTTCTGGATTTTCATGTCAGTTATCAATAGGAGAGTGTCTGTTGGCTGACAAACCGTCATAGCTGATAATGAGAACGGTATCTTTATATGATTTCCCCATAGTGACTGCATTTACAACCTGTTGTTGAAGCCATGCGCCATCCTTTGGTTGGTAAGGTGGGTGTTCACTCAGCTCAGCCGGACCAATGATGTACGATATTTGAGGTAATGAGCCAGCCATTGCATCTGCGTAGAAAGTATCCAAGCTTTTCAGGAAGGAGACTCCACGGGTGGCCAAGGGGGTCCACGGCGGTGCTGTCTGGTATTGGGAAAACCATGCTAAGGGGTTATCATCAAAATTGTCCAGGTTCTGGTATACTTGCCACGTGACACCAGCTTCTTGATAAAATTCAGGTGTAGTCTTCCATTTGAGTGGGTAGCAGTTTAAATGATCGGCCTCACAGCCCGGGACTTCCTATTAGAGAGTTAATATTCGCGAAACACAACTCGGACGTGGCACTTGCGTTATTGTCAATAGTTATTCCACCCTCATCGGGCGACTGAGGAGAGCCTGGTGCATTGATAGAGCCACTTGCCCAGGACACTCGATTTGGGTTTGTTGAGGCAATGACGGATTCCTGAATAGTTTAGGCGTTTGATATGCTGACGTGGGTTTGGACCTACTTGATACATATCACCAATGGTCCAGCCTTCTGCGATTCCGAAATGAACAGGGAGTTCTTGGCGACTAAAATGACCCCAACTCCAAGGCGTGTTATTCAGCGCCCATTTATTGTTCAAATCTCCATTTAGGGCAGCATGGTTGTCTTTTGAGAAATGATGGTCAGATTCAGGTGAGTTTCTCGGATCTGAAGGGTGCGACGGCTCACCATTCCATCCATTGTCCCCGGCAACCATGCATTGAGTAGCGGCAGACCAGTTTCCGCCAAGATAGTTCAAGTACCAGGGAAGAAGATAGTCGGTGGCATTGGTGATTGATGAGTTGACAGGCTGATACCAAACAGGAAGATTGCCAGGGTTGATTTGCACATTGGGGTCGGAAAAGCCGCGAATTCCAGCCATGGTGCCAAAATACTGGAGGGATAAAGCTGGAGTTAGGAAGACAAAGTGCGGAGACGACGGGTGGGAAAAGAAAAGATTGTTACAAACATGATCGAAAGCTCTATTTTCCTGCATGAACAACACGACATGATTGATATCTTTTATTGAGCCGGCAGTAGTGTGGGGAGTTAAAGAAAGCAGGACGCCGAGGGACGAGGCGAATAGCGAGTGCTTGAGCAGCATAGCGGCGAAGATGGCCAGCGTCAAGAAAGATGCAAGGAGCAGCAGAATAATTGCCCTCCGGGTGGTGGAGGGGTTCATTTTGAATACATGAAGGTGAATGTATTTTAGGGCTAGGAAAGGTAATCAATCGAGCTACCAAATTAACGCAGTGGACCTTCTGGACGGGGTGCAGCTGAGCGTGGTCACGGAAAAGTTGAACGTGGTCACCGATGGGGTCGCCGAAAGTTGAGCGTGGTCACCGATGGAACCGCCGGCAAAAGGTCGGCGTGGTCACACTTTTGCCCA
>Ga0307515_10017924_pt1 | contig 12859 bp, 16 predicted proteins | sample 17_EM_MG_FD_194513 | JGI IMG/M metagenome (GOLD analysis project Ga0307515, IMG submission 194513) | Populus trichocarpa ectomycorrhiza microbial communities from riparian zone in the Pacific Northwest, United States - 17_EM | ecosystem: Host-associated > Plants > Roots > Unclassified | place...
ATTCCGCAGGTCGCGAACGGTCTCGGCATCACCATCCTTTCGACTCCGAAGGGTGTGATGGCCGATCACCAGGCTCGCGAACAGAACGTTGGTGGCGAACTGCTCTGCTCGATCTTCTGATCCAGCAAAGTCAGTTTCGCATAGCGAACAGACAGGTAAGAAATATGTCTCGTATCGGTAAAAAGCCCGTTCAGGTTCCTGCTGGCGTGACGGCGTCCATCACTGGACAGACCGTGACCATGAAGGGGCCCAAGGGCGAACTCAAGTACGTCGTCAACGACGAAGTGCTCATCAAGCTCGAAGACAACACCGTCGCCGTCACTCCGGCAAACGACTCCAAGGACGCTCGCGCAAAGTGGGGCATGTCCCGCACGATGATCGAGAACCTGGCGAAGGGCGTCAAGGACGGCTACGAAAAGAAGCTTGAAATCAACGGCGTTGGTTATCGCGCCGCCATGAACGGCAAGAACCTGCAGCTGCAGCTCGGCTTCTCGCATGACGTGATCTACCAGCCGCCGGAAGGCATCAGCATTGTCTGCCCGAAGCCGACTGAAATCACGGTCTCCGGTATCGACAAGCAGGTTGTCGGCCAGGTGGCAGCGGAAATCCGCGAATATCGCGGCCCCGAACCCTACAAGGGCAAGGGTGTGAAATACGCTGGTGAGCGTATTGTCCGCAAGGAAGGCAAGAAGAAGTAAGGAAGCGGAAAAATGGCTAGCACAAAAGAATCCCAGGTGCGCCGCGCGAGCCGCGTCCGCCGTCAGATCAAGGCGGTCGCCAATGGCCGTCCACGTTTGAGCGTTCATCGTTCTTCCAAGAACATTTACGCGCAGATCATCGATGACGTCGCGGGCAAGACCCTTGCTTCGGCTTCCACCCTCGATGGTGACCTCAAGGCCCTGAAGACCGGCGCCGACTCCGCAGCAGCAGCTGCCGTCGGTAAGCTGGTGGCGGAACGCGCCGTCAAGGCCGGAGTGAAGGACGTGGTCTTCGACCGCGGCGCCTTCATCTATCACGGCCGCGTCAAGGCGCTTGCCGAGGCTGCCCGCGAAGGCGGTCTGAACTTCTGATCTGTCGGCCCGGAGAGATCCGGGCCTTCACGCCCCCGAGGCGGGTTGCCTCACTCACCGGACCCTGATCGCCCACGAGCTGGAGCGTCCCGGGTCTATTTTGTATGCCGATTGCACCCGGAAAAGAAAAAGGAAAAGGACAATGGCACAAGAAAAGAGGCGGGATGACCGCCAGAATCGCGAAGAGCGTGACAGCGAGTTTGTCGACAAGCTCGTCGCGATCAACCGCGTCGCGAAGGTCGTCAAGGGCGGCCGTCGTTTCGGTTTTGCAGCACTCGTCGTCGTTGGCGACCAGAAGGGCCGCGTCGGCTTCGGCCACGGCAAGGCTCGTGAAGTGCCGGAAGCGATCCGCAAGGCGACTGAGGCTGCCAAGCGCGACTTGATCTTCGTACCGCTGCGCGATGGCCGCACGCTGCATCATGACGTCAATGGCCGTCATGGCGCCGGCAAGGTTTTGCTTCGCTCGGCCCAGGCCGGTACCGGCATCATCGCCGGCGGCCCGATGCGCGCCGTGTTCGAAACGCTCGGCGTCCATGACGTCGTTGCCAAGTCGACCGGCTCGTCCAACCCGTACAACATGGTTCGCGCGACGTTCGACGCTCTCAAGAACCAGGTTCATCCGAAAGACATCGCGGCTCAGCGCGGCATCAAGTATGCAACGCTCCAGACGCGCCGCGCCCAGGCGACCGGCGGTGCCGTTGCTGTGGTCGAAGAATAAGGAGACGGACCATGGCCAAGAAGGCAGAAACCAAGAAGACCACCGTCACCGTTGAGCAGATCGGTTCGCCGATCCGCCGTCCGGCCCGTCAGGAACAGACCCTGATCGGCCTCGGCCTCAACAAGATGCACCGCGTCCGTACGCTCGAAGACACGCCGTCCGTGCGTGGCATGATCGCCAAGGTCAGCCACCTGGTTCGCGTCGTCGACGACAAGTGAGCCGGGAGAGACGATCATGAAACTGAATGAAATCACCGACAACGAAGGCGCGCTCAAGAGCCGCAAGCGTGTGGGCCGCGGTATCGGCTCAGGCACCGGCAAGACCGGCGGCCGCGGCGTGAAGGGCCAGAAGGCTCGTTCCGGCGTTGCCATCAACGGCTTCGAAGGCGGCCAGATGCCAATCTACCGCCGCCTGCCCAAGCGCGGCTTCAACAATATCTTCCGCGCCGACTATGTCGTCGTATCGGTCGGCCGTATCCAGGCCGCGATCGACGCCAAGAAGCTCGACGGCAAGAAGACTGTTGATGCAGCCGCCCTCAAGGCGGCGGGCGTTATCCGTCGCGAGAAGGACGGGATTCGCATCATGTCCGATGGCGATCTCAAGGCCAAGATCGCGATCGAAGCCATGGGCGCATCCAAGGCTGCGGTCGAGAAGATCGAGAAGGCCGGCGGCTCTGTAAAGCTGCTTGCACCGGCTGCCGAAGCCGCTTCCGAATAAGCTGACAAATTGACGCCCGGTGCTTCACACCGGGCGTTTTCTCTCCTATATGAGAGCCTCACATCTGGCAGTGCGCGCATATCTGCGGCGACTGACGGAGTATGCGAAACCTGAGGGTGAGGCCGGCGAATTTTCCTTGCTGCCCGCTTTTGGTTTTCTTGACAATTCAGACCTGCCACTCCGGATGACGCCCATCTCCGTCCGGTTTCGGTTTTGCGGAGAAATTCATGGCTTCTGCAGCGGAACAATTAGCTTCCAACCTGAGCTTTTCAACCTTTTCAAAGGCTGAGGACCTCAAGAAGCGCCTTCTGTTCACCCTTGGCGCGCTTCTTGTCTATCGCCTCGGCACTTACATTCCGCTTCCCGGCATCGATCCGCAGGCATTCGCCAACGCGTTCAAGAATCAGTCGAGCGGAATTCTCGGCGTGTTCAACATGTTCTCTGGCGGCGCTGTCGAGCGCATGGCGATCTTCGCGCTCGGCATCATGCCCTATATCTCCGCGTCGATCATCGTCCAGCTGATGACCTCGGTCATTCCCTCGCTTGAGCAGCTCAAGAAAGAGGGTGAGCAGGGCCGCAAGATGATCAACCAGTACACCCGTTACGGCACGGTCATCCTGGGTGCGTTGCAGGCTTACGGCATCTCGGTTTCCATGGAATCGGGGCAGGGCATCGTCATGGATCCCGGCTGGTTTTTCCGCATTTCCACCGTCGTGACACTGCTTGGCGGCACGATGTTCCTGATGTGGCTCGGTGAACAGATCACCTCGCGCGGCATCGGCAACGGCATTTCGCTGATCATCTTCGCTGGCATCGTCGCCGCACTTCCGAGCGCGCTGGCTGGTACGCTCGAACTGGGCCGTACCGGTGCGCTTTCGACCGTCATCATCATCATGGTGCTTCTCGTGGCGATTGGTGCTATCGCCATGATCGTCTTCTTCGAGCGCGCACAGCGAAGGCTGCTGATCCAGTATCCGAAGCGACAGGTCGGCAACCGGATGTTCCAGGGCGATACGTCGCACCTGCCGCTGAAGCTGAACACGTCGGGCGTCATTCCCGCGATCTTCGCGTCGTCGCTGCTGCTCTTGCCGGCCACGCTTGCCGGTTTCTCGGGCAGCCAGGGCACACTGCCGGATTGGGCCACCACGATCGTGGCCGCACTCGGCCACGGCCAGCCGCTGTACATGTTGTTCTACGCGGGCCTGATCGGTTTCTTCGCCTTCTTCTATACAGCAATCGTGTTCAATCCTAAGGATACGGCCGATAACCTCAAGAAGCAGGGCGGCTTCATTCCGGGCATCCGCCCGGGCGAACGGACCGCGGAATATATCGACTACGTGCTGACCCGCATCACGGTGATCGGCGCTCTTTACCTGATCTTCGTCTGCATCCTGCCGGAGATCCTGATTGCCCAGACTGGTGTGCCGTTCTACCTTGGTGGTACGTCGCTTTTGATTGTTGTCAGCGTCACCCTTGATACTGTAGCACAGATCCAGGGACATCTGATCGCCACGCAATATGAGGGGCTCATCAAGAAGTCGAAACTCCGGGGAGGTAAGAGGGGATAATGCGATTAATCTTGTTGGGGCCGCCGGGCGCGGGCAAGGGCACCCAGGCCCAGCGGATCGTGGAGAAGCATGGCATTCCGCAACTCTCTACCGGTGATATGCTGCGTGCGGCGGTGCAGGCCGGGACTGATGTCGGCAAGCGCGCCAAGGCGGTGATGGATGCCGGCAATCTCGTATCCGACGAGATCGTCAATGCCATCGTCTCCGAACGCATCGACCAGCCGGATTGCGTCAATGGCTTCATCCTCGACGGTTATCCGCGCACGCTCGTGCAGGCCGACGCCGTCGATGCGATGCTGGTCTCCAAGGGCACCAAGCTCGACGTGGTGATCGAACTCGAAGTCGATGATCGCATTCTCGTCGATCGCATCTCCGGCCGCTATACCTGTGCCAATTGCGGTGCCGGCTATCATGACCGTACGCACAAGCCGAAGGTGGATGGCGTCTGCGACAAATGCGGCTCGACCAGCTTCAAGCGCCGCGCCGACGACAATGCCGAGACGGTCGCCACGCGGCTGCAGGACTATTACAAGAAGACCTCGCCATTGATCGGCTATTATCATGCCAAGGGTCTCCTGAAATCGGTTGACGGGATGGCCGATATGGATGAAGTAACCGCATTGATCGAGGCGATTCTCGCCAAGGTCTGATATCCAAGAATCTTTTAGCGGTGTGTTGCTTTTTCCAGGCGATTCCGCTATTGACGCGCCAACTCGCGAAATACTCGTCGATCGGCGCGGCTTTCCCTTTGAGAATCGGGAAGTCCGGTACGGTCGTTTTTGACGTGAAAGCGAACCGCTGTTTTGAAACTTGTGGCCGGTCAAGCCGGTCGCACAACGAAGAAAAGCCGATTGCCGGATGGCAACCGGATTGTGAAGGAGAACAGGCGTGGCCCGTATAGCTGGCGTCAACATCCCGACTCAGAAGCGTGTTGTCATCGCTCTGACTTATATCCACGGGATCGGTCCGAAATTCGCTCAGGAAATCGTCGCCAAGGTTGGCATCCCGGCAGAGCGCCGCGTGCATCAGCTTACTGACGCCGAGGTTCTTGCTGTCCGCGAAGCCATCGACCGCGACTATCAGGTGGAAGGCGACCTTCGCCGCGAAACCTCGATGAACATCAAGCGTCTGATGGACCTCGGCTGCTACCGCGGTCTGCGCCATCGCCGCTCGCTGCCCGTTCGCGGCCAGCGCACGCACACCAATGCCCGTACCCGCAAGGGCCCGGCAAAGGCGATTGCCGGCAAGAAGAAGTAATTTCGTCAACAGACGGAAGACGAAAGAGGCTGGTGCTTTGGCACGAGCCTCTTTTGCCAGTTTCAGAGGCCTGGCCTCTGATTGCATGCGGTCCCTCCCGAGGGACCGGGACGACAGGGTAGGGGCGTCAATCCTTTCCCGGTGTAGCCGCTGGCATTACGGCGGTGAAGAGATCAATGAAAGGAAAGCATATGGCCAAGGAAGCCACACGCGTTCGCCGTCGTGAACGCAAGAATATTTCGTCGGGTGTCGCTCACGTCAACTCGACCTTCAACAACACGATGATCACCATCACCGATGCACAGGGCAACGCGATCGCCTGGTCCTCGGCTGGCGCCAAGGGCTTCAAGGGCTCGCGCAAGTCGACCCCGTTCGCCGCCCAGGTCGCGGCCGAAGACTGCGCCAAGAAGGCTCAGGAACACGGCATGAAGTCGCTGGAAGTGGAAGTCTGCGGTCCGGGCTCGGGTCGTGAATCCGCTCTCCGCGCGCTCCAGGCTGCAGGTTTCATGATCACGTCGATCCGCGATGTGACCCCGATCCCGCACAATGGCTGCCGCCCGCGCAAGAAGCGCCGCGTCTGATCATATCCGCGCCGCCGGCCCTGGTCGGCGTCCTCGATGTCGATTGCCACGATTGGATGGTGGCACGAATGGAAGGTAACTACAGATGATTCAGAAGAACTGGCAGGAACTCATCAAGCCGAACAAGGTCGAGTTTTCGTCTTCGAGCCGCATCAAGGCTGTCCTTGTTGCCGAGCCGCTCGAGCGTGGATTTGGCCTCACTCTCGGCAATGCGCTCCGCCGTATCCTGCTCTCCTCGCTCCGCGGTGCGGCTGTGACGGCAGTGCAGATCGACGGCGTGCTGCACGAATTCTCCTCCATCCCCGGCGTTCGGGAAGATGTGACGGACATCGTGCTCAATATCAAGGAAATCGCCATCAAGATGGATGGCGACGATCCCAAGCGCATGGTCGTGCGCAAGCAGGGTCCGGGCCAGGTGACCGCAGGCGATATTCAGACCGTCGGCGACATCGAAATCCTCAACCCGAACCACGTCATCTGCACGCTCGACGAGGGCGCCGAGATCCGCATGGAATTCACCGTTGCCAATGGCAAGGGCTATGTTCCCGCGGACCGCAATCGCTCCGAGGACGCGCCGATCGGCCTCATCCCGGTCGACAGCCTGTTTTCGCCGGTCAAGAAAGTGTCCTACAAGGTGGAAAACACCCGTGAAGGCCAGGTTCTCGACTACGACAAGCTGACCATGACCATCGAGACCGACGGTTCCGTCACGGGCGAAGATGCCGTCGCTTTCGCCGCCCGCATTCTTCAGGACCAGCTGTCTGTGTTCGTCAACTTCGACGAGCCGCAGAAGGAAGCCGAAGAGGAAGCCATCACCGAGCTCGCCTTCAACCCGGCGCTGCTCAAGAAGGTGGACGAACTCGAGCTTTCCGTGCGTTCGGCCAACTGCCTCAAGAACGACAATATCGTCTATATCGGCGACCTCATTCAGAAGACCGAAGCCGAAATGCTTCGCACTCCGAATTTCGGCCGCAAGTCGCTCAACGAGATCAAGGAAGTTCTCGCGTCCATGGGCCTCCATCTTGGTATGGAAGTTCCCGCCTGGCCGCCCGAGAACATCGAAGAACTCGCCAAGCGCTACGAAGACCAATACTGAAAACAGTAAAGGCAGGACACTGCCTTTCCCCGTCAAACAGCAGATTTCCATCTGCATGTGCCAGGAAACGGCAGGCCCAACAAAGTTAGGGTAACCTGCGATTAAAGGAGAATAGCAATGCGCCATGGTATGGTCGGCCGCAAGCTCAACAGAACCGCAAGCCATCGCAAGGCGATGTTTGCAAATATGGCAGCCTCGCTCATCGAACATGAGCAGATTGTCACCACCTTGCCGAAGGCAAAGGAAATCCGTCCGATCGTCGAAAAGCTCGTGACGCTCGGCAAGAAGGGCAGCCTTCATGCCCGCCGTCAGGCGATCTCGCAGATCGGCTCCGCCGAACTGGTCGCCAAGCTGTTCTCGGCCATCGCACCACGCTATCTGAACCGCAATGGTGGCTACATCCGCATCATGAAGGCTGGCTTCCGTCGTGGCGACAACGCCCCGCTCGCAGTCGTTGAATTCGTTGATCGCGACGTTTCCGCCAAGGGTTCTGCTGACCACGCTCGTGTTGAAGCCGAAAAGGCTGCCGAAGCGGCCTGATCCATCAGGATCGGATGAATTGAAAAGCCGGGTGAGGAGCCCGGCTTTTTCGCGTTGTATGTCATCGAATCGATCGCTAGATTCCGGGGATGATCGAGACCGACCACCTTCTTCTCCGCGAACACCGCGTTGATGATTTCGACGCCTATATTCCACTTTGGACCCAGCGCTTGGCAGGTCTGGATGGTGGGTATCGGTTTCCGCCGCTTCGGGACGAGGACGTATGGGCGCGATTGCTGCGCTGGATCGGTCACCGGCACGTCTTCGGCTTTGCGCCGTTCCTGGTGTTCGACCTCGAGTCGGGCAGGCTCTGCGGAGAGGTCGGCTTCGGGCATTTCCATCGCGGCAACGGGCCTGGATTTGATGGCGTTCCGGAGGCGATGTGGACCTTGCATCCAGATTTTCACGGCCGGGGACTGGCGGGTGAGGCGGCAACGGCTGCGATCGCGTGGTTCGACAGTCATTTCCCTGCGCCCCGGACGGTCTGCATGATCGAGCCTGACAATGTGGCGTCGCTCACACTGGCCGAACGGTTCGGATTCAGGGAGTTCGCACGAGGCGAATACAAGGGCAGCCGGAACATTCTCCTTCAAAGGCTGAGGAATCTGGGCTGATCGGCACGGTCGATGTCCGAGGACGCTTGCAGGTGGCGCCTTCGGTCGATAGTAGAGCAGGCCTGCGGGCAGCAATTGCTGCTCATTCCAATCAGCCATGGTCGAGGTCGCTAATGCTGGAGAATGTCGAGAAGAATATCCATCAATGGGACCAGAAGCATGACTGGTCGAAAGATGGCGACGAGTGGAGCGGTCAGGCCAAGGTCTGCGGCGTACCCTACGAGATGTGGAAGGCGTCGCTCGTCGAACATCTGATCACGCCCTATGTTTCGTCGGATTCCACCGTGCTGGAGATCGCGCCGGGCCATGGCCGCTGGACCGAATTTCTCGCCGATGCGAGGCATCTCACCCTTGTCGATATCAGCCCCAGCTGCATCGAATTCTGCCGCAAACGCTTCGAAGGCAAGACGAATATCGACTATTTCCTCGGCACGGGCTTTGCGTTGCCGCACTATGCCGACGATGCGATCGACTTTGTCTGGTCCTACGATTCCTTCGTGCACATGGATCGCGAGGTCATTCTCGGCTATCTCAGGGAAATGAAGCGCGTGCTGAAGCGGGGTGGCCGCGCCATCCTGCATCATGGCGATGTCGACAATCTCGAAGGTCATGTTCAGAGCGAGCACAAGGGCTGGCGCTCGGCGATGAATGAGCAGTTGATGCGCGAACTCGCCCGGGACGCCGGCTTAAGCGTAGTGTCGCAGTTCACCTACTGGGACGAAGCGAAGATGATCGGCGTGCCGCGTTTCGGCGACAAGATCACGCATCTGGTGCGGGAGGTCTGATAGGCTCCTCGCACTCGAGAACAGAAAAAGGCGCACCGGTCATCCAGTGCGCCGCTCTTTTCGAGTGCGGTGCGAATCAATAAACCACCACGCCACGCACGCTCTCGCCCGAATGCATGAGCTCGAAACCCCTATTGATGTCTTCGAGCGGCATTGTGTGGGTGATCATCGGGTCGATCTGGATCTTGCCGTCCATGTACCAGTCGACGATCTTCGGCACGTCTGTGCGGCCGCGCGCGCCGCCGAAGGCCGTGCCCATCCAGGTCCTGCCGGTGACCAGCTGGAAGGGGCGGGTGGAGATTTCCTGGCCGGCGCCGGCAACGCCGATGACGACCGACTTGCCCCAGCCGCGATGCGATGCCTCGAGCGCCTGGCGCATGACCTTGGTGTTGCCGGTGCAATCGAATGTGTAGTCGGCGCCGCCGATCTGGTCAGCACCGCGCTTGGTCATATTCACGAGATAGGGGACCATATCGCCATCGACCTCCTTGGGATTGACGAAATGCGTCATTCCAAAGCGTTCGCCCCAGGCCTTCTTGTCGTTGTTGATATCGACACCGATGATCATGTCGGCGCCGGCGAGCTTCAGGCCCTGGATGACGTTGAGGCCGATGCCGCCGAGACCGAAGACGATGGCCGTGGCGCCGATCTCGACCTTGGCGGTGTTGATAACCGCGCCGATGCCGGTCGTCACGCCGCAGCCGATATAGCAGATCTTGTCGAAGGGCGCGTCCTCACGCACCTTGGCCACCGCGATCTCCGGCAGCACGGTGAAATTGGCGAAGGTCGAGCAGCCCATATAGTGGTGGATCTTGTCCTTGCCGATCGAGAAGCGGCTGGTGCCGTCGGGCATCAGGCCCTGGCCCTGCGTGGCACGGATGGCGGTGCAGAGATTGGTCTTGCGCGACAGGCAGGACGGGCAGGAACGGCATTCCGGGGTATAGAGCGGAATGACATGGTCGCCCTTCTTCACTGATGTCACGCCCGGGCCGACATCGACCACGATACCTGCGCCTTCATGGCCGAGGATGGCCGGGAACAGGCCTTCCGGGTCGGCGCCCGAGAGCGTGAAATCGTCGGTGTGGCAGATGCCGGTCGCCTTGACCTCGATCAGCACCTCGCCGGCCCTTGGGCCTTCCAGCTGTACGGTCATGATTTCAAGTGGCTTGCCGGCCTGCGTGGCCACGGCTGCGCGAACGTCCATGGTGGTTCTCCCTGAATTCGTTATCTCGAATCTTCAAATCACAATGATCCATGACCACGCAAGAGCAAATCAATTTGATATCCGGCCGCGCATGGCCGCTGGTCATGGCTATGATTGCGCCATCGCATCGAGCACGGTGCGGAATTTCGATATCGCAGCGGAGACAAGCTCGGCATTGTCGCGTGCTTCCGAGCCATCGGGAAGGTGCTTGCCGTCTTCGAGACCGACCCGCGTCGAAAAACGCCGCTCGGCCGCGTGTTCAACGAATGGCCAGACAGTGGCATCGAAGCCGTGGAGCAAGATAGGCCGGTCGATGCCGGCGCGCCCGAGGACGGCTTCGATTTCGTGGGCGATGGCCAGACCGGTGTCCAAATCCTGCTCGTCGATCTCGATCAGGATACGCAACGACCGTCCGGCATTCGGCAATGTCACGAAACGCGCCGCATCGGCCACCGTGGCGAGCCCGGCCTCGACGCCGACGCCAATCTCGTCCAGAAGCGAAATGATTGCGGGTGCATCGGCTTCGGAAAGGTTGACGGATGCGTAGTCGGGTAACCAGCTCCATCGCCGGATGAGATCGCGGGTCCGCTGGATATCGTTCTCGATCCATGCGCCGGTCGAAACGCCAATGAGGATGCCGGGGCAGGCTGCGCGGACAAGGGGAACGGTCTCATCGACGGCAGCGAGCGTTTCGCGGCCGTTCAAGCGTGGATGGATGTGGAGTTCGGCAGCGCCGGCCGAGACGCATGCCCGCGCATCGGCCGCCATGCGTTCCGCTGTTACCGGTAGGCGGGGATGATATTCGGGCGAGCGGGCGCCATTGATACAAGCTTGGACGATCATCCCTCATGCTCCCAGGAAGTGGAATTCATATGCCGCAGCACACGTGCCTTGGTGTCTGCACAATAGCATCAAGCTTCACCCTACAGCGTCAGCAAATCAACGGGCTGCGGCTTGATCCGCGCATGTTGATTCATCTGGCTGCAGGATCGATTTAGGGGCGGGAGCCAACAATTTGTCATCTCTCAGATGCGTTGTGATTGTCGATGGCCTATTATCCAGTTCTCCCGCCGCAACGAATCGCCCCATGCCAGCCAATCCACCGACCGAACAGAATGGCCTTTTCAAAGGCCTCGCAATCATGGCGTTTGCCATGATGATTCTGCCCTGCATGGACGGGATCGCCAAATATCTCTCGACCTTCCAGGCCATGTCTCCGGGACAGGTGACATTCTACCGATTTTTCTTTCAGCTGGTGCTTACGGTGCCGTTGCTGCTGACCGTGGTCGGCGCGGGGGCTTTCCGCGCGAAGCGGCCGTGGATGAACCTTTTGCGCGGCGCGCTGCACGCGGCGGCGACGCTACTGTTCTTCACCGCGATCAAGTACATGCCGCTTGCCGACGTCTTCGCGATCTACTTCGTCGAGCCGTTCATGCTGACGGCGATGTCGGCGGCTTTTCTCGGCGAGAAGGTTGGCTGGCGGCGCTGGTTGGCGATCCTGATCGGATTTGGCGGCGCGATGATCGTCATCCAGCCGAGCTTTGCGATATTCGGCGTGACGTCGCTGCTGCCGGTGCTCTGCGCCTTTCTCTTCGCGCTTTATCTCATCATGAATCGGACGATCGGAGAGGCGGATCCACCGCTGACAATGCAGACGATTTCCGGCCTGGGCGGCACGATCTTCATGGCCGTGGCACTGGTGATTGGCAATGGTCTGGGGAACGAAGACTTTCAGGTGGCCCTGCCGGATTCCGGTTTCAGCCTGGTCCTGCTGCTCGTGCTCGGCGCGCTGTCCGGCTACGGTCACCTTCTGGTGCTGAGAGCTTTCCGGTTGGCGCCGGTGTCGATCCTGGCGCCGTTCCAGTATTTCGAGATCATCTCGGCGACGATCCTGGGCTTCACGCTGTTCGGCGAGTTTCCGACGCCGTCGAAATGGCTCGGCGTCGTCATCATCGTCGGCTCGGGCCTGTATATCATCTGGCGGGAACGGTGGGCGCAGAAGGAGGCGGTGGGCGTGCCGTAGCTTACGCGCGCTTGCCGGGTGCCGGATCGAGTGGCAGTTCGACAGTGAAGCAGGCGCCGCCATCATCCAGCGCACTGTACCAAGCGCGGCCTCGGTGAAGACGGGCGATCTCGGCGACCAGTGCCAGGCCCAATCCCCAACCGCCTGCGGACTCGCTGCGGCCCTCGGGCCGATAGAAGGGTTCGAAAACGCGCGCGGCTTCCTCGGGCAGGATGCCGTCGCCCTTGTCACAGACGGCGATCGTCGCCAATCCCTTGTTCGACGAGAGGTGGATCGTTACGGGAGGCTTGCCATGGCGTGCCGCGTTCTGCAGCAGGTTGCGGATCAGGCGTCGCAGCAGGCGCTCGTTACCCGGTATCGTCAGCGATCCGCCCTCGATCTCGGCGTTGACGGCTGCCGCTTCCTCCGCGGCCAGCGGCAACAGGTCCACCAATTGCCCGAGATCCATCTTCTGGTCGCTGTCGATCCTGCTCTTGAGCAGGATTTCATCAACCAGTTCATCGAGTTCGGCGAGATTGCAGATAATTTCCTTGCGCAGGCTGTCGCTGGGGGAGGCCTCGAACATTTCAGTCGCCATGCGCAGGCGCGCGAGCGGCGAACGAAGCTCATGGCTTGCATTGGCGAGCAGGCTCTTCTGCGAATTGATCACGCCCTCGACTCGGTCGGCAGCGCGATTGAAGCTTCGA
>Ga0307515_10017925_pt1 | contig 12858 bp, 11 predicted proteins | sample 17_EM_MG_FD_194513 | JGI IMG/M metagenome (GOLD analysis project Ga0307515, IMG submission 194513) | Populus trichocarpa ectomycorrhiza microbial communities from riparian zone in the Pacific Northwest, United States - 17_EM | ecosystem: Host-associated > Plants > Roots > Unclassified | place...
TTTTTCATTTTACTATATAGGGTCTAATATATACAATCATGATAATACTATTACATTATGTTTTTAAACTAGAAAATGGCTAATAAGTTTAGAGTAGTTCAAAAAAGCAAAGAAGACTAAAAATAGATACCAATATTTAAATGTTGAGACGGTAAAAATGTAAAAGAAATAATAAGTTATTATTCATTCGTGAAACAATGACATAATTAGTCATGAGAATATATATATATATATATTGAGCTCAAAAGTTTTTTTTAGGGTTTTCAAGAAAAATTTAGATATTTTATGCCAAGAAAATCCTGTTTGTTTTTTAGTTTTAAAAACATAAAAAAAAAATTAAAGTTTTTTTATGTTTTTTTATTTTAAATTAATTTTTTGTTTTTATATTTTTTTTATGTGTTAATGTTAAAAATAATTTTTTAAAAATAAAAAAATTATTTTGATAAATTTTCAAATAAAAATATAATTTAAAAAATAATCACTACCATACTCTCAAATACCTTTAAATTAAGATGCCATCCTTTTTACACTCTATGTCCATACAGAGTAAAGTTAGGCTAATTAAATAGTTCTTATACATCACAATGACATAATTAGTCATTAGATTATATATATATATATATATATATATATATATATATATATATATATATATATATATACACACACACAAAGCAACCAGGTCCTGGTGCGGAGTCCAGCATTAGCAAATTTTAATTCGGTCATATGAAGGTGTTCGAATGTCTTTAAAAAAGCATCATTCGCACAAGTTTTGTTACGTGGTTTATGGTTAAGTATGATCAATTAAATTCTTAATATATGGTTTATAGTTTTTAATTTTAGTGCATTTATTAATTTAAAATAAAATTTAGCAGTAACTCCCTTATATTCCACCCTACCTAAAATTAAAAAAAAAATATAAACAACCAAGTACAACTAACCAAATCATCACCCACAAACCAAACACACATTTACCATGTAATCTTTCCAAGGACAAGGTTTAAAAGAAGCTTTTTTTATATATTTGAGACCAAGAGGTTTGCTCCCTTTGTGGTCTCAGATTCGAGCTTTGTGGTTACTCATATGATGGCCACTGGAGGCTTACATAGTCGTTAACTTCAGGGTCCGTGGGATTAGTTGAGGTGTGCGCAAGCTGGCCCGGACACCCACGTTAAACTAAAAAAAAAAGAAGCTTTTTATACATTATAAATATAAGTCATGAGATAGAAATAATGTACCAAAAGGCATAAGAAAATAACTACATCATTAACCATAAGTGACTAAGAGAGTATATTGTTTTCAAGCACAAATTTGTTTTTTTTTAAAATGGTCTTTTATACATTATCTTTAAAAAGCTTATGTTATGTTAATAGGAAGAATAGGTAAAAATATTAATGGAATATTTAATACCTCTAGTCTTGATATTTTGCCAATGTAGTTCATCTACTCTTTATTTATTCTCTTTACTCAAGAAAATTTCTTAAAATGATTCCACTATCCAATTTCGTGTTATTTTTGACAAATGGCCTACCATGTTACCATAATACAAACACTCTTATCCTGGATGTAAAGTTTCAGCACTCCAGTGTATTGTTATATGGAAATATCCTATATTGTTAATTATTTATACCGATGGTTTGCCTCTAAAAGCAAAGAAAAGTTCTAGATCCATGTGGTGTGCTTGTGAGTTCTCACAGTAGTAAAAGAACTTTGGGGTCATGCATAAAGCATCCTAGGGTTCGATAGGTCCCAATTATTCATAGGTTTTAAACATAATTCGTCAACATTTTAGGTGTTAGCCACCAATTTAATCCTTTCTATATCACTTTCATAACCTAATTTCACGCTAAAAGATCCAAATTCCCACATTATATGCAATGAAAATAAATCCTTGAAGTTTCAATAATTGAAACTTTCTAATTTCTATGAAATTAATTTAAATTAACTTCTATATAGCCATAATTTAACTTTATATTATGCTTTAACATCACAATTCACCACCAATTTCATAAATTAACCTAAATCTCAAAATAGAATTACAGATTTTTTAATTTCTAACACAAATAAGAGAGAAAATACAATTAGATCATAGAAAAACACCTTACTAATGTGTTTCAATCTATCTTCCCAAACCTTTTGAGCTCCTTTCCAAAATTTCACTCTTTCTTTTTCAATTGAGCCAACTTCATATCTCTTGTTTTTTTTTTAATGATGATATAATTGAAGAACAAAGAAGAAAAAATGATAACCAACACATAAAAGGGGAAAAATGAAAAACAAAAGGACAAAAATGAAACATGTACATAGTAGAGGCCAATAGGTGAAAAGAAATCAAACCTAGAGGAGAGAAAGAGCTCCGCCTAGAGGACAGAGAGAGCATCGTGTAGTAAAGAGAGAGATCACTAATGATGTTTAAGGTAGAAGAGAGAGAAAGAGGATAGAGAGGGAGAAAGATGAGATTGAAAAGGAAATATTGAAAAGATAGGGATTGTCTTCACATATCTAGGTTTTAACATTACCAATGGAATCTTTCATTGATGAGTCCATCAAACATTAACCACGTCAGCACATCAATGATGGTCTCACTAACAGAAGATTTTAAACCCTTCGGTAAATTCGTCGGTCATTTCAAAAAAATCAAAACTTTTTTAAACACCATCAAATTCATCAAAAAAATTTCATATGTCGGTATATTCGCCGGTGAATCCAACCCCCTAAATTCTTGGCCAAACTCTCTGTAATTATCTGATATTTTTATATTCAATTGGTAAATCCATCAGAGAATTAAGTTCCTAAATTCTTCTCTATAATTCTTATATGTTTTTAGATTTCATGGTAAATTTGTTGATAAATTAAAATTCTTGAATTCATCCCCAAACTCTCTGTAATTATTCGACGATATTATTGTTTGTCAGTGAGTTTGTCGGGGAGCACTATATCACCGACGGACTAATTTTGGTTGGATAATCCATTTGTTGGTTGACATTCCTAAATTCTTCCTCAAACTCTCTTTAATTCTATAATGATTTTATCGTCCATTAGTGATTCTATCGGTGAAGTTATAGTGGTGATGGAATCACCAATGGTTAGTTAATAATTTATTAATTGGGGGGGGATTGAAGCAAACAAAATCTTAACTACTAAATAATATGATAAAAATTAGTCATTAATTTAATCTTTAAATCTAAATAGTAATCAGTAGCTCTGTTATTTTGTTTTTCCCCTCATTGCTAAGTGTTGTCATCCACTTAAGGGGTGTTTGAAAGTATGATTACGGTTCAAAATAATTTTTGCTCAGAAATGCATCAAAATAATATTTTTTTTTATTTTTTTAAAAAAAATATTTTTGACATTAGCACATCAAAATAATCTGAAAACAAAAAAAAATAATTTTAAACAAAAAAAATCAAATCTTTAAGAACACGGTTCCAACCGCGTTTCCAAACACTGCTTAAATCAAATTCAATCCATTAAGATCCACTGAATAAACTTTCATAAAGAGCTCTTGTAAGAGAGAGAGAGAGAGAGAGAGAGAGAGAGAGAGAGAGAGAGTAACAATAACATCTATAAAAATATAAAGGTAAAAAAAAACCTAGATAAATTAAATATCTCCAATAAAAAAATCATATCTAAATTTATAAAGCTGAGATATGATATTTCTGAAAGAAAATATTAAAATAAGAAAAAGAATAGAAAAATACAATGATAGCCAAGAAAAAAAATCTAAGGGACTCTCAAAATAAGAGAAATGAAAAAAAAAAAAGATGACTTAATCCTCTGCAAACTAACTTTTTATTAAAAAAAAGGGGGGGGAGGTATATTTAGTCTTTTTGAAAGATTATTTATATTTTTATATATGAAAATTAGTTTCTTCAAGAACAAATATAACCAAAAATACATAGAAATTATTGGATGAGCGAGGTCTACAAGTGCAACTTTAAGATCATAATCCAGCGCAGTAGGTGTATTTTCTTAATATTACTTTGTCTAGAAAACATTCATGTATAAATCTCTAGTATTCATAAAGTACAATAATGATTTTGAAAACTCAATCCAAACAAAACTCCAAATAAAAAAAATAGGTTAAACATCTTGCTAATCTGGGAGTACTTGATAATTTGACAGGTTTTAAGACATGTTTGAGAGTGCATGTTGAGATTTGATTTGCCATAATTTGTGGAGCCAATTTTGATAAGATATTTTGAGTTGATCTCAATCTCTTGTAATCCCACTTTTACAGGCACAAAATATTAACCCTTTAATGTACGGTTTCACAGGCATATACATGTATATATAATCGTTGTAACATTGAATAATATATTTATTCAGAAATATATTCTTTTCATCTTTTTAGTTTATTTTCTTGGTATCAAAAAGTTAATCCTAACGTCTCTACCAAGCATCTGTAATATTTTTTTTCCATGGAGGATAGTACTGATTCAACAAGTGTTACCCCAAACACTACTCATCAAAACATGTCTTTTTTTTTTTATCATTGATCTATATGATCCTTTTTTTATCCATGCCTCAAATCATCCAAGTATAATTCTTGTGCCAAAAGTCCTTGATGGGACCAACTATGCTATGTGGAGATGTTCCATGTTGATAAGTCTTAGTGCCAAAAACAAACTAGGATTGCCAAAAATAAACTAGGATTCATTAATGGGACTATGCATACACTAGGTGAATCTAATCCTAAATATTCATTATGGCAACGATGCAATGATATGGTTCTCTCTTGGATTCTTAACTCTTTAAATCAAGAGCTTGCCAATAATGTCTTTTATATGGAAACTCCCTCTAAAATCTGGTTAGATCTACAAGAACGATTCTCATAGGGTGATTTTTCTCATCACTATCAGATTCAGCATTCCATTGTGGAGTTAAAGCAAAATCAGATTCATCTTCACATATTACACCAAGATAAAAACATTATAGGATGAGTTGAAAATGTGCAGTCCAGCTATTCAGTGCACTTATGGTGAACTCAAGCAACTGTCGAACAACGAAGAAAAGGTAGACTTGAGCAGTTTCTTATAGGTTTGAATGAGACTTATTCAGCTGTTAGAGGGCAAATCATGCTTATGCACCCTTTACCAACTATTAAGAAAGCATATTCGCTTTTACGTGAGAAAGAAAAACAAAGAGGACTAGTTGAGCATAAGATTACTAAACGAGTTTATGCCATGAATGTCAAACGATCAGACTCTACTTCACAACGACAGGATTTCTCTCGAACTTGGATGTCTGGCTCATCAAAGATACAAGGATCTAAGAAACGACATCATTGTACCTACTGTGATGGAACTACAACTATAATAGAGAGATGCTTCTATTTGATTAGATTCCCTATTGGCCACAACCTTCATGATAAGGATGTTTAGCCTCAAAATCGAACAAGAGTTGAATCATCTCATACAAACACCAAGGCTACCCAACATTCTGATCAACTTATTCAATTCACTCATAAAGAGTTCTTACAAATCAAAGCCTTTTTTTCAAAATGAAAAATCTATTATCTCGGCCAATTATGCAGGTAACTCTACTCCATTTTGTTCATCATTCACATCTCAAAATTCTGAGTCTCTTTAATGGATCATTGATAGTAGTGCTACAAATCATATAGCTACTTCAGTAATTGACAAAGCCATTGTTCCTATGTTTTCTCAAGTCATCTTACCAAATGGTTCTTGTGCAAAAATCACAAATGTTGGTTTTGTACATATTACTTAAAAACTGCATGTCTATGGTGTTCTTTATGCACCCTCATTTCATGTGAATTTTCTTTCTGTCGATCAACTCACATCTGACCTTAATTGTTCCATTCACTCTTCCCCACTTTCTATATATTGTAGGACCTGGCTACAAAGAAGATGATTGGCTTGGGAAAGCAGAGTAAGGGACTATACTATCTTATGCCACAATCAGAATTACATCCACCTTTACCAACCTCCTATCAAGTCTCTTTTGCTTTAGGAGCTATTTGGCATAAAAGACTAGGACATCCATTCAAATTGCCTTCTCAATTTCTGTCAAAACTAATTCCATCTTTTATTTGTGATTCTCAACATTCATGTGATGTTTGTCCTTTGGCAAAACAAACAAGGTTATCTTTTCTTATAAGCTCTATTCAAAGTACTCATTTTTTTTTTATCTTATACACTATGATATTTAGGGTCCACAAAAAATTGAAACACATTCTGGTGCATATTATTTTTTAAGTATTGTGGATGACTACACCTCTTTTACTAGGATTTCTCTAAAGAAATTCAAATCTGGAACACAAGGCTTGTTAAAATTGTTCATCACTTTTGTTCACACTTAATTTAATGTTCAAGTTAAAAGAATACGGTGTGATAATGGCCTGGAATTCACCTCTTTAAAGCCATTCCTCTCTACTTTTGGCATTATGTTCCAAAGTTCATGTCCACATATGCCTCAACAAAATGGTGTTGTTGAACGAAAACATAGACACCTTCTCAACGTTGGCTATGCCTTGAGATTCCAAGCCAATTTACCATTGAAATTCTGGGGTGAAAGCTTACTTACTACCAATTATCTCATAAATCGACTTCCTACCCCCGTTTTAAACCACAAATCGCCATATAAACTTTTATATGGCAAACCACCCACATATACACTTCTACACGTTTTTTGTCATCTTTATTATGTCACCAACTTGCAACCTTTGGCTAAATTTTCACCAAGAGCTCGTTAATGTATTTTTTTTTTGATATCCTTCTAGCCAAAAGGCATATCGAGTTTATGATCTTACCATTCGACAATTCTTCACTAGTGGTGATGTTGTTTTCTATGAAAATACATTTTCCTTTTCAACTCCCACTCCATCCAATTATTTACCTTCAACCTCTATACCAACTGTATCTCCTGACTTCAATGATATTCCAATTCCATCCTCTACCTCTCACTCATCACTAGAGACATCTATCTCTCCTTTATCTCCCTCTTCTCATAATTTCTCACCATCATTATCAAACCCAACACACACTCTCTCTCTTCATTATCTTCTCCTTCTTCAAAACCAAACATATCTACTCCTATTCTTCTTCGCAGCGAGCGACCTCGACAACCCTCTATTCTTCTCTGTGAATTTCATTGTGGCCAGGTTGATACGTCATCTTCCTCTACAACCATGCAAGTCATCCTCTTCTTGTTCAGGTACCAAATATCAATTATCCAACTTTATCTCCTATCATTCATTATCTCCTTCCTATCAGTTATTTGTTAACACCTTTTCTAGAACTCTTGAACCTACAACATATAAACAGGCACTATGTGATCCAAAATGGTGTGAAGTAATGAAAACTGAGCTCACCACTCTTGAAAATCAAAAGACATGGTCTCTGATTTTGTTTTCACCCAACTATCGTCCTATACACAGCAAATGGGTTTTTCAAATCAAGTATAAATTAAATGGCTCAGTGGAACGGTATAAAGCATGTTTGGTAGCTGAGGGATTCATTAAAAAAGAAGGCTTGGACTATTATAAGACTTTTGCTCTGGTTGCTAAGTTAACCACAGTTCGTTGTCTCCTTGCCCTGGCAGCTGTTTGAAATTGGCCTCCTTTTCAAATGGATGTCAATAATGATTTCCTCCATGGTGCCTTGCATGAAGAATTGTACATGATTCTACCACAAGGACTTTGTCAATAAGGGGGAGAAGTTTGTATGTCGACTTAATAAGTCCTTTTATGGACTCAAACAAGCACCTAGAAACTGGTTCTCTAAGTTCTCAAAAGCCATTAAAATGGTTGGTTTCTCTCAATCACACTCAGACCACTCTCTTTTTGTACAAGAAAAAGGCTCTACTCTAACCATGGTTCTTATTTACATGGATGATATGATCATTATTGAAAACAATGACAAAGTTATTCAAGATATCAAGTTTTTTCTTCAAAAAAAATTTCACATAACATAACTTGGTAATCTCAAGTATTTTCTTAATTTGGTAGTGGCAAGATCAAAAGTTGGGATTGTCATATCTCAGTGAAAAAACACACCGAAAATTCTTGATGATGTTGGATTTCTTGGAGCTAAACCTATTGACTTTCCCATGGAACAAAATCTAAGGCTTACAAATGTTCAAGGTGAATTATTGAATGATGCTTCACGCTATAGAAGATTAATGGGATGATTAATCTATCTTACAATTACTAGACCATATATCATGTATTATGTGAACATCTTAAGTCATTTTATGCATGCACCAAGGAAACCTCATTGGGATCCTGCTCTTCATGTTGTGAGATATTTAAAGAACAATCCAGGGCTCGGTTTATTATTTTCTTCCAACAGCTCTCTGCAACTAAGGCTTATTATATGCAAATTGGGCAAATTGTCCTATGACAAGAAGATCTACATCAAGTTACTGTGTATTTCTTGGAGACTCTCTAATTTCATGGAAGATAAGAAAATAAAAAATTGTCTCTGGGTCATCTGCTGAAGCTGAATACAGGTTCATGGATGCTGCAACATGTGAACGTACCTGGCTTAGATACTTGTTTAAAGATCTACAGGTTTGTTTGAAATCAATTACATTATTCTGAGATAATCAAGTAACACTTCATATTGCTGCAAATCCTATATATCATGAACGTACAAAGCATATCAAAATTGATCACCATGTTGTGAGAGAAAAATCCAAGCAGGTCAAATTGTTACAAAATTTGTTCCCACCTATCTTCAACTGGCTGATATCTTCACTAAGGCTTTAGGAAGAAACATTTTTAAGAAATTGATATGCAAGTTGAACATTCTCGATATTCATATTCTAACTTGAAGGAGAGTGTTGAGATTTGATTTGCCATAATTTGTGGAATCAGTTTTGATAAGATATTTTGAGTTTATCTCAATCTCTTGTAATCCCACCTTTACAGACACAAAATATTAACCCTTTAATGTACGGCCTCTCAGGCATATACATGTATATATAATTGTTGTAACATTGAATGATATATTTATTCATAAATATATTCTTTTCATCTTTTCAGTTTATTTTCTATGCGGCAGCTTCTGTTTTTTATGTTTTTTTAAAATATTTTTCATTTAAAAATTTATTAAATTAATTTTTTTATTTTTATATCAACATAATAAACTCATTGAAAAATACTAAAAAAATTAATTCAATGTATTTTCAAGGCAAATACATTTCTAAAATACACCTAAACACAGTTACAAAAGCACTATTAAACAGGCTACTGGATTCACCTTTAGGCTCTGTTATTGTTTTACTACTCAATGGATTGTAAGTTGTCACTCTCATGTAATTATGTATTTTGTGGGCTTTTAACCCCCTTTCTCTACGGGGAAAATAAGTAAAATTTCTTTGTCTTTCTTTTAATTTCTCCATAGCACAAGCTAAATATATCATGAAATTACCAAAGATATTTTAGATATTTAAATAAAAACAGCCACTTGCACTTCAAATAAGAAACTCTTAAAAAAAAACTCTGAGAGGTAGCTTAACTTGTCAGGTCTTGGGTTTGCTCCCTAATAGTCACGAGTTCGAGTCTTCTCAAGGCCACTGGAGACTTACATGGTCGTTAACTCAGAGCCTGTGAGATTAGTTGAGGTGCGCGCAAGCTGATCCAAATAACCACGTTAATAAAAAAAAAGAACTCTTAAAAAAATTGTCTTGAAATCTAAGTCACTCGCTCACAAATAACTATGGTGGATATCTTCCATATTCTCTACGTGGCTACCTTTTCTCTCTTATTATCTCCCATTTAATTATCAAGATCATTGCACTAACAAGATATAAATGTCGAGTGAAATTATTTACAAATAGTAGGATCACTTGATTTTATTTGTAAAAACTAAAAAAAAATGGCAATATGATAAGAAATTTTTTTCCTAAAAAATACATATAAATTATTGGATGAGTGAGGTCTACAAGTGCAACTTTAAGATCATAATCCAACTGTAGGTGTATTTTTTATCATATTTTTTTAATGTTATTTTGTCTAGAAAATATATAGATCTCTAATCTTCATAAGGAACAAATATAAGAAATAAACTCAACATAATATTTAAAGTAACTTCGAGTAAAAAAATAGGTTAAACATCTTATTAATCTAGGAGTATTTGATAGTTTGACGGGTTTTAAGATCTATTTGGGAGTGTGATAGCTTTTTTTTAAAAAAAGTAATTTTTACTTAAAAATATATCAAAGTAATTTTTTTGAATTTTTGAATTTTTTTTATATCAATACAATAAACTCATTGAAAATTACTAAAAAAATTAATTCAATATATTTTCAAAACAAATATATTTTTAAAACACACTCAAACAGAATTAAAAAAGCAGATCACTGCTAAACAGGTTGTTGGATTCACCTCTAGGTTGTGTTATTGCTTTACTGCTCAATGGATTGTAGGTTATCATTCTCAAGTAATTATGTATTTTGTGGGCTTTTAACCCCTTCTCTACGGGGGGGAATATGTAAATTTTCTTTATCTTTCTTTTAATTTCTCCATAGCACAACCTGAATATATCATGAAATTACTAAAGATCTTTTAGATATTTAAATAAAAACAGCCACTTCCACTTCAAACAAGAAACTCTTACAAATATCGTGTAGAAATCTAAGTCACTCGCTCACGAATAACTATGGATATCTTCCATATTCTTGACGTGGCTACCTTTTCTCTCTTATTATCTCCCATTTAATTATGATCACTTGATTTTATTCGTAAAAACTAAAAAATTGGCAATCTATAAGAAAAAATTTGCCCGGGGTTGTTTCTATTTTGCATTTGAAACTGTGTTTGGATGCGTTTTAAAAATATATTTGACTTAAAAAAAATCAATATGATATTTTTTTAGTGTTTTCAATGCTTTTAATGCGTCGATGTCAAAAACAAAAAAAAAATCTAAAAAATATTTATTATAATATATTTTTAAATAAAAAACACTTTTTAAAAAAATCATACAATACAATTCCAAACATACATGCACTAACATAATTTCCTTTTCTTCTATCACCAAAGTTATAAATATAGTGAAATCTTTAGTTCTTTGAAACAAGTTCTGAATTATTGATTTACTTCTTGCAATATATATAGAGAGCCATAATTAAGTTACACGCAATTGATGAATATTTTCTGAGCTGATCGGGTTCCTCTCCAGAAAACGAACCGCACACAGGAATTAGTTTTCTGTATATAGAGAAACAAAAGCAATCCAAGTACCTTGTATCAAGAACGTTATTTCCTTTAAAGATCAAGAAAAGAGAGAGAGAGAGAGCATACCCTTTATTCCTTTGCCCCTTAAAGGAGGATTGGCAACGCCGTCAACTGTCAGTGTCTCTCTCGGCTGGTTGTCACGTCTCCTCCTTTTTGTAAGAGGGACACAATGGAATGAGAATTCGAGCAGACGCGTTTCGAGTTTTGATTGGGAAGCTGCAAATAATATTCTCTCACTCTCTTCCCATGGTGATAAGGATTCCCATGGTGATAATGAACCCATCCTGCATCAAATATCAGGCTTGCCGTCTACTAAAGATGCATCATCTTTCAAGAAAGAATACTCCAAAAGGTTCGTTCTCTTGTGAGTAAATTTTGAACCATTGGAGTTTAGTCTCGTGGCCCTGTTCCCCATCATTCTTGTTGCCCTAATAGCCAATGAGAAGAAATAGTGGCATGTTTACATGATGAATTTAAGGTTATCACCAAGTATGAAAAATGTTCCTGCCTGGATATCGTAGATGCTACAGAATAATATAAATTATATCCTGAGATTTTATTTAAGAGTTTAAGTTTTTGGGTTGTGATAGTTCTATGATATGGTATCACAGTTTTAATGACCAAGCGGTCACGAGTTCGAATCGCATCATCCCTATTTATTTGATAAAAAATAAACACAAAGTAATGTGAGACTCATCTAATAGTCTAATTAAGTTATTAGATTATATTAGTTTTTTGACATGATATCAGAGCCTTGATAATTAAACGGTCATGAATTCGAATCTCACCATCCTTATTTATTTGATAAAAATTAAACATAAGGTAATGTGAGATTGTGCAAGTTTCAAACCCAAAAGGCTTTTACTTGAGGATGTGTGTTAAAAAATAATATAAATCATATATTGAACATCACCTAACAATTTAAGCTATTAGGTTAAATTGATTCTTTACGATAAGCCATTTGGGTCAAATGGGAACATTGTGTTTTAGTTTAAAAGCTTAGAATATTAAGGTTTTATTCAACAAAAATCATAAAGATTAATTTTTTTACTTTTAAATTCTAACTCGTATATATCACCTTTAATTATAAAAAGATACATGTATTATTTTAAGTTTTATCAAGAATAATTTTTAAATCATGACTCAAGGATAAGATTTAATTTTCATTGTGTAAAATGTATTTCGAATTATATATTCATTCTTTGTATACAAAGTTCATTGCTATCAAAAAATATGATATTATTATTAAATTTTTTTTTTTAGTTTAACGTGGGTGTCCGAGCCAGCTTGCGCGCACCTCAACTAATCTCACGGGTCCTGATGAAATTAACGACCATATAAGCCTCCAGTGGCCATCATATGAGCAACCACAGGGCTCGAACCTGAGACCACAGAGAGAACAAATATCTTGGTCCCAAACTCTTACCACTGAGCCATCATATTATTATTATTTTTTCTTGCAACATGCATGTGGACATATTTCAACATATTGGAATATAAAACCGAAAATATATTCTCTTTTCCAACGATCAATAATTGTGGGAAAGTTGAATTCTCCAAAGTTAACTCAAAGGTTGCTGTCTTACAGATATATATTTCCACATAAATTCTTGTCGAAGCATCGATTCTGCCGGTCTCTGCTAGAATATCATTTG
>Ga0307515_10017926_pt1 | contig 12858 bp, 7 predicted proteins | sample 17_EM_MG_FD_194513 | JGI IMG/M metagenome (GOLD analysis project Ga0307515, IMG submission 194513) | Populus trichocarpa ectomycorrhiza microbial communities from riparian zone in the Pacific Northwest, United States - 17_EM | ecosystem: Host-associated > Plants > Roots > Unclassified | place...
GTATTCGACCGGATGCGGCGTCATTTCGAAACGCATCACCTCGGCCATCTTCAGCTCGATGAAGGCATCGATCTGATCGTCGTCGAAGACGCCGCCGGCCGTCAGGAACTTGCGGTCCTTGTCGAGGCTTTCGAGCGCTTCGCGCAACGAGCCGCAGACGGTCGGGATCTTCTTCAATTCCTTCGGCGGCAGGTCGTAGAGATCCTTGTCCATGGCCTTGCCGGGATGGATCTTGTTCTTGATGCCGTCGAGGCCGGCCATCAGCATGGAGGCAAAGCCGAGATAGGGGTTTGCCAGCGGGTCGGGGAAGCGGACTTCGACGCGCTTCGACTTCGGACCGGTCCCGAACGGGATACGGCACGAAGCCGAACGGTTGCGAGCCGAATAGGCAAGCAGAACCGGCGCTTCGTAACCCGGAACCAGACGCTTGTAGGAGTTGGTCGTCGGGTTGGTGAAGGCGTTGATCGCCTTGGCATGCTTGATGATGCCGCCGATGTAGAACAGGCAGGATTCCGACAGGCCGGCATATTCGTCGCCGGCGAAGGTCGGCTTGCCGTCCTTCCAGATCGACTGGTGCACGTGCATGCCCGAACCGTTATCGCCGAAGATCGGCTTCGGCATGAAGGTTGCCGTCTTGCCATAGGCGTTGGCGACCTGGTGCACGACATATTTGTAGATCTGGATCTTGTCGGCGTTGCGCACCAGCGTGTCGAACTTGACGCCGAGTTCGTGCTGGGCGGCCGCCACTTCATGGTGCTGCTTTTCGACGGTGACGCCCATTTCGGTGAGAACCGTCAGCATTTCGGAACGCATGTCCTGGCAGCTGTCGATCGGCGGAACCGGGAAATAGCCGCCCTTGACGCGCGGACGGTGACCGAGGTTGCCGGTCTCGTAGTCGGTGTCATCGTTGGACGGCAGTTCCGAGCTATCGAGCTTGAAGCCGGTATTGTAGGGATCGGCCTTGTACTTCACGTCGTCGAACACGAAGAATTCCGGCTCCGGACCAACGAAGATGGTGTCGCCGATGCCGGATGCCTTGAGATAGGCTTCGGCCTTCTTGGCGATGCCGCGCGGATCGCGGTTATAGGCCTCACCGGATACCGGGTCGAGGATGTCGCAGACGATGACCATGGTGGACTGCGCGAAAAAAGGATCCATGTGCACGGTTGCCGGATCCGGCATCAGCACCATGTCCGACTCGTTGATGGCCTTCCAGCCGCCGATCGAGGAACCGTCGAACATGACGCCGTCGGCGAACATGTCCTCGTCAACGCAGCCGACGTCCATCGTCACGTGCTGCAGCTTGCCCTTCGGATCGGTGAAGCGCAGGTCAACGAACTTGACGTCGTTATCCTTGATTTGCTTGAGGATATCATTTGCAGTCGTCATTTTTTGAAAGTCCCTCTTTTGAGATGACGAGGTAGTGCCCGAACCGAACGGGTCAGGCGGATTAGATGGCGTCGATGCCGGTTTCACCGGTACGGATTCGAATGACCTCTTCGATATTGGAGACGAAAATCTTTCCGTCGCCGATACGTCCGGTCTGGGCGGCGTTCCGTATGGCCTCGATCACGGCCTCCGCGTTTTCGTCTGCCAGCACGACTTCGACTTTCACCTTCGGGAGAAAATCAACAACGTATTCTGCCCCACGATACAGTTCCGTGTGGCCCTTCTGGCGTCCAAAGCCCTTCGCCTCCGTGACGGTGATCCCCTGCAGGCCAACTTCCTGAAGGGCTTCCTTCACTTCGTCAAGCTTGAAAGGCTTTATGATCGCTTCGATCTTTTTCATGAGAAAATGTCTCTCCGCTTCTCCCGTTATGGCAGGCTTATGCCCGCTCGCCCTCAATATGCATTTTACATGCCAGATATGGCAAATGCGATGCCGTTTTGGATGAAAACTCCTCCATCTGCCATGATCATATCCCTTTATTCGGAATAAACAGCGCCTTTTGCCTATTTTTTATGAATTTTTCTGTGGCAACCATGCTTGGTCGCGGCTTGCGGCGCTTAACACTCCGTTAAGCGTCATATTTGAGCGCCAAATATGTGCAAATGCATAAAAAATATACAAAATTAGCCTGTATTTTATGCTTGTCGGTTCGTTGGCTTGGGGGCATTTTGATGCCATGCCAATGGACCGCGATGCTTTGCTCATCACCCCCGCTGAAATGTCCGCGATCGATCGCGATGCGGCCCTGTCGGGAATCGACAGTTTCAGGCTGATGACATCGGCCGGTATGGCCGTTGCGGCGGCCGCCTTGCGGCTTTTTCCCGAAGCGCTGCGGTTTGTAGTCCTTTGCGGGCCTGGCAACAATGGCGGCGACGGATATGTCGCCGCCGCCACCCTATGCCAGAGCGGAGTGCCAACCGGGGTTTATGCCCTGGGCGATCCGGCTCGTCTGAAAGGCGACGCCGCCCGCGCCCATGCGGAATGGGGGCGCACGGCGGAATCGCTTGCGCAATACAGGCCAAAGCCCGGGGACGTCGTCATCGACGCCCTGTTCGGCGCCGGCCTGTCGCGCCCGGTCCCGGATGAAGCGGCGGTCGTGATACGGGCCATCAAACACGAGGAACTGCCTGTTATCGCCGTGGACCTGCCGTCGGGCGTTGACGGCCGCACCGGGCAGGTGCTGGGCGAGAGCTTTCACGCCAGCCATACCGTCACATTCATGGCGCGAAAGCCGGGCCATCTGCTGATGCCGGGCCGGACGCTCTGCGGCAGACTGGAGGTTTTCGACATCGGCATACCCGAGCGACTCCTGCGCAGCCATACAAGCGGGCTTTGCGAGAACGGCCCGCATCTCTGGGCCGGTCATGCGCGTGCCCTTGACCCTTCGGCCCATAAGTTCAAACGTGGTCATCTCGCGGTTTTCTCGGGCGGTCCGCTGGCAACAGGAGCCGCGCGCCTTTCCGCCACGGCGGGGCTGAAGGCCGGAGCGGGGCTGGTTACACTGGCGTCGGCGTCCGCCGCGCTCAATGCCAATGCAGCCCATCTGACGGCCGTGATGTTGAAGGAAATCGAGGATGCCGGCGCTCTCGCCCGCTGGCTTGCCGACAAGCGCATCAGTGCCTTCGTACTCGGTCCTGGGTTTGGCGATATGGAAACAGCCCGTCGATACGCTCTGATGCTCGTCGACCGGGCACTGGTGCTCGATGCTGATGGGATTACGGCTTTCAAGGACGATCCGGCACCGCTTTTCGGCGCCTATGCCGGGGGTGAAACCCGGCTGGTCATGACGCCGCACGACGGCGAGTTCGCCCGGCTATTTCCGGACATCGAGGCCGACCAGAACCTCTCGAAGGTCGACCGCGCCATCGCAGCCGCGAAACGCAGCCATGCCGTTATCGTCTACAAGGGGGCCGATACGGTGATCGCATCGCCGGACGGCCGCGCCGCGATCAACACCAATGCGCCGCCCTGGCTTGCGACGGCCGGATCGGGAGACACGCTCGCCGGCATCATCGGGGCGCATCTGGCGCAGGGCATGCCGGCCTTCGAGGCCGCCGCTGCCGGTGTCTGGCGTCACGGGCGGGCAGGGGCGAAAGCCGGCGAAGGACTGACGGCGGAAGACCTTGCCGTGGCGATCGAGCCGCTCCCGGCCTGATCAGTCGATGCGTTTTTGCAAAGCCCGTGCGCCGTTCGGCGCATTGACCTTGCCCTCGGTGATGAAGAACGCAAAAACATCGCGCGGCTTCTTATCCGGCTTGTGAGTGGGATCGGCATGGGCGAGGTCGCCGATATCACCACCCGACGCCCAGATTTTCAGCCGGTCAGCCCAGATATCGAGGCGTTTTTCGTCGTAACAGGTCTCGACGTCGTCGCTGCCGGTCTGAAGGCGCGCGTAGACGAAATCACCGGTTACATCACCGATCATCGGATAGTCGAAATGGTCGGCGCAGACGACCGCCACCTTGTACTTGGCAAGCAGCGCTGCGAATTCCGGCGTGCGGAAGGAATCGTGCCGCACCTCGACAACGTGGCGCAGCGTCAGGCCATCCTGCTTCTCCGGCAGCAGCGCCAGGAATGCTCCGAAATCGTCGACATCGAACTTCTTGGTCGGCATGAACTGCCAGAGAATGGGGCCGAGATGCGGCCCCAGCTCCGTCAGACCCTGTCCGAGAAACTTGCCGATCGATTCACCGGCTTCCGCCAGCACCTTCTTGTTGGTGGCAAAGCGGCTGGCCTTCAGTGAGAAGACAAAACCATCCGGCACTTCCGACGCCCATTTGGCAAAGGTTTCCGGCTTTTGCGAACCGTAATAGGTGCCGTTGACCTCGATCACGTTCAACTGGCTGCTCGCATATTCGAGCTGCCGCTTTTTGGATAGCGTGTCTGGATAGAACGTCCCCTCCCAGGGATCGAAAGTCCAACCGCCGATGCCGCAGCGGATCGTGCCTGATTTGGTCATACTCTCTCCCTCTTTGTCTTGGCTATTCCGCCGCGGCCATCTTGCGGATCGGCCGACGCTCCAGCAGTTCCTTCAGGAACGCTCCGGTATGCGACCGCTTTTCCTTGACGATATCCTCCGGTGTTCCCGCCGCAATCACTTCGCCGCCGCCATCGCCGCCTTCCGGGCCGAAATCGATCACCCAGTCGGCCGTCTTGATGACTTCGAGATTGTGTTCGATGACGACGACCGAATTGCCCTGGTTGACCAGTTCGTGCAGCACTTCGAGCAGCTTGGCGACGTCATGGAAATGCAGGCCGGTGGTCGGTTCGTCGAGTATATAGAGCGTGCGGCCGGTCGAGCGTTTCGACAGTTCCTTGGCAAGCTTGACGCGCTGCGCCTCGCCGCCCGACAGGGTGTTGGCCTGCTGGCCGACCTTAATATAGCCGAGACCGACACCCTGCAGCGCCTGCAGCTTGTCGCGCACGGCCGGAACCGCGGCGAAGAACTCGACACCTTCCTCGACAGTCATGTCGAGCACGTCGGCGATCGACTTGCCCTTGAAATGCACGTCGAGCGTTTCGCGGTTGTAGCGCTTGCCGTGGCAGACGTCGCAGGTGACGTAGACATCGGGCAGGAAGTGCATCTCGATCTTGATGACGCCGTCGCCCTGACAGGCCTCGCAGCGGCCGCCCTTGACGTTGAAGGAGAAGCGCCCGGGCTGATAGCCGCGCGTCTTTGCCTCCGGCAGGCCGGCAAACCAGTCGCGGATCGGCGTGAAGGCGCCGGTATAGGTGGCCGGGTTCGAGCGCGGCGTGCGGCCGATCGGCGACTGGTCGATGTCGATCACCTTGTCGATATGCTCGAAGCCGTCGATCCGGTCGTGTTCGGCCGGATTTTCGCGCGCGCCCATGATGCGCCGCGCCGCCGCCTTGTAGAGCGTCTCGATCAGGAAGGTCGACTTGCCGCCGCCCGACACGCCCGTGACCGCCGTGAAAATGCCGAGTGGAATCGACGCCGTGACGTTCTTCAGGTTGTTGGCACGGGCGCCGACAACGGTGATCTCCTTTTTCTTCTTCGGCTTGCGCCGCTCGGCCGGAACCGAAACCGAAAGCTCCCCGGAGAGATATTTTCCGGTCAGCGAATTCGGATTGGCAAGGATTTCCGGTGGCGTTCCCTGGGCGACGACTTCGCCGCCGTGAATGCCGGCCGCCGGTCCGATATCGACGACATAATCGGCCGACATGATGGCGTCCTCGTCATGCTCGACGACGATCACGGTGTTGCCGATATCGCGCAGATGCCGCAGCGTATCGAGCAGCCGGGCATTGTCGCGCTGATGCAGGCCGATCGACGGCTCGTCGAGGACGTAGAGAACGCCGGTCAGGCCGGAGCCGATCTGCGAGGCCAGCCGGATGCGCTGGCTTTCGCCGCCCGACAGCGTGCCGGAATTGCGCGACAGGCTGAGATATTCGAGACCCACGTCGTTGAGGAACCGCAGCCGCTCGCGGATTTCCTTGAGAATGCGCACAGCGATCTCGTTCTGCTTGGCATTCATATGTTCCGGCAGGACGTCGAACCAGTCGCGCGCCACGCGGATCGACATCTGCGTGACTTCGCCGATATGCAGCTTGTTGATCTTGACGGCGAGCGCTTCCGGTTTCAGGCGAAAGCCGGCGCAGGCCGGGCAGGGGGCTGCCGACATGTAGCGTTCGATTTCCTCGCGCGCCCAAGCGCTGTCGGTTTCCTTCCAGCGCCGTTCCAGATTGGGCACGATGCCTTCGAAATTCTTGGTGGTGTTGTAGGAGCGGGCGCCGTCTTCGTAGTGAAAGCTGATCTTTTCCTCGGTGCCCTGCAGGATGGCGTGCCGGGCCTCGTCGGACAGGTCGGTCCATTTGTTCGACAGCTTGAAGCCGAAGGCCTTGCCGAGGGCTTCAAGCGTCTGGTTATAATAGGGTGACGACGATTTCGCCCAGGGCGCAATGGCGCCGTTCTTCAAAGTCCGGTCAGGTTCCGGGATGATCAGCGCCTCGTCGATCTTCTGCTGGCTGCCGAGACCATCACAGGTCGGGCAGGCGCCGAAGGGATTGTTGAACGAGAACAGCCGCGGCTCGATCTCCGAAATGGTGAAGCCGGACACCGGGCAGGCGAACTTTTCCGAAAAGAGGACGCGCTCGTGCGTCTCGTTCAGCGACTTGTTGGCCGATCCACCGGCCGAGGTTTCTTCCGGCGGCAGCGGCTTGTCGGCGAATTCCGCAATCGCCAGGCCGTCGGCGAGCGTCAGGCAGGTCTCGAGACTATCGGCCAGGCGCGCCGTCAGGTCGGGACGCACGACCACGCGGTCGACGACGACGTCGATGTCATGCTTGTATTTCTTGTCGAGAACCGGCGCCTCGGCGATCTCGTAGAACTGCCCGTCGATCTTGACGCGTTGAAAGCCCTTCTTCATCAGTTCGGCGAGCTCTTTCTTGTACTCGCCCTTGCGGCCGCGCACGATCGGCGCGAGAATATAAAGACGGGTACCTTCGCCGAACTCGACGACACGGTCGACCATCTGGCTGACCGTCTGGCTTTCGATCGGCAGTCCCGTCGCCGGCGAATAGGGCACGCCGACGCGGGCAAACAGCAGGCGCATGTAGTCGTAGATTTCGGTAACCGTGCCGACCGTCGAGCGCGGATTGCGCGAGGTGGTCTTCTGCTCGATCGAGATCGCCGGAGACAGGCCGTCGATCTGGTCGACATCCGGCTTTTGCATCATTTCGAGAAACTGGCGGGCATAGGCCGACAGGCTTTCGACATAGCGCCGCTGTCCCTCCGCATAGATCGTGTCGAAGGCAAGCGAGGATTTTCCGGAGCCGGACAGGCCGGTCATGACGATCAGCTTGTTGCGCGGCAGATCGAGATCGATGCCCTTCAGATTGTGTTCGCGCGCGCCGCGGATGGAAATGGTCTCGAGTTTGCTCATCGTGCCCAGCTTTGTATCTGCATTGGAAAGCTCCTTATTTAAGGTCGCCAGCGGCCATGTCGAGGCGCAAGGTCAAAAACAGCGGGGCTTTCCGAGTCGGTTGACAGGATATTACAAATTTATTAGAACAAAGAAAGAACAAAATTTGAAATCTGTTGTGGATGATACAATGCAAAGGGGCGTATGCTTGGCCGTCAGCCGCTAAGATGCGCGCTCTGAATTTGGTAGCCGGGCTTTAAAGGCCGGGCAGGATAGCGGGAAAAGCAAGATGGCAGGCAGTGTCAACAAGGTGATTTTGATCGGAAACCTCGGGGCAGACCCGGAAATCCGGCGCACGCAGGATGGCAAGCCGATCGCCAACCTGAACATTGCCACGTCGGAAAGCTGGCGTGACCGCAATTCCGGCGAACGCAAGGAAAAGACCGAATGGCACCGCGTGGTGATCTTCAACGAAGGTCTCTGCAAGGTTGCCGAACAGTATCTGAAGAAGGGCGCGACGGTTTATATCGAAGGCCAGCTGCAGACCCGCAAATGGCAGGACAAGGACGGCCAGGACCGCTACTCGACGGAGGTTGTCCTGCAGGGCTTCAATTCGACGCTGACCATGCTGGGCGGTCGCGGTGACGGGCAGGGTGCCGGCGGTGGCCGGGGTAGTTCGGACTTCGGCGGCGGCAACACCGGCGCAGGCAACTCCGGCAATTATGGTGACGACTACGATCGTCCATCGTCCGCCCCAGCGGGCCGCTCCGGCGGCAGCGCCAGCAATAGCGGCGGAAACTTTTCGCGCGATATGGACGACGACATTCCGTTTTAATCAGACCAATCCGCTCGTATAGTCAAAAGGCCCGGGAAACCGGGCCTTTTTCGTCAGCTGCGTTTATCGCGCATATTCACAAAGCCATCGCGGATTTGACGCCATCGACGACGAACTGGACGGCCAGGGCCGCGAGAATGACGCCCAGCAGCCGGGTCAGGATGGCGCGGCCGGTCACGCCCAGGAACCGGTCGATGCGGTCGGCAATGACGAGGGCGGCAAACAGGATGGCGAGGCAGAAGGCTATGACCAGGATCAGTTGAGCCCGGTCGATCGTGGCCGAGAAGGAGCCGGAGAGCAGGATCGTCGCCGAGATGGCGCCGGGGCCGGCAATCAGCGGTAGCGCCAGCGGAAATACCGCGATGTTGTGGATGTGGTCGCGGGTAATGGCGGCTTCGCCGGTCTTTTCCTTGCGCTCGTTGCGCTTCTCGAAAATCATCTCGAAGGCGATCCAGAAAAGCAGCAGCCCGCCGGCGATCCGGAAGGCGCCGATGGAGATGCCGAGCAAGCCGAGAATGCCATTTCCGAACAGTGCAAAAGCCGAGAGGATGAAAAACGCGATCAGCGTGCCGCGCCGAGCAACCAGAAAACGCTCGTGCCGGCTCATGCCGACGGTGAGGCTCAGGAAGATCGGCGCCAGGCCGGGTGGATCGATGGTGACCAGAATGGTGGTCAGCGCATTGATCAGAAGGTCGATGTCAGGCATCCCGTTCCCCTCGCGGCCTTGTTTATAATGACCGTCTGATGGATTGTTAGGCGACGGCAGCGCCGAATGAAAGGGCTGTCTTTCACCGTTCTGCCGCTTTTGCCTTGCAAATGCCTTTGAGAGCGCCGAAGAGCCTAAAAGGCTGTTCAAAACCCAGCCCCGAAATTGGCGCTCGCCAATGCATTCGGCTATAAAAATCTGTCTGATTCTGAACAAAGATCGTGATCGAAATTGACTGAACAAACCACACCCGGCGGCGGCAAGAATCCACCAGGCATTGAGCCTATTTCCATCATGGAGGAAATGCAGCGGTCGTATCTCGATTACGCCATGAGCGTTATCGTCAGCCGTGCTCTTCCCGATGTCCGCGATGGTCTGAAGCCCGTACACCGGCGCATCCTGTTCGGGATGAGCGAACTGGGCATCGACTGGAACAAGAAATACGTCAAATGCGCCCGCGTCACCGGGGACGTGATGGGTAAATTCCATCCGCACGGCAATTCGGCCATCTACGACGCGCTCGCCCGCATGGCGCAGCCCTGGTCGCTACGGCTACCGCTGATCGACGGTCAGGGCAATTTCGGCTCGATCGACGGCGACCCGCCGGCAGCCGAACGCTACACCGAATGCCGCCTGGAAAAGGCAGCGCATGCACTGCTCGACGACCTCGACAAGGAAACGGTCGATTTTCGCGACAACTACGATGGCACGCTGAGCGAGCCGTCGGTGGTCCCGGCGAAATTCCCGAACCTTCTGGTCAATGGCGCGGGCGGCATCGCCGTCGGCATGGCGACCAACATTCCGCCGCACAATCTGATCGAAGTGATCAACGGCTGTATCGCCCTGATCGACGAGCCGGCGCTTGAGTTGCATCAGCTGATGGAGATCATTCCGGGGCCTGACTTCCCGACCGGCGCCTTCATTCTTGGCCGCTCCGGCATCCGCTCGGCCTATGAGACCGGCCGTGGTTCTGTCATCATGCGCGGTCGCGCCACCATCGAACCGATGCGCGGCGACCGCGAGCAGATCATCATCACCGAAGTTCCCTATCAGGTGAACAAGGCGACGATGATCGAGAAGATGGCCGAACTGGTCAAGGATAAGCGCATCGAGGGTATTTCCGACCTGCGCGACGAGTCCGACCGCCAGGGCTACCGCGTCGTCGTCGAGCTAAAGCGCGACGCCAATGCCGAGGTCATCCTCAACCAGCTTTATCGCTACACGCCGTTGCAGACGTCTTTCGGCTGCAACATGGTGGCGCTGAATGGCGGCAAGCCGGAGCAGATGACGCTGCTCGACATGCTGCGTGCCTTCGTCGCCTTCCGCGAGGAGGTCATCAGCCGGCGCACCAAGTATCTGCTACGCAAGGCGCGCGACCGGGCGCACGTGTTGGTCGGCCTCGCCATCGCCGTTGCCAATATCGACGAGATCATCAAGCTGATCCGCAGTGCGCCGGATCCGGCGACAGCGCGCGAGCAGTTGATGACGCGCCGCTGGCCGGCGTCCGATGTCGAAAGCCTGATCCGCCTGATCGATGATCCGCGTCACCGGATCAACGAGGACCTGACCTACAATCTCTCGGAAGAGCAGGCCCGCGCGATCCTCGAACTGCGCCTTGCCCGCCTGACGGCACTGGGTCGCGATGAAATCGGCGACGAACTTAACAAGATCGGCGCCGAGATCAGCGACTACCTCGATATTCTGTCGTCGCGCATCCGCATCATGACCATCGTCAAGGACGAGCTTATCGCCGTTCGCGACGAATTCGGCACGCCGCGCCGCACCGTGATCGTCGAAGGCGGTCCGGACATGGACGACGAGGACCTGATCGCCCAGGAAGACATGGTAATCACCGTGTCGCATCTCGGCTACATCAAGCGCGTGCCACTGGCGACCTATCGTGCCCAGCGTCGTGGCGGCAAGGGCCGCTCCGGCATGGCGACGCGCGACGAGGATTTCGTCACGCGCCTGTTCGTCGCCAATACCCATACGCCGATGCTGTTCTTCTCTTCGCGCGGTATCGTCTACAAGGAAAAGGTCTGGCGTCTGCCGGTCGGCACGCCGCAGTCGCGCGGCAAGGCGCTGATCAACATGCTGCCGCTGGAGCCCGGCGAACGCATCACCACGATCATGCCGTTGCCCGAGGACGAGACGACCTGGGAAAACCTCGACGTCATGTTCTCGACCACGCGCGGAACGGTCCGACGCAACAAGCTGTCGGACTTCGTCCAGGTCAACCGCAATGGCAAGATCGCCATGAAGCTCGAGGAGGAGGGCGACGAGATTCTCTCCGTCGAGACCTGCACGGAAGACGACGACGTCCTTTTGACGACGGCGCTTGGCCAGTGCATCCGCTTCTCGGTCGACGACGTCCGCGTTTTTGCGGGCCGCAATTCGATCGGCGTTCGCGGCATCACGCTGGGCGAGGGCGACCGGATCATCTCGATGACCATTGTCGGCCATGTCGATGCTGAACCGTGGGAGCGTGCCGCCTATCTGAAGCGCGCTGCTGCCGAACGGCGTGCTGCAACCGGCGAGGACGAGGAAATCGCGCTGGTCGGCGAAGAGGTGACCGAAGAAGGTCAGCTTGATGACGCCCGTTATGAGGAACTCAAGGCACGCGAACAGTTCGTTCTGACCGTTTCGGTCAAGGGCTTCGGCAAGCGGTCGTCTACATATGATTTCCGCACCTCCGGCCGCGGCGGCAAGGGCATCCGTGCAACGGACACGTCCAAGACAGCGGAAATCGGCGAACTCGTCGCAGCCTTCCCGGTGGAAGGCAAGGACCAGATCATGCTTGTCTCCGATGGCGGCCAGCTGATCCGCGTTCCCGTTGGCGGCATCCGGCTTGCAAGCCGCGCCACCAAGGGCGTGACGATCTTCACCACCGCCAAGGACGAAAAGGTGGTCTCCGTCGAGCGGATCAGCGAACCCGCCGAAGAGGATGAGGAAATCGCTGAAGGGGCGGACCTGCCGGAGGGCGAGGCGCCGACCGAGCCGCCGGTCGCAACGGAAGAATAAGATCTTCCATCACATCATCAAAAGCCGGGCGGTCACACATCGCCCGGCTTTTTCTTTGCGGTTGAATTCGCCTGCCCAAGAATTAATCCTGCTGCTGTACCGTTACAGAGATGATTCCCGCATGGGAGATCGGTGCGGGGGATGGGGAACATCATGGGGCGTTTGACACGGCGCGCGCTGCTGGCTGGAGTATCGGCAGGTCTTGGCATCTATGCCGGGCGCACCCTGTTGGCGCCGACGAGTGCCTCCGGTCCTGGTTTTCCGGCGCCGATGACGGCGCAGAACGGCGGCATAGTCCTCAATGATGCCAGCGAACTGTCACCGACTTCCGTTGCCAGGCACATCACCGTCACCGCCGATCCCGAGACGCAAACCGTCGAGACGATCCGCACGATGATGGCGGAGGCGCGCAATGCCGGCCAGCCTTTTGCTGTGAGTGCCGCGCGGCATTCCATGGGCGGCCAGAGTCTGGCGAAAGACGGCACGATTCTCACGCTGGACCAGCAATGGCTGGAAGCCGACACCGCTGCCAGGACATACCGCGTCGCCGCCGGCACGCGCTGGTCCACCGTCGTCGCCAGGCTTGGTGCCATCGGCTTTTCGCCGGCCGTCATGCAGTCCAACAATGATTTCGGCGTTGCCAGCACCTATTCTGTGAATGCCCACGGGTGGCCGGTGCGTTTCAGCGGCTGCGGCAGTACCGTGCGCTCGGTGAAGATGCTGCTTGCGGATGGCACGCTCGTTACCTGCTCGCGCAGCGAAAACACCGAGCTTTTTCAGCACGCCATGGGCGGCTACGGCCTGATCGGTGTCATCACCGAACTCGAACTCGACATGGTGCCGAACAGCCGTCTAGATCCGACATTCGAGCCCGTCGCCGGCGCCGATCTCGGCTTGCGGTTTGCGCAGATGCTGGATTCCGATCTCTCCATTCTGATGGCCTATGGTCGTCTCGACGTATCGC
>Ga0307515_10017927_pt1 | contig 12857 bp, 7 predicted proteins | sample 17_EM_MG_FD_194513 | JGI IMG/M metagenome (GOLD analysis project Ga0307515, IMG submission 194513) | Populus trichocarpa ectomycorrhiza microbial communities from riparian zone in the Pacific Northwest, United States - 17_EM | ecosystem: Host-associated > Plants > Roots > Unclassified | place...
CCGCGATCTCCTTGAGCTTGCCGATGATCGGGTCGTACATCGCCTTGCTCGCACCACCGGTACGCCGCACGACCACCAGGTGCAGGCCGACGTCCTTGGCCTGCGCCAGGAAGTCGGAGATCTTCCTCAACGGGTTGTTGCTCGACGTGGCCACCAGGTCGTAGTCGTCGACCAGGATGAACAGCTCCGGCCCCTTCCACCACGACCGCGTCTTCAGCTGCTCCTGCGTGACGTCCGGGCCCGGCAGGCGGCGCGTCATCGAGTTGAAGACGTCGCTGACCATGCTCTCCAGCTGCGCGGCGGACACCGCGTAACCCAGCAGCGAGTCACCCTGGACGTAGCCGAGCATCGTGCGCCGGTAGTCGACCAGCAGGATGAGCGCTTCCTTCGAGGTGAACCGATCCGAGATACCGCGGGCGATCTGCCGCAGCAGGTTCGTCTTCCCCGACTCGCCGTCCGCGAACGCGTAGAAGTGCGGCTCGGCGTTGAAGTCCAGGTAGATCGGCTGCAGGTCCTCTTCGTTGACCCCGATCGGGATCAGCTTGGAGTCGCGGTGCGTGTCGAGCTTCAGCACCTCGTCGTAGGTGATCATCTCCGGCAGCAGGCGGACCTGCGGTGCGACCCGGCCGCGCCAGGCGCCCCTGATCTTCGCCACCGCGTCGGCCACGCCGGACGCGATGGTCTCCGGGTCACTCGACCCGTCGATCCGCGGCAGGCCGCCGAGCAGGTGCAGCTTCTCGCGGGTCAGGCCGCGGCCCGGCCGCCCGGCCGGGATGTTGACCGCGACCCGGCGGTCGATGTCCGACTCGGTCGGGTCACCGAGGCGCAGCTCGAACCGGGTGCCGATCATGTCCTTGATGGCCGGGCGGATGTCCGCCCACCGGTTGGCGGCGATGACGACGTGCACGCCGTAGGACAGACCCTGGGTGGCCAGCCGGGTGATCGTGGTCTCGAGCTCTTCGAAGTCGTCGCGCAGGGCCCGCCAGCCGTCGACGATCAGGAACGCGTCGCCGAACGGGTCCTGATCCGGCCGGATCTCGCCGCGGCGCTTCCGGTTGCGGAACTCGGTCATCGAGTCGATGCCCATCGCCCCGAACCGGCCTTCCCGCTCGGTGAGCAGGGTGGTCAGCTCGGCCACGATCCGGCGCGCCTTGTCCGGCTCGCGCCGGGCCACGGCCACACCACCGACGTGCGGCAGGTCGGACAGCCCGGCCAAGGTGCCACCACCGAGGTCGAGGCAGTAGAACTGCGCCTCTTCCGGCGTGTGCGTCAGCGCCATCGACATGATCAGCGTCCGCAGCATCGTCGACTTGCCCGACTGCGGGCCGCCGACGATCACACCGTGCCCCGACGCCCCGGCGAAGTCCGCCCAGAGCGGGTCACGGCGCTGCTCGTACGGCCGGTCGACGATGCCCAGCGGCACCTGCAGCCTGCCGTTGCCGAAGAAGCCGACCGGGGACAGGCCGCGGTCTTCCGTCGGGTTCAGGTTCGGCAGCAGCGTGTCGAGCGAGTTCGGGTCCTTCAGCGGCGGCAGCCACACCTCGTGCGCCGGCGGGCCCTGCCCGATCAGCCGCGACACGATCACGTCCAGCTCGGACGGCTCGACCGCCTCCTCCGGCTGCTGCGGCGCGGCCGGCGCGGCCGGGGTCTCGAGCAGCTCCGGCTCCGGTTCCTTCGGCAGCTCGACGAAGTCCGGGACGAACAGCTGCGGCCGCTTGTCCGCGCGGACCACGGTCGCCGCCGGGCCCGCCGCCTGAATCCCCGCCGGCCGGTAGGGACCCGAGACGTAGGACGCCTTGAACCGCACCAGCGTGGAGGTGTCGAACTTGAGGTACCCGCCACCGGGGACCGACGGCAGCTCGAACGCGTCCGGCACGCCGATCGCGGCGCGGGACTCCGCGGCCGAGAACGTCTTCAGGCCGATCCGGTACGACAGGTGCGAGTCGAGCCCGCGCAGCTTGCCTTCCTCCAGGCGCTGCGACGCCAGCAGCATGTGCATCTGCAGCGACCGGCCCAGCCGGCCGATGGCGACGAACAGGTCGATGAAGTCCGGCTTCGCCGCCAGCAGCTCGGAGAACTCGTCACAGACGATGAACAACGCGGGCAGCGGGTCGAGGTCGGCGCCGTTCTCGCGGGCCTTCTCGTACTCCCAGACGTTCTTGAAGTTGCCGCCGTTCTTCAGCGCTTCCTGACGGCGGTTCATCTCGCCGGCCAGCGCGTCCTTCATGCGGTCGACCAGCGTGACCTCGTCCGCGAGGTTGGTGATGACCGCGGAGACGTGCGGCGCCTTGTCGAGGCCGAGGAAGGTCGCGCCACCCTTGAAGTCGACGAGGACGAAGTTGAGCGTGCTCGACGAGTGCGTCGCCAGCATGCCCAGCACCAGCGTGCGGAGGAACTCCGACTTGCCGGAACCGGTCGCGCCGATACACAGGCCGTGCGGGCCCATGCCCTCCGCCGCGGCTTCCTTGATGTCGAGCTCGACGGGCTGGCCGTATTCGCCGACGCCGAACGGCACGCGGTAGCGGTCGCGGATCGGGCGGGGCCGCCACGCCTGCTGGACGTCGAAGGTCATCGGGTCGCCCGGGATGCCGAGCAGCTCCAGCAGCGACGGGTTGGACAGCAGCGGCTCTTCGTCGCCGACGTCCTGGCCGGCCGCGCCACCGACGCGGTAGGGCGAGATGAGCCGCGCCAGCGACTCGGTCTCGACCACGCTGAGGGTGTCGGGGCGGCCGAACCACTCGACCCCGCCGGCGCTGCGCGCGCCGAGCCTGTCGGCCTCCACGACCAACCGGAGGCCACGACGGGCGGCGAGGTTGCCGATCGAGTCGGAGAGATCGATCAGCGTGACGCCGACCAGGCCCTCCTCGAGAATGATCTGCTCTTCGCGGGTCACCTCGGCGTCGTCGACGATGATCACGACGTGCGGCTGGTCCGGCGCCGGGGTGGCGTTGCGCGAGAACCGCTGGCGGTCACGCAGCTCCTCGTCGAGCCAGTTCTCGATCTGGGCCAGCGAGCCGGCCATCATGCGGAGCTGGCCGATGCCGTCCGACATCGTCGGGTGCTGGGCGTGCGGCAGCCACTTCGCCCACTCCCACTCCTCCTTCGCGCGCCCCGCGGTGGCGACCGCGATCAGCACGTCGTCGGGGCTGTGGAAGGTGACCATCTGCGCGAGCATCGCGCGGGTCAGGCCGCGGGTCAGCGCCCGGTCGCCCTGCATGCTCACCGCGGCGAACCCGCGGAGGGTGATCTGGGTCGGCAGGTCCGGCACGATCGAGTGCGCGCGCACGAACCGGCGCAGCGCGAGGGTGGCGATCGGCTCCAGCTCGTCGACCGGCCCGGTCTGCGGCGGGACCAGCCGCGTCGCGAGGCGGTGCGAGCTGCGCCCGACGCGCAGGTGCAGGAAGTCCTGGTCGTTCTGGCGCCGCTCCCACATCCGGCGGCTGCCGGCCAGCGGCCACAGGGACTGGGGGTCCGGGTGCACCCACTCGAGCGCGGCCCGCTGGTCGACCATCGCCTCGCGGGCGCGGTCGCGCATCTGGCCCAGGTAGCGGAGGTAGTCCTTGCGGTCCTCGTCCATCTCGGCGCGCTTGGCGCCACCGCCCTTGCCGCCACCGCCGGCCATCATCCCGAGCGTCCCGACGACCATCATGCCGCCCATGGCCATCATCATCGGGTTCCGGTTGCTGGCCTGGAACATGAAGACCATCATCCCGAGCGACGCGACGATCATGACGATCGGAAGCGCCTTCATCACGATGTTGCCGGGGATGACGCGGGGCACCTCGGGAGGCGGCTCGAGGTGCACCTCACCGCCCGGTGGGCGTGGTGCCGCCAGCCGCGGCGACTTCTTGAACTGCAGCGTGCTCATCGAAGGACCCCTCTTCAAACTCGACGATGGCGGCCACCGTTTAGTGCGCAAGGTGCGCGGAACAACCTATCGAACGCCGCGGAGGAAGTCCGGCGGATGCCGGAACCGGCCGCGTGAGCCACGTCCCTGCCCTCGCCAGGCGAGTGTACGGCCCACCACCGACAGTAGTGCCGGGTTCACGCCCCGACCTGCGCTCGTCGGTGAATTTCGGACGTTCGATGATGTCGGCACCCGGGTCCGGTATAAGTTCCCCGGGAGCAGTCTCGACCGAGCGGGGGCAGTGCAGTGGCTACGGGCACGACAGTTTTCAGCAGGGTGACGGTGGTCGCGCCGTCCACCCGGATCGACGTGGCGTTGCCCGCCGACGTCGCGGTGGCCGATCTCCTCCCGATGCTGCTGGACATGGCCAAGGAGTCGTCGCCCGACGGCGGCGCCCGCCACGGCGGCTGGGCGCTGGCGAAGCTCGGCGACGCCCCGCTCGACCCGAGCCGCACGCTCGCCTCGCTCGGCGTCGTCGACGGCGAACTGCTGCAGCTGCGCAAGCGCAACGAGAACCCGCCGCCGCCGCTGTACGACGACGTCGTCGACGCGATCGCCGAGTCGTCCCCCGACAGCTTCCGGCCGTGGACGAAGGAAACGGCCAACCGCTTCGGGCACGTCGCGGGCGGGCTGGCGCTGATCGCCGCCGCCGTCGCGCTGTTCCTGAGCGGCTCGTTCTACGGCGGCAGCGCACTCGGCGCGGCCATCGCCGGCGGCATCGGCGCGATCGCGTGCGTCGCGGTCGGCGCGACGCTCGCCAAGGCGTACCAGGCCGAGTCGACCGGCGTGCTGGTCGCCGCGGCGGGCGGCCTGCCACTGGCCTTCGTCAGCGGCTTCTACATCGTGCCGGGGCTGTCGCTGCGGGCGAACCTGCTGCTCGGCGCGGTACTCGTGATCATCGTCGCGTCGGTCTGCATCATGGTCATCGGCGCCGGCATCACTACGTTCATCGCCGCCGCCACCGCGGGCACCTTCGGGGCGCTGGCGTTCCTGTTCGGCATGCTCATCGCGCACCCGGCCCCCGGCATCGCGGCCGGCACCATCGCGGTCGCCCTCGCCTGCATCTCGATCCTGCCGCGCGCCACGATCTGGCTCGCGAAGCTGCCGCTGCCGCACGTCCCGGGCAGCGCGGAGGAGCTCAAGGAAGACTCGGGCTTCCCCGACTACCGGGCGATCGAGCGCCGCACGGCGATCGCGCACAACTACATGACCGGCCTGATGATCGGCTGCGGCGCCACGGTCGCGGTGTCCGCGGTCATCGCCGCCGGCGGGCCCGGCGTGTTCGGGATCATCCTCGGCGTCGTCGCGACGCTCGTACTGCTGCTGCGGGCCCGCGCGTACGCGAACGGCAGCCAGGCCATCGCCCTGCTCACCACGGGCATGGTCTCGGCGACCGGCATCGCGATCGGCTGGCTGACCACGTCGAGCCCGCAGAACCGCCTGCTCATCGTCTTCGGCGTGCTGATCCTGCTGGCCGCGGGCGCGCTCGTGGTCGGCGTGATCTTCCCCAACCAGCGGTTCTCGCCGCCGCTGCGGCGCACCGTGGAGATCATCGAGGCGCTCTGCATCGCGTCCGTGCTCCCGCTCGCCCTGGGTGTGATGGATCTCTACACCACCCTGCGGCACCTGAACTTCAAGTGACCGGGCCAGGTGAATCTCGGATGGCAGCAGGACACCGTTTCGGCGCGGCCCGGCGGACCACGACCGCGTTGCTGGCCGGCACGATCGGCCTCCTGACCCCGCTGGCCGTGGCGTTGCCGGCCTGGGCGCAGACGGCACCCGCCGACGGCTACTTCGCGACCCCACCCCCGGTGGACATGGGCAAGCTCATCCCGGATTCGCGCCAGCCGGACAAGAAGTACAAGCAGTCGAAGGGCTGCGTCCAGCGCGCCGTCCTCGGCCAGAACGTCGAGATCAAGAACCGGCCGTGGGGCCAGGAGTACCTGCAGATCTCCAAGGCGCAGGAGATCGTCAAGGCGGCCACCGGCGGCAGCGCCGGCGGCGGCGTGAAGGTCGCGGTGATCGACACCGGCGTGACGCCGCACCCCTGGTTCCAGGACCGGATCAAGTCCGGTGGCGAGTACGTCGCGAAGCCGACGAACAACCAGCCGGACGGACTCGAGGACTGCGACGGCCACGGCACGGAGGTCGCCGGGATCATCGCGGCGAAGCCGGACGACCCGGAGGTGGGGTTCGTCGGCGTCGCCCCGGACGCGACGATCGTGTCCTACCGCCAGCTGAGCGAGAACTACGAGCCCGACACCTCGACGTCGACGCCGCCGGCGAGCAACACCGGCGGGGGCACCCCGTCGTCGAGCACCAACCCGCCCACCGGGTCCGGGTCCTCGCTGCCGCCGACCAACGGCGGTGGCGGCACCGGCTCCGGTGACGGCGACCAGACCTCACCCGGGCAGACCAACGGCGGACGCCAGCTGGAGAAGGCCGGTACGGCGGGCACGTTGAAGACGCTGGCCGAGATCATCCGCGGCATCGCCGACCGCAAGGAAGCCGACGTCATCAACATGTCGGTCGACAACTGCCGTACGGCCACCGGCAGCATCACCGAAGGCGAGCAGCAGGTCCAGGCCGCCGTGCACTACGCGGCGCAGGCGGGCATCGTGATCGTCGCCGCCGCCGGCAACGCGACGGACACGTGCCCGCAGAACGACCAGCCGGACGCGAAGAAGCCCAAGACGATCGTGACGCCGCCGTGGTTCGCCGACGACGTGTTGTCCGTCGGCGCGATCGACGAGTTCGGCAGCGTGGCCTCGTTCAGCGTGCACGGCCCGTGGGTCGGCGTCGCGGCGCCGGGAACGAAGATCATCTCGCTCGACCCCGCCCAGGGCTCGAACAGCCTGGCGAACCTGACGTTCGAAAGCGGCGACAAGGCCAGCGAAATCCAGGGAACGAGCTTCGCCGCGCCGTACGTGGCGGGCCTCGCGGCCTTGGTCAAGGCCAAGTACCCACAGCTCGACGCCAAGGGCATCATCAACCGCATCGAGGAAACCGCCCAGCACCCGGCGGCTCCGGGCGGCCGCGACAGCTTCGTCGGCCACGGCGTGATCGACCCGGTGGCGGCGCTGACGCAGAGCCTGCCGTCCGAGGTCGGGAACCTGGCGCCGATCCCGGGCCCGCAGGTGGCCCAGCTCCCCCCGGCGAACGACCACAGCTCGACCCCGATGATCGTGGCACTGGCGGGCACGGGCGGCGGGCTGGTGGCCCTCATGATCACGCTGTTCGTGATGCGCACGATCCGCCGCAACCGCCCGGCGGAGACCGGCCCGGGCCGCTGACCGCTACTGCGGCGCGGGTGGCGTCGGCGGCTTCTTCTGCTGCGGCTGCGGGTTTTCGTCCATGCCGATGACCGGGGGCGCCACCAGGTCGGGCTCTCCCAGCAGCTCCGACGACTTCACGATCGGCCGGTTCTTCGACGGACGCCGGCCCTGGCCGCCGCCTCCGCCGAAGGAACCGAAGCCCATCATCGGCATCATCGGGACGCCCGACGCGCTGTTGTTCGCCGGGGTGTCCTGAGCCGCTGCCGGCTGGGGTGCCGCGTCGGCGGGCCGCGCGTCGTCCGGCGTGCCCGCCCCCGTGTGCTTCGGCTCCGCCGCCGACAGTGTCATCACCTCGTCCGAACCGGCCGAAGACGGCGTCGTTTCCTCACCCGCGGCGGAGTTGCCGGTGAAGGCCCCGTCGTGCAGCTTGAAGCGCTCCTGGGGGTACCGGTGGTTGATCTCGACGCTCCGGGAAGCCGCGTCGGGATCGTCGACACCGTCGCAGAGCCGGTCGAACGCCTCCAGGACGTCACGCGCGGTCTCGTACAGCGCCTTCGCCGACTCCTGCGTCTCCTGCAGCTGCGACCGCGCCCTGCGGGTGCCGCCGCTCGGGAGCGTCATCGACTCCGACGCCAGGTCCGCCGCGTCCACCAGCACTTCGACCAGATCGACGGCGACGTGCCTCAGGGTCGTCACCAGCTCGTCGAGCGCGCCGGCCAGGACCTCCAGCGCCTCCCGGAGGTCACCGCCCGCCGCACCGATTTCGCGGATGTACGCGACGAACGCGTCCGCGTCACGGCCTTCCCAGCCGCCGTCCAGGCGGCCGAGCCCGTCGTCGAGCCGGGCGGACACCTCGGCGGCCACGGCGGCGGCCTGGCGCAGCCGGCCGGCTTCGGCACCGAGCTCGCTCCACCGGCCGATCAGCGGGCGGAAGTACGTCTCGACGGGGTCGATCACCCCGAGCCGGCCCGAAAGGTCCGTGAGGTACGACAAGTACGGCTCGGCCGCGGCGGCGATCTCGTCGCCTTCCGCTTCCGGCCCGAACGCGAGAGCGGGCACCGTCGTGGCCACGGCGGTGGCCCGCTTGGCCAGCGGGTGCGGGATGGAGTCGGTGGAACCCTCCGGTTCGGCGAACATCATTCGAGCCTCCCGGCGCGCTTGATCAGCTCCGCGGCCTCGGCGTCCTGGTTGCTGTGGCGTGTCGTGACGTGCCGCAGGGCCTCAGCGGCCGACCGCAGCGCCTCCGCGCCGTCGGCGAGCTGCTGCCGCAACGCACCGGCCGCTCGGCCGTACGACGCACCGACGCCGATCTGGGCCCCCAGCGCGCCGTAGGACTCGTCGGAGACGCCTCCGCCGCCTACCTCGGCCGCCGCCGAATCCAGGTCGGCAGCGGCCTCCTCGGCCGTCGTGGCGTACTCGGCGACGGCAACGCCGTCCATCCTCAAGCCGTCCACGGCACCTCCGCTCGCAGAAAAGACTCTTCGAGCGTGTGACGCCCACCGCGGCCGGGCGGTTCCCCTCAGCCGCCCGCTTGCTGCGTCTGCGTCGGGAACGTGCCGGCGTTCGGGTCGATCGGCACCGAGTCGAACTGCTTGAGCACGTCCTGGGTGTTCAGCGAAGCCCCGGTCGGCAGCAGCCCGATGATCGACTCGGGCGCGGGTTGCCGGTTGTTCATCCCGATCGCGTCCGCGGTCGCGGCGTCCGGGACGCTGTAGCGGATGCCCCGGTCGGAGATCAGCTGGATCGAGCCCTTGCCGAAACTGGCCTTGCCGGTGGCGGACTGCACCACCGCGCCGAACCCGGGCTGCAGGTAGAAGCCGGTGATCGGCACCCGGTTCGGGCCGGGCGTCGTGACCGTCATCGGGGTGAACTTGTCCCCGGTCGCCTTCGCCCCTGGCAGCTGCGTGTCGACGTACACCGAGGTGTGCGCGTCCTGGTCGGTGCCCGAACCCACCAGCGACCACCCCAGGCAGGCGACCGACGAGTTCTTCGTCGCGTCGAGGATCGTCGGGACCGAGCGCGGGAAGTCGTCGACCGGGATGTAGCCGGGGTCGGTGGACTGCAGGACGTTGACGCCGGACAGCTTGTCGAGGCCGAGGGTCTGGAGCCTGCTCGCGCTGCCGTGCTTCGCGACGCGCATGACGTCGGCGACCGCGTTCGACACCTGCTGGATGCCACGCGTCGTGATGGCCCAGTACTTCGGCTGGTCACCGGTCGGCTGCGTGGCGAAGACGTCACCCACCTCCAGCCCGCCGAAGTCGGCCGGAGCCGGGCCCTCCTGGATCGGCGGCGGGGACAGCTTGGCGACCTCGGGGATCGCGTTCAGCAGGCCCTGCGTGATCTTCCGCGCCGGCTTCTGCAGCCCCAGCGCCGTGCGGACGGCGTCGTTGGGGTTGTTGACGTCGATCTCGGCGCGGACGGTGTTCGCGTTCGGCCGGTTCTGTGAGCTCGGCAGCCGGTAGATCAGGTACGTCTTGCCGTTGTCGGCGGCCGCCAGCAGCGCCTCGCTCTCGCGCAGCTCGGTGCCGAGGCCGCTCGGTGCGACGCCGCCGAACACGTACGTGTTGGTCTTGCCCGTATCGGGGTTCGGCAGGGACGGGTCGAGCTGAACCTGGTCGCAGACCGCCCAATTGGCGGAAATCCGCTGGGAATCCCCCGGGATCAACTGCGGTCCGTCCGGAATTCCGGTCAGTTTTCCGCGCGGAATGTTCTTCAGCTGTTCATCCGAAACGACCGTGGGATTCTTCACACTCGCCGGGGTGGCCGCCGCCGCGGGCGCGGCCGGGGCCGCCGTAGCACCGCCGCCGCTGCCCGCGGCGGACTGCTTTTGCTGAGCAAGCAGCAGCAGCCGCGCGGACGCGAGGTTGAAGGTCGGGACGAGCGTCTTCGGGTTCCCCATCACCACGTAGACCGTGCCGGACTGCTCGCCGATCACGATGTTGCCGGCTTCGGGCACCGACGGCGCCGGGCTGAGCAGGCCCCAGACGACGAACACGATCGCGCCGAGTGCGCCCAGCACCACCCCGACGATCGTCGCCCTCGTGTGGGTGCGCATCGGGTCGTGCAACATCACGGCGTCACGCCGGACCAGTGCCGACTGCATCCGGCGCAGGACGAACTTGTACGCCTGAACCTGAGACTTAGTCGTGGGTGTTGATGGCATTCTCGACCTACAGCTCTCCCCGTCGCGGTACGGTTCCGCAGGATAGCCGTACGGGGACCGTCTGGTGTGGGGTTTCTACCAACTCAAGCTAGGGTCGGACACCCCGGGACCCGGCTTCCGGGTACGCAGCACGCACGAGGGGAAGAGAAAGCGCGGATGTCCGTCACCAACCCTCCACGTCCGCCAGGCCCGCCTGGGCCCCCGCCGCCCGGCCGTCCGCCAGGCCCGCCTCCGCGTCCGGGGAGACCCGCCGGCCCGGGAGGTCCCGGTGGTGTCCCCGGAGGCCCGGGTGGCGCGCCGGGTGGACCCGGCGGCGGACCAGGAGGCCCCGGCGGTCCCGCGGGGCCCGGTGGCGGCCCCGGCGGACCCCCGCGTGGCCCCGGCCCCGGTGGACCCGGCGGACCGGGTCGTCCCGGACCGGGCGGCCCCGGTGGCCCGGGTGGTCCCGGCGGACCGGGTGGTCCCGGCGGACCGGGTGGCCCTGGTGGCCCTGTTGGACCAGGAGGTCCCGGTGGCCCGGGCGGACCCAGCGGCCCGCAGGGACCCGGCGCCGGTGACTCCGGCGGCGCGTCCACTCCCCCGCCCGCTCCGGCTCGGATGGCCCCGCCGGCGCGGCGCCGTTCCTCCGGCGTGAACCTCGGCCCGCTCCCCGTGGCGAACCTCGTCGTGCTCGAGGTCGGCCTCGCGATCGGGCTGGTGCTTCTCGCCATCAACATGTCACTGAAGTACGTGGGGATCGGCATCCTCGCGTTCACCCTGATCGTCGCGCTGCTGCGGTGGCGCGGCCGCTGGTTCACCCAGTGGGTCGGCCTGACGATGCGGTACTCGTTCCGGTCCCACGACCGGGTCGCGGAGCCGCTGCCGCCGAGCACCGTCGAGGCGATGGCGGCCGAGGAGACCACGGTGACCGGCGCGGACGACGCGCGCGTGAACCTGCTCCGCATCGCCGTCCCGGACCTCGTCGTCGCGCACGGCGTCGACCACGAGCGCCAGCAGGTCGGCCTCGCGTGGCACGACGGCACCTGGACCGCGGTGCTGCTCGTCGAGCCCACCCCGGCGATGATCACCCAGGCCGGTGACGCGCCGAGCCTGCCGCTCGCGGCGCTGGCGCCGTGTCTCGAGGACCGCGGGGTGGTCCTCGACTCCATCCAGATGATCTGGCACAGCTACCCGGGCAGCGCGGCGCTGCCGTCGGACTCGCCGGCGTTGAGCTCCTACATGGAGGTGCTCGGCCCGCTGCCCGCGGCGGCGCGGCGGACGACGTGGGTCGCGATCCGGCTGGACCCGAAGCGGTGCCCGGCGGCGATCCGGGAGCGCGGCGGCGGCGTCGTCGGCGCCCACCGCGCGCTGATCGGCGCGCTTTCGCGCGTGCGCAACGCCCTCGAGTCCCAGGGAGTGCCGACCCGGCCCCTCGACCCGGACGAGCTGCTGCGGGCGAGCATTTCCGCCGCGGAGCTCACGTCGGTCGCCGGCTCGCCCACCAGGGTGACGTTGCAGGAACGGTGGTCCGGCGTGACCGCGGCCGGCATCGGCCACGCGAGCTACGCGATCACCGGCTGGCCGAAGGGCAAGATCACCGGCAGCCTGAACGCGCTGACGAGCGTCCGCGCGCTGTCCGCCTCGGTCGCGATGTCGATCTCGCCGGCGTCGGACGACGGCAAGATCGGGCTGCGCGGCGTGGTCCGGCTGAGCGCGCGCAACCCGCGTGAGCTCGACGCCGCCGACCAGCGGCTGAAAGGGCTGTCCGAGCGGCTGGGGGTGGACCTGACGCCGCTGCGCGGGCTGCAGGTCTCCGCGCTCGCCGCGACGTTGCCGATCGGAGGTACGGCATGACTTCCCGCGTCCGCGACGCCGGGCAGAACACCGGTGTGGCGCCGGAGTTCACCGTGGACCCCGCGATGCTCGACGCGATCAGCCCGTCGGGCGACCGCGGCGGCATCGTGCTCGGCTCGGGCCTGAAGGGCGAGCCGCTGACGATCTCGGCGCTGCGCTCGACGCCGACCCGCATCGTGCTGGTGGGCGGGCTGTACCTGGCCCGCCAGGTGGCGATGCGCGCGATGGCGGTCGGCGCGTGGGTCGTGGTGGCGACCGGGCGGCCGACGGAGTGGCAGGTGCTGTCCCGGGCGGCCGGCAGCGGCGACGGCCGGCCGTCGCCGCGGGGGCAGATCCGCCGGCTGTCCCCGGTCGAACTGCCGCGCCCGTCGGAAGACGCCCCGCTGCTGGTGGTCACCGACGGCGGCCCGACCCCGCAGGACCTGTTCCCGCCCCGCTCGCCGTGGCAGACGACGGTCTACGTCCTCCCGTACCTGCACCCCCAGGCGGGCGCGACGGCCAACGCGGCGGACCTGGTGCTGATGCAGCGCCTCCCGGCGGGCCAGGCCGAGCGGGCGGCCCGCATCTGGCGCCTGCCGCCCCAGATGATGCGCCAGCTGACGACGTTGAAGGACGACCAGGTCGTGGCCCTGGGCCGCAACCTGTGGCGCCCGCTGCGCCTGGTGACGACGGGCAAGGA
>Ga0307515_10017928_pt1 | contig 12856 bp, 7 predicted proteins | sample 17_EM_MG_FD_194513 | JGI IMG/M metagenome (GOLD analysis project Ga0307515, IMG submission 194513) | Populus trichocarpa ectomycorrhiza microbial communities from riparian zone in the Pacific Northwest, United States - 17_EM | ecosystem: Host-associated > Plants > Roots > Unclassified | place...
TTCCCCTCTTTTTTTCCCCTTACTCAATTGAATATTGACAATTAAATTGGAGTGGCATATCCAGTATCTTTGTTTGAAAAACAGAAGCATTCCTTAATCTTACTTGGACCAACATTAGTTAGAGAATCAAATGCTGTGCAGTATAAAGATGCAAAAGCGAAAAGGGTATGGCAACTTGTATGCCATGCTACAGCAGTGATGTACGACACTTGAGCAATCAACATCACAGCTGCTTGCCTAGATACTTTGATTTTAATTTGTATTTTTTTTTTATTTATCCTCATTCTTATAATTACAACTCATTTTATTTTGAATTCTCTACTTAATTAATTATTTTTTTATAATTTCATTCTTTATTATTTAATTTTATTAAATTTTCATATCACATTTAATACTTATTTTTTTTTATAATGCTTTTAAAACTCGACTTGAGAGTTGATCCTTATCATGTCTCGGGTCACAAGTTGGGTTGAATAATCAGGGTCATTGGGATTAGATTTTTTAGTGTGCAGGAAGTAAAAATGAAATTATTTTGATAAAAAAAATAATGGAAAAAAAATCAACGGGTATTGACATGATTTTTCCTTATCTAATTACTTGATTTTTTATTCAGTTAAAAAATAAAAATTATATTATTTTGATAAAAGATAATGAAAAAAAAAATTCAATTATGATCCCTTTTTTTTATTGATTCTTCTTTGTTTTAGATTTTTTTTAGATTGTTTTTTTCTTTTTAGTTTCATCTTTTTCCATTTAATTTTGTTTTATTTTTATATTAAATATAATATTCATTCTCTTAATTGTTGCTTTTTTATTCTTTCCTTGTTTTTTTTCTTTTAATTTTACCCCTCAACGTTTTATTTATTTATTTTTTTCAAGATTTAGTTCTTATAGTTTTAATTGTTTTTTTTAATCCTTTTTTTAATTTGTTTTATCTTTCAATTTTATTCCTCAATATTTTATTTCATTTGTTTTTTTATTCAATTTTGGTTTTCATTGTTTCAATTTCTCTTTGTCAATTTTTTTTATTTTTTATTCTATTTTTTTATTAAATCCCTCATTTTTTTAATTAGTTTTTATAACAGATTTGGTTCTCATTGTTTTGATTAATTTTTTTTTTTAGTTTTTTGATGGTTAAGAACTTAAGAATTTTATTTAAAAATTGTTTTTGGTTTTCTATATAGTCATTTTGGTCTCATAATCAGAATTGTTTATTTTAAAAATTAGTTTGATTTAACTTTTATTTTTTTTAATTTTATCCTTTAATATTAGACTATTGAACCTTGAATTTTTTTTTTAAATTATCCTGTATAACAAGTTAGTTAAATTAACCCAACTTCACTCCGTTATCACTATTTAAATATATTTTTATGTTAAAAAAAAAAATTAACTCTGGGCTGTTAGCATGTTGACTAGGCTGAATAGACATGATATTTGATATGTTGGCTTGTTAATCGTTTTAATATATATATATATCAGGCTCTCAAAAATTGAGGTAGGAAAATGACCGAGGCGTGCCGGTTTGTATGATTTGATTTTTTTATTATTATCATTTCGTAGAAATACAAGATATCCCTATTAAATTGTGTTTTTTAAAAAAATTAATTTTTTTAAATTTAAATTAATTTTTTATATATATATTTAGATTATTTTGATGTTTTAATAATAAAAATAATTTTTTTAATATATATTTTTTAAAAAAGAATACTTAAATTGTTTTTAATTATAATCTCAAGTAGACCCATATTCATTTGTAACTATAGCATTCATGTTGGGCCAAAATCACCAGCCCACTATCTTCTTTAAAACCCTCCTTGAACCCTTCTCTCTCAAATTCACAGTTGCTATTGCTATTCTATGCAGCAAATGAATCTCCTTCGATTAGCCTATATATCCTCTACGATCAGTCGCTTGAATCCCAAAAACGTAGTGGGCATTCGATTTTTTTACTCAAAAATACAAAACCCAAGATCTAGAGAGCCACCGTGGAAAGGCCCCTTCAACCGACTGTCACGTCGTCTTTCAAGAATCAGAGACCACAATGTCTCAGTGATTCCAGTTCTCGACAAATGGATTCAAGAAGGAGAAACTATTTGGGAAGATTTAATCCATGCCCTAATCAAGGAGTTACGTCAGTACAGGCGTTATCATCATGCTCTTGAGGTATTTAATCCCATAAATTTTTTTGAACTTTTCTTTTTATAAAGTTGGAACCTTTGAAGTGTAAAGAAATGAATTTGATTGAGAACTTTTTTTTGGGTTCACATAATTTTTTATGATATGAAAAGGGTTTGCTTTTGTTTGTTGAGATACCATTGTGGGTCTCCTGAATTAAGCAACTATTAAAAATGATTTTTTTAGTGTTTTTTCTTTTATAGAGTAGTGATGACTGTTTTGCTTTTAAGATGCTTATGTTGTTTCATGTTTGCGAAGTAAATTGGATTTTGTTTTTATGAATCTTGACTCCATTTAGGTCTCAAAAATTAAAGTTACTCGCATACTAGTTACTCCAAGTTTTTTACTCAAATTAATGGGTAGCCAGAAGTTAAGAAATCCAATATATATATATATATATAAAAGAAGTGACGAAATCCCAAATTTTGATTTTCTCAAATATTATCAGGAAGTGAATTATGAGTTAGATAATTTGTTTATAGTATTGTCGTTTTTTTTTCAAATGTTTTCAATAACAGATGATGACTTAGAAAACTTCTTTATAGCGTTGTCATGAAGCGCATTTCTACACTTCTATTAAATGGTTTTACACAAATAAATAGTAGGTTTCTACTGGAGCTTTTAGTGTCATCACTTTATCTGATTTTCAGAGAAGCAATTCTGTGTTTACTTTTATTTTAGTATCCCATAAGAGAAAAATGCTATTACAAATTCTTCCTTTTACTAATATCTTCATCTTCTTCTTCTTTTCAAAAGAAGTATTGTTCTCATTATGATCAAAATTACATCTAAGTTGCACCACATAAGTTCTTCGGGTAAACAGGAATCAGCTTATCATGATGTATTGTTATAAACTCCTTAACATAAATTTCTAATTATTTTTTGTCCAATTAAGTTTGGACTAGTGTATGTTATTTATGGTAGGAATGTCTCTTACCATATGATCTTTCTCTTATTTTTACATTCTTGTGATTTGAGAGCGTGACCTTTTAAAATTTAGAAATGAAATTAGTATATTCCCCTTGATTTTATGTTTGAATTCAGTTGTATGTTCAGGTAAAACTCTGCCATAAATGAGCTTTCAGCCAGCATGCTAATGGTCATTGAATAACATTATTGTGCCAATTCACACAAGTAGTACAAGGCTTTGAAGTTAATGTACTTAATAATTAATTGCATTGTCATGCTCGACATTCTATATGCATGTGATGCTGTGGGATTCTGACATTGCTTCTTTGATGTCCTTCATCTCTGCTTCTCTTACGTAACAATATATTCAAGTTGGTGATTCTAATGTATGTTAGATAAATGATGATATTTTGGATGTTATCTTTATTTTTAATGATATTATGATTTTATAATGCGGGTTACTAATTTGTGGATCTTACTATTTTTTCCCAGATTTCGATGTGGATGACTGACAAAAGATATCTTGCTCTGACATCACGTGCTGTTGCAGTGCGGCTGGACTTGATCTCGAAAGTTCATGGGATAGAACAAGTAGAAAACTATTTCAATAACATTCCAACAAAATTAAAAGGACTTGAGAGTTATGGTGCACTTCTCAACTGCTATGCCTATGTAAAATCTGTAGAAAAAGCAGAGGCTGTGATGCAGAGAATGAGGGAATTGGGTTTTGCCAGAAAACCCTTAGTTTTCACAGTCATGCTTAACCTTTATTACAAGACCGGGAACACCGAGAAACTTGACCCTCTGATGCGAGAAATGGAGGAAAATGGCATTTCTTTTGATAAATTTGCGTATTGCATACGTCTAAGTTCATATGCAGCTGCTTCTGACAGTGAGGGACTGGAGAAGACTCTAAAAAGGATAGAATCTGATCCCAATGTTGTTTTGGACTGGGCCACTTATGCTACTGTGGCAAATGGCTATTCAAAAGTTGGGCTTTTGGACAAAGCTCTGGAAATGCTAAAGAGATGCGAGAGACTGATTACTGGAGAAAGACGAAGTACACCATATGATTACCTTATGACACAATATGCCACAACTGGGACAAAAGAAGATGTCTTGAGGGTTTGGGAACTTCACAAGAGGTATGTTGGGAATCGGAAAAATATTAGTGTCATTACCTCTCTGTTGAAGTTTGATGACCTTGAAAGCGCAGAGAAGATTTTTGAGGAGTGGGAATCCCAAAAGTTATGTGATGACATCATCATTCCAAACTTCCTTGTCGATGCTTATTCTAGGAAAGGTCTTTTGGAGAAGGCTGAAATGCTTCTGCAGAGGACAATGTCAAATGGTACAAAACCTAATGCAAATACATGGTATTTATTGGCAAAAGGGTATCTTCAGCATAATCAAACTCCAAAGGCGGTGGAAGCAATGAAGGAAATGATAGTCTTATCTGGACCAAGGAGCAGACCCAGCACTGTAAGTTGGGTTGCCTGTTTGCAGCACCTGAAAGACTCCGGAGACATGGATAATGCAGAGGGCTTCATAAATCTACTCAGGGAAAAAGATATTATTTCTTTAGATATTCAAGACAAATTATTGAGTTATATTAAAGACAGGGACTCGAGGTTAGATGCACTTAGTGCACTCAAAGGTAGTTCTTTACATGGAATCAGCGTCACGCATGAGATTCCAAGACCAGATCAGGCACAGAAGGATAGTAGTGATTCAGTGTCAGGTTGAGGAAAGCACCGAGGCTTTAAGGGAGGGCTCATATTTCTGCCCATAACCCTTGTCAGTTACGAACATTCAGACCAGAAACGCTTCAAAATCCGTCCTGTTCCTATCTAATCCATCTATAACAGATACTAGTGTGTTCGTATTGTTAGTTCTATGCCAATTTCTGTCAGAAGTTGGGACAGCAGGTAATATGAATTGAGAAGACAATCAATGTACTATGAAGAAGACAAATATTATCACCATAAAAAAATTAATGAATCTCAAAATAATAGATTAAACAACTTTTTCTAACCAAATTTAAGGATATAATTTTCATTATAACGTGTATCAACTTTTATTTAGGGATTCATAGTTTTATCTTTTCTGGTTTAGTTGGACCACATTACTTGAATTGATTTTTTTTAAAAGTATTTTTTATTTAAAAATATATTAAAATAATATTTATTTTTTAAAATTTATTTTTGATATTAATATGTTAAAATATCTGAAAATATTAAAAAAAAATAAAAATAAAAAAAATAAATTTTATTTAAAATATTTTTAAAACACAAAAACAAAAATAATTTAGCACAGTTAATTTAGTTTGTACTTCACTAAATCCATTTCTTCTTTTAATGTTTTCGCATTTGAGATTTGATACTTTAAAATATGATTAAGGAAGTGCTTTTTACTTTATTTTCGTTTAATACCCTTCTACAGAACATAAAATAACGAGGAGTTTTGATTTTTTTTAATCAGTAACTATAGTGTTTTGAAGTTTTTTTTTTTTAAATATATTTTTTAAACATAAAATAACTTTCTGATCCGTCGCCTTGTTTCCTAACCACTTTTTCAATTCGAAATCCTCACTAGCTTCCTTCCTCAACTCTCCTTTTACATTTCTTAAGAAATTTTAGGGATCAAAATATGCTTGAATAAAAATCTCACGGTGCGAGTATGTGACACGTGTTAATTTTTTACTATTCTAGTAATATTAATCGACAGAAGGTGCAATGAAAATAAAAATGTCACGCACAGGAGTGGTAATAACAACATAGAGGTGTATTTTTTTTGTTGGTACAGTGGAATGAAAAAAAGAAAGAAAACTAGCCTCCCTTGAGATAACTAACAAGTAAACAAGAAATCTATGGGGAAGGAGAATTCCAAATAAAAAACTCAATCATCTGTTCAGCTCCCATCTATGGCTAAGAAATAAGCACAGGAGTTGGCTTCATTTAACTTATGATAGATAGAAACCTCCAAATCTGTGGCTAAAATATTTCTGATATCCATGATAACTGCCCGAGGCGATGGAACTGAGTATGATTATCATGCACTAGGTGTAATGCTTCCAAGCAATCTAAATTACAAACAATTTTACTGTAACCTTGATTCCAAGCAACCAGCTAGCCATGTTTAAGGGCCAATAGTTCTGGAAGAAGGTTTGTACTGACTGTAACCTGCAAAACCTGAGAAACCCACTAGCCATTTATCATCCCCATTCTTGACGAGACCACCAAAACCAATTCGTCCTGGGTTTCAAAGAGAGCTTCCGTCCGCATCCAACTTAACTGCATCTGACTCTGGACGTTGCCAAAAATCGGAGCAGTAACATTACAACTATTATCAGTAGTTTCCCAGGCTGCATGACAATCAACTACAAGGTAGCTACTCTGGTGCAAAAGCCAGACATCCCCGCTGTAGTTATCATTATAGGTTAGAATAATTATGCCTCCATATAAACCACAATCCTGCAAGGAAAGTAACAGAGAGATGTGTGAACTGCGAGGCATTAACCCTTTTAATTTATTTATTTATTCTAAATAGCACTTACGTGGAATGAGTACATGTCACATGACATGCATGGTATATTATTTGATAACTGGAAATCAATACTGCTGGTGAAAGTGAAAAATACCAGAGGGTTAGCATACAGCACGGATTATTCTTTCACCATTTAATTCCTCTACTTCATTTCTTCTCAGTAAACAGACAGACAGTCATAACTAAGTGCAAGCAAAAGCAGCTAGAAACAGGATGACTGTGATGGAGTTCATTATTTTGATCGAGATTTCAACAAAGAAGAGTTCTGATAATGAAGAGTGTTTGACAAGAAATGGAAACAACAAAACAAGCTTCCTAGTTTACTACTCGATTCCAAATAAGGTTCCTATCAATATCAAGAGCAATTAGAAAAGCAGAAAATTGGTTGTTGTAATCTCTTTCCAGTGGTTTCTAGCAAAATTTCTTCAAGCACGAGCTCCCCTTTGGAGATTAACCATGCGAGATGAACCATCCTGATACCTTGAGCCTCCAGAATATCCACCTCCTGCTCGTAAATGACCAGCCCCCCTCGAATGGCCACCCCCAACAACTTGGCCTAGGTCCTGGGATCTTCCACCACCACTATATCCAGAACGGCTATAACCTGGCCTTCCCTGAATGAAAGATGAGTTTTCTTGCCACTTGCCGCCTGAGGCAGCCGCATTAGCGAAATCCTGGCCTTCTCTCCGCCTCTGAGGTAAATCCAGACCACCACCACCAATCCTAGTCTCTATTGCTCTTTCATTACTTTCAACAAGGATTGACAGCTTCTCTGTCAGCTGGAATGCCAGAGCCTGCAACCGTGTGCGCTCAATGTCATAGAAGACAATGCACTGTGTTGGCTGGTCCCAACTTGCATGGAGCTCCTCATTGATCATCATTTTGCTTACAATGATCTGAGTCTGGATTGGTGAAAGGTCAAACATTTTGCTCAGCAGGTCCAAGCCCACTGAATCATAGGAGGAAGAGTAGGAAAAGAGGTGGGTCCTCAGAGCTTCTTCCTTTATCTTGGCTTTGAGCATTTCAAGAACACCATCTCTATCTCTGAGGAGCTTCCAGACATCAAGAGAGTTGATAACATCAAAGGCCTTCTGGAAGTCTCCTTTGGTAAGGGCCCGTGTAGCAGCCATTACATGATCCCTGACATTTTCAGGAGGACCAGTGAAAGTTTGCCTCTCAGTTACCTCGAGCAACCGCCTAAATGTCTTGCTAATGACTTTGCGCTTAGCATCATAAATGTTGGCTGCCATGTTCGGGACCTCCAGCAGCATTGCACAAATTAGATGAACAGACTCTAGAAGCTCAAGATTTATGTGCATATGATATGGCATCTGACGTCTCCTTTCCAGTCTTTCCTGTTTAAATCAATTAGTTGCGCCAGTGAGTAGGTGTCCTTTGACAAATGATCAAATATGACGGATATAAATCTAAGAGCAGCATTTACCCAAGAAAAAAGCTGTTTAAAAAATGATATATCCAAGACTTTAAGTTTATTCACTGAAGCTAACAACCTCAAACAAATGTAGAGCAACATATTCATGCTCAACAGCAATTCATAGGTCTTATTTTTTCATAATCCATGAGCTTTTAAAATTTTACTCAAGATGAGATATGAAAGGTGGAATATTTACTGGATTGCGATAAAAGACCAAATGCTTGCTCTAGTTACATACACTAATAAGGGCATTGATAGCACTGAATTTATACTCATACACGCATCTAAAATCAACTGAATATATATGCATATACATGCATCTAAGATCAACTGCAACTGAATATATAGATAGGACCACTCCTCACAAAAAATGAAGTTACAAAGTCCAGTGGTATTTTCTCCATCATAATTATCACCATAATTATTTTGAAGAAACATTCACAATGATTGACCTAGGACAGTTTATTTGTGAAAATGTATGTATGACAAAAAATGGACCACATCTTCAAGAATTACATACTGAACATCACAAGAAATAAACACTTATACTTGCAAAGAAATGGATGGGTGATAAATCAAATCACAATACACAACATTTGCACATCATTGTCAGCAAATAATAAGAGTCTGAATAAACATGATCGATGCAACTAATCTAGAACCTGTTTTAACTAGGATACAAAATATAAGAGCAAAAAAATTAAAAAAAAAACATCATGAACACATAAAAATCAAAACTTAGCATATAAAGCTGAAGTACATGACAAGTGATTAAATCTGGTGCCTAGACTGTAAGCATAGCCCTCAGCATTCAACTCAAAACAATGAGCTAAATGTCCAGAAACAAAATCAGCCCTAGCAGCTATTGTTGACTGCTTATCCAAGCAAAATCATGAGCTTCTCGAGACAAGTAAACTGTCCTTCACCCAGCTTGAATTATGAGACAAACTACAACTTAGCTTTACAGTTGATAACAAAAGCTACTCCTTAAGCACGGCAAGTATGACCAAAAATAATCATTAGAAAATAAGAAGAAGAGCAGCACCTGTTCTTGAGTCTTCTCATGGTATCGACTTTGTGAAACACCTTGTGCAAGCAACTCTTTCACCCTCCCACCAGAATATAACTCAAAAAGGCAGCCATGTGCTTCAGTGATCATCCCAACACGGAATGCACATAAACCAAGCTGTGCCATAGCCCTGTTAAAAAGTATCTGGCTTGAAATGTCCATGTGCTGAATATTATCTTGCAGGTGACTCATCAATAACAGGTCACGGGAGGTTGAGAGCTCATCCAGGAGAGCATGATGGTAGATATCACAGAGCATAGCACGAGCCTTGGTCCGCTCATCTCCAGACTTGTAAATGAGGGAGACTAAAGCATCCATCATCGCTCTGCTATTCTCAGGAAAGGTAGGCTTTCGAGGCACAAGCTCAGAAGTAACAACAAATGCAGAGGAACCCCTACTTCCCTCAACCTTAGGCTCCTCACCATTGCCTCCATCTTCTGTTTGTTCAACCAACTTTCTCATGGCATCATAAACCTCTTGCGGTTTGTAATAGATCAGCTCAACTCGTTTCAAAGCAACCTTTGCTGCAGCTTTAAGGTCTCCAACATGCTCTAAATATTCTTGGGCATTCTGAGCAAGAACTAAAAACATTGGTTCATCCTGCAGTCTCTCAACGTACTCATGCGTATGTGGATCAATGCACTGCAAACTCTTGAAGAACTCAGAATCGATCCTCTCAAGAAAAGCCACTAAGTTTCCCCAAATCCGAATTGGACCATTATGGTCTCCTCCTTTTTGGGTTTCATTCTCATCAGGCTCAACTGTGTCATCCACTACAATACTAGGATACTGTTCCAGAATGTCAAGAATAATAAGCATGTTCTGAACACAATTTTTCCAGACATTGATTGGCATGTGCCCGCTGAGACCTGGACTCACATCAAACTGGGCAGAGACCACACTAAATAGAATCTCCAACTTCTGTGCAGGGGTCTTAGCAACCTTTGTCAGGAAAGTTAGCTGCTCAACCTGCTCAAACCTTCCAGTTCCCCTCCTTCCCCGGGCAGCAACAATTTCTTTAAACTTCTTGTTTACAATATCCCAGGTGATTTCACTAGGATCTTTTGCAAACTGCTTATCCATGAGCTTATCTTTCTTACTCATCATCTTCTCCCAGCCCCCGTCCTTTTCAGTTTGGTCATCCACATTATCCTCATCCTCCTCATTGGACATTGCGATCTTAGAAGGGTCCTCCTCAAACTCCAAATCTGACTCATCCTCCTCTTCATCCTCCTCTTCAGCCTCTGGTTCTTCCTCACTTTCAGGGTGTTCTCTATATTTATTAATTTGGTCTTCATATTGTTTATTGTTTTTCTTCAATTTTTGCTTCATTGCATTCAACGCCTTGGCATTGCTGCTGCTCATTTTCTTTTTTGCTTCCTTATTCGCCAAAGCTTGATTCAAGAAATCTTCGAGCATTACTAGAGCTTTGATGTAAAGAGCAGGGGCCTTCTCTGATTCCATCACCCGCATGACTTTCTCAAGTTGCTTATTAATCTTATCAAAGCTCTCTTGCAAGCTGACCCAGTCATTAATCTTCATTGCATTCTTCATTTGATCAACAGTGGCTGACAGCTCTTCAAAACGTTTGTCTTTGGCTGACCTGACCACACGTTTTTTATCATCAGAGTCATCACTATCACTAGCAGTTTCTCTAAGATATCTGTTTTGAGCAGATTGGGCAGTAGACTCCCCAGCTTCTTCCTTCTCAACCTCATCTTCATCATTTTCACTCTCCTCCTCGTCAGAGTCACTCCCACCCTATAACAAAATCAGAAAGTAAATAAGAACACCCAGAACAACAAAACTAAAAATACCATAAATAGCATCGTGCCCTTCTCCTTGAGTATGAAATAACAAAATTAAAATTAGCAAACTTCACCAACCTGTGTCCAGAAACGCGACGACATTTTGTCTACTCTGCATGGAAAAAACACACAGCAACGAACAAAAAAAAACACAGAATTACACCCCCCGGAAACTAATAAGCAGAGAACTAACTCAACACTAAAGCAGGCAACTAAACCAAGTTTTAATCTTTAAAACTCACTAGCTCTTAATTGCTCAGTTTACTGTTAACTAGCAGATTAATTTTGTCCAATTCAAAATTGACATTATATATTTTTTATCAAAAAAATTCAAAAAGTGAGAGAAAGAGGGAGGGAGGGAGTACCTGGACCGAGATGCTTGATTGTTGGATTTGCGAAAAGCTGTTGATGGTGAGGCTGGATTCAGTGAAAGGGTCCTTTCCTTTTGATACGCGGCCGTGGATAAAAGAAGTGAGGCTCATAGTGAGGGTGTATTTGTAATATTGTTCAATATTTAAGATAGTTTTGGCGGTTAATAATTTGTGGTCACAGACGACCCTTAGTCCAAGTTGAATGACACGTCAGTCACCAAGGAATGAATAGTAATTGACCCTGCGTTCTATGGTGGTTTCTCTTGTAATTTTATAAAAAAAAACAATTAAATCAGAAGTCAAATTTACTGTATTCATACACATTTTTATATTCACCGCTGGCTAAAGTAAAATAATGCCTTTTTCCTTTCCGAGGAAAACCATAAGTAGGGGTATTTTAGATTTTTTTACACAGTTTATTAATCATTTAAAGATTGTACAGGTATATATATATATATTTCTTCCATAATTTTTAAACAATTAAATAATATAATCATCCTTAATTTCATAAAAAAAAAAAAGTTTTATACCTTCTGTTTTCATTAGAACAATAAAACTTTTCCCTTGTAGCAAAGGAAAAAATGGCAGTGGATTCAGGAGTTTTTATCTTTTCAAATAGGTTTTATGGTAAATCTCTACATGAAAGGTAATTTAGTATTTTTCTCCTAAAATATTAATTTTTTAATTAATAAAATTGCTAGTGCTATCTTTTGAACGGTGTATGTAGTGACTTCTAGTTATTGAACAAGCTCTTCCACCGTATCATTAAATACATCGCTATATTCTTTTTCACCTAGTGTAGCACACGTCATCGATAATGTGGCAGTTTGTTATCGGTTGACTTTTTTTTCTTTTTATTTTCACTCTCCTTGTAATAAATGCAAGTTTTTTTTTCTTTTTATTTGTTATTTTAATTTTAGTCTTTATTTTTTTTAATTTTTCTTTGATAATTTTATAGAAGTTTTATTTGTTTTCAATTTAGTCCTTCAATTCTAATTTTAGGTATTTTATTTTTTCCAGTTTGGTCCTTAATGTTTTAATTTTTTATTTTTTTTTCTTAGTCTTTTTGTAAAACCTTTTTTATTTTCAATTTAGTCATCAATTCTAATTTTTCACATATAATATTTTTCAATTTGGTACTTGTTCTTTTAATTTCTAATTTTTCCTTGGCCTTTTGTCAAAATTTTGGTGGTTTTTAATTTCATCCTTCAATCCAAGTTTGTTGTGTTTTTTTTTCTCTAATTTGGTCCTTATACTTTTATTTTTTTGTCTTTTTTTTTTAATTTAAACCTCAAATCAAAGATTTTTTCTTGCCCTGAAATTTATTTTTTATTTTTATTTTCACCCTCATTATTTTAATTACTAATTTTTATTTTAAATTATTTCATGCCATTGTTTTTTTTTTTCTAATTTTATTATTCAACATTTAATTTGTTAAGGAATGGACTTCTCGGTTTTCTCATGTATGGTGATTCCGATGTAATAACTCATGTCACGAGTTTTAAAAGTTATCTATGACATAACTTTTAAACTCAACCCAGAG
>Ga0307515_10017929_pt1 | contig 12856 bp, 9 predicted proteins | sample 17_EM_MG_FD_194513 | JGI IMG/M metagenome (GOLD analysis project Ga0307515, IMG submission 194513) | Populus trichocarpa ectomycorrhiza microbial communities from riparian zone in the Pacific Northwest, United States - 17_EM | ecosystem: Host-associated > Plants > Roots > Unclassified | place...
ACACACAATCTGCACTGGAAGTCTGATTCACTGGAAGTCTGATTGTGAATTGAAAAATTCTTCCAGAGAAAAGGCAAGAAGGCCAACTTAATCCAAATCTGTATTTCTGTACACACACACACACACACACACACACACACACACACACAATCTGCACTGGAAGTCTGATTGTGAATTGAAAAATTCTTCCAGAGAAAAGGCAAGATGGCCAACTTAATCCAAATCTGTATTTCTGCACACACACACACACACACACTCTTTATCCATAGCTTACTGTGCTTGTGTTGAATCCTTGTTTGATCAATTAATTATTTTCATTTTATGTTTCAAGCTGAAAGACATGGATTTCTGTTTGCTAACAATTGCTTCAAAACTCACAGCTAAATGTCTCTCCACACACACACACACGCACACACACTCTCTTTATCCATAGCTTACTGTGCTTGTGTTGAATCCTTGTTTGATCAATTACTTATTTTCATTTTATGTTTCAAGCTGAAAGACATGGATTTCTGTTTGCTAACAATTGCTTCAAAACTCACAGCTAAATGTCTCTCCATGTAGGTTATAGGTTTGGATTGTAGCAATGCAATACACTGCTCTGCAAAGGTTGGTTCATGACTATTTTCTTGATGCAACTCATGTTCTCCATTTCCTGAATGGTGGAAAAGGATATTTCTTCCTTATAAAGTAATCTTCGCTTGTGTTGCTATTTGTTCTACAGGAGGGAATAGGTATAACTGAAATTCTGAATGCAATCGTTGAGCGGGTACCCCCACCCCGTGATACTGCTGCAATGCCTTTGAGGGCCTTAATATTTGATAGGTACAGACTTTTCATCATCACTGGACCCATCAATATTTATGGACTCCTAGTAGAATGATACTAACAGTCTTTGTTTGTATAGTGTGTGTTTATTCATGCACCTGTTAGTATCTAACTTCCATCAAAGATAAATCTGTTGATTTAGATATTTTGACATCCAACATTATGACAATAACAAACCAGGTGGCGCATAGTTGAGATCAAATGAAACCTGAGCAGTGTGAACAAGAAAATTTATTTAAAGCGTTTTGTCATAAACATCCCTGGTTTAGCTGCTGAGATCTTTTTCCTCTTCCTCCTCTTCTTTTTAGAATATATTTTGATGGGAAGGGCAATGCTTTCCTTAGCCCATTTGCTTATCAACCAATTAAACTTCTACTGTACTGACATCTGTTTGTCCACATTGTGTTTATTTTACATTTGCCTCACCAACAGTAGAAATGACATTCTTTAGCCTGTATTGTAACCTTATAAATCCTTTTGCAGCTACTATGATCCATATCGTGGTGTTATTGTGTATTTTCGAGTCATAGATGGGAATATAAAGAAAGGCGACAGAATTTATTTTATGGCCAGTGAGAAGGTAAAGTAATCTTGTTAATCAATTCTTTTGCCCCAAATAAATTATTTACTTTCTTTCAACTGCAGACTCAGCAATGTACAGCTGACATGTGTTCAAAATAACTGTTACCAGATCAGCAAATTTAGACTGTCCCTGTTGTGTTCTTCAATTATGGCTGTGGTTGCATGGGTTTGTTAAAAGAATTTGCTAATAACCTTTAGAGATGCCAGCACTTCCATTAAATAAGGATCATGATTTTTCATTACAAATACACGAGTTATCTGTTATGTTGTCAAGATTTGAGCAATGAAGCTAAAACAAAACATTCAATGAGTTTATCAAGTGTAATGGCTGTTATGTTCCAATTGACTGTTATTGGCAAGACGCTGACTGTAAATGGGTGTAAACTAATGGAACTTGAAATAAAAAATGGGACTTCAAAACCTTTCAAGTGACTGTAATGTGGTGTAAAGAACTATTTTCTGAAACCAAGGTTCTGATAAATGCTTACATATTCTTGTAGTTTTCCTAATAAATCATTCTTAAAATGACAGGATTATTATGCTGATGAAATTGGAGTTTTATCTCCCAATCAGATGCAAGTGGAAGAATTGTATTCGGGTGAGGTAAAATTTCCTTTCTGAATGACGTTGATTAGAATGGGCTTTTGTGTTGCTTGCTTGGGTTGTTTTCTAGTGTCTAAAAACATGGTATTTGGAAGAAAATTGCAAAATGGATTGATGATTCTTTTGTATTTTGATCATATAAATGATTGTTGCCTAATCACTCAATGTTTTCTGTGTAAAAGACATCATTGTCCATATTATTCTTGTTTCTTGTATCTGCAAATCTGTTATCTCCAATCATCAGCAAGATTGCTTGTGAACTTAAACACAATCAAGGTTCGTAATTAAATACATTTTGTTATCAGGACTGCGATCTCTGTGTGTTTGTATTCATGCTCATGGAAACAGAACAAACCTTCATAAACGATGCATCTTTTAGTGGTTCTAACCTGTAAACCAATTGAAGAGTGGGGATCCTTGATGGTCATTGATATATCTTCACAATTGGACAAGCTAAGGGGTACTGTACTGGTTATCTTTCAGTGTTCAGCCAATTATAGTCTCCTCTCTTTTTCTCTGCCATCACTCATACTGATTTTTTTTTTTTCTTTTTTCTTACCCTTTTTAGACATAATGATGAAGCTCATTCTGTTTTCCATGTTCTGTCTCTCTGTGTGTGTGTGTGTGTGTGTGTGAGTGTGTTTCAAACATGTTTCTGTGAACTAATTTTGGAAAACTTTTTTTTCTTTATGTATCTTGTTACTCTAATGTAGTCTTTTTTAAGATTTAGGTGTATTTGTCTTTTAACTTGTAACTACTTTTCCCTCCTCATATTGTACTTATTCAGGTAGGCTACCTTTCTGCTTCTATCAGATCAGTAGCAGATGCCAGGGTGGGTGATACCATTACTCACTACAGTAGAAAGGCGGAACAATCATTGCCTGGATATGAGGAAGCCACCCCAATGGTGTTCTGCGGCCTATTCCCGGTTGATGCAGACCAGTACTGACATCTTTTTTGCTCTTGTTAAGTTTGCTACTTTGTGCACGTCTGTAGAATTTCTCATCTTCAACTCTCTCATTGACAGGTTTTCTGAGTTGCGTGATGCTTTGGAAAAACTGCAACTAAATGATGCTGCATTGAAGGTAAATTGTTTCTTACTAGTGATTATATAAAAAAGGGTGTCTTTAGATAAAGATCAAGGTGATTGGAAATAATTTGATTAGGTTATGACAGGTGATATGAATTTGGTTTGGCTACTGGATTGCTATGTATTTTTGGTAGCTAAGTTGCTTTCCATTATCTCCTTCGGTATCATGTAGCAATTGAGGACTGGATGGGCTTATTCATTTTTATTGTTCGTCCCATTTGTTGGGTTCTCTCCATTTCTTTTTTATGATTATTTTAGATAGTAGTGAACTTGAGTTGGAACATGACATTGTTTGGATTTGTGCAAATGGCTTTGGAGTAGATGTTGTGGAAGGTCATCTTCTGATTGCTTCTGAGATTTGAAATGGATGTTGTGGATGGTATTTGTTTTTCAATTGTCTTGTGAAATCCTGCATATGGATTTGTGGATTGTAGATGGGAGCAGTTCTTTTCTAGGATAGTGACACCTTGTGCGTTCTGGGTTTGTGAGGCAAGAGTTTCAGATCCTGTGAAGCAAAGGGGCGGGGGTAGTTGAGATAACAAATTGGGGTTGTGAAAAGCTTATTCACATGGTTTTTAGAATTTCAGTGTATGACTTTGGCACCTAGTTTTGTCTGCACCTGTTTTTTCTTCATGCCCTCCTCTCATTAGAGGTCTCTTGTACGCTTTTCCACATGTTAGAGCAGTACACCCTTTATAACCATTCATTTATTAGAGGAATTGCTTATCCTTGTTTTTGGTTAAATTTTCAGTTCGAGCCTGAAACATCAAATGCCATGGGTTTTGGCTTTAGGTGTGGATTCTTAGGTCTTCTCCACATGGAAATAGTTCAGGTTTGCCTTGCTACAACTTCTCAGCTATGCTGTCAATTTATGAAAATTTAGCATTGTCTTTGAACAATTTATCTTCTTACAGGAAAGGCTGGAGAGAGAATACAATCTAAGCCTAATTACTACTGCACCAAGTGTGGTATACAGAGTGCACTGCGTGGATGATGATATTGTAATTTCTGCTTGCTCCTGGATCCAGTAGCACTTAATAACTGATGTTGATACTCGATAGATATTTGCTGCCAATCAATGATTTTGCATAACTACATGTATTTATGGAGAGATGAATTTTGTCAACTTTCCCTTTATTGTGATCTTATTGTCCTCCTGGTTTAGTCTACAAGCAAACACAAACTGTAAACCCTAACATTGACCTGTAGATGATCTTAGGCTTATTCTATTAGATAATTTACAGAGCATATATGAACTCCTTTTTCTTTTTGATAAACCAGAAATTTTTAAAGTTTGTCAACCACAATTTTTATTTGACAATTAGGTGGTATCCTTGTACAAGCTAGCTTGCATGCACCAAGACTAAGCCCACCTGCCCTTCTGGTTAAAGGCACACCATTCTGCATGGGGACTAGGGGATTCATAAGAAATTACGTTATCGTGGTTTGGCCTTGGAGTGAACCCTGGTTGCCTAGGTGGGGGGCTGCCCACTTGCCAACTAAGCCAACCCTCAAGTTTACTGTCTGCTATGTTCCATGTAATCTTAAAGTCCCCTGCCATGATGAGGTTTTCCTCAACAGTTGCAGTATAATAACTGTGTCCTTTTTAGCAACCACCTTTTAACATGCCATAAATCGTGCAGTTGATGTTTCTTGTAATGCTTGATCTAGTTTATGCATTTCTTTATGGTTAGTTGTTTATTTTAATTGTGTTATAACAGCTTAATGTGTCTAAATTTTGTGTCATGCTATATCTTACATGCAAAATGTTCATTTTGGTGAAGGTTGAGTGCTCAAATCCATCTTTACTTCCTGAACCTGGGAAAAGGCGATCAGTTGAGGAGCCATTTGTAAAGGTCTTGTTGTACGCACTGATGTTTATTATTTCATGTTATGACATCTAGCTTACTCATCATGTTTTTAGGCTTGTAACAAAAGTTGTGTTTGCTTCTTTCAAGTACACAGATCGAACTGCTTACACCGAAAGACTACATTGGCACGCTTATGGAGCTGGCTCAAGAAAGGAGAGGAGAGTTTAAAGAAATGAAATATATCACTGAGAATAGAGCATCAATCACGTATGAATTACCCCTAGCTGAGGTGACATTTTTGCTTTACTTTTGTCCTGTACTAGCACTCCTCTTCAAAGTCTCATTTCACTGAATTATTCTCTCTTTACAGTCTAATTATTCATTCTTGTCTCTTAGTTTTCTGCATGTTAACTTGACAGATGGTAGGTGATTTTTTTGACCAGCTCAAGTCCAGAAGTAAGGGATATGCTAGCATGGAGTATACAGTTGTTGGGTAAATGTATATAATGCTTTGTGAGATGGGAAAAAAATGTCTATAGATATTCTTGTGTGCTCTTGCCTGGCAGTGGTTTGCATGTCTAAATACAAGCAGGGTAGCTTTTATTCTTATTGGCATCAACATACTTAAATTCTTTTGTCGGAAGTATTGTTGTTTTCGAAACAAATGCCATGTATCATTTCATTTTCATCTTTTACATGGCATGGATTTTTAACTTCCTTGTATGTATTCCTCCAAATTACCAAAGATGATTTACTCACAGCAATTTACATTTCGTTATAAAATTTGATCGATAGGTACAAGGAAAGTGATTTGATAAGGCTTGACATTCAAATCAACGGTGATCCTGTTGAACCATTAGCAACTATTGTGCACAAGGATAAGGTAATTTTCAAGACTCATCATTTGAGTCTTTAAAGTGTAGAGAAGTGTGTGTACATATCTGGAGGACTGGTGCATGTTTATTTGAAATTCAACACTGTACAGATGAAACTTAAGGAGTTGTTTAATGGATATTATGGTTAAATTTGGTAGGAACCTTCTGCGATTTGATGACAAAAATTTAACTGCTTCTGCTACCACAAGTGTGACACATGTAAGAATGAAGTATGGAATTTCAAAAAGAGAACAATTTTTTAGAAACGAGGATGACTAGGTTTACTAATGAACACAAATAGCTAATTCTTTAGACATTTACAGGCTTGTCCTGTGATATAATGCTTTTAGATGCTTCAATGGTCCAAGCAAATGAGCTAGCTACAAGTACTGTTGTTACTGTATATCCAGGAGAGAATGATGGAGGCGATCTCTAAAGGAACTGAATTCTCAGTTGCCTGCTTCTTCAAAAACATGGGGGATGCATTTGTATTGTGCCCTCCTGTTGTTTATGGTCCAAATGATGATGTGGAGAGGGAGTAATCGGTGATTGTGTGATTTTAAATAAATTTTCATTTCTATAACATATTATTAAGTTATGTGAGTTGTCTTATAAAAGAGAATTCTTGTGCACTTGATTGAAATCTTTTTCAATGCGGGGTTGATGAGTGGAATAGCGGGAGAAGAATAAGATGTCCAAGAATGAGAGATGATTTGAATGCCTTGAGGTCAAAATTGAGACATTGCCTAATATGTAAGGATAAACATGTAGCATGTAGAAAGTATATCCCCTTCTTTTTCTTTTTTCAATCTTAATTATGGCAATTTTGTGCTGGTTTCCTCTTTGGCATTTGATAGATAACTTCTGAAGAGTTAACATTTTGCTCATGTTTTCTTGGAGCCAAGTTCTTGATTTTTGTTACTTTATTTTTATGTAAACTGTAGCATCTCTATTAGTCAGTCTTTTATTGAAAGTCCTTATCATTGAATGATATGAAAAGGTCCTCATTCTAAAGTACCTATCCTGTGGAAGTTTTTATGTTGAGTTAAATGCTTTGTTGCCTGCCATATCTTATGTTGGATGAGCTCCTTTTCAGGCATATTCTGTTGGAAGGGCTTTGACCCAGAAGTTGAAGGAGCTAATACCACGGCAAATGTTCAAAGTACCCATTCAAGTGAGGATTCTTTCTCTTTCAATGAGTAATGCTACAGCAGTGCTACTCATTATAAAATAACCAATCTACAGTTGTTTTTTCTTTTTCCACCATAAATTTGCTTCACACTACTGATCAAATTGTACATGTATTTCTGATGCAAGAAATGCATTAAGAATATTTAATGGCCAACACAGTTAAATGTGCAAGATTTCGACTGCATGCTTCATGACTTCAATTTGAGCAAAACCACATGTCACCATGTTAGTGATGCCTGGTGTCATTAAATATGTTAGTTTTCATGTATCATGTTATTGTTTCTTTCTTCAAATCATGTTGTTGTCAACTAATTAGTTACTGTTAAACTCTGCTAACATTGGTTTTATATCTCATGCTTTCTATACTTTTGAAGCATCAACACATGAAAAGCTGGGTGTCTGCACGATAAGCTTGTTAAAAGTACTAAATGGAATGTCACGGATCCTATCTTCCCTAAAATCTCAAATGGTCCAATGAACCTTGGGCTAAGCTTTCCATTCCTTCCAAATCTCACAATTCCTTTGGCCGGTTGAGACCTTAGGAAAACTCAATAACTCACTTGGAACTCTAAGCTACAACGACATTTATCTGAATGACTTTTTTTTAGTCTACTTTTAGCTGTTTGCTGTTTGAAGCCATAACTCTGGTAACAATGGTTCTATTTCTCATGATTTCTATTTCTTGTTAAAACTTGATACTTAATTTTAATAAAATAGAATATGAATATAGAAAGAATTCATAATCATCCGGTTAGGATCGATCTAAACCAGCCCATTATGCATACGATTCAACATGCCAAGTAGTAAACAACTTATTAGAAACACAAGACAGTCAATCAGAAATGTCACCAAATCCCCTGCTCTTGGGGGATGCCCTCAGTGCCGAGGGACATGTACTAGGGTGTATGTGCGGCTTGTTCAGATTTCAGATTGTGGGTTGGGACAAAAGAAAGAATTTTTCCACTATCCGAGATCAGTACCGATGAATAGGATAGAATGGAAGACTCCCCTTCACTATTCTAATTGTTTCCCTCATTAATTAGTTTCTTTTCCTGTCAATAATATTTGAACTTATAACCTGTTACAGTGAGATCTAGGTAGAAATTTTAGGACTTGCATTGGTTCTTCCGTTAGTTTTCTTTTCCCCAACAATATTTTAACATCTGCTACATAATTCCAGAGACATAAATGCATGATAGTTTGGCATACTCAACACTATCCATTCTGATTCTCAAAGAAAAATAAAATAAAAAACATCATCCAGTATGGTACTTAACATCCTTTCGTTTCAGGCATGCATAGGTGCAAAAGTCATTGCTAGTGAATCTTTATCAGCAATTAGAAAGGATGTCCTGGCCAAATGCTATGGTGAGATCACACTCTGCTTCTTAGAACATTGTACACTCAACTACTAGTGAATTGATATGCATCATGAGACACACACAGCTTCCAGATGTTTGGTGCTTTTCTCCTTTCTCAATCATCTGGCATGGAATATCTACTTGTTTATGTTTTCCCCATACAGAACTCCTAAATTCCAGTGGGGTTTTGTTCCGCAAGGAAAGCTAGTAGATTGCTTACAAGTAACCAGTGCTCGATATTTACATTACAAGCATTTTTTCGCTTCTCTATCAATGCAGGTGGCGACATTTCAAGGAAGAAGAAATTGCTCAAGAAACAGGTACATCATAGTTTAATTTCTTAGGTTATAGCGTTGACGCTCTTCATTATATTATGGATAATGGTGTTTCATTACACACCAATATGAAGAACTAAAAACAGATCAAAATTGTCTGCCATTATAAGCCCCCTGAAAGTTAAACAAATTTTTCAGAAAATTGATTTAATTTTGCTGATAAATGTTGCTGTCCCTAATTATTTATGTACCATTTTTCTTACAGGCTGCAGGGAAGAAAAGAATGAAGGCCATTGGCAAGGTTGATGTACCTCAAGAAGCCTTCATGGCTGTGTTGAAACTTGAAAAGGAAGTATTGTAACTGCATTATAATCTCAATTGAAACAAATTATGAAGTTTCATTATTGATTAATTCAATAGTAAAAGATAAAATTAAAAAAAATCAATTAAAAAAATTTGAAGTCAATTAGCATAATTCAGGACTCGGATTATAAAACCGTGATAACTCTGTAGAGAAAAAAAATGAAGTCAATTTTTATTTAGCATGATGTTAAAGGATTGCATTGAAAAAAAATCAAACAAAAAATTAAGTTGGGTCAATTTAGGTTAAATTGTCAAATATAGGTCTGGAGATCGAGATAATTCTATAGAAAATAAATATAAAATAAATTATAAAATATAATTTCTAATTAACTTAATATTGAAGGATGATATTAAAATAAAAATATTCAATTAAAAAAATAAAATAAAAAACTCGAGTTAACTTAGTTAATCATCAAAACTCGCGATCTAGGTTATAAGATTGATAACTCTATAGAAAATAAATGAAAAAAAAATTATGGAACTCAATTTCTAATCAATTCAGGATTGAATGATGAAGTCAAGAAAAAATAATTTTAAAAAGAATAATTTTTTTAACTTGAATCAACATGACTAACTTGTGAAACACATGACCTGGTTCATAGGATTGAAATAACTCTATAGAAAACATGTTTATACGAAAAGCAAGTTAAAATAAAATATGAATTCCAATATTTAGTAAATTAATTGATGGAGGATGAAATTGAAAAAAGAAGTTATTAAATATTAGAGAATGAAATTAAAAAAAAAAATTGAGATTTAAAAAATAAGTCAAATTTTTCAAGGGATAAAGTGAAAATGACCTTTGCATTTCATTGCTATAGTAATGTGACAAGACCTTTTAGTATATGTTAACATCTCACTTCAAATATTTTAAAAATTTTCAAAGCCAATTTTGAGATGAAAAGGAAAAAAACCAATTTAAGTCAATTGATCAAACTCGTGACTCGAGTTATGAAATCGGGATAACTTCATAAACATAAAGCCAAAACAAATTATAAAGTTGCATTCCCAACCAACTTAATATTGAAGGATTAAATTGAAAAAACAATCTACTAAAAAACCCTGAGTCAACCGTCTTAACCCGCAACTTGGGTCATAATATCAAGATAACAATATGTAGAGAGAAAAAGAAGCCAATTTCCAATTAACCCGATGTTGAAGGATTGCATTGACAAAACAAAAACAAAAAAAATAAGCCAAGTCAACCTAGGTTAATTTGCGAAACCCAAGTCAGAAGACCAAGATAAGTCAATGGAAAATAAATAAAAAACAAATTTTGAAGTCCAATTCTAAATCAACCCAATATTAAAGTATAAAATTAAAATTAAAATATTAAATTAAAAAAATAAACAAAAAATAAATTCGAGTTAACCTAACTAACCTACAAAAATCACGACTCGGGTCATAAGACCGTGACAACCTAATATAAAGAAAATAAAAAAATAATTATGAAACTCAATTCCTAATCAATCCAATGTTGAAAGATGAAATTAAGAAAAAAATTAATTTAAAAAAAGATAAAAAAATGACCCAAGTCAACATGGCTAACCTGTGAAACTTGCGATCCAGTTCATAGGATCGAAGTAACTCCATAGAAATCAAGAAATCCAATACTCATTAAAAAAATTTATGGAGGATGAAATTAAAAAAAAAATTAAAAAAAACAAATCCTCAAAATCCCCGAGGAATAAAGTGAAAAAAACCTTTTCATTTCACAATTCATTGCTATAATGATGTGACAAGGCTTTTTTTTTTTTAACCCAAGAGGTCCCGGCGGAGCGGTAAGCATGCTCTCGTCGCTTACGAGGTTGAGGGTTCGACCCTCTTCTTCGTCTGCAGAAGGACGCTTGGGGAGGCCTTGCCACCCGGGCCAAGGGATTAGTCTGGGCCAGCGCCTGGGATACCCTGGTTTGACCAAAAAAAAAGAGGATGAAATTTTTTTTTAAAAAAAGTTATAACATTGATGAAATAAAAAAAATTAAATTAAAAAAAAAAGGTCAAAAAGTTAGAAATCAGCAGCAAAGGCATAAGCAAAAGTCCTAGCGAAAGAGGAGTTGCAGCAGCGAAGTCGGCGGAACAGTCCTAGCAGGAAGAGGATTTCTTGCAGCAGTAGGTCGGCTAAAGGAGGCTGAAGCATGTTTGGGAACGCGTTTCAACCTATGTTCCCAAAAAATTTCAAATTTTTTTTTATTAAAATTTAATATGGTTTGTACGTTTTAGATCTTTTTGATATGCTGATGTCAAAAATGATTTTTAAAAAATGAAAAAACATCATTAGCATGTATTTTGGCACGAAAAGTTATTTAAAAAGCACCCGCAACCACACTGCCAAACAAGCTCTGAATCCTTGCGGTAACTAGGGAGGGAGAAAGAGGAAGAATCCGGCGAGTAAATGAAAAAGGAAAGTCCAAAGTTAATTAAGAGTTGTTATATGCGGCAAAGAACGCTTCCTTTTCTCAGCCCGGGCATAACTTGGTTTCTGATTTGAGTTCTTATTTGTGAGAACTATCTTACGTAAGTTTAGGATCATCTTTATTTGTTATACTCTTCTTAAGCTCTCCTGAAAGGGTATAGCCAAGATGCATTGAAGTTTTAACAAGTAAGAAATAAATTATCAAATATTTTTTAGGAACTTTTCTAAACTTCTTTTGTTTTTATCCTGAATCAACAGCGTCTATACTACTTTGATTAATACGAAAATACAAGGGGCATCCTTTCACGAGTAAGGGCCAATATAAAACTATTGTTTATGTAAAATCATTGCCAAGGTGCTTTTCATCATGGTAATGCATTAGATATATCAAGATCTTAATGACCTGATTCAAATCTCACTGCTTAAACTCTTGGACTAGATGTTTTTTTACAATCATTCAGCATTTATTGATGGTAGATTGGACGGTGCTCTGATTGCAGATGAGGTAGTCGAAAGAGAAGACGAATTCAGGGCTTCCTTTTCAAACTAGACTTCGAGAAAGTGTTTGATTCAGTGACTTGGGGTTACTTCAGAATACGAGATACATGGGTTTTTGAAAGAAATGGCTAAACTGGATTTCTCTGTGCATCACAACTTCTAGGATACCTATTTTTTATCGATGGGTCCCTTACTTCATAGTTTCATGTTTCCAAAGGAATTTGGCAGGGAGACACCCACCACCTTTCCTTTACAATATAGTAGCTGCAGGGCTCGCCGGAGAGCAGGCGAGAGTGGTCTATTTATGGAATCAAGTTTGGGGATAATCTATCTGTTAGCTATCTTCAATATGCCGATTCTTTTGAATGTTAAAACAATTATGCGTTGGTTTGAGATGTACTCAGGTTTGGAAGTGAATTTTCTGACATACAGACAAATACAACAATCACAGAGAAAATAAAATTGGCTGAAATTACGATGTCTTCTCTTTAAGAGTTTACAGCCTCTTAAAACCTAAGAATCCTAAGAAAAATAACAAAATTGGCTCAAATGATTTTTTCCAAGCTTAATTTAAGGATCTTTCAAAACTCAGCTAGTTACAGCAAAATTTGATTCTATATGACGATATGATCGAATGTTACAGCTTTTTTTGTCAACTTTTTAGTTTAGCGTAAACAAATCTCTTCTTGAACTTAACTATGTTCCATTGGTCTATAAACGAGTCTACCAAGCTTTCTGTGATCCAATTTTGGATTCAAAACCCTGTTTATTTGTTTATTTCTTAGAAAGTAGTTTTTTTGGAAAGTAAATTCCGGAAAAGTATTTTCTGATATTTAGTAATGTAATGAAAAATAAGTTAGAAAACATTTTCCAGTATTTGGTTATGTCATGGAAAATGAGCTGGAAAATAACTTATTAATGTTTTATTTTTTTCAAGTTTATTAAAATAATAAGGAACAAATCTTA
>Ga0307515_10017930_pt1 | contig 12856 bp, 13 predicted proteins | sample 17_EM_MG_FD_194513 | JGI IMG/M metagenome (GOLD analysis project Ga0307515, IMG submission 194513) | Populus trichocarpa ectomycorrhiza microbial communities from riparian zone in the Pacific Northwest, United States - 17_EM | ecosystem: Host-associated > Plants > Roots > Unclassified | place...
GATCGAACAGCTCGGAAACTCGGGCGTCATCCACGTTTGGGAGAATAGGACCTGTGGACACATGTGATCTGCTCGGAGCCTGCCGGTGAACCCTTCCACCGCGCAGGCCAGGGTCATCGTCGACGAACTCGTCCGCAACACCGTTTCGCACGTCGTCCTCTGCCCGGGCTCCCGCAACGCGCCGCTGTCGATCGCGTTGTACGACGCGGCGGCCGCCGGGAAGCTCCGGCTGCACGTCCGCATCGACGAGCGCGGGGCCGCCTTCCTCGCCCTCGGCATCGCCGCGCGCACCGGCCGCCCGGTGGCCGTGCTCTGCACGTCCGGCACCGCGGCCGCGAACTTCCACCCCGCCGTGCTGGAGGCCGACCGCGCCGGCGTCCCGCTGATCGTGCTGACCGCCGACCGGCCGCCCGAACTGCGCGCCGCCGGGGCGAGCCAGGTCATCGACCAGCACCAGCTGTTCGGCAACGCCGCTCGCTACTTCGACGAGCTGGCCGTCGCCGAGCGCCGCGCCGGGCAGAACTCGTACTGGCGCAGCCAGATCTGCCGGGCCTGGAACGCCGCGTACGGCGAGTGGCGCTGCGGGCCGGTGCACCTGAACATCCCGTTCCGCGAGCCGCTCGTCCCGGACTCCGGCGATGACGGCGAGTGGTACGAATCGCTCGAAGGCCGTCCCGACGGCGAGCGCTGGACCGAGCTGCCGGACTTCGGCGCGCTGCCGTCGTTCGTCGTGCCTTCGGCGCGCCACGGCCTGGTCATCGCCTGTGACACCGGCGTGCAGGCGGCCAGTGAGTGGGCCGAGCAGCACGGCTGGCCGGTGATCTCGGAGACCGGCGGCCTCGGGCTGTCCGGCGGCACGGCGATCTCGTCCGGCGCGTGGCTGCTGGGTGTCGAGGACTTCATCAAGCGGCACAAGCCGGAGCAGGTGCTCTGCCTCGGCCGGCCGACGGTGTTCCGGCAGATCCAGAACGTGCTCTCCGACGCCTCCGTCGAGGTGCTGCTGGTGCGCCCGGACTCGGACTGGCCGGCGCCCGCGCACAACGTCCGGCAGGTCGGGCAGTGGTTCGACGAGCCGACCAAGCCCGCCGACCCGGAGTGGCTGGCCAGCTGGCGCCGTGCCGACGCGGCGGCGTCCTCGGCGGTTTCGGACCTGCTGGCCTCGGAAGCGTGGCCGAGCGGGTTGAGCGTCGCGACCGAACTGGTGGACGCGCTGCCCCCGGACTCGCTGCTGGTGGTGGGCTCATCGAACCCGACGCGCGACGTGGCGCTGGCCGGCCGCCTGCGCCCCGACGTCCTGGTCCACCGCAACCGCGGGGTGGCGGGCATCGACGGTACGGTCTCGACGGCGATCGGCGCGGCCACGGTCCACCGCGGCCCGTCGTACGCGCTGCTGGGCGACCTGACGTTCCTGCACGACGCGTCCGGGCTGCTGACCGGGCCCGCGGAGCAGCGCCCGGACCTGACGATCGTGGTACTGAACGACGACGGCGGCGGCATCTTTTCGCTGCTGGAGCAGGGGGCGCCGGAGCATTCGGCCAGCTTCGAGCGCGTCTTCGGCACACCGCACGGCGCCGACCTGGGCGCGCTGTGCGCGGGCTACCGCGTCCCGCACGTGGTGGCGGAGACGCTGACGGAGTTCCAGGCGGCGCTGCGCCCGGCGCCCGGACTGCGAGTGGTCGAGGTGCGAGTGGATCGTTCGCGGCACCGCGACCTGCACGCACGGTTGCGTTCCGCGGTTTCGACGGCCGTCTCCGCCGTCTGACCCGCACCGCACGTTCCCTCGCGCCGCGAGCCGACCCTCCAGGCACGCGAGCCGACCCTCCGAGTACGCGAGCCGACTCTCCAGGTACGCGTGCTGACCCTCCGAGTACACAGGCATGGTGGTGCGGGTGGTGGAGATCAGGGTGGACCGTTCGCGGCACCGGGACCTGCACGCACGGTTGCGTTCCGCGGTCTCGACGGCCGTCTGACGGGGTTGGTCAACCGCTTTCCGGGTGGGATCTCAGCAGGCAAGATCCTCCCTTCGGCTGTTCCTGGTGACCCCCTGGCTGGATACGTTCGACCGCGCTGATCCTCACCCGTTGGAGGGATTCGAATGCGTGCAAGAACTCGCACCGGCCTAGGTGTGCTCGCGGCCGGGGTTGCCTCGGTGCTGCTCGCCGGTACCGCCAGTGCGGCCCCGACGCCCGGTGCGCCCGGCGTCGGTGACTCGTACTACCCGAACGCCGGCAACGGCGGGACGGACGTGCTGCACTACGACATCCGCCTGACCTACCAGCCCGCGACGGACGTGCTGGCGGGCACGACGACGCTGCTGCTCACCGCGACCCAGGACCTCTCGCGGTTCGACCTGGACTTCGCGCTCAAGGCGTCGAGCGTGCTGGTGAACAACCGCCCCGCCCAGTTCGCGAACCAGACCGGCAACGGCGAGCTCGTCGTCACGCCGGCGCAGCCGCTGCTCAAGGGCCAGACCGCGACGGTCGTCGTCGCCTACTCGGACACGCCGTCCACGGAGAAGGTCGACGGGCTCAACGCGTGGAAGAAGGGCTCCTTCGGCGCCCTCGGCATCGACGAGCCGCAGAGCTCCGCGTGGTGGTTCCCGGCCAACGACCACCCGACCGACAAGGCGACCTACGACGTCTCGATCGAAGCTCCGGACGACAACGTTGCCATCTCCAACGGCTCCCTCGTGCGCAAGACGAAGAGCCGCGCCGGCTGGACGCGCTGGCAGTGGCGCAGCACGAAGCAGCAGGCCACGTACCTGACGTCGTTCATCGTCGGCAAGTACGAGGTCAACCAGTCGACGACGCCCGAGGGCCGGCCGTTCGTCTCGGCGTACGGCAGCGACCTCGGCGACTCGCTCTACGCGGCGAAGGCCAGCGTCGAGCGGACTCCGGAGATCGACGCGTTCCTGGCGACGCAGTTCGGGCCGTACCCGTTCGAGGCCGAAGGTGGCGTCGTGACCACCGGCATCGGCTTCTCGCTGGAGAACCAGACCCGGCCGACGTACGGCGCGCGCAACTTCGCGGCGGGCTCCAACACGACGCTGATCGCGCACGAGAACGCTCACCAGTGGTTCGGCGACAACGTCTCGCTCGGCCGCTGGAGCGACATCTGGCTGAACGAGGGCTTCGCGTCCTACGCCGAGTGGCTGTGGTCGGAGCACGAGGGCGAGGGCACGGTCGCCGAGCTGGCGCAGTACACCTACGACTCGAACCCGGCCGACGGTGACCTGTGGAAGCTCGTCCCGGCCGACCCGGGCGCGGACAACCAGTTCGACAACGCCGTCTACGACCGCGGCGCGCTGACGCTGCAGGCGCTGCGCACGGCGGTGGGGGACGAGGCGTTCTTCAAGATCCTGCAGACCTGGCAGGTCCAGAAGGGCGGCAAGGACGGCCGGATCCAGGAGTTCATCGCGCTGGCCGAGAAGGTCTCGGGCAAGCCGCTGTTCGACCTGTTCCAGACGTGGCTCTACACGGCGGGAAAGCCGGCGGTGGGCCCGAACGGCGCTTCGCCTGCCGCTTTCACGGCTCGCGCGGCTGCTCCGACTGCTTCGGTCAAGCCGAAGTCCTTCGACCAGATCCAGGCCAACCACCGGAATCTCGCCGCGGAGCACAAGCACTGAGCAGTACCGCTACGCTCGCGGCGTGAGCACGAGAGGTGAGCGGGCGAGGCGCGTCGGGTGGTGGGTAACCGTCGCCGTCGCCTCGCTCCTCACCGTGATGTGCGTGTGCTTGCTGTTCGCGGCGATCCGCAACGACCGCGCGATCTCCGCCCAGCTCGGCACGGCGACGGCCACGGTGGACTCGGTGGCCTTCGACCGCACGATCATCCATTTCGAGACCCCGGACGGCATCGTCCACAGCCCGGCCAACGGAGTCCTGTACCCGGACGGCCTGGCCGCGGGCCAGCTGGTCCGCATCGAGTACGACGCGACGGACCCGGAGCTGGCCCGGGTGGCGGGCCGCTCGGCGACGCTGACGCTGCTGCCACTGGGCAGCTTCGTGTTCTTCACCTGGCTGGTGGCGGGGCCGCTGCTGTGGTGGATCCGGCGTCAGAACAAGCGAGCGCAAGCCGAGGTTCCGGCAGCGGCTTGACCAGCCAAACACCCCCGGCCACACCCAGGGGGCCCGGCAAAGTCCGTTTCCTTGCGCGGAGGGGCGAGGTCGCAGGGGCGAACACTGTGTTCGGCTCGGGTTTCACTGTCGTGAATGGGTCATTGGGGACGTCGGAGGTCCTGAATGACCCATTCAGGACGCTTGCGGTGCGGGCGGGCTGTGCCTCGTCTGGTGGTATCGGCGGGAATCGGCTGGCTGAAGCCGCGACTTTGCCAAAACACCCCCGCCACACCCAGGGGGGCGTGCCCAGTCCCAGCTTATCGGCGCCGGCCCCCTCGAAGGGGTGACGCGGTGAATCTGTGGACAACCGGACCCGATGTGGACAACTCAGCCCGCCTCGTGCTCCCACCGGCTCCGCGTGATCTCGTACTCGACCTCACCTTGCTCGATCCCCGGTAGCGGGTCGTCGTAGGGCTCGGCCGAGGTGAACGCCCGGGCGAACGTGAGCCCCGCGGACTTCATCGTGGCCCGCGACGGGGTGTTGACCGCCATCGTCTGGGCGAAGATCCGGTCCAGCCCCAGCTCCGAGAAGCCGTACCGGAGCAGCTCGCGCGAACCCTCCCGCGCATAGCCCTGCCGCCAATGCCGTCGCAGCAGCCGGTACCCCAGCTCGGCCTCGCCGTCGACCAAGGGCTGGTCCGGGCCGTGCGGTGGCCGCAGGATCCACCAGCCGACGAAGTCGCCAGAGGCGAAGCCCACCCAGAAGCCGAACCCGGGCGAGACAGCCATCCTGCGGTGGTGCGCGGCCTCGACCTCGGCCCGCGTCGAAGCCCGGCCCGTCAGGTACCGCATCACCTCCGGGTCGGAGTCCAGCTCGAACTCCAGCTCGAGGTGCTCGTCCGTCAACGGCACGAGCGTGAGCCGCCGGGTGTGCAGCGTGGGCATGTCCCGATCTTCGCCGCCCGCGCAACCCGTTTAGCCGGCGTGCGCCGTCTCCTGCCACCAGCCCAGGACTTCGTCCGCTACCCCGGGTGCCGCCACCAGCAATCCGTCGGTCGGCAGCGCCGTGTCCTCGCCGTGTTTGTCCAACACGACTGCCCCCGCCTCGATGGCCATCGCCACCGAGCCCGCGACGTCCCATTCGTGGTAGCTGTGCAGCACCGCCGCCGCCGCGTGGCCCAGCGCCACCTGCGCGATCGACAACGCCGCCGACCCCAGCACCCGGACGCCCGCGTGGGCCGCCGCCGCCCGCTCGATGAAGCCGCCCATGCCCGGCCATGGCCCCTTGCGCGCCAGTTCCGTGCAGACGATCGCGCCCGCCGTCACGCAGCGGTCCGTCAAGTGCACCGGTTTGCCGTTCGCGCGGGCCCCTCGTCCGCGCGCCGCGGCGTAGATCTGGGCCCGGTACGGGTCCGCCACCACCCCGACCACCGGGCCGGCCGCGTCGACCAGCGCCAGGCTGTACGCGCACCACGGCACCCCCGCGACGTAGTTCGCCGTGCCGTCCACCGAGTCGACGACCCAGCGGTACTCCGCGACGTCCGCGCCGTGGTCGGCGCCGAACTCGTGGCCCACCACCGGAATGCCCGGGAACTCGGCGGTCAGCACGCGCCGGGTGTGCCGCTCGAGGATCCGGTCGGTGTCGGTGACCCAGTCGAACGGGGAGTCCAGGGTGGCCGGGTGCGCACCGCGGCCGGCGGTCGCGGTGATCACGTCGGTCGCGTCGTTGGCCAGGCGACCGGCCACTTCGAGGGCCCTCGACAGCAGGCCGGGCTCCACGGGCCGCGGCGGCCTGGAGGACAAGAGGGTCATGCCTGCTTAGTCTGGGCCCCGCTGGTTTCCGGGACACGACCTTGAGATGACATGTCGTGGCCGATCTTCCGGCGGACTCAGTGTTCGGGCACCGTTGGCCGAGGTGTCACGCGGATTGGTGCCGGTCGCCAGGATCGGGTGCGATGGTCGGATCGTGCGAGTCGCGATAGTCACCGAAAGTTTCCTGCCCCAGGTGAACGGCGTGACCAACTCCGTCCTGCGGGTGGTCGAGCACCTGCGCGAACGCCGGCACGACGTGCTGATCATCGCGCCCGGCCCCGGCCCGGACTCCTACCGCGGCGCCCCGGTGATCCGGATCCCGGCGCTCGACTTCCCCGGCGTCAACTCGCTGCCCATCGGCGTGCCGACGCGCACGGTGCTGACGGCGCTGGCCGCGTTCGGGCCGGACGTCGTGCACCTCGCGTCGCCGTTCGTGGTCGGCGCGCGCGGCCTCGCGGCGGCGAGACGGCTGCGGGTGCCGTCGATCGCCGTCTACCAGACCGACATCGCCGGGTTCGCTTCCGCGTACGGCTTCGGCCTCGCCGCGCGCGCCGCCTGGCGCTGGGTGCGGCGGCTGCACTCGCGCGCCGACCGGACGCTGGCGCCGTCCACCGACTCGGTCGAGCAGCTGCGGCTGCACGGCGTGCCGCGGGTGCACCGCTGGGCGCGGGGTGTCGACATCGACCGGTTCTCCCCGGCGCACGCCGACGCGGCGCTACGGGCCGAGCTGGCGCCGAATGGCGAGCTGCTGGTCGGGTTCGTCGGCCGGTTGGCGCCCGAGAAGGAGGTCGACCGGCTGGCCGCGCTGGCCGGCGTGCCGGGCATCCGCGTGGTCGTCGTCGGCGACGGGCCCGAACTGCCGGCGCTCAAGGAGCAACTGCCCGACGCTGCGTTCCTCGGCGCGAAGTACGACGACGAGCTCTCCGCCGCGTACGCGAGCTTCGACGTCTTCGTCCACACCGGCCCGCACGAGACGTTCTGCCAGGCGGTGCAGGAGGCGATGGCGTCCGGCCTGCCGGTGCTCGCGCCCGACGCGGGTGGCCCGAAGGACCTCGTCCTGCCCGGCCGCACCGGCTACCTGCTGCCCGCGGACCGCGAGGAGTTCGGCCCGGCGCTGCTCGAGAAGATCGACGCCCTGCGTGACGCCGCGCTGCGGGCGAGGCTCGGCGAGAAGGCGCGCAAGGTGGTGCTCGGGCGGACCTGGCCGGCCGTGTGCCACGAGCTGGTGGGGCACTACGAAGCGGTGCAGGGCCGAGTCGCGCGCGCGGCTTGAGCCATGCACATCGTCCAGCTCGCGAACTTCTACGGGCCACGCTCGGGCGGGCTGCGCACGGCGCTGCACCACCTCGGCGCCGGGTACGTCGCGAGCGGGCACGTCGTGACGTTGGTGGTGCCCGGCACCCGGTACGCCGACGAGGTCCTGCCGACCGGCGTCCGCCGGTTTTCCCTGCCGGCGCCGAAGATCCCGGGCACCGGCGGCTACCGCGCCGTCGACCCGCACCGCGTCCGCGCGGTGCTGCGCAAGCTCGAACCGGACCGCCTGGAGGTGTCGGACCGGCTGACGCTGCGGGGGATGGGCGGCTGGGCACGCCGCCACGGTGTGCCCAGCACGGTGATCTCCCACGAGCGCCTCGACCGGCTGCTGGAGCAGTTCCTGCTGCCCGAGCCGGTGGCGCGCCGCGTCGCCGATGTCGCCAACCGCCGGATGGCCGCGAGCTACGACACGGTCGTCTGCACCACGGCGTTCGCGCGGGCGGAGTTCGACCGGATCGAAGCGCCGAACGTCCACCGCGTGCCTCTCGGCGTTGATCTCACGACGTTCCGGCCCGCCATGCGCGACGCCGGCTGGCGCACCGACCTCGCCGGGGGAGCGGATGCCCTGATCGTCCACTGTGGACGGCTGTCGCCGGAGAAACACGTGGAGCGCAGCGTGGACACCGTCGCCGAGCTGACGGAGGCGGGCGCGCGGGTGCGGCTGGTCGTGGCCGGCGACGGCCCGCGACGGCGGGCGCTCGAACGCCGGGCGCGCGGCCTGCCGGTGACGTTCCTGGGGTTCCTGTCCGGCCGCGGTGACGTCGCGCGGCTGCTGGCCAGCGCGGACGTCTCCCTCGCGCCGGGCCCGCACGAGACGTTCGGCCTGGCCGCGCTGGAAGCACTCGCGTCCGGGACGCCGGTGGTGGTCTCGGCGTCGTCGGCGCTGCGCGAGATCGTCCGGCCGGGCTGCGGCGCGGCGGTCGACGACCACGCGCCCGCGTTCGCCTCGGCCGTGACGAACCTCCTGGACAGCCCGGAAGACCTGCGCCGCGCGGCGGCCCGGGCGCGGGCCGAGGAGTTCACCTGGCCCGCCGCGGTGGCCGGCATGCTGGCCACCTTCCGCTGACGCCGACCCCGATGTGCGTGAGGGGCACCCTCATGGACGTAAGAGCCATGAGGGTGCCCTTCACGACAGGCGACCGCGCGCGTAGCCGGGGTGGACGCCCGGGGCGAGGCCCTGGTCGTCCGCGATCCTGCTCAGGAGGCTGTGCAGGACGTCACGTTCGTCGTCGGTCAGGACCGCGGTCATCGTCCGCTCGTGCGCCGCGCCGGCCTGCGCGATGCGGCCCATCAGGGCGCGCCCGTCCTCGCTCAGCTCCACCGCGTAGAGCCGCCGGTCCTCCTGGTTGCGGCGCCGCTCGATCAGGCCGCGCTTCTCCAGCCCGTCGACCAGCGGGACCAGCCGGGTCGCCGGGGTGCCGAGCTGCTTGGCGAGGGTCTGCTGGCTCTGGCCCGGCCGCATCGCGACGAGCCGCAGCAGCCCGACCTGCGCCGGGGTCAGGTCCAGTTCCGCGATGCGTTCGGTGAACCGCTGGGCCGCGTGCGCGCCGACTTGGGCGAGCAGGAACGCGCTGCCCAGCCGCGGTCTCTTCGCTTCCATGGCCGGAACGATAGTCGTTGACAATCCATTACACCAGTGTAATCGTTAACGTCATGGAACTAACTAAGAGAGCCTCAGTGGTCGTTTACGGCGTCCTGACCATCGCCGCCGGTGTCCTCGGTGCCACCGGAGCACGTCCCGACTCGTCCGCGGCCGAAGTCGCCGCTTACAACGCCGCCCACCAGGGCTTGGTGCAGCTGCTCGCGCTGGTCGTCTTCGCCACCGGCCTCACGCTCGCGGTCTGGACGTCCGTCGCCCGCCCGGAGCCACTCGGCCTCGCGGGTGGCCTGCTCGCCTCGGCGTCGCTGGTCGTGAGCGGCCTCACCATGTGGACGGCGGCCCAGGCGTCGGCGCCCGAGGTCGTTCGCGCGTTGACCTCGCTGTCCTTCGCGGCCGGGGCGTTCGGCTTCGCGGTGCCGCTCGCGCTGCTCATCGCCGCCGTGGCGCGGACGACACCGCGTTGGCTGGCGATCACCGGCTACGTGATCGCCGCCCTGGCCGCGTTGTCGGCGTTCGGCATGCTGACGTCGGTGCTGTACCCGCTGATCCCGGTCGGCCGCTTCGGCGGGCTGATCTGGCTGGTGCTCGTCAGCTTCCGCAAAGCCAACGACTAGATTCGAGCCATGTCACGCGCAAGCCTGGACAAGGACCCGCACGAAGTCGCCGCCATGTTCGACGGTGTCGCGAACGGGTACGACCGGGCGAACTCGTTCATGACCTTCGGCTTCGACCGGCGCTGGCGCACCACCACCGCCCGCGTGCTCGACGCTCGCCGCGGCGAGAAGGTCCTGGACCTCGCCGCCGGCACCGGGGTGTCCACCGTCGAGTACGCCCGCGGTGGCGCCTGGTGCCTGGCCGCGGACTTCTCGTTCGGCATGCTCCGGGCCGGGCTGCACCGCAACGTCCCGATGGTCGCGGCGGACGCGCTGAACCTGCCGTTCGCCGACGACAGCTTCGACGCCGTGACGATCTCGCTGGCGCTGCGCAACTTCGTCGACACGAAGGCCGCGCTCACCGAGATCGCCCGTGTGGTCAAGCCGGGTGGGCGACTGGTGATCTGCGAGGTGTCGACACCGACGTTCCCGCCGATCCGGTTCCTGCACCGCAACTTCATCCTGCGGCTGCTGACCTGGGTCGGCAGCCGGACGTCGACGAACCCCGAGGCCTACTCCTACCTGGCCGAATCGATGCTCACCTGGCCGGACCAGCGCACCCTCGGCGAAATCATCGCGAGCGCGGGCTGGACCGACGTCGAGTGGTTGAACCTCACATTCGGCGTCGTGGCGATCCACCGCGCGCGCAAGCCCGCATAAACTGCGGCCATGAGTCGTCGAAGCCCTGACCAGGACGCCGAAGTCATCGTCGTCGGCGCCGGACCGGCCGGGTCCACCGTCGCGACCTACCTCGCCCGGTCGGGCGTCGACGTCCTGCTGCTGGAGAAGACCGAGTTCCCGCGCGAGAAGGTCTGCGGCGACGGCCTCACCCCGCGCGGCGTCAAGCAGCTGATCGACCTCGGCATCGACACGAGCGAGGACGCGGGCTGGGTGCAGAGCCGCGGCCTGCGGATCCTCACCGGAGACCTCACGCTCGAGCTCGACTGGCCGGACCTCACGAGCTACCCGCCGTACGGCGTTTCCCGCACCCGCCACGACTTCGACGACCTCCTCGCGAAGCTCGCGGTGAAGGCGGGCGCGCGGTTGTACGAGCGCACCAACGTCACGAGCGCGATCACCGGCCCGACCGGCCGTGTAGTCGGCGTCGAGGCGAAGGTCGGCCCGGAGCGGACGCCGGTGAAGTACTACGCGCCGCTGGTCCTGGCCTGCGACGGCGTGTCCGCGCGGCTCGCGCTGAGCGTCGGCATCCAGAAGAACGAGAAGCGCCCGATGGGCGTCGCGGTGCGCCAGTACTACAAGAGCCCGCGCCACGACGACCCGTTCATCGAGGGCCACCTCGAGCTGTGGGACCGCTCCGACCCGCGTGACCCCAAGCTGCTGCCGGGTTACGGCTGGGCGTTCCCGCTCGGCGACGGCACGGTGAACGTCGGCCTCGGCATGCTGTCGACGTCGGCGTCGTTCCGGAACACGGACTACCGCGCGCTGCTGCGCCAGTGGCTCGACGGGACGCCGGAGGAGTGGGGCTACCGCGAGGAGAACGCGATCGGCAAGGTCGGCGGCGCCGGCCTCCCGATGGGCTTCAACCGCACCCCGCACTACCGCGACGGCCTGCTGCTGCTCGGCGACGCGGGCGGCATGGTCAGCCCGTTCAACGGCGAAGGCATCTCGGCGGCGATGGAGTCCGCGCAGATCGCGGCGGAGGTCGTGGTGCAGGCCCTGGCCCGGCGCGAAGGCCCTTCGCGCGAGCGCGCGCTGGAGGCGTACCCGCGCGCGGTGCGCGAGCTGATGGGCGGTTACTACCAGCTGGGCAATGTCTTTGCGCGGATCATCGGCAAGCCGAAGATCATGCACGCGTGCACGAAGTACGGGTTGCGCATCAACAAGATCCTCCCGCTGGTCTACAAGGGCCTGTCGGGCTGCTATGACGCCAAGGGCGGCGACGGCGTCGACCGCCTCATCGCGGCCCTCGCGAAGGCGGCCCCCAGTCCGCGCTGATCGTTGTCCGTGAAGGACTCCTTACCGGCCATAAGAGCCGGTAAGGAGTCCTTCACGGCTTTCGGCGACACTCGACCGGCCTAGCAAGTTGGCCGTGCGGTCAGTGGGATAGATCACAGGTCAGCGCCCTGTTTGTCCGTTCGTGACGTGATCATGAAACGTCTTCGCGCAGGTCGCGCGGGCAGTGTTGCCGGGCCGTGACAACGATGACGCAGGAAGTTAGGGCACCCTCATAACACGGGGCCCTAGGGACAAGATTGTGAGTCGCGTCCTACACTCCCCCCATGCTTTGTGAATCGCTTCACATCCACGACGAGTGGCTTGTGAACTATTTCACAAGCAGGCCCGAACGTAGCCACGGGCCGTAAGGAGACCCTGACCCTCGGCGGTGTGACCCAGGTCCCTTAGGGTGCCGACGAGGCTGAGCGGTTCCCACCACAAGCAAAACCGCAGCGGCGCGGAAAGGATGGCGAAGACCCCGTGCTGATGTTGCCCGTGCTGACCCAAACGGACGCAGTGAACCTGGCGCAGCAGGCGCCGAGCCTGAAGCCCTACCTGCCCCTGGTCCTGTTGTTCGTGCTGGCGCTGGCGTTCGCCACGCTGTCGGTGCTGCTGGGCCCGCTCGTCGGCCCCAGCCGCTACAACAAGGCCAAGTTCGAGGCCTACGAGTGCGGCATCGAGCCGTCTCCGCAGCCGCTCGTCGGCGGCGGCCGGATGCCGGTGGCCTACTACATCACCGCGATGCTGTTCATCCTGTTCGACATCGAGATGGTCTTCCTCTACCCGTTCGCCGTGCAGGCGGACGCGCTGGGCACGTTCGGCCTGGTGGAGATCCTGCTGTTCATCGCGACGGTCGGCTTCGCGTACGCCTACGTGTGGCGGCGCGGCGGCCTGGATTGGAACTAGACCCATGGGCCTCGAAGAGAAACTCCCCAACGGCATCCTGCTGGCCAGCCTCGAAGGTCTCGTCAACTGGGCGCGGAAGAACTCGATGTGGCCCGCGACCTTCGGGCTCGCCTGCTGCGCGATCGAGATGATGACCGTCGGCGGTTCCCGCTACGACATCGCCCGGTTCGGCATGGAGCGCTTCAGCGCGACGCCGCGCCAGGCCGACCTGATGATCGTCGCCGGCCGGGTCACCCAGAAGATGGCCCCGGTCCTGCGCCAGATCTACGACCAGATGGCCGAGCCCAAGTGGGTCCTCGCCATGGGCGTCTGCGCCTCCTCCGGCGGCATGTTCAACAACTACGCCGTGGTCCAGGGCGTCGACCACATCGTGCCGGTCGACATGTACCTGCCCGGCTGCCCGCCGCGGCCGGAGATGCTGCTGGACGCGATCCTCAAGCTGCACGCCAAGATCCAGGACGAGCCGATCAACGCCCGCCGCGCCGCGATCCGCGCCGCCAGCGGCGCCCGCACCGAACTCGTCGCGTCGTCGATCAAGTACGCGAAGAAGTAGAGCG
>Ga0307515_10017931_pt1 | contig 12854 bp, 11 predicted proteins | sample 17_EM_MG_FD_194513 | JGI IMG/M metagenome (GOLD analysis project Ga0307515, IMG submission 194513) | Populus trichocarpa ectomycorrhiza microbial communities from riparian zone in the Pacific Northwest, United States - 17_EM | ecosystem: Host-associated > Plants > Roots > Unclassified | place...
CGCAAGATCAGCGGTGCCGAGCGCTACGCGAAAGACGTGGCCGCAGCCATTGCCGCCGGCACCGTGCGCCGTGGCTTCCTGAAGGGCATGCGGACAGCGCGCAGCTGCGCCTGAAACCGATGAGGGAACGCGCCCGCGTCTTGATCGGCTGGGCGTCGCTTCTCTTGTGCGCTCTGCTGAGCGCAGGCGCGTATGCACAAGGCGCGTCGCCCAAGCGCGTGGCCTTGCTGGTGGGCAACGCAGCCTATGCCGGTGCGCCTCTGGCGAACCCGGCCAACGATGCATCGGATCTCGCAGCGGCGCTCAAGGCGCGTGGCTTTGACACCGTGGTCGCGCTCAACAGCACGCGCAGCGAGATGACGGCGCGCATCCGCAGTTTCGTCGACAAGCTCGAGCCCGGCGCGGTGGCCTTGTTCTATTACGCCGGCCACGGCATGCAGGTGCGCGGCAAGAACTACATCCTCCCGGTCGATGCCAAAGTACAGAGCGAAGCCGATGTGGTCGACCAGGGCGTCGAGCTTGATGGCATCTTGCAGCGGCTGGGGCCCAAGGCTGCGTCGATCAACCTGGTGATTCTCGATGCGTGTCGCAACAACCCCTTCACCCGCACACACAGCGATGGTCTGGCGTCGGTCGACGCGCCCAAAGGCACGCTGATCGCCTTTGCTACCTCGCCGGGCAAGGTGGCGCTCGACGGCAAAGGCCGCAACGGCGTCTTCACCAAGCACCTGCTGGCCACCATCGGTGTGCCGGGCCTGAAGGTGGAAGACGTGTTCAAGCGCGTACGCATCGGCGTGACCGAAGAATCGCAAGGCCAGCAGGTGCCGTGGGAGAACACCTCGCTCACCGGCGACTTCTATTTCATCGCGCCGAGCGGTGATGCCGCGGACGTGGCGGCGCCCGATTCCGAGATGCAACGCATGCAGCTGGCCATCGCCACACGCAACAAGCCGGCGTTGTTGAAGTACCTGGAGCTGTCGCCCGCCGGCAAACTGCGCCTGCAGGTGGCTGCCGCCTACGAGAGCGTGATTGCGGGCGAGCCCACGCGCAGCGCGGTGGAGCCGAGCTACCTGCGCGACTGTGCGGACTGCCCGCGCATGGTGAGCTTGAACGGCACCAAAGCCATCGGCGCCTTCCCCGTCACCGCACAAGACTACGAGCAATGCGTGCGCGCGAAAGCCTGCGACGAGCGCGACGTGGCCGAGATGGGGGCAGGCAAGTACCCGGCCATCAACGTGAGCTGGAACGATGCGGTGAAGTACACGCAGTGGCTGAGCCAGCGCACGAAGCAGAAGTACCGCCTGCCGAGCGAGGCCGAGTGGGTGGAGGCGGTGGAACTGGGCCGCTACGTTGGCGAAGGCAAGACGCGGCAAGCCGTGCCCTTCATCGAGTGCCGCTCGGGCAACGGCTACGACCGGTCAGCGGCGATTCTCTCGGCCTTCCCGTGGCGCGAGTCGGCCTGCAACGATGGCTTTCCGCTCACGTCGCCGGTGGGAGTGTTCTTGCCGAATGCGATCGGCATGTACGACTGGGCGGGCAACGTGTGGCAGTGGACGAGCACCTGCGCCGACACCAAGCGCCAGCCCTGCGAGAAGTACGTGTTGAAGGGCGGCAGCTGGGCATCGCCGTCGACCGCGCTGACGCCGAGCGCCGTTCTGGCGGCGGAGCCCACGCTGCAGGGCAGCACGATGGGGTTTCGCGTGTACAGGGAATGAGTCCCTATCTGTTCGGGCTGAGCCTGTATTCCCGATCGCCCTGAGCTTGTCGAAGGGAGCCAGCGCAGTGCACGGCGCACCCTTCGACAGGCTCAGGGCGAGCGGAGTCAAAAACCTCAGCCTATGACTCAGCCGCGAAGCATGTCGCGGTAGAGGCCCGGCTTGGAGCCCTCGATCTCGACGGCACCCGCCACGCGCCGAAAGAACTCCTTCGGACCAACGTAGCCCGCCACAGCGTAGGCATAACCGGCGGCATGCATGTCATGCAGGCACGCCAGCAGCAAGGCTTCGCCCACGCCTCCACGGCGTGCCGCGGGCATCACGCCGATCGGCCCGAAGAGGCCGCGGGCCGTAGCGTCATAACAAGCAAAGCCGATGGGCACGCCAGCTTGCGCCGCAATGAAGATGCTCGCCGGGCGGTTGCCCAGCGCCACGCGCGCTTCGTTCGCCCAGCCGCTGCCGAAATGCGCGATGACCCAGTCAACCACCACGCCGTGCTCGGCACCGATGGGCTTGCGCACCGACACGCCATCTGCCAGCGGGTGCGAGGCCGCGGCGGGCAAGGCGTAGAGCTTGATCAACATGTCCATGGCGAGATTGCACCACAGCCCGATCGGTTCAGGGCGAGATCAGCGCACTCATCATCGTGGCGAAGGCATAGGGCAGCTTCGAGCGCGCGGGCGAGCTGGTCGGCGAGCCGGCGGCAATCGCCGAGATGGTGAGGAAGTAGACCTCGCCCGGTTGCATCAGATCCGGCGGCACGACCATCGAGGTCTCGCTCGTGTAGAAGCGGCCGACAGTGCGCGAATCGCTGCGCGGGCCGGTGGCGAAGAGCCGGCGCAGCGTGACGAGGTAGCGGTCGGGCGTGCCCACGGCCGGTACCGTCCAGCTGAAGGTGGGCGAGGTGCCGACGGCGAGCTGGTTAGCGAACAGAGTCTTGCCATTGACGTTGGGCGAACGCACCGGCGTCATGCGGGGCTTGAGGTTCAGCGCAGGGTCGGCCGATGCGGTCGGCACCAGGTCCACGCCGTACAAGAAGCGCTCGAAGGGCAGAGCCACCGTGGCGCCCGGCGCCATGTAGCGCACCGTGAAGCCGTAGTACGACTCCATGATCTGTGCCCAGTCGCTGGGGAACGGGTTGCCGTAGTGCACGCGGCCGAAGTCGAGTGCCATGCTGCCGAAGGTGTTGAACTCCATCAGCGAGAAGGCGCCGCTCGGGATGCCGTAGTCCGGCGCGAGGGCCGAGGTGCTCAAGGCCAATGCCGTCGACGAGCCGACGGCGGTGGGGTTCACCTCGGCCAGGCGGCTGGCGAACGAAGGCCGGTCCCACTTCAGCTTCAGCGTGCTCGAAGGCGTGACGTCGAGGAAGCTCGAAATCACGGCGCTGGGTGTGCCATCGGTCTGCGTGAGCGCCGGCACGACGAGCGAGCGAACGAGGGTGCGGTAGTCGTTGCCTGCGGCGGTGCCGAGCTGGTTGATGTAGGCCTGGTCGCCTTTGGCGGCGGACAACAAGGGGATGAAGATCGCACCCGTCGGGTCAGGCCCGAAGTCGAGCCCGAAGTTGCCGAGCGCCGTGTCGCCGGTGACCGGCACGTTCGTGATCGATGGGCTCGTCAGCGGCAAGGTGAGCGAGGTGCCTTGCATCGGCACGCTCCACGCCAAGCCGTCAGTCGACTGCCATGCATTGAGGTTGCCCGCGTTGACGGTGAGCAGCGTCGGGTTGTTGGCGAACTCGGTGTCGGCGCGACCGAAGCCATCGGAACCCCAGTCGATGAACGCTGAATCGGTCCACACCCAGGTGGTGTTGATGTGAACCCAGTGCCCACCTTCCGGCACGCCGTTGATGAGGTAACTGCCGTCGGTGCGCTGGCTCGTCGCAGCGATGCGCTCGAAGCCGCCCAGGCCGTCCGGCGCCAGGGCCTCGACCGTCGAGCCCGTCAGGTCGAACGGGAGCTGGGTCGCGCCGGTGGCGGTGTGAAACGAGTCTGAGAACAGGCCGGTGACGGTGCGGCGTTGCACTGCCACCGAGGCGGGCAGGGTGCTCGGCTTCTCGGCGGCGCGCTCGATGGCCAGGCGGATCGACGCGGCCTGCACTTGCCTTGTTTCGTCAGCGCTGAGGCCCGTGACTGTCCCCACTACGCTCGGCGCGGGGAACAGGTGAGCAAGGTTCGCGCGAATGGGTACGTCGCTGGCCCAGAACGGCATCGGCGTGACGCGCTGGGTGGTTTCAGCGGGCGGCGATGCGGGCGCTGCAGGCGCGTTGTTGCCGCCATCGCTGCCACCTCCACCGCAAGCCGCCAGCGACAACACGGCGGCGGTCAACAGGGCATGAATCAGAGGACGGACAGCACGATCGACTTGCAGGTCTGACATGGCGTTTGCTCCTGGATTGAGACGATCAATCTAGGCCTGCAAACCGCCCCTGTCCGGTGACCAAAGTCGCCGCGGCGACTTCAAGTTAGGGATGGCCGGGGCCGAACCACAGCCATGCGGCGACAGCGCTGAAGATGATGCCGATGATGAGCCAGGTCTTGGCTTGGGGGACGAGCTTGCCGGCGCTCAACGTGCGCCAGCCGGCGAGCAGCAGGAAGAGGGGGCCGAGGATGGCGAAGATGAGGCGGGTCTCGGGCATCAGGTTTCCATCTGCGCCAGAAGGCGCTCCTGACGGCGGGTCGGCGCGGCACAGTTGAAAAGCACGGTACCGGGTTTGAGCAGGCTCATGTACAGGGCAGCTGCCACGCGGCGGCGCTGGGTGTGCTCTTTGAGCACTTTGAAGCAGTGGTTCGTGGTGGGCGGCGCGCCAGCAAAGAGTCGAATGCCCACTGGGAACTGGTCGGCATTCTTGCTCCACCACGCACTGAGCTTGGGCAGATCGGGCCAGGGCAGGCTTTCGTCTTCGTCGAGCGCCACGTTGGTGTCGTTCGGATCGTCGTTGGGCCCGGCCGCTACTCTTTCCGGTGGCTTGCGTTCGAGATCGAGCGCTGCCAGATCGACGCCGGTGATGAAGCTGAAGGCTTCACCTGCGAGTCGCGTATGGGCATCGTCTTCCATGTGTTTCAGAAGCCAGGGCACGACTTGGGCGTCACCGGCGCAGCCGGCGGCTTTGATGAGGATGCGCACCGTTGCTCCGCCTGCCGCGAGTTGCTTGACCAAGGCACGAGCTGCGGCTGTGTCAGCGGTGAAAAGCGCGAGTGCCAACGCCTCCAGCTGGGTAGAGCCGGGTGCCGGGGCCATTGTTCGCAACGTGCCGACCGCCGCACTTCGATCGCCCAGCAGCACGGCCGACCAAGCTGCCGCCAGGGCGACGGCCGGAGGTTCGTCTTGCAGGTGAGCGAGGCAGGCGGGAAGCAGCTCCACGCGCCCCAGCTCGCCTGCCGCCCGCAGTGCGCGTGTCCGCAGGCGCAGATCGGTGTGCTCAATGGCTGCGGCTAGCAGGGCGCCCGGGTCGACACGGTGCTGCGCGCAGGCAGCAAGGCCGAGCCAGCGTGCATCGGGCGATTCGCTGGCCAGCAGCGAGGCCGTGAGCCCGCGCAGCAGCCCGGGTGCCACCCAGCCGAATGCGGAGGCCAAGGCGCGAGGCGCGTCAGGTACGACGCTCAGCAGCGACAGCAGGCGGTCGATCTGAGCGGCATCGCGGCGCTCGATGGCCAGCACGGCTGATACGAACAGCTGACCGACACCGGGCACCTCGAGCGCAGCCTGGCTCATGCTTGCGCCGTGCTCACCGGAGACCGACAAGCCGTCCAGGTGCGCAGCCAGGCGCTCGTCGGTGCGGCCGAGATGCAGCAGCTTGACGTGGGGCGCACGCACGAGCACGCTTCGTACCGAACGCAGCACGGCGGCGTCTTCCAGGTGCTGCACGACGACAGCGAGTACCGGAGGGCGTTGAGCCTGGGGCACGCGGGTTCTCTCGGTCAGGACTTGATGATCACAGACCATGCCGTGCCGTCGAAGCTGCACGCGTCAGCGCTTCCAGCGACGACCAAGATGCCGTCGCCGGCCGCCAGGAACGAGCATGAGCGCATTGGCGGCATGGGCGCACTGAAGCGGGCGGGCTGGATCGCCCCCTGGGCCACTTCGAACAACGCCGACTCTGTCGACAGGATCAGCCGGTTGCCGAATTCGACGATCGACTCAAAGCGGGCGTCGGTGACGTCCTGGCCCATCAGGGTCCAGCTGTTGCCGCGCCCGACCAGAAGCTCGTGTCCGCCAGTGATCACGTAGACAAGACCATCGCTTGCGCAGCAGATGCGAAACAGCGCCTCGTTGGTCGGCACGTCGATGCGCGACCAGGCATTGCCATCGAAGTGCCAGAGATCGCCGCGCCCTCCGCAGGCGTACAGATCGTTGTCTGCGAAGCCATCGATGTCCGAGAAGCCGCTCGCATCGAGATTCGTTTTCTCCCCGTCGGAAAAGAGCCCCGCCCCGAGTTGGCGCCAAGTGTCGCTGGCCTCCCGCACGTAAACCTTGCGGCGCGGCCCGACCGCATAGGCTTTGCCGGGCCGAACGCGTTTGACGTTGGAGAAGAAGTGGTAAGGCTTCGACACGATCGGTGCTTCGAAGGCATCGACGCCGCCGCCCACGACGTACACCTCGGCGTCGTCGGCCACGAAAACCCAGCGCTCCTCGGGCAGCATGGCACCGCAGCCGCGCAAGCCTCGGGCTTCGCCGATTTCCCGATACGCCCACTGTTCTTCCTCGGGCTCGTCCGGGTAGAAGAAGAAGACGCGCGTGACCCGTGTTTCCAGAGGGTCGGGGTTGCTCCACTCCTGGCCCCAGAACGCAATGATGTTCCAGCGGCGGATGGCGCAACCGGCCAGTTCAAAGCCGTTCAGCGGTTCAAATTTTTCCATGTGGTCTGCTATCTCGGCGGGTTATTTGGCTTTTCCGGTGCCAGGCAACGGGTAGTTCTTGGAGGTCTTGCCGTCCTTGCGCCGCACCTCGATCTCGCCGGTCTTCGACTTCGCGAGGGAGGCATCGATCTGCTTCTCGAGGCAGGCCGCATCGCAGGGTTTCCCGTCGGCTCCCTTCAGGACTTCGCGATGCGCTTCGACGACCGTCTTCCTTGAATCGGCATAGGTGAGCGGGCCGGCTTCCATGAGCGCACTGAGCTTGTCTCGCGTGGCGCCGTGGATCCTACCGTGGTCACCTTCATGGTGGCTGGCCCCGGACACGCACACGCACGCGCCACCTTCGACCGTGTACGCGTTGGCGCCCGTCTGTTGCAGGCCGGGGACGTTGGTGCTGCTGTCGCCGCGCGTGGACTGCAACATCGAGTTCGGAAGCAGGTGATGCCCGGTCTTTCCTTCGCAGCAGTTCGGCGACCCGGAACCCCCGTAGGGCGTCAGCATGCAGTTGCGGGCTTCCTGGCACTTCGGGTCGTCGCAGCACGCCTGAGCCGACTTGTACTTGTCGTCGGCCCCTTTGCACGCGGCCTCTTCCTTGGCCTTGTCTTCCTTGCAAGCCTCGGTGATGCCGGGTGCCGCGGCCTCGTCGATGTACGGCCACGGCGGCGAATTGCCCGGCAGCGAAGCGTGATTGTGGGTAGTCATGTCGAGCATGCGAACCACGTTTTCGCCTTCGACCTTCACGTCCATCGACCAGGCCGTGAAGTACACCTTGCCCGTGTTCTTGTGCGTCACCACGCCCTTCATGGGTGCGGCACCGGCCTCGTCACCGGTGCTCTTCTTGAAGGAGCTCTTGTTCTTCAGCATGATTTCCTGGCCGGAAATCTTCACGCTCGTCGACCCATCGGACGTGTCCGAGGCCATGCCGGTATTCGGGTACGGGATGGGCACGCCGGGAGGCGTGGCGGGCGTCTGCGGTGGCGTCATGCATACGTCGGGGAAGGCGCAGATCGATTTGCCCGCCGCCTGCTTGCACGAGACCTCCATGTTGTTGGCGTAGATCTGGTTGCTCATGGGCCGGCCCGGTATTGCAAGGACAACGCGGCGCGCTGCCCACCATCGTTGGCCCAGTGCGCCAGGATGTTCGGCCCCTCGGTGTACGCCTTCATGCACGCCGCCTGGGCAGCGGCGATCACGGCCACGCCGCTCGCCGCGCCGGTCTCACCCGTGCATTCGGCCGGGTGCCAGATGTCGAACTCCGCCTTGCGCTGGCGAAGGATGCGAGACAGCGCGAGCGTCGTCTCCTTGAAGTAGTACTGCTCGCCAGAGTTGTCGGTGATGCGGAAGTCCATGTCTTGCATCTGGCAACCAGCGTCGGCAAGGCTGGCCCTGATCGCCTGGGACAGGCCGTCTGCGCGCAGGGGCGCGCCGCTGTCGATGTGTGCCGCTTCGCGACCGAAGCCGATGCCGGTGCAGACCAGTTCCGCGGCGTTTCCAGCGGGCGCGCCGACCAGCAAGGCCCCGGCCGCTTCGCCGGGAATGAAGCCGTTCGAATTGCTCTCGGTCAGCAAGCGGTCGTTCTGTTCGTAGTGGCTCAGGGTGGGCCACGACAACAGGCTGTCGGTGGCGGCAATCAGCACGCGCGGAAGCCAGGCCTTGGCCATGAGGGAGCGTGCCTGTGAAAGCGCGACGGCAATGCCGACCCGACCGTGAGGGATCACCGCCGACTGCGGCGCGAACTGGCAGCTGAGCTCCTCCTGGATGTGCTGGAAAAGCAGATCGTCCAAGCCCGCCATGCGCCCGGGTCGCTCAGGCTCCGCGACGCACAGCAGCAGGGGGAGGGCGGCGCGCTCGGTGGTGGGCACGCCTTCCAGCGCCTCGTCGATGGCGAGGGCAGCCATCTTCGCGAGCCTGGTCAACCCCCGCCAAGGCTGCTCTAGCGTCACCTGGTGCGCCATGAGCCAAGTGCCGTTCGCATCGCTGAAGCGGGTCTCGGTGGGATTGGTGACCTTGGCCCGGAAGGCGGCGCAACTTTCCGCCGCGGTCAGGCCGACAGAGGTAACGAGGCCGGCTCTCTGGATGGCGATGGGTGGGGCGCTCATACCGGTGCGGCCTTGGTTGGGGACGGCTTGTGTTTCGGCACCATCACCACCTGAATCGGGAAGACCACCTCTGCCCGCTGCTGCCACCACTCCTTGCCCTTCTTGCCAACCAGCACCTGCGCGATCTCGTGCATGCTCTTCTTCAGGGGCCGCGCGACGCGCCAGGTCATCGTGAAGCGCTCCTGGTCGGGCTCGAAGACGACGGTGTCGAGCGTTGCGAGGTGGTCCTCGCGCTCGCCGCGCTTGGGGAAGATGTTCACCGGGGCTTCGAAGTGGGGCAGCGTGAACTGGCGAATGCCATCCGGGGTGAGTCCGCTCAGCACCACGTTCGTCGGCGCCTTGGGAATCGGGACCTGTTGGTCTTCGGGTGCGGCCTGGTAGTAGCGCTCATCGAAGTCACCGGGCAGGAACGGGAAAACGTCGGCCAGCCACTGGTCGTCGTACGTGCCGCCGAAGCGCGCGCGCGCAGGCCAGCCGCGCGCGAGGGGGCCGTAGGCCATCGGCTTGTACTTGTCGCCCGGAAAGCTGATCGGCGAGCTAACCTCCTCCGTGTTCGGCAACGATTTTCCCTCGACCCAGGTGTTCTTCAGGTGTCTGTGCCACCCCCGGCCGACAGGATTGGGCATGTACGCATCATGTTCGCGCTCGTCCTCGCTGTTGCGGTCTGTGCCTCCAAAGGCGCGGTCGTACGAGATCGGCATCTGCGTGAAAGGTGCTGGAGCCGATGCAGTGATGCCTGAAAGGCCGGCCTTCCACACCCGATCGCCGACCACGTCGAAGCTCTTTTCCATGGGGCCGACCCGAAGGGTCACGCGCTGGCGAGTGACCTGGTGGCCCGCTGGGGCGTGCGCACTGCCGGTGAGCAGCACGTCGCAGGCGTGCTTGCGGGGGGCAAAGTCGATCTCGCTGACAGGAGCGCTGAAACCCGGCTCGCCGGTGAAGGTGTCGGCCATGATCAGCGGCAGCTGCCTATCTGCGAGTTGCACCTGCTCGGTGCCCCTGGGCAACACGAAGGTCCCCTTGATGACGACGACGAGTAGTTCGTGGCCGCTGGGCTCCATGCCCATGCTGTAGCCCGCAACCATGCGGGTGGCGTTGATGAGTTCCATGCGGGTGCAGCGGCTCAGTTCAGCTGGATCGAACCGCCCTTGATGCGGTTCACACCGGTGGATCGGCTGGAAACGTAGCTGCCCTGGATCAGCACCTTGCCTGCCTTGGTCAGCGTGATGCTGGCCTTGCCGCACTGGAGCACCATCTGCTCCTTCGCGCTGACGACCATGCGCTCGCCATCGGCGTCGATCTGCACTCGGCCGGGCGCGTCGAGCGGCCTGTCACCAGCTCCGCGCAACACGCCCATCACGATGGGCTTATCGGCGTCGCCGTTCTCGAACGAGAGCACGACGGATTTGCCGATGTGCGCACCGTGCAGGTCGAGCACCGAGCGCGCGCGCAGCGCAGCGCTTCCGGATTGGCCGGGGTAGATGATCAGCGGGGTGTAGCCGTCGTCGGTGATGGCCATCAATTCGCCGATCACGACTTCGGGCAGTGGGTGCTGCGTCAGCACCGCAGGCCGGGCGTGCAGCAGCGGCGCAAGAGCATCGGGCTGGCCTGGTTCGGCATCGGCCAGCATCAGTTCCCCATCGGTCAGTTGTTCGCGTTGCATGAGTGCCTCATCAGTTTTGCAGGATCTTCGAGCCCTTCATCACGATGTCGCTGCTGGCCTTGGCGTTGATCTTGCCGGAGCCTTCAATCGTGATGTCCTTGCCCTTGATGGTGATGGTGCCGTCTTTTTTCATCGTGATGCTCGCGCTGCCGGTGGTCAGGGTGATGGAGTCACCGGCGGTGATCTTCAGGTTCTTGGCAACGGACAGTGTGTCGTCCTTGCCGACGTCCACTTTGCGGGCGCCGGTGATGGTGACGCCCTCGTCCTTGGCCACGCTTTCGGTGCGGCCGCCATTGATGGTGATGCTTTCGTCCTTGGCGACCGTCTCGGTGCGTCCACCGTTGATGGTGATGCTCTCGTCCTTGGCGACCGTCTCGGTACGCCCGCCGTTGATGGTGATGGTCTCGTTCTTGGCCACCGTCTCGGTGCGCCCGCCGTCGATGGTGATGGTTTCGTCCTTGTCGACCTTCTCGGTGCGCCCGCCGTGGATGGTGATGGTTTCATCCTTGTCGACCTCTTCGGTGCGACCACCATGGATGGTGATGGACTCATCCTTGTCGACCTCTTCGGTACGGCCACCGTGAATGGTGATGGATTCTTCCTTGTCGACCTCTTCGGTGCGACCGCCGTGGATGGTGATGGACTCTTCCTTATCGACTTCCTCGGTCCGGTTGCCGTGGATCGTGATCGACTCGTCGTTGTCGACCGTTTCTGTCCGGTCATGCTTGATGTGATTGGTCTCGTCGTTGTCGATTGTCTTTGTGCGGTCATGCCCGACCCAATGCGTCTCGTCGTTCTCGACCTCGATGTCCTGGTTCTTCTCGGCGTGGATCCACAGCTGCTCCGACCCGGCCTTGTCTTCGAAGCGGATGGCGTTGGCGTTGCCGTAGCCACCACCTTTCGATGAGCGGGTGAGGATGCCGCTTTGTGTTGCGTTGGCGGGCAAATCCCACGGCGGCATCTGCTCGGCGTTGTAGACGCGGCCGGTGATCAGAGGTTGATCGGGGTCGCCTTCGAGGAAGCTGACCACCACCTCCTGGCCGATGCGGGGGATGTGGATGGCGCCAAAATTCTTGCCGGCCCAGGGGTAGGAGACGCGCACCCAGCAGGAGCTCTTGTCCTTCAGGTCTTTCTTCTTGGCCTCTCGGTCCCAGTGGAACTGCACCTTCACGCGGCCGTACTTGTCGGTGAAGATTTCCTCGCCGCCGGGGCCGACGACGACGGCAGACTGCGGGCCTTGCACGAAGGGTTTGGGTGTGCGGCGCGGTGGGCGGAACTGCTGGTCCGACGGGATGGCCGAGAAGTCGCACTGGTAGCTGCCACCGCTGCCGCCGCCGCCCGACTCTTGCGCTGCCACGTGCGCGCGGATCGATGAGGCGGTGATCAGGTACTCGGCGTTCTGGTCGTCGCGCGGGTGGCGGTCGAGTTTGAGCAGTTTGCCGACTTCGATGCTGTGGCCGTTGGATGTGCCGCGCAAGGACTGGAAGCGCGACTGCATTTCATCCATGCGGTCTTCGGCGAGCTGGGTGCCGTCGGCGCTTTGGATGTAGTCGCCCTGGAAGTCGAACATCTCGTAGTCCGACAGGTCGTAGCTGCGCGACTTGTCTTTGTCGACCTTCAGGTCGGTGGAGGGGCGCTCGAAGTCGTAGCTGGTGAGCACGGCCTTGCCGGTTCTCACTTCACGCGAGAACGACCAGTTCGACACGTATTCGGTGTCGGGCGGCGCGCTGGCCGTGTTCTCGAAGTAGGGCAGCGTGTCGTGGCGTTCGACGGCGTTGTGCGCGCTTTGCGAATCGACGAGCACAAGCTTGTGCTTGCCGTCGGTGTGTTCGAAGTACCAGTAGATGCCTTCGTGTTCCAGCAGGCGTGCAATGAAGTTGAAGTCGGTCTCGCGGTACTGCACGCAGTACGTCCACTTGCGGTAGGAGCGGAAGAGCTTGAACTCGAAGTTGGCGACGCTGTGGTCTTCGAACACCTTCTTGACGATGTCGGGGACGCTCATCTCCTGGAAGATGCGGCAGTCGGAGGTGCGCGTCAGAAACCACAGCCAGGGCCGCACGGTGGCCTGGTAGCCATAGTGGCGGCCGCGGTGCGCGCCGATGGCAAAGCGGGTCACGTAGCCGTTGAAATGGCGCTTGGTGTCGTCGGGCAACTCGGCGTGCACGGTGATCGACTTGCCCAGCAGGTCTTCCGGCTTGATGGTGGCGCTGGGGCTCAGCAGAGAGAGCTCGAACTCGCCCAGCATGCTGAGGCCGGCCGACGCGGCCATCGACTCGAAGATCAAGTCGGCTGGCGGCAGCGGTGTGGTGAGCGTGATGGATGCTGGCATGTTGTTGGGCTCAGGCCGCGCTGTTCGCGCGATGGTGAGAAGGTAAGGGCGGGCCGTTGCGGGGTAAAGCGACGAAAGTCACCCCTGCGCCCGAGGCGCCCCGTCAGTCGACCAAGCTCCCGGGCCTCACGTCGGCGGCGGTGATCACGTGAGCCGGATGGTCCAATTCATAGAGGTCGACCTCATGCGGGGTGTAGA
>Ga0307515_10017932_pt1 | contig 12854 bp, 14 predicted proteins | sample 17_EM_MG_FD_194513 | JGI IMG/M metagenome (GOLD analysis project Ga0307515, IMG submission 194513) | Populus trichocarpa ectomycorrhiza microbial communities from riparian zone in the Pacific Northwest, United States - 17_EM | ecosystem: Host-associated > Plants > Roots > Unclassified | place...
TACAGCGTGGGCAAGGGTTAGAGCTGGCGAAGAAAAATTCATGGCAGTACTGTACACTAGTTCGAACCAGTTAAGATAGTTGAACTGAATATATACAGTTGAACCAGTTGTCAACCAGTTCATTGCACTGGTTTAGCATGCAGTGCAGTTTCCCCGCGGAAACCCAACTGGTTTCCACCGTTGGGAGGTCTGAATATAGCAATCGTCCAGTGTGGTAGTCCCCACCGGGTCACCTGGGTTTGAGCTAGATGCTAGCCTTAGCACAGTCCGGCCCGGCACATCCTCTGGAACCAACAGTCGGCCCGGTCGAAGCAAATACTTGTCCACTTAAGAACACTTGTCTAAACGTTAGACTGCTACTGCTATCGAGAACGCATCCTTTTCTAGACATGGGAGATGGGAACTGAGTAAATATCTCAGATGTCTTTGAGGATGCCTCAGAACCAGGCGCAGAAAAATTATGGATTGACTTCACGACTCTCAATTATGAAATGCACCTTCCGGATCCAAAGTTGCCTCTGCCTGAGGAGTATCGACTAGGACCGCATCCCAAGCCGCCATGTGACGTTTGAGTGGACTGTCCCCGTACGAAGAAGCTATATCAACGACCGGTTTGGGCCCAACTTGGACGATGGTTATAGGAAGGGAAGTGAAGCGGGTGCACTGGATGAAATGTCCGATCTCCACCACGCCTTATACCGAAGGAGTTCGTTCCTAAGATAGGCAATGAGAAACATTTGGTGCGATATCGTTTTCCATTAGCTGTATAGCTATCGGTTGCTTTGCAATGGTAATGGTTGGATGAGAGAGTGTTTGATAGTTTTTCCTGCTGCTGCACTATAGAACAACAGTTGGTTCAACGATACACTTGAGGAGGAAAGCGTTGTGGGGATTCTAGCATCTGAATCAATCATAATGGGTGTTCACGCTCGCCTGACTAGACGTATGCAGTTCCTGTCCTTCAGCCGGGTATGATAAGAGATACTGGAGCGCCAATGGGGATTGCTGCCATGTCTCTCAGAACTGCAGGAGCAGTTCAATGACATCCACCCGAGGGGCCATCTTATAGCACGTACTTCCGCACCATCTCCTCAAATAAGGTCAGTTCGTGTCCATCCCATTTCTCGGGCTGCTCTCTTTTCCCCTTCCATCATGTACTATTGGATCATTAGATGCAGGGGTCTTGACTCCGTATGTAAGTACACGTGTACCAAAGTTCCTGATACCTTGGATCGCTCATGAAATGTCACTCGGATGTCGCAGAGGAAAAATCGCGCAAGGAGTACGCGTCGCTGTCAAATAATCGGCCGACGATTCTATGTAACGTGAACGGGATGGGGGGATTGGGTTTTGTTCCTGCATCCGCCTCCACAATCAACTTCACGAACATCCCTGTTGATTCTGCATTGCATCGAAAGCCCCCCTTCATCTCTCTGTAGCGATAACGCGACGAGCTCTTGTTCGCGAGAATGGATGGCACATGCGGCCCCTCTGCCTGTGCATACATGTTTCTCCTTCGAATTCTAGATGTACAAGTGTCCTTCTCGACCCACTTTCCCCCATGATCATGAGATGCACGCACGGCACAGAAAGTCCTCGAGGATCTCGATTCATGCTCTTCTTTCGCCGTGTAAGTAGTAATGTTGTTGCGTGTTTGATACATCCACGTATATACCTATATCCTATCTTGTAGAGTATTCGATGTCAATACGGGCTCTGGATTCGGTAGCGAACGTCAATCACATACAGTTATTATTAGTCGCGGGTGGTGGTACGGGAATAGTAGTACCCTGTGTGACATTTACGCTACGCTTAAGCACGAAATATCCTACTCCCGAACCCGAACTCATCCGCCAACAACGTCATGGAAAGGCGTACTTCTCGGAAATGAAAGGAGCATTAATGGGAGGGGAATTTTGAATGGAGACCTTTTGTACCGGCGCGGCGGATAGGTACCGAAGTCGACATTGACCATAGGCAATACAATTCCATTGGCCGGATATTGATGTGATAAGTACCAAGATACAACTTGTCTAGAGTATCGTCAGAAGCAAAGCGTTCCGCCTACATACCTAAAGAACCATAGGTTTCATGTACTGTACCTACTCGCTCTGCACTGGAAGACATAGGGTTGGTTTAGTTGGTGGGCCTAGCTACTACATTGACGACAACTCACACCTGCAGCAGCTGCAGGGAAGAATTTCAACCACTACTACCCGCTACTTCCCACCTCCGGTATGTATGCGATACTATCCCGCGGCTTGTTCCACATCTATATGCGGGCTGTTTGCCTTTTCCTCGGGAAGAGCAATGTGAAACAAAAGTCAATCGCCGTTGAATATTATAGGTTCGGATAGAGTGAGTTGTGGTTTGTGCTACTCATGGGGTGCGAGTGTGGATATAACCCGTCTTCACCCACCGCGAGCAAGCCTATGTTGATGATAGAATGGGACGCCGTCATCCGTCTCTCCATCCCCGCAAGAAACAGCACTCATCATATGAAAATACGAACCAGCAATCCATCGGCAGCCACCCGCCCATACTGCAGCAACCACGTCACACGAAAGGAAAGAAAACCTCAATGTATACAAAACCCACCACATTCCGCGACCAAGACTTCTACTGCTCCTTCACCCACCTTCCAAACTCCATCAACGCCGAAGAATTACCGTACACAATCCACTCCCCGTATTCAATCGCGCGGTTACGAACGATACCATCTATGCATTACCACCACCGCCGAACGCCATCGGGGGCGCTACGACCAGACTCGTTTGATTCCACAAACACAAAATCATCCACACGTTCCTTCCGCTCGTTCATATCCTGGTCTTCGTCACACCGAAAGCGAAAGCTCTTGGCAAAAGTGAAGCAGCTCTTTCGATCTAGGAAGGAGAGTCAAGCGACGCTGCAAATTCTGAGGTGCGCGTCGAGGAAGCCCAGTACGCTGGATTTTCGATGCATTGGGGAGAGTAGGATGGATCTGGGGATGTTTGCAACACCGGTGTATGAGGGGGTTAAACCAACATATGAGGATGAGGGGGAGGGGCCTTTTGGAAGACCGCCAAAAATTGAGGTGGAGCTTCCGGGAGAGAGGGAGGGTGGTGGTAATTGGGGGAGGGGGTGGTTCGACGGTATTTGTTAAGTGTTCGAGTTCGCCATCATTATCTTCGACGTTTCGACCTTTACGACATTAACTGGCTCTGTTTGCCTCTTTGGCTGGTGGATAACCCTATTACTTGGCTATTTGCTCATTCGTACATCTAGTTCTTGGTTTCTTTGCACAGAAAACCGGTGTTTTGGATTTCTTTTGTACTGCTTTTTTCCTACTTACGACTGTACGACTTACGACTACAACGATAACGATAACGATAACGAAGCTTATTTCCCCTTGTGGGTAGGATGGGGCGTTTTAGGTCTGTTCTTCTTTCTGGCTTCACTTTGTAACTTTTTAATGCCTTAATTCACTTCAAGGTCCTTGTTTACATATACCTCATATATATTTCCTGATGTATTATAGACTCTTGCCTCTTCCCGGGAGGGTTAACAACCCGAGCTTATGCCATGTTTGTATCTTTCATATGTCTTTGGAGTTTCAGTTTCTCTTTGTGTACTCTAGTACAGTGCGTAGCCACTGCTAATATAACAAAACCTGCTGGTCTACAATTTTGGTGAAGTTGTATAGTTTTAGTTCAACTTTAATCAACGGACCATTGCAACCCTAGCCCCACTGCTTGTTTGCTTGTTTGCTTGTTTGTTTGTTTGTTTGTAATCATACAAGAGAACACCCGTTGCAGTTGCAACGGTATAGCAAAAACGAAAAGTCTAAACAAACACAAATTTAACACAAAGCCAGTTAAAGCTGAGGATTGGCTTGAACTCGCCTTCAGCTCCTTCGGGCGTGTGGAAGTATAGCTTACTTGGTGCTCGCAAGCTCGCCATATTCATAACCCTCAGCTGGGTAAGTTTTCGTTATAGCATCGTCGTCCTTTATTTGTATTCGGCCGTTTGCGACCATGACATACATCTTCCTAATTATCCCCATTACTTCTCGTCATCAACAAGTCGCGACCCCTTATCCCTACCCTTTCATCCCTTCCTAGCCCCACTGCGCGGCGCAGACGTATAGTGACTGAAATTCAGATGATAGACCGTGACTATACGAGAAGGGAAGGAGCAGTTTGTAAAGCAGTTCAGGCTGGAGATACCGCGGTTTGAGAGCGAAGAAACGCCGAAACGTCATAAACGGCATCTTTGCATGATCGCTGGGCAATCAACTTAAGTTACATTTAAGTACCAAAAATTACACGCGAAAGGCTAAAGGTTGAGAAACTAATGCTTTATTTCTTGCAAACTTGATAGGTTGCATGCGAACCTTGTCTGGGTTCGTTCTCTCAAACATCGCAAGCTCGGCTGTGAGATGCGAGGTTTGAGAGAATCCAGATTAATGCGAACCTCGGTTCTTACACATATGTGTTCATATGCATGCTAATGCTGCCGTATGCGTACATGTGAGCAGGTTTCTTTTCTTGACTCGCTTACGTCCTAACACTTGTTCTAGAAATTTATAGCTGCTGCAAATATTCCTCAGAACGTACCCCAAACAGATCTAGAGCGGGGAAGCCAGAGCATCTATGGATTCGTGTGGTTTGTCATGCAGAGCCCTGGGTTCCGGCCTCGGAAGGAACAAATCACAGACATAACACAATGATAGGCCTCTCAATTAAGTCCATTAGTTTTGACCACTTTTGCCTGCCATAAGAGCGCCACTTCTTAGGTTAAGATAAATAGTTGAAGTGTTGAACCGCGCGACCTCCCCAATAAAGCACTTGGGTTCGGGTTTGTGTCCAGCCAGCGCCAGTTCGTCAGCTTACCCCGGGTTGTCACGGTTTCGGGCCGTCCGCAATCTATAACATTTGGCATCCCCAGAGACACGTCTACTTGGATATTGTATCGTGTTTTGGGTGATGGCCCACCCACTGAGCCTGCGGCGAATCTAACCCGTTATCGCTACAGTCGACCCTTGTGCGACAGTTGTCAATATAAAATGACGGTCGCCACAACACGTGCCACCCTAGCCCTTGGCCGTAACATAAAACACGGAAGTTTGCGTTGTCAATGTCTTCCTCCGGGCTCCCAGCTACAATACACTATTTCTTTCAACGCTACAGTGTGATAGATATACTTGGGCAGCCGGACCTTTTGGAAAGAGCACTAGGAAATGTGGGTGTTGTACGCGTTGTTCACATTGACAGTTTTGAGGCTAGATGGTACAGCTCACTCTCATGCATTGCGAGAGGGTTGTAATGGTGAACACGTCTTGGTCAACAAGTATATACTGTTTAGGGGGCTATTACGAAATGGTGATTGTGGCTGTAGGAAGAGTAGATCATTAGAGTGTGGTCAAGGCCATAGGGAGAATAAAGTATGTGATTAGAGGGAACGTTAGTATAGTAGGGCAAGGCGGTGTGAATTGAAAGCAAAGGGAAGCGATGTGACTGTCAAACGTTAACGTTCTTTCAAGTGCGGTTCACATTGTATGCGCTACTTATAATTACGTTCTCTATTATTGTGCAAATATCATAATCTTGCAAGTACCGCTGCTAACGCAGCGGTACGGACTGTCGTGAAAATTGATGCTACATCATTGCGTCGGAGAAATTCGTGACAAAAAAGTGCCCAAATAATGGGCACTGAGACCCGATTAACAACGCCATGTACTTTCAGATGGGTTCGTTTTCGTCAGGACATCGTTAGGGCGAGTAAGAAATCGACCAATGGAACAGCGAATTAAAACTACCACCAAAAACTTTCTCCAACTCCAGAAGCTCCGAAGACATCCGCTAAACTAACGAAACTCCCCAAAACACTTCAAGCAGTCCTCCAACTGCGCTACCACCATCCTATAAAATATCTCCTGCATCTCCTTATTCAGATCCTCTTCCAGTATCCCAAAGTCACAGTAGAGACATCTCTTAACAATTTGCGCATAGGCGACCCCCATTTCCTTTTGTAGTACTCCTGAGTCCAAGATCACTTTAGCTTTCATATACTCCGCCCACTGATCTCCCTCCTTCTCCGGGATCTGTCTCGGCTCGTGTATCTTAAACAATTTGTTTCCGAATGTAATTTCGATAAGGACTAAGGCAAGCGAGAAGAGTTGCTCGTTGCGTGCGGGGCTAGCGCTGTAGTTTGAGGTGACGGGTTCAGAAGCTTGGATGCCTCGCGGAAAGGCAGGGACTACATAAGGCTTCAAAGTGTTTTGAAGGGGTCGCTCTTGGGGTTCGGATCTAAGGAAGAAAAAAATATCTTTACTGCGCCAGCGCTCTTGGAACCAAGAAGTCGAATAGGACCCAAGATGGAGGATGGAGACCGAGAGGGTGAGTGCAATTCTGAGACGTTCTATTCGGAATATGCGCAGTTCGTTTCGTTCCAAAATCGTCTCTAACGAAGTTCGAGATGTTTGAAAGGGTGACGGAACACCACGATATATCAAATGTCGGTATACTGTATTGTATCCCTTGGGAGAAATTCGTCCGAGGCATTCATCGGGATGATTTCTGGGCTGCAAATTTCTCATTAAGGTACATAGGTTATCGACTTCGGCAATGCTAAGTGGAACGCTGGTGGAGACTGTCGTAGTTGTCTGCGTATCTTTATCTCCGGATTCTCTTAGACTGACACAGACTCTTTCTCCTTCTAGGATAAGTTCGATCGACATTGTTCCTTTCCCGCTTCCCTCCGGGGCATCTGAAATGGCTATTGTTGCTTTTTTAGAGGTTATCTCTATGTTCTGTTTATTGTCGTCGCCCCTCCCGCTGGTTGGAGAGGGAAATCGTACATTCTTGGACGGTTCGCGGGCAGAATCCATAGTACCCCAGGGTTTCGGAGATGCGACGTTTACGTGCTTCGTTGACACAGTTTCGAATTCAGAATTTATGATGATCGAGGTGCAATCACAGTAGGTAAAGGATGTGGACCCTGCATCCTCTGTCTAGGCATCGTTGCTCATGATTAGACGGAACTTGGTTGCCGTAGGACCAGTAGAAACTAATCTACAAGGCTCAGATTGAGGTCCCGATTCTTCAAGAAAGCCTTGAAGCTCCAGATTTAATCGGTGACAGCGACAATCAGCCGTAGCAGCAAGACTCTCGTACAGAGTTTTCGATATCTCCCTGATCACCAGAATTTTCTCTAGCATAGCTTCCGGGTGCAGTGTGGCCTCCAACTTTCGAAATTGCCGCTTGGTGTTTTTTTGTGAGGACTCCCGCTGTGTTCTGATGTGCCCTAGATTGGTGTTTTGAACTCGAAGGGAGTCTATCAGACTTTGAAGCTCGTCTTTACCGTTTATTCCCCATTCCACTCTCCGGGTTAACGATTTGATTCGCTGCGTTGGTGAGAGCGTATAGTTTTGTTGTGCCTAATTCAGGGTCAGCGTTCTGTCAGACCTGGAACAATTTGGACAATCTTGCCGTATTATTGGCACATATTTGAGACTGTAGTTTGGATAGCCTGACTTCGACCTTTCGTAATGTTTCGGAGATCGTTTTCATCACAACATCAAAGTGCGTCCCCATAGTTGTTTGCCATTTCGTCAAGAATTGCGGATCTTGCCACCGACAGTGATTGTAGTCTTCCATCATGCTAATTGCTTCGTCCTTCTCAACTATTAAGCTTAGCACTAGTTCGCATTCGTTTGCAAAAATTCGCTGCTGGACGGATAGCTTGTCGCCGTATCGTTTTATGTCTTTGGAACAGTGGCGGGTACTGATGAATAGTGCGCTACACTCCTTGTAGAGCTTATAGGTGGGACCTGCTAATGCTACGGCTCCCAGAACAAATCCGCCAACTTCCATTGTCTTATTAGCTGCGTTCACAGTCGGCTATAAGAGGATTTGAATTCTGAGAAGTAAAAATAGGTCAGCTTAGCTGCTACCACTGATAGCTGTGTGCACCTGCATTCCACGATATCTCCGAAGCTCCTCTTCTGGCCCCTCAGTACACCCCACTACTTATCGGCCGTCCTGATACCTCGGGAGAAGAGTGGAGTCCCAAATTTGGACCAAACTGACTGCTCTCGTTGCGGATTGTCAAACTACCATGGGACGATGTCTGTGGTGAAGCAAGTCTTCCCATGCGATGGCAGTTTGAATACCAACGAGCGTGCCTCGCCTGTTATTCTCCCTCAGATGCTAGGTACGACCCCAAGTGGCACGTTGTATGCAGAGCTCAGCCTCATCAAGTCATGAGGGGTATATGGTGGTGGGGCGCTTACAACGATGCAGTTTGTTTTATCATACTGTATTCACTCTACTTAGAGTATGACAGCCCCTTAATCCCCTCCGCCTCCGGGCAGGCCGGCTAGATGGCGGAGCTCCACTCCTGCTACCCGTCGTCCCCTTTACAACGATGCAGTTCTCCGCCCAATGCCAAACTCTCTCGCATCGCTCTACTCTGATATTATTGCGAATTGAACATATTGAGCTGAAATAGCTGCATTTAGTCTCGAACCGCTACTTACGCCAGTAAGCAGACCGAAACTACGTTAGAACAGTCGAACGATAAACTACGTGCTAGTGCTAGAACCTTAGTCGCAGCACCCAAAGGAATCGAAAATAGAGGGGAGACAAGCTCGGTACGAAGTAACAGGAGAACACAAAATGGCGGAAGATATGGCAACAGTCTGTCAAACCCATTGGAATTTTCTGATCTAAATATGTGCTAACGATTTGTTAGTATGACACTCTTCCGAAGCACCTTGTAATCAGAGACATATTCTTATTTTCATTGCAGAAATACTGCAGGTTGGATCAGACAATAAAACGGCGCGAATCGGGGGAGTATAGCATCCACTGGAACGAAGAGCGAGGTCGTTTGATCTTGTGGGGCGTCGGGTTTTCGGTTTCGAAAGGGGAGTTGGATGTCGTTTTCATCCAGTGTAAAGACAAACACTTGCGTGAGTCGACCATATTATCACTAATCAACCTGGCAAAAGCAGTGGCGGCAGCGTTAGCTTGTAAGTAGACACTCAAAGTATCTAATTGCACCGGAAATAGGAATTAAACTGAGGGAAGATAGATTATGAACCTACATGTGGCGGTTGGCAGGCGGAGTGGACAGAGTTCTTGAAAGAGGTAGTTGATGAATTACCCGAAGAGTTGGATATCGGCTCTGAATTGCTGGTTTTTGACGATCCATTTGACACGAACGTATCCGACATAATTGAGGATATTAAAGGCTCGATTGACTGCTTGTACGATCTCGCACCATCAATAGAGGTGCTATTCATCCACAGAGATATCAGTACTGCAGCCGACAAGGACTATATTCAAGCCCCAAAACAAGGACTGAAATCCGTTCCAGCGACCGTGGAGGCAGATACAAGATTTTCTGCGAAGCACTACACACACATCATCCAGAAGAGGTTCCCAAAAATTGAGATATCTCTTGCGGAGGCTTTGGGGGAAATCAACTGGTCACGCCACCAACGGATCAGGCAAACGGCCACCAATCAAGAGGCTCCCAAGGCCCCAGTTCGTAAACCTTCCGTAGAAGAGTGGCTTAAAGGCTCCATTTCCAATTTTCGGGCCCCCATGTCCTCTTCCCAGCACAATTCATTCGTTGATAACAAGTCGGTTTTGTCTGCAACTTCGTTTAGAACGACATCGTCAACCTCATCTGCCGGTGGGAATGAAAAAGTCCCTCGACCTCCAACTAAGCTTATGCCAGGCGTGAAATATGAATGCAATATTTGCTTCAAAATGTTGACAGGCGTAGATACAAAGCTGCTTTGGGAGTAAGCGTTTCCCCATTATAAGTCGACTTCTGGATGCTAATGATGCCGCTAAATCCAGAGAGCACGTGCTTCGGGACCTCCAACCGTATAGGTACGTGATTTCAATATATTCTAATATAATTTATGGTCTCTAAAGACTTCGAAGTTGTCTCTTTACTTCATGCGCCGAACGAGAAAAAACATACAGTTCTCGAAGGCTTTGGGTAGCCCACGAGTTCAAGTATCATAGACCACAGTACACATCGAAATGGCATTGTGGCCAAAACTGCAACAAATTATTCAACAAGCGGGAGGAGCTTGAGAAACATATTCTTCTCGACCACCTTGATGGAACAGTAACCGCAGCAGACCTCGATGACATCATTGCACGGTGTGAAGAAAAATGCTATCTTGACACTATACGGTGCCCTTTTTGTAAAAAAGAGATCAAAGAAACCGAAAGTTCCATCCAGCTGCATATTGGAACACATATGGACGAAATTGCGCTGAAGCTGCTGCCCCAGGCCCTGGAAGCTGAGAGCAATTTGTCTGATCAGTCTATAACTAGTGGTGGAACTCCGACAGAGCCTATAGCTTCGAGCGCAATCTGCGAGGTTTTGGAGCATGGCGATGGCCGGGTTATTGGGAGCTACGTGGCGGAGGAGTTCAAGGGCACGAAATCAAGGCTGAATTTGAACGAAGACAGCGATGTGAAGGATGTGCCACCATTTACAACTCAGTCACACGCCGCACCTCCGGCCGCAGCTCGTAAGTCAGCGGGCATCAGTGAAGATGGCTGTAATGATGAATTATCTCGCTCGTCACCACTAGTATCCATTGGAAAAGAGGCATGCTTTGAACCACTGTCAGAAGGACCGGAACCCATTCAAGAAACCACTACTATACGCCATATACTCCTTGCGTACGGGCAGCCAGAACGAACAGATCTGAGCGGCATGTTGGATCCAGCACAACCAGGGCCCGAGACCAAACCCGCTACACCCGAGCAACCTGCCGTTGGCGGCAAAGGAACGCGCGCAAATTCGGCAATAGTGAAAGACACGAATACCTCGCACATCACGCTCAAAGCTCCACTCTTTTCATGCTCTAGATCTAGTATCTCTCATTCTTATCCCATATGCAAGGTTGTAATTACCAACGACGGTTACCGCCAGAATTCGTATTACACCCCAAGCAGTAGTTCCGGCAGCAGTCAGAGTAGCGGTCAGAGCAGCGATGGCTACTCTGGGTCTTCACCTCACGCAGTTCAACTCAGGGAATCGAATGCCTGGACCCAACACGGGCGGTTTGTACCCCCACGTACATACGAAGCAGACCTTCCATCTCTATCTGCAACGCAACGAGCAAGACTGGTTGATGCTTCTTCGTATTTGATCCAGAGACTTGCAGAGTTGCAGGCACCAGGAGGCAGATGGTGGGTAGTGGGCAGTGGGTGGCATATTGTGGCAGAAATCATAATGTCGGTCAATATTAAAGTGTGAACCTTATGTTTATTGTGCCCACCACAATGAGATCTCACAATGCCTCATAGTCATGGTATTGACAATCACAATTTTAGATTCTGCAGAAAAAGTAGAAAATTGGATCTTGGGACTCAGATTTTTTAGCAAAATCTGCTGCCTGCAGCCTACAGATTGTGGGTATATGTGTGCACATTCAGTCCAGGGTTGAAAGTGATGATTGCAATGGTATGATGGCCATGGTGATGATGGCCAATTTACTCCATTGCAAATTCCCCTCATACTACTGTAAAAAAACATTACAATAAAGGTATTAATCCACAACTACTCACCCAATATTAAAAATATCATGAATGTCAACCTGGGATGTGAAAGCAGGTAGAGTTATACACATTTCATGTATATCACACTTTGTTGGCAGAGTGCAACTTGCAGACTTAAATTAGTGGGTCGTTTTTAAACAACAACAGGGTGTTTCGAGGGCCTTTGTAGAAACTGGGGTGTATCATGGCGGGCTCCCCTCAGGGGGTCCATCACCAAATCCAGGGGGGTATGAAACCGTTGGGCGTGGGGCTGCAATTGTGTACAATCGGGACGAACAATTTACCGATGGGAGACCAGTCGACCTCGGGCCAGCTTTTGGTACTGAGTTAGAGCATACACCTGGTTGCAGATTGCATACCAGAAACTCGGCTTATCAACATACTTGCTTTTGTGAGCCTAGAAGGACTTCATGAAGTTGTAGCGAGTGCGTAATCATTATGGGATGTTGTGGTGGGTATGGTGAGATCCGGAATTGCATGTTTTCTTTGCCTTTGATCTCCGTTAGTTTACTACATTTGTCATTAGTGGTCTCATTTGGTTTCATTGCATCGTGTGCCTTGTATATTTTTTTGTATTTCAAGTTCCGAACGAATATCTCTGCCTTTTTTTCCCTATTATTTGTGTTCTCCGGTCCTACATTTGTCTTGTTGCACGTCGCTGTTGTTGGTGTATTGGATAGTTAGTGCTAGCCATGAGCCGAACTAGTTCACCTCTAGCTCGAGCTCCCACAGAATCCATAACGTACTTATTTGGAGTAGCAAAACCTAGTGAATCCTAACTCATAGTCGAGTTCGTAAAAAGACACCGCCGATTGATGCGTTCTTCTCCGTCATATCTTGATCCGGTAGCCGGATATGGAGAAGCAAGGGGCCTTCGCTATACTGCATTCTTCGCACGTTTTGGATCGTATCTGGGGGCGTTTGTTACTGCTTCCGGTGTGTTCGTGACGGGGTGCAGGACTAGCCCAAAAGTCAATACCAATCACAGATGATCACCCCCGACTCGCGAGCTAATTCGCGGGCAGCACCACCAGATCCTGACGTAGGTATCAGTAGGATACTGGATGCTCCACCCTGGCTGGAGTAATAGTCTTTAGTTCCGTTCCGACAGAAATGTCATGTGACTGATGGAAATCACGTGTATTAGCAGCATGAAGAATTCTCTGCTTGCTGGATATCACTGGATAGTTGGAGATGCTGCCACTACCGCTGATAGCAAAGCCCTCCTCTCTACGCCCCTCTCCCACCCCACCCCCCACCCCTTCCTCCTTCTCC
>Ga0307515_10017933_pt1 | contig 12854 bp, 10 predicted proteins | sample 17_EM_MG_FD_194513 | JGI IMG/M metagenome (GOLD analysis project Ga0307515, IMG submission 194513) | Populus trichocarpa ectomycorrhiza microbial communities from riparian zone in the Pacific Northwest, United States - 17_EM | ecosystem: Host-associated > Plants > Roots > Unclassified | place...
CAGTCATTACAAATTTATTACTACCAAGCGAGCGGGCAGCTGCCCGCAACTTTTAGACCATGTTCTATCGAGGCATTTACCAATGCCAAGGACCATATGAGGTCATAAAATTGCCTACCATAGGTGTTTCAGACAATTGTTAAGCACCCGATGACAGTTAGTATGTGTCAAAGGTCAGCTCAATGGTGACTATGAATGGAACATAAATGATTGATAGTCTGACATATTGAGCAATCACAGGGCTGGATCATCGCATCAGTCCAAAAAACAAGTATTGGCCATAGTAATTGGCAAAATGGCAAGTGATCCAGCCGATGCCACATCATGGAAATCAGTGTCAACGGTGCCTCCCAGAATTCTGGTCTTGCAACATGGATAATCACTACGCAGTGCAACCGAATTTAGCCATACTCACAATATTTGCCGCCTTTTTAGACAAAAATGCTAGAGACGATATCGCTACTAACCCCTAAAAATTCTTGTCACTGCAGTGTCAACGATTTCTGGCAGTACCTCATGGCAAATCCAGAACACTTCGCTGCAACATTTCCTTATAATCGAACTATCACCTGGCTTTCTTGGTGGATATCGTTCCGAATACACGGCTACTACGTCCTATCTAACAGCGTCAATAGAAGGTCAATGACTTGTGGCCTTGCATTATGGAAAATGCAAGGGCTGTGCGGGGACATTATGCCATAATCTGACTATTGGATGCATTTCTAGCCCAAAGTTGTTGCGAAAAGATCGGTACAATGTCGTCAAAATGATAGTCACTTGAGCATCAACAACTTCTCGCCTTCCATCATGGACAATGCCAAACCTGTAAGGCAACATTAACTCATAATCGAACTGTCAGCCGCATTTCTAGGCAAAAATATGTTCAACCACATTTTAACTATGCCCAAACAATGAGCGTCAACTGCATGTCAACTATATCAGGCCTTGTACGTTAAAGAATCAAGTGGCTATACAACTACATTGATCTATAATCAAATGATTTGCCCCCTTTCTGGGCACAAACGCTTCTGACAAGATCATAACGTGTCCCATATTGAGCATCAACAGTGCGTCAACAGTGTATCAACAGTGTATCAACAGAGCGTCAACAGTGTCTCAACAGAGCATCAACAGTACATCAACAGAGCGCCAACAGAGCGTCAACAGAGCATTAACAGAGCGTCAACAGTGCGTCAACTGAGCTTCAACAGAGCGTCAACAGAGCGTCAACAGAGTGTCAGCAATGTTTAATCTTGCATCATGTATAATCAACCCGCAATGGAATGCACATAACTTACAATCAACCTATCGGCAGCTCTTAGTGGCAAACATGCCAGCGACAATGTTGCATCCACCTCCAAGAGTTGAGCGTCCACAGTTCATCGACAGTTTTGTGGAGGCTCAGAACGCTACACAGCAATGAACTGCATTGTACTGGTCCTAAATGGGCATTTACACAGTCAGTCTTTTCAATGTATCCTTGTATACAACTTCACAAATAGGCATACAATATCTCACAGGTCTGATGTTTTGGTTGTAGCTGTAGTGTCAATATGTAGGCACCTGCAGTCTACTATATAATATTGTGACTTTCTGCAGTGTTTTGAGTCAGATTACCCAGCTTTCTAATTCCTACCATCATGTCCGATCCAAACACTTCAAACACCTTATTGGTCAAGATTATGACCTCTTCCAACATGTAACGGCGGCACGTGACCATAGCCGGGTAACGGCCATTCTATATAGTCGGCTCACCACGAGCCTTAGATCTCTAGCGATAATCTTACCTATACATCTACATCTACTATCACTCACATCCATGTTTGCAACCGTATTCCTATAATTACCATACGTATATCGATGAGGCGGAACGCAGGCATATGTGCCCTTAAACAACAACATATGAGTCTTTATTCATGATTTGAATGACCTTACCTTACAAATCATCATTGATACTTGGTTGGCTTCAATCAATGTTGGCTCAAAGCAGCCTATGGTGTGGAAAAATCATAGACATGCACCTTCATGGTGATTCTATTGACACTGTGGAATTGAGGACACTGGCAGCCCAGGTATCATATGTATTGTGTGTAATCAAGTTCTTCGCCATCCATCAGAACATGGGCCCAGCTCATTGGGGAAACACTTGCTGGCAAATGCTCACATCGCAAAATCACACGAATCAACAGAGTCAGGGGTTACTGAATTGAGTAGTTCAACGGTCCATAAGATTACTTTGGCCATCCTGAATAGGCAAGGAAGTTGAGGAATCACAATAGTAAGTTCCCAGAGGCAATTGATGTTTGACATCGAGATCAATCCATATTGACCGAAATGACAGACACAATGTTCCAAACTGGCTGCTCAGAACTTGAAAACTTCCCAATATCACCATCACATGTGGGTAGTGTTAGCAACTGGTCGGGGGAACCAGCCAGCGGTCCGGTCGTTGGCCGATTGTTCGGTGCGGTTCGGTTCCAGACATGGCCCAAAACCTGACCCGCTGTATCTTGGGGGGTTTGTTACCCGGACCGGACCTAAACCCGTCGGTTTTTGGCCAGGTTAGACCCGGACCCTGGTTCCATTTTAAGGTTCTTACCTCTTTCCTTCACCTTGGGCTCCAATTAACTATTTGAGTTCTGATCATATCATGACATGATGAATACCTAGATTGTGCAGTTTTAGCCCCTCTTTCATGTCCCGCTTTCAGATTTGTGATCAGACTAATATTGGTTGTATCGCTGTGAAATAACACAATATTTCAAGCAACATTCGCGGGTTTTCAATAGCGACTCAACGAATATTGGTCCAATTGCAAATCTGCAGGCTGGAGGTGAAAGAGGGGCTAAAACTGAACAATCTACGTATTGATCATGTCATGATACGATCAGAACTCAAATAGTGAATTGGAGCTCAAATTGTGAGGTTGAAATGCAGGGTTTTGCTAATAAAACTGGCCCAATTCCAATGATCGGGGTTTTTCATGTGGTAAAACCCGTTGCCACGGTCCGGGTTAGGGTGGACCGGGACCCGGAACCGACCCGGGAATTTGAAAACGTTGCTAACAACACTCGTGGAATCGCTACTTCATGTTATGATTTGTTTCAGCTTATATTCCATGCAATGCTGAATCAAATCTTTAGCTACAAAGGTCATATATGGCATTACACAAAGAACTAGTGCTCCCGTCCACTTCGACCCTTAGCAATATTTGCCTGAGGGATTATCCACTGACAGTCAAAGCAGTACAGAAGAAATTGCCATCACGAAATACATTAGTTTTGCATTGGACTGATGGACATCAATGAACAAACTAGCCATCACGTCAGTCATTGCTTACTATGTGGATTGCGATTGGATAGTCCTTGGGGTTCAATTCGCTTTCGATGAGCTTGATTGCCTGTTCTTTTCCGCTGTCAAAAGCTAATTAAAGATGCTAGGTCAAGGCCCAACATCCTGGAGGAAGGCTAGCCGTACATTTGAAGGATGTACTAAATGGTATTGAGATTCCAGTCGGCCAGTGGCTTGGTATTACGACTGATAATGCTTCATTATATAACCCGATGACACATGAGCTGCAATGAACAACTATGGCCTGTGCAATCCAGTGGTCTGGGTTCAGGAATCATATACCACTAATCGCGTAGATTATACAACTGGCTTTAGGTGCATTCATAAGCAGTTTTGGTGTAAATGCCCCACCAAGTCTTGCAAAGCCCATGTGCTTGATCAGCCATTTGGAGAGAATGAAAGCATAGACATCACGATAAGTCAAAGACATCGAAAGAGTGCAATTCTAGAATCAATACAGTTTTGGCCATGAGTCCTCGTTTACCAAAGCTAATTGGGAAACTATGTATTTCATGATATTTTCAATGTCCTGAAACTGATCTTCATATAGCAGAGAATGCTTCCAGTAATAATTACACTGACTCCTCATCATTGAAACAAGTTCAATGGCAGTTAACAAGCAAAGGTCAGCATTGCTGTACTTCCGATTACGAATGTGAAGACACAATGGAACTCAATACTTGAGTTGCTCGAACGCACCTCCAGATTATGGAAATTTTCACTGATGTGGCTCCAAAATCCAAAATATAGTGATTACCGGCCACTTCTCACAACTCAAAATAAATTGACCAATGTGAAGTATGTCATGGAAGTATTGATGACATTGCGATATTGGACCTTGTGGATGTCAACGAGGAATACAGTCATATTGCATCACGTGATTACAGTGTACAATGACATGTGTGATCATATGGCTAGCGTGATACGAGCTTTGGCTAAGAAGAAGACTCAATGAATGGAGGACTTGTTCTTTGCTGTGAACTTAGCTTGACAGAAGCTGTCCAAATGCTACGTAGAAGTGACTCCAGTGATGGGCATGCATCTCATTGCTGCACATATCCTCGATCATTTCCAGAAGTTACTATTGTTTAGATAGTAGGACAAGGGAATGTATATTGAACCTGAGGACAATACATTCTATACTACACATTACCTCGAGGTCTTTCTGAAGTAGGTGGAGAATGAAAACTGTGCCGAACATTGACATGTGCCGGTCAATAAACTCGAAAGCTTAGCAAAAAGCAACCTAATCTCCGCGGCCACAGCTTCAGGATCCTCTCAATCATCCTTCAATCTATATGATGTGTCCAGCAATGATGAAGAATACTTAACGTATCACAACGTGGCTGCGACGACACCAGGACGAAGCGATGCCGCAGCACGTTACTTGACTGCCACCAGCCTCTATTTGAATTTGCCGCCGGAAGCCCCAAAGAAAGGCAGGCAAATTGATCCAACTCTCAACAATTACCACCCCGACCCAATGGAAATTAGCAGTTTATTGTGGATACCAGACACAACTAATTGGTGGCGTCAGCAGGAGGAAACACACTGAAAGTACACCGATCTCTCCAATGTGGCGTACGACATATTCCCTATCATACTACCTGGTATCAGAGTGAATAGCAGTTTTTCTTTTGGCCGACACGTTATAGGGTGGTGGTAGTCAAACCCCACAGGCGAGACCCTTCTAAAAAAGGTTGTTGTAATGCATTTTGTTCAGGCCAACAACAGGATATTACCCGGCGCTGACCCAGGATTGGATACATTGAATACAGAAAACGATTCGGAAAGGAAGAAACAGACGGAGCCCAGGACATTGCACAGAATGGCGAAGGTTCACGATCTTTTGGAGATGTGGTAGGGCAACCAAAACATACATGCTACAAAGAAATAATCTCACACTCACAGCAAGCAGATGACGATGGTGGAATACATTTCGGACACGCAAGTGATAGTAAAAGCCTCCTTGTCACCCATTCAACATTCTGGTCTGGCTGCATTCAAAATGTCTAAAATATCTCTTTTGCCACCACCTGTTTCTTCAAAGGACCTCCCTGGAGGACCAACTCAAATATTCAATGTCTGCCGAATCCGAAGAATCAACTGTCATCCAGTCAACAGTGATGAGGATAGCGCACCTCAAGGCATTTCGGACACTGATGATTGGCGTAACTGGAATGGGGACTTAGAACATCCAAATGACTGCGAAGATGATTGCACGGCACGCATTGAATCTGCTATTGAGGATGACACTAGCATCGAGAATCCGGAATGCCCCGAGCAGCAGGATGTGAGAGCTACCCCAAATGTTCCCAGATTGGTCCGGCCTACATGTAAGTCAAAAGGACAGGCTGAAATGGTGTTACTGACAGTCAATGCAATCGAAACGAGGAGGAATAACCGAGTACAGAACAAGTTGAACAGAATGCGTCAACGTTTCTCCAGCTGCTTTATGTATCTGGACTGAGAGTTGTAGTTAGACACATATTATGGGCGGATAGTGAGCAGTAGATTGTGAATATCGGTTGATAAACAGATATATAGTAGGCACCCTGAAGCTTTGGCAAGATATATACATTTTGGTAGTATGAGAGTGAACAGTGCAAGAATGTTACTATGCTCAGCTTTGCCACAGGGCGAAGTCACAATCTGTCAGAAAGACTACCAATATGTTCAATGCATGATGAAAACTATTATTGATGGCACCAGATGTTGATTGGACTATACATTGAAATGAGCGTCAACTGAGTGTCAACAATTTGTGCTTTTGTTAGTACAGTAATTAAACAGTAATTTGTTCTCTGTTATGCATACCTGATGTATTGGCAGCTTCTATATGCCAAAGAGACATCAACATGGTCATTGCCCCATTCTGAGAATGAACATCAACCAAGTGTCAAGAATTGTTATCTTCACATCTCGGATAGTTTATGTTGCAATTGGTTGTGAACAACCATTTTTCAGACATTGGCAGCCTTTATTGGGAAAAACTACAGCAACATGGCCCCTGCCGCATCCTGAGAATAAGCGTCAACCGAGAGTCGACGATTTCAAACTTTCCATCTTCTGTAATTTATGTTCAGATTGGTTGCAGACATCCATTAATCAAATATTGGCAGGCTTTACTGGCAAAAACAACAGCGACATGCTCCCTACCACTTCCTGAAAATGAGCGCCAACTGAGTGTCAACAATTATAGTTGTTGCATATTTGGCAATCAAGGTATAGCACATATCTTCGCCATCAAAAAGGGCTTATTGACCGTCCTAATAGGCAACAATGCAATATATCAAAGCTATATCCCCAATTCCAAATTAATCAATATTGCATGCTGCAAAGCATGCAAAAACATATCATTGGTTGTTGAAAACGCGATTTTGATAATATACTATCAACAAACTCCAAAAACAAATGCTGTATACGAATCTATAAATGGACCTGCTGGGAGACCCACTGACAGCCCGCTCAATTCAGATGGTTTGGAAGTTTACCGTCAAACTATAACCATGTTGATGGTTCGGGCATATTGACAACCTGGTCTGCCAATTTGGCAACGATTAGGTTTGAACCCAGACCCTGATCTGAAGTGACGGTCCGGATCCGTTGCTAACACTAGACAACTGTGGTTTGGAAAACTTTCATATTTGCAACAGTCAAACCTCCGACCTTGAAGAATACAGGCATCATTAAGCACATGATGCCACTCTTCCAGTCATCGGGGGTTAAGCAGGTTATATGCATTAGCCAGTCAACACAATACTCCTCATCCTGCGAGTTTTAGACCAGCTCACCGTGACAGCAAATACAGCCTCCAATCACTTCTTCGGGAGGAATCCCTTCCAATTTTCAACCATGTACTGATTAGGGTGGCTTCCACCATCATGTTTGTTGCGTTTGACAGTTGGGCCTGGCAGCTCTGACGTGGTGCATTTACCTCCCTTAGGGGGCGTAGCCAGCATTGCAAAGTGACCTAGAAGATTGATGCTGGAAAGATGTAGGGTGTCTCGGCTCACAATATGTCTTGTGCATTGGAATGCAGGTGCAGTCCGGAGAGGATGGGTGGAGTTGGCTGTGTCACTGGCGATGATGAGGAATCTGGGCTGCTGGGTGGCAGGGCACACAATACCGAGAACCCTCACACCAAGAGCTTCGGACTCTACGTTTCAATACGATTCGATATCAGGCTGCTCGGAATGCGATCCTCTCGCTCCAATAAGCAAGGACCATGTTCAGAGCTCCCAAGGATACAGCTCTTCTCTTGGTACGAGCAAGTTTCGTTCAAAGGTGGCGCTTATCCCGAGACTGGGGCTGGGAATGAGCATAGTGCGCAGCAGGCAAGAGCTAGTGTTGATTACTTGGTTGTCTTGAGTCTCTCAGCCCTGGAAAAAGCAAGCGACCCCTTCACATGATATCCGAGTCAGCTCAATATCAAGATGTCGTGGCGGCCACTTCTAACCTAGGTATATATATTCTAAATTGTGCCTCACTTCAGGCTCAAGTATATCTGGAGTGATGAAGTAAAGGATGGATGAGTACTATGGAGTACAGCACATGATGTGATGCATGATTCTGTATAATTCTATATTGAGCCTAGAAAATAAGTCAACTGCGCTGCTAAGAGGATTTTCAAGTTTTTATCCACAACCTCCACTTCCATGCAGAGAGTACAGTCTTAGACGTCTCAATTGCGCACTTCTCGCGGTGGTATTCATTTTCTTGCATCATACCTATATATTCCATGCGCAGCAAGATAGAATGCTCAATCTAGCACTCATAGAGAATGCTACAGCCAAAGCATCCCAACCCATACAATTACACTTTTTGGTAAGGTACAGCACACAATTTGGATAGTCTAATGCATATCTAATGCACACTACATAACTGTCTGGATCTTGGAACTATGAAAAGACTCTATTTTGGTGAAAACCTTTCTACAATCACAGCTCACTAGAAGACTGATATACTGGTGCACTATAGGCCCTATACGCTGGACTACCTCCATTGGGCGCTGTAGCTCACAACCAAGTGCAGCTTTGTAGGTTAAGATGCTCTTGCTGTAGCTCTCTCTATGAGTGGTAGATGGCTCGTTCTATCTGACTGTGCAAGCAAGATACACTACAATGCGTACCACAGAAAGCAGTGCACAGTTGAGAAGCCAAAGACTATACTCTCTGCATGCAAGCAGGGGTTGTTGTTAAAAACTCGAAATCTACTTCATATGTGCTTGACTTGTTTTCCAGGCTCTTTAAGAAAATTCTAACTTCCAAAAGTGCATCACATGACATGCTTAATAATAGTTCCCAGCCAATCGCCAATCACCACTCCAAGAGCCTGGGCCGAGGCCATTTGAAATTGTACATTACACAACTCCAAAATAGCCCCTGCCATACACGTGTTTTGACCTTGTAGCAGTCATCCCCTCTGTACCTCAATTTTTATAGCACCTCAACCACGTCAGATAATTTAAGATCGATAGAGCCCCTTAAACTGAGTTGATGTTAGTTCTCCAATTAAAATAATCTTTTGTTTTGGTGGCGCTGAAAACATTCTACAAAGCGGGTTCATAACACTGTGATTGAAGGCGTCCCCCACCATATCTCCCCTATTTCTCTCTCTAAATTTTGAACCTTTCGAAACAGATCGCTACTCAGGTCGCGATGCTGCAGGCGATGCTTCGCTGTTGTTAAAGGGAATTGAAATACTCCAAGCAGACAGTCGCGGAGAGAACTGGTGCGGAAGCGCCAGTGCCCTCGAAACATACAAGAAACCACTGGTAATAGATCCATAGAAACATGATGGATGGGATCATCATTGTACAGACTCCATCTTACGGTGCTCCTGTGCGGAGTCGACTTCACTTTTGAAACGATCACAAACATTTATGAGTGGTGCGTACGGGGTTACATAATGTAGCCGGGTTGACATCAGCCCGTTGTGCTGAAACAGGTTGCCCCTGCGTTCCAGCATTTTGGCGGTTGTCAATAATTACCGCATCCGGAAGGTTCATAAATTGTTAAGCTTGGCAAATTTCCTCTCGGGGAATGGTCAATATGCATACCAACGTCGGAAGGCGGTTTCAGTAACGCAGCATGTACGACCAAAACCAACACCCACAAACACACTATGCGGCGATCCAATGGGACACCTTCAAGAAAGCCATTGTTGGTTCTGGTCCTTAACCATGTGGGTAGGTTCCGACGTCGTCGATCCGGGCTATTTTGTGTCTGTCATATGTGCAAGTGTCTAACCATGGAGCAAGTCGCTACGATCTATGGCGGCGGATGCAGAAACAATCACCGACGCACTATCCACAACAGAGCACGTGGAACACTGGAGAAAGTTGAAGCGGTGGGTTGAGGTCTACCCCGACCTCGAAGTCGAGATTTTTCCTATCATTGGCTGCCTAGATGCAGCTTCAAACACCGTCCGCTCGACGTGCCGCCTAGAGTCTGTCGAAATACCAGATCTTGTCATTTTGGCATCTCTTGGCCGATACCCAGGATTGTCCTCCTGGATTTACAGGTATGTACCCAAACGTCCGGAACGGTGTGTAGCTATATAAAAGCGACAGCGCCGCTCCACCCAACTCCTCCTCATCACAACCAACATCACCATCTTTTTACGATCATTCCATCTTTTCACTACATTTTCGAGGCCGGTTTCCTCCTACGATAATAACAATCACATATTTTCAACATTTCTATTCTACACCAACTCTCGATATGTTCACCATCCAGAAAATCTTCCTCCTCGCCTTCACGCTGCTGAACTGTTCGTCCCCTGCTATCCCGCACCACATACCCGCTAAAATTGCCCACAGTGGGCCTTATCCAAGCTCAAGGCACCCAGTTCATCACCGGCGCCTGCACCACTGACACCGACTGCGCCTCCACCTGCTGCGGCTTCAACTCCGGCAAATGCGCCGCACCGATCGTAGCACAGGAGCGCGACGGCGGCTGCGGTTTCGGCGACGCCACACCGAATGACCCCACCGGCCGTGGCAACGCCATCAACAGCGATGCGAACAACGGCAACAACGGCAACAACGGTAACAACGGTAACAACGGTAACAATGGCAACAACAACGCCGCGGCACCAGCACCGGGAAAACAGTTCATCACCGGTGTATGTACCGCGGACGCAGACTGCGCGTCTGCCTGCTGCGGCTTCAAATCCGGGAAGTGTGCGGGCCCCGTTATAGCGCAGGAGCGGGACGGAGGGTGTGGATTTGGGGATGCCCAGCCAAATGATAATGCTGCGAAACGGCTGGGGGGCCGGGCTTATAGGGAGATGTAGTGGGGTGAGGGAGTGGGGTTTATAGATGAGGTTGTACTAGTGGCGGCGGTGCTTGTTTGAGAAGAGCGGCATTTGGAGTAATAAAGGTTTTGCAGTTTGGGGATTATGATGTTCTTCGATTCGGAGTGTCAATTATGCCACTGCACTGATATCTGTACCTCATACCGCGGCTTTTGAGTTTCTGGGCATCTGGGATCACTCGGACCTCAGCGTGTCGAGTAAGATCGGATGGCTACATGAAGGTTGAGGTTTGGTGGGAGCACTAGGTGGCAATTTAAACTTAGTTTTAGTTTTCGTAGCAATTGATGATGATCCTCCCTTCTACTTCGTCAATTCCGCGCCTCGGTTTTCTCTCAAAGAACATCGTCTCAACAAATCAGCCTCCTCTAGGTTTAGGCGTGCGGTATGATGGCAAGACAATTGACTTGTCACTCAACAGCAGGTACTTATGCAACTTCACTTACCAAGAGATACAGTTAGTATTTATCTGATCTCGATTACCCAACAATGACTGACGAATGGCTTTCCACGCTGTATGTATCATTGAGGGACGCAGATGAACTGGAGGGGGTGGTGAGTGTACCATCTTAATGTTTGAAGTTATCTAGTACATGGAGCCCGTAAAGGACATCCTTACAAATCCTCCATGACTAATTCCGAAGCTAAGAAGGAATTGAAAGACAGGAGATAACTAGTCGCAATACTGGGAGGTCGTTTGTATGCTGTAATGGGAACTATAGCGGGCAGCAATGAATATCGAGGAAGCGGACCGTGGTGGCAATCCGTTTGAAGGACCATCTGTGGTGCCAGTCAAACCTGAAGAGCCGGTTCATTTTGTCGAAAACAGAAGACCTAAGTAATATCGCGTTTATTGTGTCTGTGTAACATTTTTTTGGGAGATTGCGCAGAATTTGCTATATCGAGGTTCGTAAAGCCCATTTAACTACACAAGAAAAAGAACTCCCATGTCTTTCAAATTTTGATCATATCCTGTAGGAAAATTTCGAGAAAATTTCGAGAGTTCTATATGCGGTCTGGTGGCTAGTGGACTCGCTCATCCCTCCTACACGGGTATATGATTTGCCATAGTAATACAAACAGTTGCAAACGACAAGAACGGGCACAGAAAACAAAGCCGAAACAAGGCAGTAAACGGAGCATACACAAGGTTGCCGCTTCGGGAGAGTGGAGGCCGCCACTGTGGCCGCCACTCTACCTGGACTCTCCCAAACGTTGCGGCAACCACCCAAGTGGGTGGAGTTTGAGTGCGCAGGGATTGTTAGGAGTTTTCTGGGAAGTTTTGGCACTCAGAAGCTTGAGAAGTAGCCGGTCCTTTGAATCGGAGTGATCTGCTTATTAGATTCTATTGCGCAAAGTCCATATGGTCGTGCACTAGATCGTTCTCGGTCCATGTGATTTCACCGGCCAGAGGAAGCCGGCGTGTTACATGCCGAATGCGTCAAAGAGGTTGGAATCAAGTGGGTCTTTGGGTCGAATAGTGAAAGCAGCTACTGGATGATGCTCATCGCTGCGGGTTATTGAGAGATATGCTCTTCCTTGTTTGGTTCGCCATGATAGTGATTTATTCCTCTGGTTATGCGTTGCAAGCGAGAAGTACCAGACTGTTTGTGCGAGTCGTAGCGTGATGTAGAGTAACATTAGTAGCGCGAAGTACCTTTAATGGGCTCTGTGCATAAGCCATGTTCACCAAGAGTGGAGACCCATAATGTTTAAAGTAGTGTATAGCCGAGTACGGCTTCGGGTGGATACAGTTGCACACGTGAATCGGGCAAGAGTTCGAGTAGTGTTATTATTGTGATTGTTCTATCCATGATTGCATGTGACTGTATTCCTCCTCGGCAGGAAAAGCCATTGCTCCTCGGGTTGAGCAGAAGTGCAGTGTTCCGAAACGGTCAGTCCGGTCAGATCTGAGCATGATCTGTGCCGGCCTGTGCCAAGGCCGGCCACGAAATTTTTGACCCAGGCCGGCCGCTAATCTGACAGATTTGATCTGACCGGACTGCAGATATCTGGCGGCCGATGGTGCTACTAGTACGAAACATTCGGACTCGAGAGAATGAAACAAACGCATTACAAATAATATTAACCTTCAAGCTCCTCCACCGCTGCTTTACCTAGCTACTTTTATCTTGCAAATAATGCATTCACCACACATTAAGCTTGTGAAAACCGTTAGATTTTGG
>Ga0307515_10017935_pt1 | contig 12853 bp, 6 predicted proteins | sample 17_EM_MG_FD_194513 | JGI IMG/M metagenome (GOLD analysis project Ga0307515, IMG submission 194513) | Populus trichocarpa ectomycorrhiza microbial communities from riparian zone in the Pacific Northwest, United States - 17_EM | ecosystem: Host-associated > Plants > Roots > Unclassified | place...
TTGTCATTTAATTGCGTTCCATCCATCTTTCCATCCAAATTATATTTTAATTTTCAAGAAAGGATAGAATTTAACGGTTTCATTGAGTAATAAGAGAAGCCATAATCGAGAAATCATTTAAAAAACAGATTTATGTTTAGTCTGAAATTTACACTTTTACAAATGTTTTGAAGTGAATTTTAATACTTTCAAAACATGAGTGTATAAAGGATATGTTATTATAGACAAAAAAAAAATTATTTTTAAAATATTATTATAAAAAACTTTCAATTTTAAAATTATTTAACTAGACATGTAAAAATTAAAATAATTATTATCATAATTTTAATACCCAACTTAGGGGTAGATCTAGAGTAAGGCTCGGGTCACGGGTTGGGTTGACCGGAGTCAGGGTAGAAATAAAAATAGTTATTTTAATAGTTTAAAAACTCGACTAGAGGTTGATCCGGGGCAAACCTCGAGTCATGAGTGAGACTAATCATTGATCCAGGTCAATATAAGAATAAAAGTAGTTATTATCACAGTTTTAAAAATCCGACTTGAGGGTCGATCCGGTGTAAGATCCAAGTCACGCGTTAGGAGGATCAACCCGAGTTGACCTTGCTTAGCATAGAATAAATTTAGTTATTATCATAGTTTTAAAACTTGATTTGAGTGTCAACATGAGACAAAGCCCCAATCACAACTCGGGTGGGTCAACTTAAGTTGACTCAGGTTAATGTAAAGATAAAAGTTGTTATTATCATAGTTTTTAAACCTGATTTAGGGGTCAACCGAAACAAGGCCCCGGTTATAGGTTGGAAGGGTCAACACGGGTTGACTCGAGTCAATATATTGATAAAAATGATTGTTATCATAGTTTTAAAACTCGATTTTAGAGTCGACCCAAGATAAGGTTCAAGTTATTGATTAGAAGGGTCAACTCGATTAACCCAAAATGTTTAATTTTTTTTCAAAAAGTTAACGAGTTTTTGATCCATGTTTTATCCTGAGTTGACTTGGATTTTTGACTGAGTAAGGTCAATTCAATTTTCATTTATTTTTTTATAAACTCGGATCAGTTCAGGCCCAAATCAATTTGTCAAGTCAGTCATTGTTTTATAACTAGTTATTATGATATTATTAATTTCATCACTCAATATAAATTAAAGTAAAAAAAATAAAAAAATTATTTTTTTTAAAATATATAAAGTTAATAGCAATACATATTAAAAATAAAAATAAAAAATTATATTTTATTATATTCTATATACCATAACCAAGGAAACAAAAACAATCACTTTGCCTTATATACGTATCATATTTCAAAATAAAAAACTCTCAGCCACAAGATTAGGGACCCAAAAGGACCCACAAATCTAAAGGCATGGAATACCTTAACTGAACCGTAGTTAATCCTTAACCCTTGCTGTGTGCTATATCTACAACCTCCTAACACACCCTTCCTCTTTGTACCCGTTATCGCAGCCACATCGCCGTCTGCTCTCAAACTCTCTCCTCCGCGGAACCCTAATCTTCCGATTAACAGGTCTCTCTTCCCCTCCCTTGCGTTCTCTGTTACGATTCAGTTTAGATTCTTATTGTCGTTTTGACTGTTGCTTTTTTTTTTTTTAACGTGTTTATGGCTTGAATATTAATGTAAGTAGTTAATGTTGATTTTGTTGAATTAATTGATATTTTTAGGGTTTAATGCTCTATTTAGGTTAATGGGTCTTTGTTAAAAAAAGAAGATAAATAACGGGTTCTTCTTGATTTTGTTGAATTAATTGATATTTTTAGGGTTTAATGCTCTATTTAGGTTAATGGGTCTTTGTTAAAAAAGAAGATAAATAACGGGTTCTTCTAAATATGTGTAAATTAATGAAGGAGAGGAATGAATTTTGGGTCTGATGCTAGAAAAAAGATGAAGTATTTAATGGGTTTAATGAGTTATTAGGAAGGAGATAATGGGTTAGGTTTTTTATTACATTACATGCTTAGGTTATTGGTATGATTAATGGGTTTGTTCCATATTTTAAGGATGATGAGTTAGTTATGTGCAATATTTTGTGTAAACGCTGTCCAAACTTGGAGGAGAGGAGCTAGTTTATGGCTTTACTGCAAAAAAAAGTGATGGGTTCTACGTATTATTAGTACGTTAATGGGTTATTTTCTCAGGCAGTGAACTCTTCATTTGTTGCATCAGGGAAGCTATCTGGTTAAAGTAGATAACTTTATCATATGAAGCCAGTAATTGGATTTTGTTGCTGCACATGATTTAATAGTTTCTTACTCTGGCTGGGGTTTTTCTTCATCGTGGTACTATTTCCTTCATAGGTAATTTTAAATTGGACAGAGAGCAAACAATTTTGTGGAGATGAGAGGAAGGAGTTATAGTCCATCACCTCCAAGGGGCTATAGTAGAAGGGGACGGAGTCCTAGTCCTCGGGGACGTTATGGTGGACGTAGTAGGGATCTTCCTACTAGCCTTCTAGTTCGCAACCTCCGTCATGATTGCAGGTTTGCTTTCCTTTCACAACTTATGTTCTTTAACATTTGTATTAGATTTGCAAGTAGTGGATGATCTAAAAAATGTTGCTTCTATGCTTTCATGCTTTTATACCTGTCCAACCGAGACCTGGCTAGACACAGGAATCGCACGTGCATGTTACAATGCTAGAGAGTGAGTGCCTAAAGAGTACTGGTGATCTTAGATGCATATTAATACACAATGAGCATTCATCTGCGTGGCCTTGCGGCTTTGTGCCAGTGGACCATTGCACTAGTTGCCACTTAAGGAAAGTTTTACGTGTGCACAAGAGACAGTAGGAGTGATGGAAGAGTTATTCTGTCTCCTTGCGGAGAGAAACTCCACTCAAGTTAACGATGCAACTGGACATTCATGTTGCTGAGAGTGGGAACCTATCCAAAACTAAACTTATAATGATGCAGTATGCACCACTTCCTATCAATAGCTGAATATTTTGGGACCATAAACTTTATGTTTCTTTTTTCATCAGCACATGACAATTATGTAAATGCTATTTGCAGGCCAGAAGACCTTCGCAGGCCATTTGAACAGTTTGGTGCTCTTAAGGACATCTACTTGCCTAGAGACTATTATACTGGGTGAGCATGTCTTTTAGCTGTTGATAGACAAAGTTTGCTGATATGATTTTTTTTAAGTATTTCTTTAAAAAAACTCAAGTGGGGTTTTGCATTTTCTAACTATCTTCTTGTCTTGACATTCATTGGGATTCATGCTGTCAATGGTCTTGTTTGGTATCAATTTCAAAATTAATCCCCTTTCGAAACTGTTGGGACTGATATTATGAGGTTATTTCCCCAGCATTATGTTATTTGTTCTCTCTCCTATCATCTGATTTCCTTCCTACACTGCATCAGAAACTTATTAGCTTGACCCATAGTTTCTTAAACTTTTTAATGTTATCTTTCTTATAATTTTTGGGAAATTCAAATTATGTTTAGCAGTTTGTTTGGTTTCATCGAGCAGGCCCTTTAAGCCCCCTGTTCCTCCAAATTTCTTTTGGGTCATCTCTTCATGATATAATACTCAATTGTAATCAGAGGCTGGGTTCATTAATTGAAGTTCTTGAGATTTAACAGTGAAATTAAAGTTTTGAAGACACCAATCAAGTAATTAGAGTCCTTTTGAAGATGATGTTAATGATAGTGAAGATTTGAAGGAAGTTGGGTTTGAATACATTGTGGAGAGGTTCCAAGTCTTGAAGAGTTTCAAGTCATCTTTAAACTGACACTTGCAAGGTCAGCAGTGTGCTTGCTTTTTCATATCATGACCTTCATATAATGGGGATTGTGTTGGTAAATTTCATTGGCAAAAAGGTTTATGGTTCTCGTGCCCGATTCCTTCTTTTGTAGCTGATATGGTGGTACTAATCTTCAATCTGTTTCATTATCATCTTCTTTTGGCAGGGAACCCCGTGGTTTTGGTTTTGTCCAATATGCAGATCCTCATGATGCTGCAGAGGCAAAACATCATATGGATGGTCGAGTCTTTCTTGGCCGGGAGTTGACTGTTGTATTTGCCGAGGAGAATAGGAAGAAGCCAGTTGATATGAGAGCAAGGGAGCGCACAGCCACAAGGTAAGTGTTATCTTTTGTTTCTTTGCTTGCCTGACAGGGTTGATTTTGAGTGACATGAATGCTTTTCATTGAACAGCTATTTTTCTATTTCAGTTGAGATAACTTAGATGGTTGCTGAATGTCATTGTTTTTTTTTCATCTCTTTCTTCCTGTTGTGTTTTTCCTTTCAAGTTGGGTTGGGGCTCAATGATTTGAATTATTCTGTTCAGAAGTGAACCTAAACAAAATCAAAAGATCAGATGCATTTTTAGATTGCACTGATTTCAGAATTTGTGGAAAGTATGGGGAAGTCTTTCACATGCCAATCATGCCATGACATGATATAAGGATGTTTACAGGACTTGTATTTTTGAATCTATAAATTGTGTTCATGATTTGTTTTAAAGCTCACTTAGTCCAAAATCTGGGTTGTATTTCATGATTTTCACTATATGTATTACTCTTCCAAAGTTTTCTGGTTTGATAATCTTCAAAATGTCTCCATTCTGTTACAGGGGTCGAGTTGGTGATAGAAGAAGATCACCTCCTCGTTATTCTCGGTCACCACGCCATTCTCGTTCTCCACCGCCACGCCATGCAACATCCCGGTCTCACAGTCGTGATTATTATTCCCCTCCAAAAAGAAGGCATCCCTCAAGGTTTGCAATTATTACTCTGGTTCTTGTTTTTTTCCTGGAGGAACCCAATATTTGTCTCTTATGGAGGAACCTGTATGCCTTTTGCATCCAAAGCAAATGCATTAGCTGTTCCAAACTGCTTGTGAAACACTGCCAAGGATTCCTTTTTAGTTCTGTATTCTATATCTCCTCCCTGGTTTCTTATTTACTGTACTTATTCAGCCTTTATGCCCCAAAACTGAATTGGCCTGTTTGATGTTGGACTATTGATGTAAAAATAGGATATTTTCTGCTACTTCTCAAACGTCTTGTGATTGTCTCCCTGAGGCGCATATAGTTCTGGTACTTTTTAATAATTATTGCTCCCTCTTTTAATGTGCACGTCTGACCTTTTGCTTTGAAGCAGATCTGTTTCACCCCGAGAGAGGAGGTACAGTCAAGAGAGGTCATATTCACGATCAAGGAGCCACAGCCAAACTCCAAATAGGGGTCAGATCCGGAGCCCAGTTAGGAGCCGAAGCCGTAGCCCAAGAAAAAGCAGAAGCCGTAGCCCAATTCATGATGAATATCCTAAAGAAGTAAATGGAGACAAGTCTCCTAGTCCATAATCCTTGCATGGAAACAGATGGTTGTATCACCTGCTTGTCCTTTGGATTATGTTTTTGATGTGAGTGCTGTTCTATCAGATGGTATTTGATCTAGATTTTGTTGGCTTTTGGTTTCAACTCTGTAGAATGCTTTGATTGTTATTGCACTTAATGTTGCGTGGAAGATTTTTAGTTGAAACTCATCTAAAAAATTGTTAATTTAGTTATTTGCTCTTCGAGCCCCGTATCAAAAGATGCTTCATTGCTCCATTATGCAGAATGTTGAGAGGCATTTCATCTGTGATGTGTTGTTCCCTGCAAACGTCCCAGTGATTCAGCTAAGCTTTTTTTTTTAGTGGGGGAGCAGCTGTCTTGGACCTGTCTTTATGGGAAAAGTGTGGTTTCTGCGGGACCAAAAAGTATAAAAAGGGTGATGCTTTTGACGTTTGGTACCCTCAGCATTCCACTTTACAACTAAGCGGGGATATAATTTTCTTTGTGTGCAGTGTCTAGTCTTTATCTAGTCAGATTTGCCATCAAACATTCTGATGTCAAATTCATGTGCTTTACTTCTTAGGGCTCCACTCTGAGATTATATCGAGATTTATGGAGTTGCATTGACGCTCCCATCAAGTTTGGTTCCCTTGAAAACCTGTTCAAAAGGTATCATGGTAGTACAGCCTGCTTCTTTGAGCTTAAACTGTGGAATGTCTCTCATCTGGGTTTCAAAATATGAAAATGAAGTAAATGGTCTTTGTTCCTGTTTTTGTCTCTCGCTGCTAATCAAAGCTAACAAAAGGAGCACCATGCCAATCCTTTCATCTTGTAACCTCTTCTCCTTTTACCCACATTCCCTAGCATTTGTTATGGAGTGGGAAGCATAGCTTCGAAACTCAGCCTGGGCTGAGAATTGGATTGGGCCAGATTAGTGGAAAAATGATGTTGTTTTAGTGTTTTTTTTTATATTAAAAAAAGGCCTAAAACAATTATTTTTTGTAATGTTTTTTTTGTATATATAAAATATTGGATCCAAGCTTTGATTAGATTTAGCCCCGGAGGAAATTACCAGTGAATGGCTCATGATAGGCAGCATGTATTTAGTGACAACAAGGGACCCATGAAATAATAAGTCATTGATAATTTGAAAAAATCCAGTTGAAAAGGTCTAGGAATTATTTATTATTTTTTAAAATATTTTTATTTAAAAATATATCAAAATAATTTATTTTTTATTTTTTAAAATTTATTTTTAATATATAAAAACAATTTAAAAAATTAATTTAAAATAAAAAAAAAATTCAAAGCAGAATTGGTTTATCTTTCTATTTGGTGCTCAAATAAAATTCTGAATTTGGTCATTATGACAAACATACTCATTAATGGCCACTGGAATTGAATTAAATCCCTTTTACTCTGCTTTTATCACCAGCCTGCCTGTTTTCACAGCCTAAACCGTTTCCCTTTTGACTTTTCATATCCCTTCCAAGCTCATAAAAAAGACTTTTGGAGGGAAAAAAATCACATAAAAAAAAGTCTCACTTTCTTTCTCTTTTCTTGCTTAACCTTCTCTTAATTTAATAATCCTAATTAACATATAATCACCATCCATTTGAGCTGAGAATAAACAATGATGATATCTATGTGATTTGCATTGCCCCATAAAAACAAAAAAAGGAACATATTTTTAAGTTGTATAGTAAACAAAAATCGCAAATAAGACGAAACAAGGGACAACAAAGATTTGCAGGGCCTTTTGTCTTTGGTCTTGTTGGCTATCTAACATCGGTCAAGCTTAGTGACAACAAAGCCTGCCATCAGAAGGTTTCTTTCATATCTGGTAAGCTTCTAATGAAATCTGAACTCATTTTCTAGTATGGGGGGTACTGTTTGAAAGGGTACTTAATGTATTTAATGAAAGAGTTAACGTTTAGTTAAGTATTCGCTCTAGAGACTGGAAGGATGCTCTTCTGGCTCTTTGGTTTGGTTCTTTCCACAGAAAGATAATGCCTTTACTTTAGTGGGCTAGTTTGATATCCGTGTAGATTGTCTTTCAGATTCTGTGTGCTAGGTTCAAAAAGGTTTAGTTTTTGGAGTTGATTGTAGCTGTTTTTTTGGTTATATAAGGGTTTTTTAACTCTCTGAAAGTTGCATACAGTGCTTGGTTTTTTGGAGTGTTTCAGCTTGATACAGTTGGATCAGGTACTGTTTATGGTCTCTTTTCCTGGTTTTCTTATCTGGGTTATGTGCTATATGATGTTTTCTTTCAAGTTTTGGCATCTGGGTGCTTGTTGTTTAGGGTTTTGGCATCTGGGTTTTTTTAAGATTTAAGGATTTCTGGGTCTTTGTTTGCTGTTGTGTGGAGTTCTTTGGATTCTTGAAGTTGAAATGTATGTCCAAAGTTTGTCTCTCTCCCTTATTCCCTAGAAAGAGCTAGTGTGGGTATGGGTTTTTAATGTCTCTCTTGCAGTCTGGTGGTAAATTTGTACTAAATTCTCACTTAGTATGCGTTTGGTTGCTTGAGATTTGCTGCATTGAGAAATCTCACATATTAAAGGTAGAGTCATTTCTTCTTGTTTACTTGCATCTTGTGCTTGGAATTTGATTGTTGAAATGATTGTCCTCTTATTTTCTCATGTGGAAAAAATCAAGGTCTGAAAAGTTCATAGACTATGGCCGGCCTTGAATTTGTGTGAAATGAGAAGTTATTTTCTTTGTAAAACTGGACCTATGAGGATGGCCTTGCATCTCTTTGCTTACCTGTGGTTTTATCTGTTTATATTGCTGTTGTCTTTTTTTTTTATCTTGTTTGTAAATTTTTCAGCCCAGCTCTAATTTTAGTAGATTTGTCCACCTGGTTCTATGCCTTTTCTCTTGGCTGAGAATTGAAGAAAGCAATCTGAATTGCTGTGCACATGACATTTCTTTGATGTTTCAATATGTGAGTTTCAGAAGTCCAACATGTTTGGCTATTGTTTTTCATTTGGAGAACGAAATGGCAATTGTTACTTGTTAGGTAACATATAGTTGGATTTAGATGAAATCTAAGTAAACCCTGGCTAAACTGGGCTGGTTTGTGATTTTCTTGGTTTGAAATGAACTTTAATTGGAGTCTTAGGCATCTGGTGAAGTATCACTTTTTCTCTGCTTAAGAGGAGTTGCTATGAATTTGATTGTAGGGTCTTTTGAATGGGCAGAGAAGGTAGGTACATTCTCAGATGGTGAGAACTCAATAATTTTCTGATCTATATGAATATATGGACATGAATTCCAAGTAATCTTTTCCGTATGGGTTTTATTTACCACCTCCCTTCCCCTTTGCACATAAACGGTTTTGATTTTCGTATTTGCCTGTGCAACCTATTTTGCTGTGCTTCTTAGTTCTTTCAAACTTTTTAGGTGAGCTGGTTTGCTTGTTATATACCTGGCATATTATCTAGTCCTGGAGGCAATTGATTTACGATTTCTGGGTATCTCTGTGTTTGGAATTTCTGAGTTTCTTTCTTTGTACTGCCAGCTTCAGCTAAACTGTGCTTTCTGGCCATTGGTTTCTTATAACATTTTGCATGTGTTTGCTGAACCTTTTGGCAGTTTAAGGCTAAGAGATAAAAGACGAGAGTATAATTTGTATTGAAATTTCTTGGATCGGATGGTGCCTGGAAGACTTCTTTTGCTTATTGTTACCACTCTCCATTATGCATCAGGTAACTTGGTAAACTTGTTCTGGATCTTTTGCTACTGTCCTTATCAAGGGCAAAGTCAGGATTAGATAAGGAGCTCAATCTGCTTTAGAAATGATGAGCCCTTACCATGAGGCCTCGGACTTTCTTGTAGGAATTAAAATGTGAAAACCATGTAGTGTTATATAGCTTCTTGGAAGATTTTATCATAATATGTGCTAGTTCACTTGATAGTCCTTAGGGCTTGTGGTTTATGTATTATACGACCAAAAAAAGTACAAAAGTGCACTCAGAACTTTTCAAACATATTGTGCCCTTAAAGGATTTATCTATTTTTTCATTATCTTGAACTTTAGTAATGCTTGCGAGGACCTGAAAATTTTCATTTTCAAAAAGAAAATGTGGGTGAGATAATTCATGTTTCTAGAATAGGATTACCCATCTCACCATTTGTTGCTGAAATCACAATCTTGAATTTGCAGGTGCATTTGTAGGAATAAATATTGGAACTGATGTTTCAAACATGCCGTCGGCTCCAGATGTGGTTGCCATTCTGAAAACCAATCAGATTACTCATGTGCGCCTCTATGATGCTGATGCCCACATGTTGAAAGCCCTTGCAGACAGTGGGATAGAAGTGATGGTTGGTGTTACAAATGAGGAAATCTTAGGAATTGGGGAATCTGCATCAAAAGCAGCAGCGTGGATTAATCAAAATGTTGCAGCTTACTTGCCTTCAACCAACATTACAGCCATTGCAGTTGGCAGTGAGGTTCTTACCACAATCCCTAATGTTGTCCCTGTTTTGGTTCCTGCCATGAACTACCTCCACAAAGCCCTTGTTGCTTCAAATCTAAATTTTCAAGTCAAAGTTTCAACCCCTCAAGCCATGGATGTTATCCCCAGGCCTTTCCCGCCCTCAACTGCCACCTTTAATTCATCATGGGACTCTACAATTTATCAAATTCTTCAGTTCTTGAAAAACACTAACTCATACTACATGTTAAATGCATATCCATATTTTGGATACACATCTGGAAATGGCATTTTCCCTCTTGATTATGCTCTTTTCCGGTCACTTCCTCCAGTCAAACAGATTGTTGACCCCAACACTCTTTCTCACTATGACAGCATGTTTGATGCCATGGTGGATGCTACCTATTATTCTATAGATGCTCTGAATATGTCTGGAATCCCAATTGTAGTTACAGAAACTGGGTGGCCTTGGCTTGGCGGAGCCAATGAACCTGATGCCACTGCAGATAATGCCGAGACCTTCAATAATAATATGATTCGGCGAGTTCAAAATGATTCAGGACCACCTAGTCAGCCAAAGTTTCCCATCAACACATACATTTATGAGATGTTCAATGAAGACAAGAGGCCTGGGCCTGTGTCTGAGAAAAACTGGGGCTTGTTTTTCACCAATGGCAGCTCTGTTTATACTTTTAGTTTGAGTACTTCCAATCGAATTACTGGAAATAATTCTGATTTCTGCGTTGCCAAACCAAATGCGGATCCTGGTAAGTTGCAAGTAGGACTGAACTGGGCTTGTGGGCAAGGAGGGGCCAACTGCAGTGCTATTCAAGAAGGGCAACCATGCTATCTTCCTAATACTTACCAGAACCATGCATCTTATGCTTACAATGATTATTATCAAAAAATGCATCTGGCTGGTGCAACATGTGATTTTGATGGTACTGCTACAACAACCACAGCTAATCCCAGTAAGTCCATCTATCCTTTTCTCATTATTTTTTTATCTTATTTTTCTGGTCTACTAGTTCCATGCTGGGAACTGCTGGGTTTTCCACCACAGGGAATTTCATTTAGCTCATGCTATTTGATTGTTTTGGCATATTTAAATCAATGGTTCTAGAGCAGTCGCATCTCAAGTCTTGGAAGATGGAAGCATAGTGGGATTTTACCATGTGCTTTTTTGATGAAAGATAGGGTTTATGCATTAAATGCTACTTTACATGATGTCCATGGCTATGCCTTGTATTCACTCAGTACATGTTCTGAGAATCATGTTAATTGAAACACCATAAATAGCTGGAAATGAACTCATGAAGCCAGGAAGTCCAAGCTAATAGTCTCTGAAAATGCCAATAATTAGTGGTGAGCTCTGTTCCTGATAAAACCAGACTTTGGTCCCGCCAAATAGGCTTTTCCCATTGCTTTCACTTTGCACCTTGTCCTTTGTCTGATTTTCCTATCAAGAAGGGAGGAAAGTGATGAAAGACATTGCTATTGTAGATCAAGAATTTTTATTGCTTTTGTTCCTTAATCATTTATTCTTATATGGTTTGTTCTTGCAGGTTATGGATCCTGTAAATTTACTGGGAGGTAAGAATCTGAATCTGCTTGTAGTTGATCCATTCTGCTCTAAAATCTCTTTTAGCAATTCACTTGATTTTGGCGTGTTCTAAAGTTGTGAATATCTCGAAACAGTTCAACTACCACTCCGAACTCAACTGGAGGATTCACACCATCTGTGGCACCTGGACCTGTGTCTCCTCAAGGAGGGAGCGGGACTACGAACCTGCAAGTTTTGAGAATTCAATTTGTAATATCATCAATGTTTCTAGCTCTAGTCTTGCTTTGACCCCTAGAGGTCCATTCAGTTTTGCATCTTGTTAGGTGATTTGACTAGTGCTGAAGATGATTACCTCATTGAAAATGATTAAGATGCGTGATGTACACCGATTAAAGAATATATAGGAATGTTCATGTGTTAAATCATTTGGTTCCATTAATTTTGTTTCAGTTCAAGTCATCTTTTTTGTTTTCTAGTTTCCTTCCCCAGCTTCCCCTCCCTTCCCTCCCCCCTCACCTCTGCCCTTTATGCTGCTGCATGTGCTTTAGGGTTCTGTAGAATGTGCAACATTCAAGCAACTAGACCTTCATTTTTTGCACAATGGGATTATTCAGACCTTCATCCTGTTACAAGTTTTAGAGAGACAGTCTCTTCATGTTGGCGCCATTCTTGAAACAGATGGCTAAAAGCCTTCTGGGAATGGAATGCCTTCTGTCTGTGCCAGGATTCATAAGTTGGCTTGCCAATGTCATGGAAACTCAACGGCCAGTAACCTTGAGACATCAGCAGGAAGTGGTTTTGCTCACATGTTATCGTTTTGAAACCAAAGGAAAGTTTGGAGAGAGAAACTTATCATTAATGCTCTAATATGGATGTTGATGCTTGTTTTAAGATTTAATTAAGGAGGAACCACACTTCTTCTCTTTTGCAGTCGCGTTGTAGAAGCTAATCCTTGCATGGCAATTGTGATCCCTTGTGGTGCGGTGTGGTGTGGTTTGTTTGGTTTTTATTGCTTAACTTACGTTTGAGAAAAGCTATAATTTGCAGTTCTTTTTAAACCGCATCCACAAAAATTACTGCAATACAACACACTACGCTGTTAAAATACCAGCTTTGGATAAAAGTATTGAATACCAGACAGCACTACCTAATTCATTTGCAGCAGAAACTTTTTCATGCCCTAGCCAACCACCATTGCCTTATCATTCTTTTCAGGACTCAGGAGTTACTGTTTTGGGTACAGTTCCAAGCACAGTTAAAGCTTGGAAGAGTACCAGCTGTATGGAAGGCTTGGAGTGGACAAAATTAAAGTAATTTTCTCCATTAACTTCAAGAAGGATTCTTTTGCCTCATCAATTTCCTTTACATTCAGATTCTTCACTGCTACATCCAGTTGCTTTCTGATAACAATTTCTGATCTCTTCATGTGCTCCAAAACTTGATGCCTAAAAGGAAAAAAATCTTCAGGGAATGTGGCGCTCTCATTTGTCCCGTTAACACAAGTTACTTGGTAATATTTGCCCACAAGCTGCCCCATTGTTATAAATT
>Ga0307515_10017936_pt1 | contig 12853 bp, 11 predicted proteins | sample 17_EM_MG_FD_194513 | JGI IMG/M metagenome (GOLD analysis project Ga0307515, IMG submission 194513) | Populus trichocarpa ectomycorrhiza microbial communities from riparian zone in the Pacific Northwest, United States - 17_EM | ecosystem: Host-associated > Plants > Roots > Unclassified | place...
TCGCCAGTTGCACGTGTGTGCCTCAACTTTTGGGCCCATCCTGCAGCTAGCACGCTGCATTGCTCGGTTGTCCACTCAGCCAGCTCACTACCAACCCAGGCATCAATATAACATCGTCGACTTCGGCTGAGCGCTGAGCCTCGCAATTGTCTCCAGAGGCCTTCAAGACGAACACGTCACTCTAAAATGTCGCTTCGCAACTTATCTTGCAGAAACTCCAGCCCTCATCGACGAGGCCCAACGCGCTGTCACTGAAGCCACCGAGTGCAGCCTCGTTGCCTCATTCCAAGCGTCAGCCTCATGATTATTCCGAGTGCATCCACGCCCAACATGTCTCAGTTTTGTCCGGAGCGAACCTTATGAATAGGCGCCCGGCTCGCCCTCGTAGCTCAGATAGCAGCGCTATTCTTCTTGTTTGGCAAAGCAGCCCTGTTAGAGTAGCCCCCGCATTCACGACTTCGACATGGCAGAACCAAGAGGCTCATCGACAAACAATGCGACTGCAGAATGTGCTCCCGAGGCCACTGAGCTTTTGTCAAGAGAAGACCCCGGCTCTGCGACAGTTGCCAAAGATGCTTCCGCACCTAATGCTACGAACACTTCGACGGACAGCGATTCTCTGTCAAGCTGTAGCAGCAGTGCGGTGACTTTAAATGGCATATCAGACTCTGAGCGCATTTCTGCATCTGAAGCCCTACCTATTAATAGTAAGTAATCCCATCGATTCCTTCCATGCTAGAGTTACTAATCCCGAGTTCAAAGATGGCGACGCTCCGATACTAGAAGTAGAAGCTCATAGCCAAAAGCTTGAGAGCTTGCGTCCCCTGGTTGACAGGCGTCTGCGCGAACTAGAATGCATTGTGAAAGATATTGAACAGTCGCATGCTTTCGTGGGAGCCGTTGAAGTCCTGTGTGTCCTAATTTGTCTTGAACGCTGAAACTAGGGCTAAATTTTGATAGCTGGTACGGTGTGTCATCCTTTTTCAACATCATTAACGGCTTTCATTCCCTTTTCAAAAAGGGCCCAGCCGGAGGCGGATGCACGAGATCGGCGGCAGGTAAGGGGACGGAAAACCCGAGCAGCAATGGCAGGGCAACGGAAAAGTTAGCTGCGGACTCAAAGATCAATCCAAAGCCCGATGGCTACGAGGAATTGTCCGATAGGACCGTGGAGGGCTGCTTTCTCACTTTGGAGAAGGCTGTGTCTGGTTTGGTAAACACACTTGCTAAAACTAAGACGGTAGAAAGCATCCCGGAAAAATCTCTTCGTCGGAGTTCTTTAACTATGCGATTTCCCGACAAAGAAGGCCCTTGGCTCTCCAAAAATAAACTTCCCTGGCTTCGGGGGCTAATTGCCGATACCATACATGGAGAACTATTTCGAAGTCCCACTTCTGATTCTAGGGATGACCAGGTCGAACATGAACTGGAGGGTTTCGAGAGGATGTTGATGGACTTGCATGCAAACGGTTAGTTATTCATGGAAGCTGGGGAAAGTCCCGGTCTAACCCAAAGACGCATTATAGAACGGGAGACAAAGGATTCTCCATGGTACATGAAAGCTACAGAAGTGATCGAGGAGTTGCACTGTCGCCAGACGGAATACAGAGATCCCGAAGTGGCTGTGAGACTATCGGAGAAGATTCGAAGCTCTCTAGAACCTGCCTTCCAAGACAACGTTGAAGCCAATGAAGTCTTACGCACAGTTAGCTTAATGGCTGTATGCTGTGCACTTCTTCTCCACAAGAGGCCGGCGACGTACTCATGGGATCAGAATGTCAACCTGCCGAGTGTGAACAAAGACCGCGCTACCATCGTCGGTGGCGGGAGACGTAATCGGGGCTTGAACAATTCTGTCGAATTTGAAGTGGCGTTCACAGTGTTTGGCGCCGTCGTTAAGCGTTCCTCTGTCATAGGTGACGCAGAGAATAGCAATCGGGGGTGTTCTATCCTAAAGCCCGTAGTTGTTGTTAACTGAGGCGTGGGTCGCCAGGCTAGAACACCAGTACCTTCCAACTACGGGAACTAGTTTGGTATTCTCCTATATCTAAACTCGGTGTGGCAGCATCAAGATCAGCATTTTACGGATTGGCTTTTTATTTTATTTTTACGTTAGACTTTTTGAAGATATCGACAGATAGAAGTAGACCGGCGTTGCGCCGTCCGCAAAACCTACCTTACCCTCCTTTTTCTCTTTCTACACCCCACATTCCTTCTCCCTACCACCTATACCCACGTCCCCGCGTCAAACTACGCAAGTTATAAAAGCTTCACGAAACCTAATCACCCCGCCACCGGGCAGTATGCATCACCATTCCGGCCGGTTAGATCAAGTAAAAACCCTTCGCCACTTTAGCAATCTTTACTCTATTATAAAGTAAAAAATATTATTAAATCACTTACCAGAACAGGATGCTTAAGAAAGAGCTCACCTAAGAGCTTCATCTGCATCAATGCGATAGCTCTGCGATCTGCCATACTCGAAGACCGAACGGCTGGGAATGTCATGGCTTACGATTATCCGAAGTCTTCTTCGCAATCTGAAGCGCACAAAGACCTCAAGCCCCGGTAAAGTACAGCTGGAGCAGTTGCACGTCGAGACGCATGAGAGTGGTGAACTGTGTGGACTGGAGAATATTGATCTTGTTGGAGACTTTGTTAGAAACGATGGACACCGAATCAAAACACACGGCATGGACATTATCTTGCGCGATGACAGGTCTGCTCGATTTTGCTCAGAGTGCGTCTCGTCGTTGTTGGTCGGTTGGATTACAATCTTGTCACGACATGCTGTAGATAAGCTTCACATCACCCGGTAGGCATTCTAAATCCTTCTATTGTATTAACTAGGTTGATGCAAGACATTTTTAGAAACCCAAAACTCCACATTGAGAGTGATATACACTCCGGTGGCGTCTCCTCCGAGATGAGTGTTTCATTTCCACATAAGCTGGAAATCATATGCCCATTCTTGTTAGTCATAATTCGAGAGATGCATTGACTGGAGGCATTGATTAGTTGAGCGGAGCTCTATTCCCTGCTTGCGATGGCTGTGAAACATTCGACGCCGCTCCAAACCGATAGTATATATGTATGTTGATGTAGTATCGCGTCCCTAGTGTATGCCGACTTCATGTAGGTGCGGCTGTTGGTGGTATATTCGTGTTGGGTACAAATTCTAACTGCGAAGACAACACCATTCTACATTGTGTCAATTCTTGAAGGATGAGGGGATATTGTGGACAAGATGGAGATTCACCAAACACTGTGGTTCAACTTCCTTCACGCTCCTGGCCAGCTACGAATCTTGCTATCCGCCTTTGAGACTATTAAGTTGGAACCATATTGTGTTACAAAGCTACGAATGCCACTGAAAGGCATTCGATCAAATAGCTAGCCGAAGCGTTTGAAGCAAACCAAACAACGGAAGGGAATTAGGCAACAAAAGGCATAAATCATGGAGACAACCAAACCAGGAAGCTAATGAAGGACCTTGGGAAGCCCTTTGAACCATGTGTGTGGACCTTTTGGTTGTCATAAAAGTGCCGTAGTGGCAGCAGCCGTACTTCTATGTGGCCTGGAAGTCACTATCGTTGACTCGGAGGCCCTTAAGAGCTATGCGGGTTTAATCTTGCATCGCGGCTTGGAATTGCCCCTCGACCAAGCTTCTCCAGCGCGCCAGTCTCCACCACCCTGCCTAATCAATTGCGTTCCCCGCACCGACCGTCTCAGTGTCCGACGGCGACTCTTCCTCTTCTTCCTCGTCCATTACCTTGTTCAACGGTTAGGTTCCTCGAGCGTATCATTTCGACCATTCTACCACATTGTCTGAAGGGAGCGGCCTGACTGGCATCAACATTCTTCTGGAACGACGGCTGCGGGCTCTTTGGTATTCAAAAGGTGAACTTTCGTCCATGGTAGTCAAGACTTCCTTTTCACATATGGGACTTCCTTCTTGATCAGCGTAGTAAAAGGTATTTATTATCCAAGAAATGACTCATCATATTGCTCAGCACGAGGTCTGTGATCTTTCCCACGTTCCCAGGCAACTCGTCTGCGGAAAGTAGTTCATTCCTCCACTTGAAGAAACCTCAATAAACTTCCGAACCACCATCGACATCGTTACTGTCGTTCCCCAGGTCACCGAACTATTCCAATTACCCACAGTCAAAGGACGATCGCTGAGAGAGCTCAGCAAACGATAATCGCCCCTATTGACCCACGGGGAGCCCGGAAGACTTTTGAATTCTTGTTTGACAAACGTTTGCAAAACCTATCAGTCAATGCTCATCAGCCATGCCTAGTTATGATTAAGGATATGGCGAAACCCACTTCAAAACCTCAGAAATATTCGTATGGTAATATTCGCGGAGCTCGTCCAATGGCATCTAAAAGGAGATGTTGTACTTCGCAAGGCCGGCATCAGCGCTCGAGAAGGCTGGACTAGTCTTGAGAGCGCTAAACTTATATGAGAAGTAGAACTCAGCCCAGCGGCAGGAGACGTTGTAGAGAATGCATCACACACAAGAGATTTCCCAAGACATGACCGAGATACAAGAATACGAGGACAGTATCTATCCAATTAGAAGTCGTGTTTCTAACAGCGAAGGATTGGATTTCTTACGCATCTCGGAGGCCTTCCTTAGTACGGCAAGGATCTTCTTCCCAGTTTTGTTGACACTTATAGGTGACGGGAGCTGAGCTCGCTGGCCCGGACTCTATCGAAACCTTCCGCAGACGATTGCCATCAGAGAGCGCAGACTTGATCTGCTCTTGCATGGGATAAGATTTGTTGATGTATTCCTTGACCGCGTAAATATCTAATGACAGTGAGAGCCACAATGAGGGCGCATATGCTGCCTTTAAGGAAGCGATTAAGGTAGAAGCTTTATAATTTCGGGTTAATTTAGTATATATTTTCTTTTTTACCTTTTTCCTTACCTTTTACTAAGACTTGCTATTTATAGTATATATTTAATCTAGGGCCATATTGGAGTCCTGGAGCTCCACCGCCTCCTCAGCGTATGGAGTGGATTTGACCCCCACCACTCCAGTCCAGTCAAATAAGATCACTGACTCGTTACAGGTCTTAGAGACACAGGCCAAGGTATGTATATCTAGAAGAAATCCTCTTCCTGCTCAACTTCTTCTTCTCCCGTGTTCTGATTTGTGCTAAGCTTCTTCAGTGATCATGGACTTCATCAACATTGCCTTCTATCTAGTCACCTTGCTAGCCAATTACTTCTTCCTGCACGGCGCCAATCCCCAGCAGCCGATATCGCTTTAACAAGATGGGCCATTCCGGTCGTTCTGCTCCTCGGATGGGAGCGTGTTTGACTCCTCATTCATCCCGCCCCCCGCTCCACCCAAACCCCCCTACAGAGTGGGTAACAAGCAAGTTGAAAGGCCTAATTTTGGCAAGCCAGCAAGCCGAATAAGGCCCTGCTTGCTTGCTTGCTTGCCCGCTTGATAGAAAATATATATATAAGTTTAGTAGTTGAGAGTCGAATCTAATAATACACTTTAGGTGCAAATACTGCAAACAAACCCCGTTTATTTATTTTTCCGTGCCGAGCTTTTTTGCCGAGGTATATAGGCACGCCTCTCACGTGTGCAATCACGTGCCTCCCGCGCACGCCCCCCAGATCCCTCGAAGCCTGCCTCCCTTAAAAGCCTCCCCTTCGTGATAACCACCCCTGCGCAACTACATCGTACAATTACTACAAGTCGTGGCTGCGGAGGAGCTTTTGGGTGGTTTATAGCCTTAATTTTGTATACAATACTAAAATTCTATGCAAAATTAATCAAGCGGCCAAGCAAGCAAGCAAGCCGGGCGGTTTCGGTCGGGCAGGCCGGGCCAGCAAGCTCGAGGTGTCTAAAATTGCAAGCCAGCAAGCTGAAGGCCCTCAGCTTGGCTTGCTTGTTACCAACTCTGCCCCCCTAAACATCAACGACGGACTCATCTACGCTCTTCTAACGGCACCCCTTATTTCAATGCCGCTGTTATGTCTCACTCTCGCGAAGTTTCTGAGCGCTCACGCCGAGGACCGCCATACACCCTCCGCTGAGCTAGAGCTCGCGAAAGCAAAGCTTGTGCGCTCCAGCGTCTTGTCGACAGCAAAAAGGGCCTTGAAACAGAGCTTTAAACAGGTATACCGCTATTGACGCAGTCCACGCTCAGACCTGTGCGCTGAAGAGTCAAGTGAAAGAGCTGGACGACGTCAACGCGGCGAAGGACTCAGAAATCGCCAGGAAGGACTGAGAGATCTCCGGACTTGTCGCGGTTGCTGCAAAGTCACAGACTCAGGTCCAGGACCTCGAGGAAGCGAACGCGACAATTTCGGAGTTCTGCTCGACCTTGGAGGAGACCGGGGATTCCTGCAGGGCGACTATCGAGTGTTGGCTCTCTGGAAAGCGTTTACTAATCTATGACCTAGTCAGACTATGTGACACCGATAACAGAAATTAGGGCCTGGCATTTATTGGAATATTCCATAGCTCGACTGATGCTAGCATAAGCCTGTCATTAAAATGCCGTGTCCTTGGGCGAGGCTCGCTTTTGCGAAGACTTTCTCCGCTTGGGTTACAGCATACATCCTGGATAGTTTGGCATCGTATAATAAATCCTAGTGCGTAGAGACAAACTATGCAGTCAGTTAACTAGCCTTTAGAGTGCTGAGGACGCTGTTGTGAGGTCTACCGTGCATCGGTATTTTACTCAACTATCGCAAGGTGTACAAAAATGATTTCAAGCGGACGTGCTGTAATGTCCATTGTTAGTGGTGAATAGCATAGTTGAGGTGAATGTGATGGATGGTGAAAGGCTAATGATCATTTGACGTCGTGTTTTGGTGGCGTTGTCGAGTTTGTTGATCGCCGACCCAGCGTCACACCATCAACAAAGGATTTCTTCAAGTCCACAAACGACTTCCCCTCCATCTACCCATTTTCCGTCACTCGTTTTGGGTTATTCTGTATTTCCTCCCTTAAGACCTCTTACGCGGATCAGAAAACCCATCATGGCCAAACGACGATCGGCCAGGTTGCAGAAGGTAAAGCCACATTTGCAAAATTCAACACCACGTCAGTCCGAAGGAAATACGCCCCGCTTGCCGAGATCATGATTTTCCCTTAGTTACCTTACCTTTTATAAAGAGCCTGAGAATATCTGTGTCTTGTTTTAATTCTCTTGCCCTCAATTGATGCTGTATCGACCGATCCGGCGCTAACGATTGACTCTAGGGTCGAACGAGCTCCCAGTCACCGGGCCCATCAATCGAAAACCTCCCCTCTCCTCCCACCACTATTCTTAACCCTCTTCCATCAGTCAGAGAACATGATGAGACCCCAAATCATCATACTCAGATTCCTCAAGCAACCGCCACAACCCCACACAGTGAGAAGAAATCAATGTCTTTTCTTACGGCTGTCACAACTCGGACTCCACGAAACCGGACACCTATAAAGCCTGCTGGAGAAGAAATGCATCCGCACCATCATCAGGCGAGTACAGCGAAACCGCTCGATGAGGCTCGATGGTTAGGCTTCCTCTCCAAGGGAGCACATACTGCTCCAGCCAAAGGTTCAAACCTACTCGCGGTCGCACAAGGCACGCCAACAAAGGCAAAAGATAACACACCCAATCCATTCACAACTCCGGATTTCAAGTTCCGGTATAAGCGCCCTTCTATGGACCTCAGTCCGGAGGCTCGTAAAATGATGGAGGAGAGCCGAGAGGAAGCAAAGAAGATTCGCTCTCAGATAATTTCAACAGCTGAATTCGCTTCCACCGCCGACCTTGGGGATCGGAAAAAGGCGGTGCCAAAGGGTAAAGCAAGCCGATTCAGCGACATTCATATGGCACAGTTCAGGAAGATGGACTCAATTGCTAATCACCCGTCCTCGTTCCGGGCTGATCCTAACCGATTCAAGCATGCAACAACCTCATTGAAGCGCTCACCATCTAAAGCAGAGCTTGACATGCCTGAGAATCCGGAGAAGGCGGTCACATTGTCCTTGAAGCATACGCAATCCAAAGCAGAGTTAGACAAGTTCAGGACTGGAGTGGACCAAACCAAATCTACTATCAAATTGGTTTCATCTCACCAGGAAGAAGCTTCTGGGCCCTCGAAGCGGGTGAAGCGACATGAGAATGACGATGCCTCTGCGACTCGGCCTGTATTAAGAGACAGCAAGCCTGCGGAGAATAAGCCCATGACACCTCGTGGTCCACGTCCTATGCTTGAGCATACAGGCATCCCTCGGGCAACTTCTAGGCTTTTTACACCAACCAAGGCGTCTCTCGCGCGTTCACAGAGTGTCAAGACTACGAAGATGTCTTTACTCCCGTCCATGATGCGGTCCCCTTCATTGAGAGCTATCATGTCACCCAAAGCGTTCGAAGGTTCGCTAAAGGAAAGGCTTCGAAAGACTAGCAACTCGCTCCTCAAGATGCCGGGGGTCAAATCTATCCTCCGTACTCCCAATCAAAAGTTTTCCAACGATCCAGTCAAGATTGCTGCTGGCACTCACATGTCACCACCTCCAGGGCTTCACTTGAATAAGGAGCTCCCAGCTGTTCCCGCCACAGCACCTGTTCGCAAGCAGGTCAACTTCACGGCGAGCACGGTAGCGAAATCTGAATATGAGGAGACAACTGGTACCCCTTCACGCATCATCACCAAGGCTCGAGCGTGTTCAGAAGTACCGAAGGAATCGATGGTCAGTTATCCCGCTCTACCAGGCGTTGACCAGTCTCCTACACCATCACCAACACGTAGAACAACACTCGGTGATCTTCCCGGGAGCATGCCTGGCAATTTCACGTTCCGATATGACAACCCAATCAATTTCGGACTAGCGACTACAGGCACAATTCGCCATATCAGGAGCAGCGATGCTCATAAGAAAACTTCTAGTGCTACTGATGGGGCTAAGAAGAGGAAGCTTGAGAGTGTCGAAGGAGGCTCCGACAAGGAGAATCAAGAAGAGGAAGATGGCCGTGCCAATAAGAGAACCAAGGGCAATCCGGTGGAAGTCACGAAGACTCCAACCAGCAAACTCCCCCGACGTACAGAGAAGCGTCCGGGTTCTTTGAGCCAAGCTAGGCTCAATCTTCTTGCTACTCCAAGGCGCAAGAAGGTTTGATAGGCCTTTCAATGCTGTACCATTAGCTACTTAGCTTCATACCTCTATTTTCTGGATCAGCTTTTGGGCTGTTCTTGATATTGAGCGGACAACTGAATGACCTACTTATGATTTAACGATTTCCCTTTACGACAGCTGATCACGGTTTTCTGGTATTCTTCCTCTGACTACGGTAGGTGTGTTGGCGTCAAGGATACTTGTCTGCTCTTCAACTTGGGTCAACCTTGTAAGCTTCTCCACGAGGCGGATGATCACACTTCACACTGGCATCACTCCTTTATCTTGTTTGTTTTGTCAAAACACGGATTATCACTTGCAATGTGGCCGTCTGTTACGATAAATTCAGGCAAGACACTTTTGCATATGTTGTTTTTCTGGGAGGCACGGGACTGGGCTGGGATATAATCGGACCACCGTTTTGTGTGTAGCACAATAAAATTGCTTACAATCACCATTCTACCAACTCATCAGTGAACATCAATCTACAGCTATGCAAGTAGGTATATCTTGAAGGAGTATATGCCATAACGTACGGCATAAGAGTAGCTATAGCCTTCGGTCATTTCTCGGCATACTCTCTTGCCTCGACGTCAGCCGCACCACGCACTAACTTTTCCGCCCCATCTCAACCACTTTAAATGATTCATCATCACCGCCCACACCCTTCCTGAAGCCCCTAGCTACTTCACCCTGCCTACAATACTCGACACCCTTTTCCCGGGCTAATACACGCATTCACCGTGGCGCTCTCGCTTGTATCTCACATAAAGAACGCCTTAGGACTCGCGCCCTCTCTGCGGCACGGACTCGACAGCACTGTATCTAAAACCTCAGCTCCAGCCTTCACTTCATCCCTTGACCAGCTGAAAGGAACATCCCAAGAACTCTTTCACAACCTTCTCGCACTCACCTACACCGCCAAGAATACCCCTATCTCAGAACTCTCCGCCCAACTCAGCAACCCCACCACCCTCACCACCGCCCTTTGCGTCCTTTCCCTCTTTGCATACATCCTAATGTCGTGGTCGACCCGATTCGGCTGGGGCGGGCGGTTCTCGCCCTTCGGACGCTCCAGCTCGCCCGCGGGCAACGGCGCCGAAGTCTCAGACGCTGACTTCTCGTACATCACATCAGAAGACCTGGCGACACACGCACGGCACACACACGCACGGCCCGAGATCGTCGACTGGGACGACAAGGACCCGGACCGCGACACCGACCTCATCCTGCTCAAGCACCGACGCGTCAGCTACCCAACGCACTTCCCAGCCCACAGCATCGCGAACGGACACCTAAAGATCGGCAGCGTGAGAGCAGCCGCGGCGAAGAAGCTCGGCGTAGCGGATGCGCGGCGTATCAGGCTGTTCTATCGCGGGCGCAACATGAAGCACGACGAGCGGGCGGCGCGCGAGGAAGGGCTACGCGGCGACGGCGCGGGGTCCGAGGTGCTGTGCGTGGTGGGCGAAGCGGTGCAAGGGTCGATGCCGCCGGGCGCGGAGCAGGCAGACGAGCTATCATGGAGCGTCGGCAGCGAGGAGGAGGACACGGAGGACCTGGGCGATGAGTCCGGGCGTGACGGCAGCGTGACGCACGGCGGGAAGAAGAAGAGGTCACGCGGCGGCCGCAAGAGGAAGGGCAGGAAGGACGCTCCGTCGTCTGCGGCCGCCTCGTCGTCCAATTTGGCGTCCTCGACTTCCACGACGGCCAATGCTGAGTTCCTCCCTATCCCCTCCCCGATTCCCGCGCCCCGTCCCACGTCGGCGCCGCCTGCTAGTGCTGGCGCTGGCGGCCCGCAGACTGCGTTGCAGAAGCTCGATGCCATTGCGAGAAATTTCCATATGACGCTCGTGCCGATGTGTGTGTCGTTTTCGGCAAATCCGCCCACGGAGAAGGCGAAGCGTGATTTCGAGCATAAGAAGCTTACCGAGACCATTCTGGCACAGGTGCTTATCAAGCTGGATTCGGTGGATACGGGTGGAGATGACGAGGCGAGGGGACGGCGGAAGGAGTTGGTGAAGGAGGCGCAGGGGGTGCTGAATCGGTTGGATGAGGTTGTGAAATGAGCATATTAGGTCGAGCACAGGGTTATTTGAGAATAGAGAGGTCTAGGCAGTATGACGGTGCAAGAGACGGAATATAGAAGCTTCGGAATTGCTGGTCTTTAGGCGCGAGAGCGAGAGCGGAAGCATGCATGAAATGGTGTTGGGTTTGAGAACATTTATGTTGAATTTAATGTTACGAAGCTCTTCTAGCCACCGCTGCTACGCAGTTATCAGACCACGGCATCTGCAGCTGCACATCGTGCAATCTTATATTACACACTCCCCCACTAGAGATCTAGTAGCCGTACCCTACCAGAGCACCGCTAGGCATTCGGCACAGGGAAATTCACACATATCTAGCACGGGTACAGGCGTCACGTGTTGCACGGTCAAACTTTTCGGCGTTAACTAATTGTTGTATTTTGTTTGGTCAACGAGTGGTCTATATTTTCGGGTCCCAGAATTCAAACCTCGCCAAGCCAGCTTCTGATTGGTTAGAAAAAAACTTGTGGGCGGTATCTACCTGCAGATTCCACGTGACGAACTTCAAAACCTTGCAAAAGCTTTATCTCAGTAAGCGACTCAGACGGCAAGGGCAAACTAAAGGTGCACTCACTAATGCTAAAGCATCACTAGTCTCCATCCTAAAAAACGCCACTTTCCTTTAGCCAATCAGCTATCTACCGACCTTAAGTTTGCCCTGCCGTCTGAGGGCCTATGGTGCGAAACTCTATGGTGCGAAACTTCAATTTTGTATGAGAGACACTTCCACCCGTATATTTGACTCCCTAACAATACTTTTTTAACCTAATAAGCTGACGAGTCTGGTTAGACCAGTCTCCTCTACAATTGATTACTTTTTTACGATGGCAATATATTGGTAGGGGGCAGTTTCTTTGAGCTCGGCGACGTGCACGTGACAGGTCACGTGATAGTGCGCGGGCCGGCTTCTCCCTCATAGTAGGTAGACACCAACGCGTCCTTACCCTCCCTAGCTCTGCAAAAACCCTACGCGAAGCTCTACTCAAAGCTCTACTAATACGCAGCACTAATATACTAGGAAGTCTTATAATCGTCTCTACGAACGGCTCTACGAACGGCTCTACGAACGGCTCTACAATCGCCCATACAATCGTCCGTACGAACGTCTCCACCATCGTCTCTATCAACGTTTGCACGAACGTCTGCACAAAAGCCTGCACAAAGCTCTATATAAAGTTGTTACAAGACCTTCAAAAAACAAGCCTAAATACAAAGCTCTGCACGACGCTCTGCACGACGCTCTGCTTAAAGCTCTACTCGAAGCTCTGTCGAAGCTCTGCTCGAAGCTCTACCGAAGCTCTACCGAAGCTCTATAAAAGCCCTACACGAACCTCCATACAAAGCTCTGCAAACGCTCTACCAAACGCTCTACCAAACGCTCTACTAAAACCTCTGCCTATATGGTAAATAGAGCACGTACGTCAGGAAAAAATTTACCAGCATTTTTACAGCATTTGGCAGCATTTGGCGGCCAAATGCGCATTCCGCGCACTATAACGTGTAGCGTATGGTATCGACTAAGGTGCGGCATACTGCCGTATTCAATAATGCGGTGCGGCATACTGCTGTATTTAATAATGCGATGCAGCATACTGCCGCATACTGCTGTATTCAACAACGCA
>Ga0307515_10017937_pt1 | contig 12853 bp, 9 predicted proteins | sample 17_EM_MG_FD_194513 | JGI IMG/M metagenome (GOLD analysis project Ga0307515, IMG submission 194513) | Populus trichocarpa ectomycorrhiza microbial communities from riparian zone in the Pacific Northwest, United States - 17_EM | ecosystem: Host-associated > Plants > Roots > Unclassified | place...
ATGCCGGGGAAGGTGCCGACATGTTGATTGGCGGAATGGGCAATGACACGCTCTACGGCTACGACGATGTCGATACGATCGACGGAGGCGCTGGCGACGACATCATCCAATTCGGCGGAGGTTCCGGCGATGACGTATATCTCTTCGGCCGCGGTGATGGGCACGACGTGCTTGAGCGCGCCAGCGCCTTCGTCGCTGAGTCAAATGTGCTTCGCCTGGACTCGGACATTTTGCCGGCCGACCTCGTCGTCAGCCGCGAGTGGCGCAGGTACTTCGATGACAAGGGCCATCAGCGCGATGAATACGTCGACCTGAAGATCACGATCGCGTCAGGCGACTCGTTCCTGGTTCAGGACTTCTCCAGGACCGACGATCCTCGCTTGCTCGGCAACCCGATATCGGGCGTCCAGTTTGGCAATGGAACATCGTGGGATCTGGAAGCTCTTTGCAGAGCGGCTGGTCGAGGCTCGGCGGGCGACGACACCATCGTAGGCTTCTCAATGTTCGCCGAAACCTTGGAGGGCGGCGCCGGTGACGACTCAATGTGGGGCAACGGGGGCGACGAGCTGCGTGGCGGCGCGGGCAACGACCAAATGACCGGCGCGCTGCTGGACACGATCCGCGGCGGAGAAGGCAACGACTACATCCTGGGTGGCAAGCTCGTTTTCGGCGACGGGGGCAACGACTCCATCGAGTGCACCGGGGACGAGTGGGCCGTGGTCGAGGGGGGAATGGGCAACGACACCCTCGAAGGCACATTCGACGCAAACCTTTCGGGTGGCGCGAACGACGATCGCCTGGTGATTAACACGAGCTTCAACGAAACCAGCGAGCGGCACGCAACCCTGCGCGGCGGCACCGGCAACGACACGATACTTGGCAGCCTCTACAGCGATGTGTACTTCGATCGCGGCGACGGTCGGGACAACTACACAGGCTACATCAACTACGACGGTAGCCAAGACTCTACGTCGCGCGCCGTGCTCCACCTGGGTACCGGAATCACACAGGCGGACATTGGTCTTGCTCTGGACGGAAACAATCTCACGCTATCGCTGGGTGCGGGCGACGGCATCTCGCTGCAAGGATACTTTGCGGACCCGCCGGAGGTGCGAAAGGGCATCAACGCGCAGATCTCGATTGGCATGCTGAACTTCAGCGACGGATCGAGCCGGGATGTCCGTTCATGGATGAAGAGTGGTGGGAACACTGCCGATTCGCTTACCGGCACTGCTGGCGACGACGTTCTGGCCGGCTATTCCGGCGACGATACGCTGATCGGCGGCGTGGGCAACGACGGCATGCACGGCGGTACGGGCAATGATTCTCTCGTCGCAGGCGATGGCAACGACACGCTGATCGGCTACTACGGCACCGACAAGATGACCGGAGGCAAAGGCGACGACACCTACTACCTTGATGACGCTGATGTCAAGTATGGGGGAGGCAAGCACATCACTGAGCTGGCCGGGGAAGGTGTGGACACGGTGGTCTATTCGTGCACCCAGTATTCCCCCGTCGACAGTTACGCGCTGGGTGACAACCTGGAGAACCTGATCCTCTCCGACGACCACTACATGGGTGGGGCGGTGAACGGTGCCGGCAATGGATTGGACAACCGCATCACTGGCAATTTGGACAACAACACGCTTGAAGGCAACGGCGGGAACGATAGCCTGATGGGGGGCGAGGGCGACGACACGCTGATCGGCGGGACGGGCGCCGATACATACGTGTTCGAGTATGTTATCTCCGGCACTGATACCGTTATTGAAGCCGACCCAACGCTGGGAGTGCGAGATCGCGTCGAACTGGATGGGGTCGTCAAGTCGCAGGTGACGTTTGTCCGGGTGGGCGATGATTTGGAGATGCACCACGCCAATGGCACGGCCGGCATGACCTTCGAGAACTGGTACCTCGGCACGGACTACCAAGTCGAAGACTTCGTTTTCGACGACGGAACCCTGCGGTCCGATCAGATCAGCGCACTCGGCGCAGGTGATGTTCCGGCGCAAACGAGGGGTGTGCCGCAGTGGCGCGGCGCGGACCTGGTCTCGCCATTCGATCAAAGCCGCAATGAATGGGGAGGTCATCGCAGCATCGGCGATCCGTCGCACCCTTCAAACGATCGCGTGCATGCGCTTGCTGCATTGCGGCTGGTCGAGGCAATGTCGTCGTTCTGCACGGAGTCCGCGTATGAGCAGGGCTTCCATCACGGCGGCGGCGCCGACTTCGATCACCGCATTCAATTGGTAGCCAATGCAATGGCGTAAGCCGGCCAGAGTGTCGCGGTTAGCGGTGGGTTTGCGGCAACGCGGCAAACCGGTCCGCGCTGGCCATCGGCCAATAGATCCCAAACACCGCATGCGGCCAGGGCGCTTCACCGCGCTCGGCCGCCAACAACTCCCCTGGCTTCAAAAAACTCAGGTGATGGGCCAGCAGCCGCACCTGGTCGCCGGCAATGCGGCGCACGATGTGGTTGGCGCTGATGTCGCGCGGGTGGGTCAGGCCGGCAGCCTGCACCAGCTCTTGCAGCGCATGCATCGTGTTCTGGTGAAAGCGCCAGACGCGTTCGGTCTTGTCGCGAACGACCAATGCGCGTTGGCGTATGGGGTCTTGCGTCGTCACGCCGGTCGGGCATTCACCGGTGTGGCAGCTCTGGGCCTGGATGCAGCCGAGCGCGAACATGAAGCCGCGGGCTGAGTTGCACCAGTCGGCGCCGATCGCCATCGCGCGGGCGATGTCGAAGGCGCTGACGATGCGGCCGGCGGCGCCGATCTTGACCTTGTCGCGCAGGTTCAGCCCGACCAGCGTGTTGTGGACCAGCAGCAGACCCTCTTGCATTGGCGCGCCGACATGGTCGGTGAACTCCAGTGGCGCCGCGCCGGTGCCGCCCTCGGCGCCGTCGACGACGATGAAGTCGGGCGTGATGCCGGTCTCGACCATCGCTTTGGCCAGCGCGAACCATTCCCACGGGTGGCCGATGCACAGCTTGAAGCCAGTCGGCTTGCCGCCCGACAGCGTACGCAGCTTGTCGATGAACTGCAGCATGCCGATCGGCGTCGAGAACGTGCTGTGCGACGACGGCGAGATGCAGTCGACGCCTTCGGACACACCGCGCGCGGCCGCGATCTCTGCCGTCACCTTCGGCCCAGGCAATACGCCGCCGTGGCCGGGCTTGGCGCCTTGCGACAGCTTCAACTCGATCAGCTTGACCTGCGGTGCCGTGGCACTGGCCGCGAAGCGTTCTTCGCTGAACGAGCCGTCGTCGTTGCGGCAGCCGAAGTAGCCCGAGCCGATCTCCCACACCAGGTCGCCGCCGTGTTCGCGGTGATAACGGCTGATCGAACCCTCGCCGGTGTCGTGCATGAAGCCGCCCTTCTTGGCGCCGGCGTTCAGCGACATGATCGCGTTCGCACTCAGGGCGCCAAAGCTCATCGCCGAGATGTTGAACACGCTGGCGCTGTAGGGTTGCGCACGGCCCTCGCCGATGGTGATGCGGAAATCATGGCCGGACAACGTGGTCGGCTGCAGCGAATGGTTGATCCACTCGTAGCCTTCGCGGTGCACGTCGAGCTGGGTGCCGAACGGGCGCTTGTCGGAGTCACCCTTGGCGCGTTGGTAGACCAGGCTGCGCTGTTGGCGCGAGAACGGCGCAGCTTCGTTGTCGCTCTCGATGAAGTACTGGCGGATCTCGGGCCGCACGAATTCGAGCAGGTAACGCAGGTGCCCGATCACGGGGTAGTTGCGCAGCACGGCACGTGGCGTTTGCCGCAGATCGCGCAGACCGATTACCACACCCAGCCCGCCGATCAGCGCGGCGGCCTTCCATTGGCCGAAGCCGACCCAGGCGAAGCTGCCCAGCAACAACATCAGTGTGCAGCCCAGCAGCACCAGGTAGCGGATCGGGACATGGCGGTTCAATGCGATCAACCAGGCGGGCATGCGACGGCCTTCTTTGCAACAGCGCGTGGTGCGCTGCGCGCATGCTAAGCGCAAGCCTGTGCAGCACCGGCCAAAAAGGACCAGCCGCCGCCGCCTGGCGCGGCTGTCGTTGCGGCTGTTGATAATCACCCGCACGATGCCCCAATCTTATTTCCGCCGGCGGTGCACGCCAGCTTCCTGGCGCCAGCAGCGCGGCGCGTTCCGCTGGCCGGCGTGGGCCGATTGGCGCGGTGGCCGCAACTGGCGGGCTTGGGCCCTGCTCGGTGGTGGCGCCCTGGCCGGTGCCGCGTTGATATTGGGTGTGGCGATTGCACTGGTGCTGCCCAGCCTGCCGGCGCTGGACCGGGTCACCGACTACCAGCCGCGCCAACCCTTGACGGTGTTGACGCGCGACGGCGTCGAGATTGCGCAGTTCGGTGCCGAGCGACGGATCTACCTGCCGATTGCGCAGATTCCGAAGCGCATGCAAGACGCCGTGGTGGCGATCGAGGACACCCGATTCCGAGACCACAGCGGCATCGATTGGCGCGGCGTCGCGCGCGCAGCAGTGGCCAACCTGCGGGGGCGGCGCGAGGGCGCTTCGACCATCACGCAGCAGGTGGCGCGCAACTTCTTTCTGTCGCAGCGCCGCACCTTCGAGCGCAAGTTCAAGGAAGCGCTTCTGGCAACGCGCATCGAGCGCCAGCTCAGCAAGGACGACATCCTCGAGCTGTACCTGAACCAGATCTACCTCGGCCACCGGGCCTATGGTTTTGGCGCGGCGTCGCGCACCTACTTCGGCAAGCCGCTCGATGCGTTGTCGATTGCCGAGGTGGCAATGCTGGCGGGCCTGCCGCAGAACCCGAACGGCGCCAACCCCATCACCAATTTCAGCGCCGCCCAGAACCGCCAGCGCCAGGTGCTGGGCCGCATGCGCGACCTGGGCCAGATCACCGAGGACGAGTGGAAAGCTGCGCGCGACGAGAAGCTGCAGATCCGTTCGCAGGTGACGGTGGAAGTGCACGCCGAGCATGTGGCCGAGATGGCGCGCCGTGCGGTGGTCGAACGTTTCGGCGAGCAGGCCTACACGAAGGGCTACAAGGTCGTGACGTCGCTGGTCGCCGCGGAGCAGCAGGCCGCCTGGGCTGGCGTGCGACGCAGTCTGTTGGAGCATGAACGCCGCCAAGCCTGGCGCGGGCCCGAGGACAACGAAGATCTGCCCGATGAGGACGGCGGCGCCGACGAGGAACGTGCGGCCGCTCAAGCGCTGAAGGACCACCGCGACGATGAAGAGCTGCGCGTGGCGATCGTGCTGCACGCAGCGCCGAAAGAGCTGCAGTTGCAGTTGGCCAGTGGCGAGCGGATCAAGCTCAGCGGCGAAGGTCTGCGCTGGGCGCTGCCCGCGTTGTCGCCGAAGGCCAAGGCTTCGCTGGCGATCAAGCGCGGTGCGATCGTGCGGGTGCAAGAGCGCGAGAAGATTGGCTGGGCGATCGCGCAGTGGCCGGCGGCCGAAGCGGCATTCGTCGCGATGGAGCCCACCAATGGCCGCGTCCGCGCGCTGGTCGGTGGTTTCGATTTCGCACGCCAGCCGTTCAACCACGTGACGCAGGCCTGGCGCCAGCCCGGCTCCAGCTTCAAGCCCTTTTTGTATTCGGCCGCGCTGGAACATGGCGTGATGCCGGCCACCGTGATCAACGACGCCGAACTGGCGCTGCCCGATGGCACCGGCCCGACCGGTTGGCGCCCGCAGAACTCCGACGGCAAGTTCGACGGCCCGCTGACGCTGCGCCAGGCGCTGGCCCGCTCGAAGAACGCGGTCAGCATCCGGTTGCTGCAGCACATCGGCGTCGACACCACGCGCGCCTGGGCTGCGAACTTCGGGCTCGACCCGGACAAGCAGCCCGACAACCTGACGCTGGCGCTGGGCGCCGGCAGCACGACGCCGCTGCAACTCGCCGGCGCCTACGCGATGCTGGCCAACGGTGGCTGGCATGTCACGCCACAGGTCATCGATCGCATCACCGACGCCGACGGCAAGCTGGTCTACGAGGCTCCGGCCGCGCCGGCGCTGGAAGAAGACAGTCGCGTGCTGCCGGCGCGCAACCTCTTCGTCACCCGGCGCCTGCTGCACGAGGTGGTGACCAGCGGCACCGCGGCGCGAGCTCACGCCGCCTTGCCGCGCGACGATATCTACGGCAAGACGGGCACGACGAACGACGCGGTTGACGCCTGGTTCGCTGGTTTCCAGCCGGGCGTGGTCGGCATCGCCTGGGTCGGCTACGACGAGCCGAAGAGCCTCGGCAGCCGCGAATCCGGCGGTGGCCTGGCGCTGCCGATCTGGCTGGACTACATGCGCGTCGCGCTGGCCCGCGTGCCGGTGGTGGCCGATCCGGCGCCCGAAGGTGTGACGCAGCGCGACGGCGAATGGGTCTACAGCGAATGGGCCGAGGGTGGTGCGGTCGAACGCATCGGGTTCGAGGCCGAGGAGTCGTCGGCGGCGGCATCGGCGGTGCCTGCGCCAGCCCCTGCACCGGCGGCGTCGAGCACGATGCCGGTGTTCAATCCTTGACCCGACGGAACCAATCCGGCCCGACGGGCGTCTGCTGTTTCAGGCCCACGGGTCGTGCCATGAGCCCCGTGCCGACACCGCCGTTCCTAACCAGGTCACCTTCCATGCAACGACGCACCTTTGCCTTGTCGACCCTGGCATCCCTTGCCGCGCTGGCAACCCTCGCCGCCTGCCAGCGCCAGCCCGACGCACCAGCCGCTGCGCCGGCTGCCGCGTCTTCCGGCACCGGTGCGGCGCCCGCGGCGACGAACACCGCTGCGACCGAAGCGCCGGCCTCCGTACCTGCTGCGGCCAAAGACGTCTACACGCTGGCCGCCAGCGGCAACGGCTTCAGCACCGGCCCGATCATGTCGTCGCACACGGTCTACGTGTTCTTCGACACCACCTGCCCGCACTGCGCCCACCTGTGGCAGAACGCGCAGACGGTGGCCGGCCAGCTGAAGGTCGTTTGGATACCGATCGGGCTGCTGCGCCCGCAGTCAACGCCGCAAGGCGCGACCATTCTGGCGGCCGCCGAGCCGGTGGCGGCGATGAACGAGAACGAGGCCAGCGTGGCCAACCATGGCAATGGCATCACCGCGTCGACCTCGCTCGACGAGGCGGTGCTGGCCAAGGTGAAGGCCAACACCGCGCTGTTCAACCAGTTCAACTCCGACAGCGTGCCGCTGATCGTCTACCGCAACGGCAAGACCGGTGAAGTGGGCCAGCACGCCGGCGCCGTCACGGCCGCCGAGTTGCTGGCGTTTGCAGGGATCGGTGCCTGATCAGGCGCTGGCCAGCGCTGCGGCGCTGATCACACCGCCACCCAGGCAAATCTCGCCGTCGTACAGCACGGCGGATTGGCCTGGCGTCACTGCCCACTGCAACGCGTCGGCCGCAAAGTCCAGCTGAAAGGACTGGGCGGTGCTGTCGGCCAAGCTGCAAGGCGCATCGGCCTGGCGGTAGCGGGTCTTCGCGGCCAGTGCGCCCGGCGCCGGGGCAGCGCCGGCGACCCAGCTCAGATCGTCGGCCTGCAGCGAGCGGTACTGCAGCCACGGGTGCTCATGGCCTTGCACGACGATCAAGGTGTTCGTCGCCAGGTCCTTGCGGGCAACGTACCAGGGCGCGTGCTCGCCGCCACCGCGTACGGCCTTCTTGTCTTTCACGCCGCCGATGCCTAAGCCCTGGCGCTGGCCCAGCGTGTAGAAGCTCAGTCCGACGTGCTCGCCCAGCTTGCGGCCGCGGTCGTCCTTGATCGGGCCGGGGGCGTGGCTGAGGTAGCGGTTCAGGAACTCGCGGAACGGCCGCTCGCCGATGAAGCAGATGCCTGTCGAGTCCTTCTTCTTCGCGTTCGGCAGGCCGATCTCGGTAGCGAGGCGCCGCACCTCGGTCTTCGGCAGCTCGCCGACCGGGAACAGCGTCTTGGCCAACTGCGCTTGCGACAGCCGGTGCAGGAAGTAACTCTGGTCCTTCAGCGGGTCCAGGCCCTTCAGCAGCTCGACGTGACCGTCTTCGCGCTCACGCACGCGGGCGTAGTGCCCGGTGGCGATCTTCTCGGCGCCCAGCCGCAGCGCGTGGTCGAGAAAGGCCTTGAACTTGATCTCGGCGTTGCACAGCACGTCGGGGTTCGGCGTGCGGCCGGCCTGGTACTCGCGCAGGAACTCGGCGAACACGCGGTCCTTGTACTCGGCGGCGAAGTTGACGTGCTCGATCTCGATGCCGATCACATCGGCCACCGACGCGGCGTCGAGAAAGTCCTGCCGCGACGAGCAGTACTCGTCGTTGTCGTCGTCTTCCCAGTTCTTCATGAAGATGCCGACGACCTCGTGGCCCTGCTGCTTCAACAGCCAGGCGCTGACGGCCGAGTCGACCCCGCCCGACAGGCCCACGACCACGCGCTGCTTTTGCTGATTCACCTTCACACCTGAGCTTGACAACCGCCGGATTGTCCGCCGAAGGCCTTGGCCTCATGGGGCCTGGGCGCTTGTCGGGGCGATCAGGCGGCCGTGTGTCCGTACAGGCTGGGGTCTGCGTGCAGCAGCGACAGCGGCGCCCGCACGCCGGCCAGGTGGTGCTCGATGCATTGCATCACCAGCGGGCTGCGGTGGCGCTCGGGGCAGGCGCGCAGCTCGGCCGGTGTCATCCACAGCGTGCGTTGCACCGGTTCGTCAAGGGCCCGGCCGGCGATCGCCTCGCCGACTTCGCCGCAGATCGCAAAACGAAGGTAGCTGATGTCTTCGCCGCTGCGCGCGTGGCGAAAGCGCGCGAGGTAGGTGCCGATCAGCGCCTCGGGGTGGAACGGTCGGGCCGTTTCTTCCAGCACCTCGCGCACGACCGCATCGAGCAACGACTCGCCCGGGTCCAGGTGGCCGGCCGGGTTGTTCAGCCTCAGGCCCTCGGCGGTCATCTCTTCGACCAGCAGGTAGCGACCGCCTTGCGAGACGACGGCGGCGACGGTGACGCTGGGCTTCCAGCGGACGTGGTTGTCTCCCATGCGACGATCTTAGAGCCTGTCCCCAAGCCATCATGTCGGTTTCGGCTGGTAAGCTCGCCGCCGGACAAGTCACGTGGCCTGCCATGACGGGCCGCTTCCCGGGTCAAGAGGAGAGTTCCATGCTGATCGGCGTTCCGCTCGAGACGGCGGCGGGCGAGGCCCGCGTTGCCGTCACCCCCGAGACGGCGAAGAAGTACGTGGCCCAAGGCCATACCGTGAAGGTCCAGTCGGGTGCCGGTGTCGCCGCCAGCGTCACCGATGCGGCCTACGAGGCCGTGGGCGCACAGATCGTCGACCGCGCTGCGGCGTTTGCAGCCGAGCTGGTGCTGAAGGTGCAGCGTCCGTCGGCCGACGAGCTGGCGCTGATGAAGCCCGGCGCCGCGCTGGTCGGCATGCTGAACCCGTTCGACAAGGACGGCCTGGCGCAGATCGCCGCCGCCGGCGTGACCAGCTTTGCGCTCGAAGCCGCGCCGCGGACGACCCGCGCACAAAGCATGGACGTGTTGAGCAGCCAGGCCAACATCGCCGGCTACAAGGCGGTGGTCATCGCCGCCGACAAGTACCAGAAGTTCTTCCCGATGCTGATGACGGCGGCGGGCACTGTGAAAGCAGCGCGCGTCGTGATCCTCGGCGTCGGTGTCGCCGGCCTGCAGGCGATTGCGACCGCCAAGCGTCTGGGCGCGGTGATCGAAGCCTCCGACGTGCGGCCTTCGGTGAAGGAGCAGGTCGAGTCGCTGGGCGGCAAGTTCATCGACGTGCCCTACGAGACTGCTGAAGAGAAGGAAGCCGCCGAAGGCGTGGGCGGCTATGCACGGCCGATGCCGCCTTCGTGGCTCGAGCGGCAGAAGATCGAGGTGGCCAAGCGCGTCGCCGCGGCCGACATCGTGATCTCGACCGCGCTGATCCCGGGCCGTGCGGCACCGGTGCTGGTGACCGAAGAGATGGTCAGGTCGATGAAGCCGGGCTCGGTGATCATCGACATCGCGGCTGGCAAGGGCCCGACCGGTCCGAACGGTGAGGCCGGTGGCAACTGCCCATTGACCGAGGCCGGCCGGACGGTGATCAAGCATGGCGTGACGATCGTCGGCGAGACCAACCTGCCGGCGCTGGTGGCGGCCGATGCGAGTGCGCTGTACGCCCGCAACGTGCTGGACTTCCTGAAGCTGGTCCTCCCGAAGGAGGGCGGCTTCCAGGTGTCGATGGACGACGACATCGTCGCTGCTTGCCTGATGACACGCGACGCGCAGGTGCTGCGCGCATGAAGCGTTTGATCGCTGCCTGGCTGGGCGCGATGGTGGCCTCGGGCGCGCTGGCCGCGCCGGCCGACACGGTGGTCGACGTGGCACGCGCCACGGTGCGGCTGCCGGCTGGCGAATGGATCAGCCTGTCGCGCGGCCAGGTCGACGCGGTCAAGGTCAACGACCAGCGTTCGATCCCGGCCGAGGTGTTGACGCTGGCCCTGGTGCAGGGCAGCCGGCTCGACGCGCTGGTGACCATCACGGCCACCGCGGGCGGCGCCGGCGGTTTCGTGCAGTGGTCGGGTGATTGCAAGCCGACCGACACGGGCCTATGGGCCGTGCGTCCGGCCGGTGCCAACCCGGACGACATGGAGTGCGCCTACGCCAGCGCGCCCTTCCCGGCCGAAGAGATGTTCGGCGACGAGACGTCGTGGGGCCAGGCGGCCCGCGCACGGGGCCTGCGGGTGCCCGACGAGATGGTGATGGCCTCGGCCGAGGTGGGCAGCCGCATGGGCGCGCTGATGTCGGTCGAGGTGCTGGCCGGTGCCGATTTCGCCGGTGTGCCGGGCCCCCTCACCGCCGCTGCCGCGGACGAGTTGCCGTCCTCGGTGGACGACCGTCATGCAGCTTTCGCGCTGCAACTGGCGCAGCGTGTGCGCGACTGTGTCTACTCCATCCGCGGCCGGATGGACTTCCCGCCAATCACTTTCATTTCCGCCGCGCCCCCTGAAGTGCGCATCGCCCGCGTCGACCCGTAGAGAGCTGCCATGGAAACTGTTTCACCGACCCTCATCAACCTGATCATCTTCGTGCTGGCGATCTACGTCGGCTACCACGTGGTCTGGACCGTGACGCCCGCGCTGCACACGCCGCTGATGGCGGTGACCAACGCGATCTCGGCGATCGTCATCGTCGGCGCGATGCTCGCCGCAGCGCTGACCGAAACCACGTTGGGCAAGAGCATGGGCGTGCTGGCGGTCGCGCTGGCCTCGGTCAACATCTTCGGCGGCTTCCTCGTCACGCGGCGAATGCTGGAGATGTTCAAGAAGAAGACGCCGGTCAAGGCCATCGAGGGGAAAAAAGCATGAGCATGAACCTCGTCACGCTGCTGTATTTGATTGCCAGCGTCTGCTTCATCCAGGCATTGAAGGGCCTTTCGCACCCAACCTCGTCGATCCGCGGCAATGTCTTCGGCATGACCGGCATGGCGATCGCGATGCTGACCACTGCGGCGCTGATCGTGAAGCTGGGTGGCGGCATCGGCCCCGGCATGGCCTGGGTGCTGCTGGGCCTGGTGGTTGGCGGCGGTTATGGCGCCTGGCGCGCCAAGACCGTCGAGATGACCAAGATGCCCGAGCTGGTGGCCTTCTTCCACAGCATGATCGGTCTGGCGGCGGTGTTCATCGCGATCGCCGCGGTGGCCGAGCCCTGGGCCTTCGGCATCGTGGCCGACAAGGCCACACCGATCCCGGGCGGCAACCGCATCGAGCTGGCGCTGGGTGTGTTCATCGGCGCGATCACGTTCTCGGGCTCGGTCATCGCCTTCGGCAAGTTGTCGGGCACCTACAAGTTCCGCCTGTTCCAGGGCAAGCCGGTGGTCTTTGCTGGCCAGCACAAGCTGAACGCGGCGCTGGGTCTGGCTGCAGCCTTCTTCTGCTTCGGCTTCTGGCATTCGCAGAGCGCGATGGACTTCGGCCTGATCACGGCGCTGGGCTTCGCGCTCGGCGTGCTGCTGATCATCCCGATCGGCGGCGCCGACATGCCGGTGGTGGTGTCGATGCTGAACAGCTACTCGGGCTGGGCGGCGGCCGGCATCGGCTTCTCGCTCAACAACTCGATGCTGATCATTGCCGGCTCGCTGGTCGGCTCGTCGGGCGCCATCCTCTCGTACATCATGTGCAAGGCGATGAACCGCTCGTTCTTCAACGTGATCCTGGGCGGCTTCGGTGGTGATGCCGCAGCGGTCGTCGGCGACCAGCAGCAGCGCAGCGTCAAGAGCGGCTCGGCCGACGACGCGGCGTTCATCCTCGGCAACGCCGAGACCGTGGTCATCGTGCCGGGTTACGGCCTGGCGGTGGCGCGCGCGCAGCACGCGGTGAAGGAACTGGCCGAGAAGCTCACCCACAAGGGCATCAAGGTCAAGTACGCGATCCACCCGGTGGCCGGGCGCATGCCGGGCCACATGAACGTGCTGCTGGCCGAGGCCGAGGTGCCTTACGACCAGGTGTTCGAGATGGAAGACATCAACGGCGAATTCGGCCAGGCCGACGTCGCGATCATCCTCGGCGCCAACGACGTGGTGAACCCGGCCGCGCTGACCAAGGGCAGCCCGATCTATGGCATGCCGATCCTCGAGGCCTACAAGGCCAAGACCGTGATCGTCAACAAACGCTCGATGGCCGCCGGCTACGCCGGGCTGGACAACGAGCTGTTCTACATGGACAAGACGATGATGGTCTTCGGCGATGCGAAGAAGGTCGTCGAGGACATGGTCAAAGCCGTGGAGTAGTTGCCCCCCGAGGGGGCTGAGCCCGGACATGAAAGGTCCAGTGGACCTTTCGTGCCTGGCGAAGGGGCGGGCCACTGGCCCGCCGCGGTCTGCAAGACCGCGCAGCGGACCGGCAAAGCCGGATCCGCGCACGCCACTTG
>Ga0307515_10017938_pt1 | contig 12852 bp, 1 predicted proteins | sample 17_EM_MG_FD_194513 | JGI IMG/M metagenome (GOLD analysis project Ga0307515, IMG submission 194513) | Populus trichocarpa ectomycorrhiza microbial communities from riparian zone in the Pacific Northwest, United States - 17_EM | ecosystem: Host-associated > Plants > Roots > Unclassified | place...
TATAATAGTTAGGAGTAATGGGGAGTACCTATAGTAATATGCCTTTGGCCGGTTTTCAGTGGCCGTCTTTAAATAGTTAGCGTTTAGCCTACGTATTTTGCTTGCGGATTTCGCAAGAAAGCATACTATTTAATTAGTATTTATATCGCTTAATTTTTATAAATTAGAAAATAGATACTTTAATTATAATGCAACTCTTAGCTAAGTTATAGTAATTACTAGAGATCTCTGTAAGAGTCTTTACTATAGTTAATTTTGGGCCATCCCAAGAAGAAATATCCCTTAGGATGCCCTACTTAAACCTATATTATACTAATTCAGTCTTAGCAAATTACCTTAGTCGTATAATTACCTTAGTTAAACGATTTTTTAGCTTATATATTACCTAGCTCGCAAAATCTCCTAGCTTATAAGATCTCCTAACTTGTAAGATTATCTAGCTTATAAGATTACCTAGCTTATAAGATTACCTAGCTTATAAGATTACCTAGCTTATACAATTACCTAGCTTATATAATAGTTCTCCACCTTTATATACTTAGTAGTGTGAGTTAGGCTAGCCTATAACTTATTTAGTCCTTTATAAAGAAAAGACTTATATAAGGGCGCGGAGAGACTTTAGGAAGATTTAAAGGAATAATATAAATTCTATCTAAATCTAAGGGTATATAGCTCTCGCTAAGAACAAGACGTTATATAAAGAAGAGAAATGTGAGGTGAGGATGTGGATAGGGAGTCTAATGATAGAATAATAGGGTATATTGTATAGACAGACGAATCCTTAAGGGAAAAGGAGGAGTCTGTGTGCGAGGTAAGGAAGGGTTTTCCCTAGGTATGTGCAGAGCACGTGCCTTATAGGCGAGTCACCCCTAGGTTACCCTAGGGTCGCCTATACCTTGCGGCTATATAGCTATCTACTTAGGGTTTTACCTAATAATGCCCCCCCCTTTAAAAGGATTGTCCCTAATCCTTTATATACTTAAGCCTTAATAAAACCCCATAAAAACCTTAATAAGGAAAAAAAATTTAAAGGGGAAAGAGTGTCTTAATTTTGCGTATAGAGAGATAGGTAGTATATATACGTGGCGCGAGGATGTTAAGGAACTTCAACCGACGGTTAAAGTTATCTAATTAGTTAGATTTGCCTTGCTAAGACTCCCTATATTTAACCGAGCTAATAGTGATTTTGTATGCCTGGTATGGAAAATCCTAATTAGTCTATCTAATAGGTAGAGCTAGTAGAGCTTAATACTGTTACCTAAATTTAGTAGACTAGGAATATTCTAAAGCTCGCTTATGTAGGCAAGTCGCTAGTACCTTGCGGGTAGGTTATAGGTTATTTATATGCAGCCAAATTTATAGACGGTAAGGCTGTATGCCTATTAGATCCGCTGCTGACCCTGCTTTAGCCTTACGCTATACCGGCGTAGCGCTATATATACTTCGTGGGTAGGTTATAGGTTACTTATATATAGCCAAATTTATAAACAATAAGGCTATATACCCGTTAAATCCGCCGCTAACCTATGCTTTAGCCTTGCGCGTTATCTGCGTAGTGTATATGTAAAATAATATATAAATTGTTGGTATAGGTTATTACTAGCGGGTCACTAGTAGGTTATAGACCCTTAGTTAAATAGACCCTGGTTATAAATAGGCCTATTCTCTAACGTATAGATAGTCTGCTAAGCTGGTATAGAGTGACGGACTAGGTCTAGGAAGGGTGCTCTCTAAATTAAGTTTTATTGCTTATTCTTTAATCCCTTAGGACGTCCTCTGCTCTGCTTTTATATAGGTTATATCTTAGTAATAGCGCTTACTTTTCGCCTGCGCTTCGGCTATAAGGCTAGGGTATCCCGCTTACGGTACTTATTTAATAGTTGTTAACAATTCTTAAGTTCTGTCTCGTATTTCTATTTATTATACTTATTTAGCCAACCTAGCTATTTTATAAAGTACTGTGGTTGTCTAGCACGATCCTAATAGGCGATAATTACTTCTACTTCTTAGCTGCCTTTTTTAAGCTCTTTTACTGCCAGGGGTTAAAACCTGGGGCGTAACCTATAAGGCTCTAGTAGGGAGATATAAAAGACTAGGTAGAGCTGTGCTATAGTAGGTAGAAGCTCTAGCTTATATACTTGCTACCCTATACGCTCTAGGATCTAAAATGGTCCTATAAACTTGCTATTAAGCTTCTTATAAGGACGTTTTATGCGGATATTCTTAGAAGAGAGCAGGACTTATTTACTAACGGCGAAATGCTTGGCCAGATAGTGATGATTATAGTGTTTTACCTAAAGCTATTAGGCGTGCATTATTAACGCCGCCGCTACCTTATATATAAGGCGTAGGCGTTATAGATACGTCTCTATAAGTTTAACATTTGTTAACTTAGACCCTTCCCTACCTTATCTGGCGTCTTGGACGCTATTTGGGACTCTATCTAGGATATTTAGTAGCTAGCCGTAGGCGAGCTTAATGGGGGAACGCTTTATTATAGTATAGACCTTAAAGTTATAGGTAAAGGCTGCTTCTTTAAGTAGGGAGGCCCAATTAGACTGTTCCCAGTTTGTGAATATGCGTAGGTATACCTTAAGCTCCTAGTTCTGACGCTTTGTCTAACTATCTATCTGCGGGTGAAATGCGGTGCTGAGTTTACGTTAAACGCGGAGATGGTAGCATATGGTGCTCTAGTACTCGCTTGTAAATATACTACCCCTATTAAAGATAATATTATCTAGAGGCCCTATTTGTGTAAAGACTCTAAATAGGAGTTCTATAAGTTGCGTAGTATTAATTATCTTACATACTAGATAGTAGCGTACTAGCTTTATAAAACGGTCTATAAGAATAAGGACGGAGTTATACTCTATGCTATTAAGAGTCTTAGACTCTAGGAGATCCGTAATAAAGTTAAGTAAATAATGCCGCTAGGCTCGGGTGGGGACCTAGAGAGGCTATAGCTTACTATAGGGTTTATAGCGGCGCGATTTAAAGCGTTAGTAAGCATTGTAGTTATCTAAGTATTTGTAAAGGTCCTTGGTAAGGCCGTTCTAAGCGTACTTTTATGTGATTACCTTAAAGGTACGGTTGAAACTATAGTGGCCGCCTATAGGATTGTTATGATTCCGCTTGAGGATCTCCTATTATAGTAGTATATAATTTAGCACCTAGACCTTATTATTTTGCCTTAGGAGTCCTTAATTATTAAGGGTGTAGTCCTTATTACTAGTAGGAACTTATTTCTAGGTTAGCTGATTATATATAAAGTGTATAAAGGCGTCCCTTTTTTATACTCCACGAATGAAATTAACTAGTGACTTGGGGGGTTGTTCCGTAAACGCCGTTTTAGCTAAGGCAGCTACTACTACCTCTTGCTATAGTATAAGACTCTGCGTAAAGTTGGTGCTAGCGAAGTAATGTATAATACGTAGGTAACTCGCTAGGTTATTGTGGGGGACCGTAGCCTGGGCTAAGGGGTCTTCCCTAGGGTTAAGCGCCATTAGGCCGGTTGAAGTGGTCTTAGGGAGAATAGTAGGACGCTCTGGTCCGCCGGCGCCAAGTTTATAAGGATTGCTTGTATACTGCACGTATGCTATTTGCTAGTGTAGTATAGTAGCACTAGGGCCGCCCACAAGGCTTATAACCCGTAACTTTTGCTATAATATAGGTAGTATGGCATTAAGGACTGTCCTCTTACTGCTATCCTTAAAGCCTTTGGCATAATTCGGGCGCCGGGATAGTGTGTTAGCGGGATTTGCTTTACCTAGCTTATATTTAATCTTAAAATTAAACTTAGCTAGTTTCTTGGCGTACTAGGCCTAGCAAGTAGATAAGCTTTTAGTGGTTATAAAGTACCTAAGATTATTGTAATCGTAGAGCACGCGCGTTATATACGCAGCGTATTTAAGGTAATAGCGCTACATTTTAAAGCATTCCACTATAGTGAGTAGTTTTTTATTATGCGTATTATACCGCACTTTTAGGCTAGTAAACTTCTAACTATAATAAGCAATTGGGTACTAGTGGAGTTAATCTCCCTGCCTAAAAGGTTGTAGAAGTATACCGCTATAGGTATAATCGGAAGCGTTAGTAATTACTATTAGGGGTAGATTAGGGTTAAAGTGGCGAAGTAGTAAAGCCTGTATAAACGCAGCGCGTAGCTTGCGAAACGCCTACTAAGCGTCATTAGGCTAGGACCAAGGTTGGTACCATTTAGTGGGCCCTTTTTTACGCTTTTGCTTCTTCTTCTTCTTCCTATCTAACGTTGGGTCGCGATATGCTTGTGCAAGATGTATATGTAGGAGGTTTACGGTATCCGAGTAGTTTTAGATAAATCGCCTATAGAAGTTGGCGAAGCTAAGGAAGACTTAGATATCCCTATAGGACTTAGGCTTAGGCCATTTCTTAATAGCTTTTACGCGCTTAGGGTTTATTGTAATACCGTTAGGTATAACAATAAAGCCTAGGAACTTAACGTTCTTAGTGTAAAAGATGCATTTTAATAGTTTGGCGTATAGGCCTTAAGTACGGAGCTGTCGTAGTACCTGCTTAACGTGCTTAACGTACTTATCCTTGTTATTTAAGTAGATAAAAATGTTATCTAGGTAAACTATATAGATAGTATCTACTAGGGTCCCTAGAGCTTTTTAAATATAGCTCTAGAAAGTTATAGGGGCGTTAGTAAGACTAAAGGGCATTACTAGGTACTTAAAGTGACCGTAGCGTGTCTTAAATACAGTCTTTTATTTGTTTCCCTTTTTAATGTAAATCCTATAGTACGTATTACGAAGATCTAGCTTTGTAAATATCTTCGCATAGCTAAGCCTATTGAAGAGTTTGCTGACTAGCGGTATAGGATACCGATTTTTAATTGTGATCTTGTTTAGGCGTCTATAGTTAACGTATAGCCATATTATACCTTCTGCTTTTAGTATAAAGAGGATGGGCGCTTTAGTAGGCGACTTGCTAGGCCTAATTTAGCTCTTCTTAAGAGCACTGTCTAGGTACTTTTATAAGATCTGTAACTCTTTCTGTAAGAGGTTATAGAGGGGTATTTACGGTGGTGTCTTGCCTTCTTCTAAGTCGATTGTATGGTCGTACTTAGAGTTCTGCGGTAGTATGCTTGCTAACTTATTAGAGAAGATATTAATTTCCTCTTTATATATATCTGGTAGGCTAGGGGCCATAGAGGTTAAAGCAACTATTATATAGTAATATACTTCCGGGAGCCAGTAAAGAGAAGGGTGTAGCTAATATGCGTTTTGCAGGTGTGCTCGCACTAAGAGTGTATATAGCTCTACTATAGTATACTTAATAGTTTTAGGGTTTTAATCACCTCCCCCTTAGGTATAGGTAATCTGCGCTAGCACTAGAGGGTCTCTATAGGTACTCGCTGCTAGTAATAATAGGTCCTCTACTATATTTCTAACCGGTGTCTCTACGTCCGGAGGGTTTATACGGGTACTCGCTGCTAGTAACAATAGGTCCTCTATTATGTTTATAACCGGCGTAAAAAAGGAGTCTTCTAGCTATAGTAAATAGACTATTTCGCTAGCCTTAATATCTGCTAGGAGAGTATTAAGGGTAACTACCTAGAGGCGTCTAAGGTCTAAAGTACCCTAGATAAACTATCTAGAACGAAAGCTAATTAATAAATCCGCTTCCGCGAGCTAATCCTATCTAAGAACTATATCGTAACTATTAAATAAGCCACTCTAAAAGGTCTAGGGGCCGATAGTATAAGGGGTACCCTAAAAGTCGCTAGTGGTAACCATTAGATTATAAGCGTCCTAGATTGTTATCTGGTTACTATTAAAGAAACGTGTAATAGGTTTACGTAAATATAGCGCGTGGCGTATAGGTAGGTTAAACCTATAAACGACGTCTTAATTAATAAGGTTAATTTAGCACCTATTATTATATAAGTAACGTAGGTAGACTTTACCCTGGGGCGTATCTATCGCAATATATACCACAATATATTTCTTCTCTCCCTCTATATTAGGCCCTAGTTGCAGTTAAGAGAGATGCGCTACTAGGGCTTTAGGTTTTCTGAAGGCCGAGCTAACTTCTCTTTATTAGCCTGCTTCTAGTGTTCCTTGCGGTGGCCGCCTACGGTCCTTTAACTCGCGTGCATAGCACTAGTGTCTAGGGGGTCCCCTAAGCTATCTAGCTTTTAGGTAGCCTCTTTAGGAGTTTACTTAAAGCGTTACCCTTTTTAGGTTCTATTCCCTAAACCTAATTCTATAAAGCCTACACTACAACCGCGCTTTAAACGCAATAATTTGCCGCTACTACTTACGCGATCTTTTATAAGCTTTATAGTATTAAGCAATTGCTCTATACGGCGGATTTTATTAAAGAGGTCTTTAGCGGTTCTTACCCGTTAGGCAAAGTTCTATTAAAAGAGCTTTGCTTATAGGTAGGCTAGGAGATATAAGAACTAAAAGTCTACCTATTACTTAGGATTAACAAAAGGGGTATATAAAAAGAGGTCCTCTAAGCTACGCATATAGGCTAGGAAGACGTTAAACCTCTAGTTCTCCTTTATAATAGCCGTATAGTACATTATAGCGTTATTAAAGCGTCTTACTGTGGGGTTCCTAATCTGGTCTTAGACTATAGTCTTAAACTTATCCCATAGTAAAGGACCCTTGTCCTTAGTACCTAACTGGCGATAAACTAGTTAGATAATTATCTTTTTTTTATAAGACCTTTAATGGCCCAGCGCGTGCGTCACTTACAGTTATAGTTAGCGTCATTAACCTTAAATCGGTTCTTAACTGCGGCAATCTAGCGGTTAAAATGCTGTTAAGTAGTACCGCTAATATTGGGTGGTAACTTCTTAACTAGGGCGTTAAGATTTATTCGGCGTATGCGTTCGCTATATAACTTATACTCTTTACTAGAGAGGTAACGGGAGGGCTTTATTGAATTAATAATGCTCTGTAAGTTGGCTATTTTCTTAGCTAGCTTATCTAGCTCCTTTATATTAGCGGTATTAGGCGGGACACTGGTAACCTTACTAAGCTCCTATTAAGCCTAGGTATATAAGTTAAACTAGTCTCTAGCGTTTACAGGTAGCTGATCGTTTTAAGGTTCGGAAGGTGGCTTAGATTATACTAGTATATTTCTAGCGGTTTCGTCTACACTAGATCCTAAGGCATTTAGCGGTCGTATCGCTAGCGTGTTACCGTTGGGTATAGGCGTTAGTTTTCTTTTCGGAGGCATTGTGGAAAATTAAACCGGCTATCCTCCTAAGGGGATTAGAAAGGATTTAAATATAAGGTAAAAATATAGATAGGGAGTCCAATAATAGAATAATAGGGTATATTATATAGACAGACGAATCCTTAAGGGAAAAGGAGGAGTCTATATACGAGGTAAGGAAGGGTTTTCCCTAAGCACGTGTAGAGCACGTGCCTCACAGGCGAGTCACCCCTGGGTTACCCCAGGGTCGCCCATACCTTACGGCTATATAGCTATCTACTTAGGGTTTTACCTGACAAGAAAGGAATAATAAGAGAATTATATAATTAAATAGTTAAGGGCTTGGTAGTCAATGCGTACATATATATACACGCGGTCTTTAACGGACTTTAGTAATTTAATTAATCTAGTAAATTTTGGTTAAAGCGTTGGAATTTATCTATTAAGTGTTTTATTAAGACATTCCTACTATAACTGGGCTAGTCCTGTTATAGTACCCCCCCTTTTAGCCAAAGGTCTAAATAATTTAATTTTAGTTAAGACTTATAACTTATTGCGCGTTATATTTTCGCGTCAGGTGGCGGTATAGAGTTTTGCTAATTCTATCGTTAAATAGACCAATTAGGATTTTCTATCCCCGGGATAGAAAATCGCTATTAACTTAGTTAAGGCGGTAAGCAGAACTAATATCTTTATAGTAGGTCTTAGCAAGGCAAATCTAACTAATTAGATAACTTTAACCGGCGGTTAAAGTTCCTTAATATCTTACGTATTACGTAATCGTATTACAAACATTATAACGTATTTTAGGTCTTTTTTAATTTTAAGTCTTTTTTAATTTTAAGCTTCCTACTATTATGTTTCGTATATTTATATTAAGTGGCAATTATTTATTTCTATATTATGTTTATTTAGCCAAAGCAGGCCGCAAAGAATAGTTCTTATAGAATTCTTTTACTAGGGAAGGCGTATTAGTTTTAATCTGGTTATAGGTTTCCCAAGTTTATATTTTATATCCTTCCTATTTAATAAGAAGTTTAAATTATTTAAATTATATCTTCTATTATATATTATTAATTAAGTTAATAAAGTAAGAACCGTTACCGTTATTAACAATTATAGGAGGTAGTAGTGGTACTTTACAAGTTATAGGTTTACCCTTTAAGGGTTACAGCAAGTTTACGTAAAACGTTAGATATATTTTTATCTTAGTTAGTAGTTTAAGTTTATAAGCGTACGGGCTTAGTTTCTTTTTAACTTAGTATAGGCCCGTAAACTTCCAGTCTAGTTTCTTTAAAGGTTATTAAGTCTTTAGGTTTTATATATTTAGGTAAACTATATTACTTTCCTTAAAGTCCCATACGGGAGCTCGTTCTTTATTTATATACTATTCCTATACCATTTAAGCGTACGCTAATTTACTTTATAATAGTTCCGTTAACTACTTTATTTAATTAGCGAAGTTATACGCGTTAATTAGTTAAATCCTCTTAATTATAGGTCCTATTATATTGATTTTAGGTTATAGTTTAAATCTAAGCTAAGGGTTTTATCTGTAGGTTGCGTAGAACAGCGTTACGCCTATTAATTCGTTTCTTATATTATTTATAGTAAACTTAGCTAACGGTAGCCATTTTTCCCAGTTGTCTTATAGGTAGGAGCAGTATATTTATAGGTATTGTTCTATAATCGCGTTTATAATTTTGGTTTAACTATCTATCTTTAGATAAAATGCAGTTAAGAGTTATATTTATATACTTAATCGTTTATATAGGGCTTACTAGAAATCTAAAACAAACTAGCTTCCGCGGTTAGATATTATTAAATTAGGAAGTCTGTATAGCTTAAAGACGTGCTTAATAAAATATTCGGCTACTAATATTATATTAATTAAGTCTATAGGAATTATATGTCGCATTTTTATAAGGTAGTTAATAACTACTATAACATTTGTAAACCTATTACTGTTAGGTACGTTAACTATAAAGTTAATTAAGATATTTCGCCATCTTTGTATTAGAATTGGCAATAGTTAAAGTACTCCTTACTTCTTTATATAAGAGGTCTTCCTACATACGCATATTCTGTATGCTTAAATGTATTTTTATATATAGTTATGCATTATAGGCTAGTAATATACTCGTTGGATAATCTTATAGGTCTTTACACGGTTAGGATGCCCTACTATAGGGGAATTATATACAAATTCGAGTATTTTAAATCGTAAGGGTTCGGAATTTGGGACTACTATCTTCTATTAATAGTATAACCAATCATTGCGGATTTCGCATTTAGTAAGTGTAATATCCTTATATTGCCATTTCCCTATTTAAATTGCTTTTATTACATTTACTATCTAGAGGTTGTTCTTATATTCGTGCTCTATTAATTTATCGATTTCTATATCCCACTTATTAATTTTTAATTTATTCTTATTAAGCTCCGCATCTAAAAATATAGGGCGTAGTTTCTTAAAGCGTTTAGGGGGTAGTAGAATTCGTAATTAATTTATAATCCGTTTATTAAAGGCGTTTATAGGTAAGTTCTGTAATTATTATATTAATAAGTTAGGCTTTTAATTAAGTTTGCTAGGTTAGTACGTAATATTAAAGTTAAATTATAAAAGGTATTCGGCCTAATAAATTTAGCGCTGTGTTAATTGCTTTATAGTTATAAAGTACTATAGGTTTTTATAGTCCGTTAATACGCGTATTAGGAATAACGATTCTTTAAGTTCTAGGCGCTATTATTTAAAGCATCTAATAATTATAAGCAGTTCCTTATTATATATCTTATAGTTTAATTTAACAGAGGTAAGTTTCCAGGAGAGGAAGGCTACTAGGCGCAGCTCGCCATTCTTATTGTATTGCGATAACACTCCTCCTAGTATATAGTTAGACGAGTCTGTTTTAATAATATATTTAAGGTCTAGATCGAAGTAGGCGAGAATTGGAGTAGTTATAAAACGATATTTTAGGTCGTTAAAAGCTTGTTTATATTTAGTAGTCCATTTAAATCTTATGTTCTTTTTTATTAAGTTTACTAATAGCTAAACGATTTTTAAGAAGTGATTAATAAATTAATAGTAGAAATTTGCAAATCCTAGAAATCCTTAAATGTTTTATACACTACTAGGACTTTCCCAGTTTATAATTATAGCGATTTTTTTAGGGTCTATTTTGATTCTGTTATAGGATATAATTAAGCCTAAGTGTAACGGCGCAATCGCACATTACCTGCCAAATTCTGCCAAATTCTACCAACTTGTGATTAGCCCGCCTAAAGCTAGCGCCTTGGCGGCTTACCCTATATATTTGTTTATATTAGTCCTAGTAACCCCTTTTCCTTCTCTTTAGCTTAGTATCTTCGTAATACAGCATTCTATAAGCTTTAGTTTAGAGGTATTTATATAAGCCGTAATATTATACTAAGCTCTCCCTATATTACCTGGGAAGGCCTTAATAATATCCTACCCTAAAGTAACTTCGTCTGCAACGACGTATTAACGCGCTATACTTAGATACTAAACAACTCTATATTGCCTGGGAAGGCCTAGATAATATCCTACCTTATAAGCTAGATAGGACTAGACCTATACCCCCAGAATTAAAACTAAAGCGTATAATACCAATAAACTTTAGAAAGTTAACAATAGCACCTAAAGCAAGCTTATTTAAGAGAGCTGCCTCTACCTAAGAGGAACCTGAGATCTAATTAGGATCAGAAATCGAAGACAATAATAACGTCGTAAACGTACGCGAGCAGATTCGCGCCCTCGCAGCCAGCTAGGAAGCCGATTGTCTTAAAGCGAGAAATATATAAGAGACCCTATAAGAGATCCTAGAAAGCCTTACGGCCCTATAAAATAGCCTAGTTTCCCCTTCTTAAAGCCCTAGCCGACCTATTTACTCTACTAAATATAATATACTAGGGAGTATAGATATAATAACGAAGTAATTAAAGTCCGTTAAGCTCTTTAACCCCTTACTACTATCTAACGGGATAGACCCTACCTTTAAGAATTAGAGGATTTAAGTATAAGGAAAGCTCCGTGTTAACTATAACTATTTTCTTTCTAAAGAAGCTAAAATGCTCTACCTCTTTAGTTAAACTACTAGGGACGCCTAACGGCACCTTTAAGCCAAGTTTAAGGATAACTCCCCTATCTAATTTATATCTATTAATAAGATAATACGGCACTTAGCGGCTATTTACGTTAACCTAAATAAAGTACGGGATGCTTATTATAACTATAATCGCCTAATAATAAAACCAAACTAACCCTTTGCTAAATTTTAGACTTAATTCCTATACCTTACAGAAAAAGGCTAGGTTCCCCTTAAGAACTACTAATTAGACCTATATAATAAGCTAATAATCCAGCTATAAGAAAAGATCGCTATAACCTTAAATAACCTACTAACCTATGAAAAACTCGCAGCTTATTACCTATTATTAGACTTAAAACTAAAGCGGATTAACGCCCGCCCTAATCGGCAGAAGTAACTCCGTAACAATTAGAACTCGCTAGCTACGCCTATAGGAGCTAGAGTAGGAAGATAAGTTATAACTACTCTTACACTAAAGGCGGTTATAACTACGTACCAGTAAGCCTTGCCCAACTAGTTATATACTACACTATCAACTAGTATTTACTATAATACTCCAATTAACCCTGCCTCAACTATATACTTTAACTATAATAAGTAGGGTTATTTTATCTTATCCTGCCCAGAGCTAAAGAATATAGGCGATATTAAAGAGATAGAGGAAGGAGAAATGTCTAATAAGTCGGGAAAAGAAGAACCCTAGGGAAAGACTCCCCCCTAGGGTATCCTATCGATCTTAAAGAGATTAATCTTAGTTAGTTAATAGGTGGAAAGCATTTTACGTTTCTATATATAGTATCTTAAAATGGATATAGAGTTAATATAACCGCCCTTATTAATACTAAAGCAAATGGCTTTACCTTTATAAATACTGCCTATATAAATAATGTTGCTAAGTTTCTAAATACAGAAGCCATCTAACTAGAGAAGCCTATTTAGGTAAAAGGCTATAATAGCTAAGCCGGTTAGCCCGTTACCTACGTCTTAAAGTTATATATCGCTCTTAACGGACAACGCTAATATAGTATTCCCTTTTGCATTCTAGACCTAGGGTCCCATAATATAATCCTTAGACGAAAATAGATGTCCTATTTTAATATTTAGCTAAATATACAATAAAGACGGTTTGTCTAGCCAGAGGATAGACCAAGGTTACCCTCCTTTATTAGGGAAATTTAAACTAACCGCAAGACACTAGCCGTAAGGGCTAATCTTATCTACTAGTAGGATGTCCGGGCCTATAACCTAGCCTTTACCTAAGAAGACGCCCGCCACGAAGCTAGAAAGAACTCTGTACTAATAAAGATACTCTCCTAAAGCGCTATATTTAAAGAGGACTCTATATACAGAAGTAGGACAGATAGTAACGTAGATAATATCCAAATTATATAGATTTAACCGGTATAGAAAAGAACATATTAATAGGATATAAGGGATAACCTCTAAAAGATATAATAGGAGCTAAAAGGAGTAATAATAACGCTAGTACCCTAGAAGTCCCTAAAGTTACATACACCCCTATTATTGGGCA
>Ga0307515_10017939_pt1 | contig 12852 bp, 2 predicted proteins | sample 17_EM_MG_FD_194513 | JGI IMG/M metagenome (GOLD analysis project Ga0307515, IMG submission 194513) | Populus trichocarpa ectomycorrhiza microbial communities from riparian zone in the Pacific Northwest, United States - 17_EM | ecosystem: Host-associated > Plants > Roots > Unclassified | place...
GCAAGCCTTAAAAAGAGCTAAGATAATAATAAGACTATTTTTAGTAGGAAGATCTAATACGGGCAAGTTTACAAGGAAGATTAACGCAGCACTCTACCTTAAAAAGGCTGCAGGATTATACTAGCAGTTAATCAGCTTCGAAGCTACTATCCTTACGCAGCTACGGACCGGTAAGTCATTTCTAAAGGAATATCTCCACAAAATTAATGCATTAGAGACGGCGTTATGCGTCTGCGGGCTTACAGAATTAATACAGCACTTCCTCTTTTCTTATAGGAGGTGGGCATAGCAGAGGATTAAACTAAGAGAGCAGTATAGAGATAGGCTCTTACGAATTCCTCCTCTAATCATCTAATCAAATACACCGCGAGCCTCCTCTACACGTACCTTTACTAGTGCGTCGCCAATCAAGAAGCGTATAACGCTGGAATAGCCCTACGGACACAAGGCGTTAATAACTACTTACTTAGGCTCGCCTCTAAACTCTGACTTTCTTCAATAGTAACACATTTCTTTCCTTTATTTCCTTAGTTAAGTATAGTATTAGGTAATGGATATATAGTTCTTATAGTTGGCTTCTAAACTAGAGCATACATATTAATAGCAGGAAGTATTTAGTTAGCGCTCTATAACGGCTTATACCCTAGATATAAAGCTGTTATTTATACTTTAAATAAAGAACAGTATTATATAGTAAGCAGAAGTTAACTAAAAATGAATTAAAGCATAGATAAAGCTTATAATATAGTTACCTTATTCTAAGAGTATCTACACTTTTAAATTATTATTAATACTCTTATATTAAAAGAAATAGGCGAGTTCTCGGCACATAGGGTTTCTCAGCACGCAGGGAGGGACGTTACTACCATTATAGTTATCGGCAATAGTAGCTAAGGAGGTGCTCTTTAAGGGTATAGGCGGATACAAGCAGGTTATAGGATAGAATTTCGACATATACATACGCTCTTTATCTCTTAGGTTTATACACTCTCTCTTTATTTCTTATATTAATTACAGTGTTAAAGGAAGGAGAAAAGGCTCTTATAGTTAGCTACTAAATTAAAGCTAATACAATTTGTGTCAGTTTACTCTAGTTAGCGCTATTAAGCGTATATGTTTTACATCTAACGCTTTACTAGGTGTATAAGGTAAGGACCAAGTCACTACGTAAAAAATCAGACTTAAGGAGAAAGTAGTATTATCTCAATAAAAGGGCGAAGAACGGCTTGCTAATTTCAAAAATAATATCAATACCCAGAATATTTCATATCCTTATATTTTAACAACCTCTTAAAAATGGCCGTGATAAAAAATAGCGGCCGCGAAAAGTCGCCTTAAGTCTTGCCTAGGTAAGCGCGAGCAGTACACTATAAGAAAAGTCCTATTATACTTACGCTAACCTAAAATAGGTGCTAGTTACGTAGACAGTGCTATTTATAGTTAAATCATAATCACCTAGCTCTTATAATTACCTAGTTCTCACAATCACCTAGCTCCTACAATCACCCAGCTCCCACAATTAAGCTACTCCTCTAATAGGCAATAACGTATAAAATATTCCTAACGTTATACTTAAAACATTAAGAGGATACTATTTATGGTCCTCTTATTAGCGCCTAAAACGCAATTTATATTAGTAGTAGATAGACTTATAAAAAATAAAGACAGAATTTATTACTTTATATTTTCTTAAGCATCTTAATTCTGCTAAAGGTCCGTTTAAGCGGGAAATTTCGCGCCACGACCCCGCAATATATCTATAGTGTCATTCACTTCTTTCTTTAATCCTAGATGGTAAAATCTAGCAGTTAAAAAGGTAGATCTACTTAATACCCAAAACGCGGATATAGGAGGTTTATAATCATTCTCGGGAACCCTATAGTTAAAAATAATCCAAACATATTATGCCACTTTTATAATTAGATGCCGTATACATTTTTCATCCACCGCGGTATTAGCAAAACCGAGCATTTTCTTAAAGAATATATAGATCAACTCTGTGTCCATATAATTAATATCTAATTAATAAGAGTTAAGTAAAGCGGGCTAAGTGGTAATAAGGACTCAAATTGGGGGCGATATAGTTAAAGCCATAGGCGTATTTGAGGAGGTCTTACGACTCTAGAGTAAGGTAGATATATTTATAATAGCTCCCTACCCAATCTAGTGTTCCTCTCTTTATCTCTTTAAATTATACAAAGAGAATCGATCTAGAGGTATTTCTTATTAAGCTCTTAAGTCACTTAAACTGCATCCTAAAATGTTTTTAGTAAACCATTATAGCTAAATCCTTCCAGCTAATTATAATAGGTTTCTTAAGTGGTACCCAACGCTTAAGCAAATTTAGTTTAACTAAAAGATAAACCCTAGTTAAGAGTAAGGGAAAACTTCCAATAGCTGCGAAAAGCCGATTCCGCTAGCGACTATAGAAAACGTATAAGGTAGGAATTAGACCCACAGCCTAAAATAAACCTTAAGCTAGAAGAAAAACAAGTCTATTAGTTATTAAGTGCTAAGTAAAACCGCTAGTTACGGGCAACTTCTCTATGCTATTTAAGTACTAGGCCCTTAAAACTTTAACTAGCGTTAAAGCGGAGACTATACCAAGCTATAGACAGTGTATAAGCTTAAATATTTAGACCCTATAACTATACCCGGGCCTTATACAGTCTACTAGGGGAGATAGTCTCTACAGTAATAGACTTTTAGCAATACTAGAGGCACAGCTAGTTGTAAACATTTTGCCCAATAGGCATCTAGACAAGGTATAATAGTGCTTTAAAGACAGGACTAACCCTCTAATATACCTCACCCCCTTATTTCCTAAACCGTTATTACTCTTAGCGGTTATAGCGGATATAGAATACATCTTAAGCGGGTCCTAGGCCCTAGAGTATTTCGTCCCAGGGTCTAGGTCCTCTAAGTCCAACTAAAACTTCTACGTACTACTATATATAGAGTATATAGCTAATATATTAAGAATTTTGGCCGCTAATAAGGTAAAGTAAAATGATTATATAAAAGACCTCAACGACCTAGTCCTTGGCACGCGCGTAGGTATAGTTATAGTATTATATAGCTACCTTAGGGGGTTATTATTAAGCATACAGGTCTTCCGCTTTAGGGCGAGGTTCTTTAGCATAAGGGAGATAGCAGTTATAGTGCCTATAAATAATATAGAGGAGTGCTTTAGCAAGGGGGTTAGGCGCGCTATAGAGGCGGTGCTATATAATACAACCATACTATAGGGAGTGACACTCTATAGGCCTAGCGAGGGTCGCCCCCTAGACATAAGGCGAAAAGCACTCCGCAATAGTAAGGCTAACGCCGCGTACAATCTAAAGGACTAGTTTAGTTTGGTGATAAAAAGCATTAAAACTAAAAGGGGATGCGAGAAGGTCTAGCTTATATTCTAGCGCATAACGCGTACAGCAGGGTTTATTAGCTACCTTACTAAGTTCTATACTATATACGTTTAATACTTCATCTTTAGATGGGCCGCACTGCATATATATAGTAAGGCTACTATACGTAGAAAGGCAACGATGTAAAAGTATAAGCTAGAGGAGTAGGAGCTTTAAAAGACTATAAGCCTATAGCTAAATACCTTTCTAAGGGTTATAGATTCCGCAAGGCCGCCATAAGCTCTATCCCCTAGATAAGGCGCGCCACTAACAATAGGGCTATCCTAATAACGTTTAAGTAGTACTTTTATAACGCTCTAGGTGTTACCAGCGCCTCGCAACACCTACTTACTAAGTACTTCCTTAAGTACTTTAAGAGAAGGGAGGACAACGTTTCTAATCTTTTATAGTATAAGTTTAAGGGGGAAATAGCATAAGTCTATGACCCGTACGCTGACATACTGCTAAAAGCCTATTGCTAGGCAAAGCTAGTTTCTATATATTGGTTTACCATCTTAGACATCTTATCCCTTACAGAGATCGTATCCTATTAGGCGGGCAGGAATAACTCCTAGGTATTCTTAGGTTTTATAAGCTCTGTCTATTATAAGGACAATATAAAGCAGGCCGCCCTTACCCTATTTACCTATGCGGGCGCTAGGGACCTTAGCCTACCTTACGCGCATAACGGCTCTTACATTCTATAACTTTATATAATGCGAAGAGAGCTTTAAAAACCCAAAAGAGGCAGAGATAAAAATCTTAACTCTTTATACTTCTCCTATAGAATACCTTATACTATTAGTAGAGTTTAAAGATATTTAAGGAATTCCTAGCTAGCTATATATAAAGAGATTAGCTAGTAATAGTTTAGGCAGAAGGTGCACTTCCTAATTTAATTATATATTTAATATTAAGACCGCTAATAATAGAAAAATTGCTTTTAAAAAATACGGCGTCTTTTAGGGGCCTCCCTAACACAATCGGGGCATTTATAGAGGGTTTAAAATAAAAATTATTGTTTTAATTGTTTCTAGAGGTTACTTACTTTATATACTTTTCCATATAAAATACGCTTTTAACTTTAGAAATATACTACTTAAAAATACGCTGCTTAAAGATACGCTGCTTAGAAATATACTGCTTAGACTATAATTTCTTATATAAATACTCCCTAACCGGGCGCCATATTATATATATTATTCCTTTACGCTTTTATAAGGCTAGCTACTATTTAATACAAATAGAGGTATAGAAGAGGGTATTACATAGGCGTTAACGGGACGCGAGGTATATATAGTGTCGTAAAGTTCGCTTACTTATAACTCTATAGTTAGATAGCTGATAGCTATTACCTACTATAGTGTCTAGTAGGAAGGAGAATAGAGGTTATTAGCTTTAGTTTATTCCGCGGCGTATAAGGCTCTAATACAGCAAGGCTAAAAAGGGGGCTAGCGTAGGGTGCAGCTAATTTTTTAAGGGGAGTTTCCATTATATAGGGTATCGAAAATTTTAGCAGAGGGAGCTAGAATAGGCTGCTAGAATTAGGTATTGCTAGCGTAAGGAATATTAGCGTAAAAATAAAGCTAACGTTAGAAAGGGAGCCCTTCTAAAACTTTAAGATTTATATTACTAGTGTTCTAAAAATCACGACTATAAAGCTAGTAAAAAGTTAAAGATAGAAGCTTAGCTACATTGCCACAGCCTCCTAACTAGAGGAGTGTTGGTAAAACTTAACCCTAGTCTATAGGATTGGAGTCACCAGATATATATACCTTTTTTACCACCTATAAATAACCTCTTATAATCTTTAGTAAACGAATATCTTAAGGGATTATATAGTTATAGCCTATTCTTATTATAGATAAATTAATTAGTAACTAAAGCGACTAATATACGCGAGTTGAATTCATCTATTTAGCTAAAGGCAATCATCCTAAGCACATCTTTATATTTCCTATCGCAATTCTTTACCTAATATTTACCAGATACGCACCTAAGGCAGTAACTATTAGCGCAGCCATTCCGACATATCTTCCTCCCCTAATACCGCCGAGACGAATTATAGCCCGTCTTTATCAATATTAAACAGTAAAAATACGATGCCTCCTATAGGGTAAAACCTAAGACAAAGCGATAAGTGTTTTAAGTTGCGTATCTTTAGATAAGGTCATGCCTTTAAGAGTATATAGCGGTCCTAAACCCCCAATATAGAGCGATCGTTAAGTAATCCTACTACCCATCTCCCGCTTCTAGAGTCTTCTCCTCTATTTATATATCTTTAAGCACTTCTATAACTGTCTTAAATCTATCTAACTAACATTTATTAATAATACTTCTAAGCGGAATATAGACCGTTAAAGGGAACATTTGCGCCCTAAACAAACTCTTTAATCTTATCCTCATCTTTAATCTCGTTATACGGCCTCTTTCTAGTCATGATCTCGTATATAAGGCTATCAATAGCAAATATCTTAATTGCGACGGAGATGTGAAAGGGCTCTACACCATCTACTTTTCAGTACCGCATTTCCTGCCTAACCAACGCGTCTTAGTCGCCTATTGCCGAACCGGAAAAGTCACAAAGTACTAATAATAGGTCGTCGGCCACAAGAAAATTTCTACTACTTCAGTACCCGTTATTAGGATCAGCCAAATATTCTGTGCGTAAAGATATATAGTAAGTAATGGCCCTGCCTAGCGCATCTAAGGAGTTAAAGACATTAACCTAAATCAGAACACAACCGGAGAATATATAGCCCCCCCTCTTCTATTTTTAATACTAACTATTCTCTAACTATTTAAACATATAGTTTATCATCATTACAGTAGCATTTAAGTGTATGGAGGAGTAAAGCGCAGAGCCAACAACTTTTTTCAGTAGTAGGGACTTTAGAAAGATTAACCTTGCAGCTAGCAGCTACAATAGTACTACAGTAGGTATAACACTAGACCGGAGCAAGCTAGCTTAATAGCGTGCTAAATAGCAAGCTTTTAACGAAATCCTAGGCAAATGAATTTCGTAGGTCTACTTACAACCTACACTAACAAATAGGACAAGGTTAGCAGCAGTTATATATCTCATATACGCAGGTCTACTTATAAACTATACCAATAAATAGGACAAGGTTAGCAGTAGCCGTACATCTTAGTATTTACAATCCTACTTACCTACTACACTAATAAATAGGTGTTGAACTGATATTTTAGAATAAGAACTCTATTTATTAAAGAGGGCTCTAGGAGCTCTCTATATACCTAAAATAGGTAGCAAAATAGACAGACAAGTTTCTTTAAAAGCTTAGTTGGAGATAAGTAAACAATAGTTCCGTTTAATACCAAATTAGATACTTTATCTCATTCCTTACTACCCTCTATAATACTTAGTAACATAGCGGTAACTAATCTAGTTCTTCCACCCCCTTCTCCGTCACTAAGTCGGATTCTTACGTTCTCTACTTACTATACTCTATAGTACTTAACAACTAAACCACAACAAAAGGTTTGCATTGTAGTGCTAATATAACTATACTACTACTAAATCTTATTACATAAGTACCACCTTTTAACTGCTGCTTTTATAAAGGCATAATATATAAATGTATAAAAGGTAATCTAATAAGTTTTTATATCACTCATGTCTATAATACGGGCCGCTACCTCTTATTCGTAAGTTTAAATCTTTAATTAAAAAGCTAAACACGAAAATAGGTCTGTTAAACGACAATAAAGGTAAGTAGAAAGCATAACCTCTTATATACTTAACTTACACCAAGAACAGCCTTAAGCCCTTATCCGCAAAGCACTATCTACTTCAAACCGACTAGCATGGATATTGTTATAGTAAAAGTAAATCCATACCGTACCAACGAGAGCGAGGCTAAGACGGAATTTGCCTCTAAGGGCTCTGTCTCTAAAAAGGAAAGAAAGTCTTACAGTAGTAGAATTAACGACTTCGGACACTAGTAATTTATATTTAGGTAGGACAGAAATTAAAGTTACTAGCGACAATATTACTTATAGAAGAGTATACGATTAGATTATTATAAGCAGCGATATAGAGATCTTAGAGAAGTAGGGAAAACATACCTAAGAAAAGAGAGAACGGGCATAAGGATAACTACATTATATTCGCTTAAGATTCTACATAAAAGCATATTTAAGAGATGGTTTCTATTTAGGGGTTTATACAAAATCTATCTTTAAAGTTTCGCTTATTTTAATATTAACCTCCTACCAATTAAGGCTTAATAGCTTTACCCTTTATATAGTAGTTAAATTAGAGTATAGGGTTTCCCTAATTAAAATAGGGCACTGCTAACTATATACCCCCTAATTACTATATATATAAATCCTTCCCCTTTAAGTTAGAATATTATATATATTTGACTTATTTATACCCAAATCGCGAAAATCAAAACATAATACCTTTAATATTTATCTTAGTTATCTCTTAACTTATAACTAAATGTCTTATTAAATGTCTTATTACCTATTTCTATTACCTATTTAACTTAGTTACCTAGATCTACCTTATATATATAAAGAGCTTCTAGAGCCCTTTTTAATAAATAGAGTTCTTATTCCTAATCGTCCGTTTAACAGCTACAGTCTCTATTTAACGTCTATAGATTGCCTCTACGGGCACGCCCACGCCTATATCTACGCCTACACCTACGCCTATATTTACGCCTGCGCCCACGCCTACCCGCAGGTAGTGCAGCTAGTATTTTACTCAAATACTAAGAGCTCCCACTAAGTAGAGTTATTAATGCGATTTATAGAGCTAGCCGTAGAGCTAGCTAGCCACACGACCTTAAAGTAGAAGGGTTGTATATAGGGGGTATACGGTTAGCAGTGCCCTATTTTAATTAGGGAAACCCTGCACTCTATATAGCTAAATACCTTTTTAGGGGTTACAGATTCCGCAAGGCTGTAAGCTCTATCCCCTAGGTAAGGCGCGCTACTAATAATAGGGTTATCCTGGTAATGTTTAAGCAGTACTTCTATAATACTCTAGGTATTACCAGCGCCTTACACTACCCGCTCCCCTAGTACTTCCTTAAGTACTTTAAGGGGAGGGGGGACAACGTTTCTAACCTTTTGTGGTATAAGTTTAAGGGGGAAATAGTATAAGTCTACGACCTGTACGCTAACGCACTACTAAATGCCTATTGCTAGGTAATAGTGGTAAATATAGACAGTATGCTAGTTTCTATGCATTAGTTTACCATCTTAGATACCCTATCCCTTACGGAGATCGTGTCCTATTAGGCGGGCAGGAACAACTCTTAGGTATTCTTAGGTTTTATAAGCTCTGTTTATTATAAGGACGATATAAAGCGGGCCGCCCTTACCCCACTCGCCCACGCGGGCGCTAGGGACCTTAGCCTACCCTACGCGCATAACGGCTCCTATATTCTGTAACTTCATACAATATAAAGAGAGCTTTAAAAACTCAAAAGAGGCAAAGATAAAAATCTCAACTCTTTATACTTCTCCCGTGGAATGCCATTAGCAGAGTTTAAGATATTTAAGGAATTCCCGGCCGGCTATATACAAAGAGGCTACGAAGAAAAGAAACTATATATATATAAGGTAGGTAGCAAAAAGGTAGATATAAGTTATAGGCTGACGGCAAAGCTAATAACGACGGATTGCTACTAAGTAGGCAGTAGGTGTTAAACGGACAATTAAGAATAAGAACTCTGTTTATTAAAGAGGGCTCTAGAAGCTCTTTATATATATTAGGTAAATAGTAAAATTAATAGGTAATGTAGTTATCTGTTAAGTAATAGAAATAGGTAATAAGACATTTAATAAGATATTTAGTTATAAGTTAAGAGACAACTAAGATAAAGCTTATATAGATAATTTAGGTCAACAAACAGTAGTAAATGGTGGTAAGAGTAGTAGATGGTAGTAAGGAACCTCGATTTAGGTCAACAGTAGGCAACAGGTCAACAAGACCGCTAATAGTAGAAAAATTGCCTTTAAGAGATGCAGCGTCCTTTGGGGGCCTCCTTGCTACAATTATAGCATTTATAGAGGGTTTAAAATAGAAATTGTTGTTTTAACTATTTCCGGAGGTTCTAAGGCGTATATTGCAGTAATATTAACGCATAAGGTAGGTGTTTTAGGTAGGGAAGTATATTTAGTCAAGATTTTAGTTTATTTTAGTATAAGCTTAGCGCTAAGTTCGCTAACATTTAATTCTCATTTTCTTTAATTACTCTATTATTACTATTACGGCGCTAGTAAAAAACGGTAAATTATAGTAGTTATTATAGTAGACGTAAAGTCACATAAGCTTATATAACTTAAGGACCACATATAACTTTAAGCAACGCTACTATTCTTCTCCTTTCCTTTCTTTAGCTTTAGACAATCCAATTATATACGTTAGGAAAAAATTTACCAGCATTTTTATAGCATTTGGCAGCATTTAGCGGCCAAATACGCATTCCACGCACTATAACGTGTAGCGTATAGTATCAACTAAGGTGCGGCATACTGCCGTATTTAATAATGCGGTGCGGCATACTGCTATATTTAATAATGCGATGCAGCATACTGCCGTATACTGCTGTATTCAATAACGCGGTGCAGCTAACTGCTGTATTTAATAATACGGTGCAGCTAACTGCCGTATTTAACAATATGGTGCAGCATACTGCCGTATTTAACAATGCAGTGCAGCTAATTGCGCATTTTGCACTTAATGCGCAATTAATACGAATATTGCTAACAAAAGTTCTTGCACCTTCCTAATTAGGAAATTTGGCTCACCGCCTACCAAAATATCATAAATTCTATCACTAGAGGCTTAAAACTTGCATTTAAAGCTTCAAATAAAAGACAATATATAGGCGATTAATTAATTAATTAATAAGCTAGGTATTTTCGAGGTTGCGGGCTCTGCGCGACCGTAGTTTCCTGCCCCGTACTGGCTCCTCCACCGACTCTACAAGGTCCTCTGGTTAAGCAGTAACCTCTCGTTGCTGCCTTCTACCTGCATTCTTGTCAATTATTTGTATAGACGTTTGGTGTTTTAGAGGCTCTAGAGGACGATCTACGGGCGGCTCTAAGGACCTTCCTCTAACGTCTACGTCAATTGAGCTGCCAGCAGAGGCTGTGCCGTTACCTATAGCCTTACTAGAGGCAGTAGTAGGGTCCTTCTTCCTTACCCACTTCCTTGTAGTTTAATTTACTGTACGCCACCTAATATCCGCTGCTTAGTATTAATCCTCCTGTCCATCTAGAGCCCGTTACTCCTGCTGTTACTACTCCTGCTGCTGCCCGATTTAAGGCTCTACGAAGCTAACTTTAAATATTGCCTTCTTTATGTTTCTGCCCTTTGTATTCGGTTGGTTCTAAAGCTTAAGCGGCTAAGGAGGAGGAGGCTCAACGGGTGGCAGAGGCTTAAGGGGAGGCTTATTGGAGGGAGGTTTCGATTAAGCAGGCGGCTAAAGGGCCCATTTAGCTCGACATCGGTGACGCTACTTTAGATTGTGATCGCCATGTAGAGGCTCTAGATCTATAAGGCCGTGCGGTAGTTAAGGTCTCATTTATATACGCTCCGGAAGCTCTAATAGCTTAGGCTTACTTAGCAGAGGCTCTATTAGGTTAACTCGATTAAGGTCTAAAAGCACCTGCTATCACATATAAGCAATTATCTAGCGCTAATATTAATCTATACGCTTAAGCACCTTCCAATCACAAGTAGAGTCAGCAGCGCCTTTAATATAGTTGTTACCTCCTCTGCAGCGGATCACCTCATTAATATATTATAGTATTCGCTCAATCTAAGCTTATATTCGCCATTGCTTAAGCTTATCCTAAGCCTTCCGCTATACTTGCTTAGCCTCTACTCTAGTTTTTAGTACTCCCTTCTTTATAGTAACTTGTTTAAGGTATATCCAAGCTAGCTTAATTATATTTAAATCGGGTAAGTTACTAAGCTAAATAAAGCGCTGGAGGTATATTGCGTTAAAGTAGATCTGCTAGTAATATAATGCGTAAGTTAGAGTCTTATCCTCCTAGATAATAGTATTTAGACAATTAATTTAATATTTAACACTAAAAGGAATAAGGATTGGCAAGAGGATTATAGTAAGGTAGTAATACCAGTTAATGCCGCCTTTCTCGCTATTTCTTTAAAAGGCGCCGTTCCCCTCTATTATGCGGAATTAAGGCTTTCTACCTAGCTTATTACGAAGCCCAAGTCGTTATATACTAGTGTTAAGTTCCTAAGCCTGGCGGAGCTCTGGTTTAATTGCTTTGTTAATTACTTTAAGCTTACGCTTTAAGGCCTCCTTCTCTATTATAGTCTCCGGCCTCTATATATGGCAGGGAGCCTTCCGATTATATAAGAAGGCACCCTAAAACATAAACTCTGTAGCTTTAGGAAAGTAAGGTTAAATTACCTTCTTATTTACCTTCTCTTTAGCTAAACGCTAGAGCTTATATCCACCTCTTCTATAACCTAGAACGACGCCCGTTTTATTACTCTAGATTACGGCCTTCTAATCTTTAATTATCTAATGTTCGTACTATAAGGCGAATTAAAGGCGAGCTTCCTTTGCTTCTTATAAGAGGTAGGGCTTCTTTATCGGCTTTATCTTATAATATCTATAACATTAAAGAACCCGCTAGATGCTTTATGTAGAGCAGCCGTACTTAGCAGCAATATAGGCGCAGGACTTCTCTCTACCATATTAATTAGTGGTAACTTTCTTAAGGATCCGCTGTTCGAATTTGCGAGTAATTTTAACCTTTAATCTAGTGTAAGGAGCATTAATAATATAGCCGTTAAGGACAAGAGGGCGAGAGACTAAGTCCCAGCTATGGCTGTAGGCCCTTTTAAAGATATATTATAGGGTTTAACGCTTAATTTTAGTAATATGTTGGATATGATTAAGAGTTACTTCTATAGCTTTTATAGCTAGGGCCTAAGCCCTAGTCGCAAGCTAATAAAAGCCTATTATTAGTAAAGCAATCTAGGCTAAGGAGAGTTTTTACTAGCAGTCTTAAGCTAATAAGGGGATTTAGTGGCGCAGTTATTGGTGTAATCTAGGTAATATCGGTGTGATCCAGGCAATTGGGCTGCAGAAGTATTCTGCCGTTAGAATATTTGGGCGGTCAGCGGGCGGCGAGACCAAACTTCCTAATTAGGAAGGTGCAAGAACTTTTGTTAGCGATATTCGTATATAATGCCCTCCTCGTGCATTCTGCCCTTCTCGTGCATTCTGCCCTTCTTGTGCATTCTATATATAATGCCCTTCTCGCGCATTCTATATATCTTGCTCTTCCTACGCACTTAATTGTATTTGCTTAGTTTATATAGTTGGTACAAAATTATATTATTTTAGATAATTTAATATATAGCGACGGTTCTCTTCTACCTGCCTACCTACCGACCTACCTACCTGCCTGCCTGCCTGCCTGC
>Ga0307515_10017940_pt1 | contig 12851 bp, 6 predicted proteins | sample 17_EM_MG_FD_194513 | JGI IMG/M metagenome (GOLD analysis project Ga0307515, IMG submission 194513) | Populus trichocarpa ectomycorrhiza microbial communities from riparian zone in the Pacific Northwest, United States - 17_EM | ecosystem: Host-associated > Plants > Roots > Unclassified | place...
GTTTTGTTTTGTTTCATGACTATAACTAATAAAAGCCAGGTGGAGTAAAAAAATAGAATATAAATCGTTATATATATAAAAATAGATAGATTGAAAATCATAAATAAGAAAACCTGGGTTTATCACGAGTTATAACAGACAACCACTATACTATTGCCTGCACTATGTGTACGGATTTTTGGATGCAAAAATATTATTCACGTGTGTTAATGTATTTTTATCAAGGAAAAAAACTATATGAGAATTTATTTAATGAGATTTGATCAACTTAATAGATTTGAAAACAACTAAATACTGATAAAAATATAATTTGAATATAAAAAAATTAAGACAATATTTAAAAAATATATATTAAAAAAACAATATATTAAATTTACTTTGATCAACCCAAGTTAATTGTCAAATCTGCTGTCCAGATCATGAGACCATAATAACTATATAGAAAACAAAGAAAAAAAAATATTCAAGTCAATTGGCCTAACTTATAACTCAGGTCATAAGACCGTGATAGCCCATAAAAAACAATATATATTTATATATGAACCCCAATTCTCAATCAATTCATTGTATAAAGATTAAATTAGAAAAAAAATGACAAAAAATAACCTAAGTCAACTGAGATTAGCATGTTAAACTCGGATGAGGAAACTGAGATAACTCTATAGAAAGTATATAAAAAAAAATTATAAATGTAAATTCCCAATCAACTCAATGTTGAATGATAAAATTAAAAAAAAAACATTCAATTAAAAAAGAACAAAAAAAAACCTGAGTCAACCTGACTAACCTGTAAAACTCACAACTCGGGTCATAAAATCACAATAACCCCATAAAAAGTAAATTAAAAAAAAATTATGAAGCTTAATTTATAATCAATCTAGTATTGAATAATAAAATTAAAAAAAAATTAAAAATAGACTCAGGTTAACATGGTTAACTCATAAATTCTACGATTTAAATTATGAGATCGAGATAAGTTTATAAAAATTAAATAAAAATAAATTATAAAATTTAATATCTAGTAAATCTAATATTGAATGATAAAATTAAAAAAAAAACTAAGTTTGAAAAAAAAAACTTTAGCAATTTAAGGATGTTGGAATTTCATGTTAATAAAAAAAGCTCCATTTCGAAGGTGAACCATACAGAAGAGAGCTACTGTACTGGATTTTTTTTCCGGGTTTTTCGGGGGAGGTTGCTATCTTATAGATTCTAGATCCTAAAATGTCAAGGAATTTTAATATATTTTAAATAATAATAATAATAATAATTAATAATTTCGAAGTAGGATTCCCTTGTGTTTTTTTTTGTGTCCTTTTCTTCTTTCGGTAAATTCAGGAGTCAAAGGCCCAAAACCAAAAAAGTTACAATCTTACAGACAAGCTCACGGGGCAACCACCACATCAACCCAAAAAATTGGCCTAACTCCTTACACAAACTCCTGCTCTGGTGTTTTACTTCGGTTTCCATGGTGTGGAGATCACCTCCTGTGCTTTTGTTGAAATAGTAATTAAGTTGTAAGAAACGTGAAATCCCATGAATGACTTTCATCTGGTAAGAAAAATCAGAATGTAACTTGTGAGTTTCTTGTCGGTCCATTTGGAACTTGAATCTTAAAAATAGCAATGAAGCTAAACTAATATTATTGATTAAATAATATTTGATTACAACCTTGAAATAAAAGACACAAAGATAACGGAGATAGACAAGAATTATCTTAATTCCTATACTTCTATTTTAATTAAAATTATAAAGATTTACTCTAAATGTATAACATAGATGAATTTATTTTTTATTTTTTTATTTTTTTCTTCAATTAAATATGATTTAATAGCTTCTATATGCATTTCTTTTATGCTGAAATATCAACCAAATTAAAAAAAAAAAATCTAAGAAGCATTAGTCATACATTGTTTACCAAGACACATAAAATTATAGATTGAAACAATATTTTTACTATTTTTCCCTCCATTCCAAAAATCCATGTCCTGGCTAGTAGGGGTATTGTTGTCAATTTCACATGACCATTAGTTATTATCAAATTAATTGGGTCAAATCAATCTTTCTTCCTTTTCAAGTACAATGTAATTACTAATTTAATTTTGACTAACAAAAAAAGAAAAACCAGCACTCCAGGTTTTTTGGTAGCACAATTAAATTATTTCATTCCCCTTGAAATTTTAAAAAACTTATACTGGGTTTAAGGGTATTAAAATCTTTTTAGTTTGGTTATTTTGTAATTCTTGGGTCTTTTTAGGGGCAACAAGGTCATTTGATGAAAAGAAAATTATTAAAAAGACGGTTAAGGGTGCGTGAACAGTTGCAAACAAGTTTTGGACGGCACGTGCGATGTTGTCCAGTGGCTGAAAAGTTACTTCTGAAGCGGCAACCAAATCATCTTAGCGACGGCCTCTCCATGATTGGGTGGTGTATGTGGTCTATATTCTTTGGTTTGGTGGGAATGACCTTTTCTTTTTCTCCCTCTCTTTTACTCAATTTTCATGCTAGCCCTCCATATTTTCAAAGCCACCATTCAATTATTATTTTTCTTAATATTTGATTTCTTTTCTTTTAATTACTATTTTTTTTATTTGAAATAATTTATAAAATTATAATTATTTTTCAATTTCATCCCTAATGGATTTTTTCAATCTGTCAAATTTTGTTTTCATTCTTTTTATTGCTATTTATTTTTATCTAATATGGTTTTTAAAATTAACTTTTTTATATAGTTTTATCCTCGAGGTTTTTTTCCCATCAAATTTGATCCTGATTTTTTTATTTGTTGTTTTTTTTTATCTTGAGATTTTTCTAAATTAATTTTTTGTTCATCCTTCAATATTAAATTGGTCAGGTATTGAGCTTTTTAATTGAGTTTGAGCCTAGAATTTAGTGGATTATAAGTTTGAGAGATTAATCCGGGTTTAAGATGCTCACCTGGGTTTGCTTGTTTTTTTTTCATCTCATGTTTTTTTTTTCAATTTCATCATCCAATATTTGTTTCTGCTATCTATTAAATTTTTTAGTTGTTTTGAAAACAACAAAGGTTACCTCAAGTTTTTTTTTTTTTGTCTTTTTTAAATTTAGCTTTTTTAAAAAGAATTTTGTTTTTTAATTAAATTCATTGATTTCATCATTCAACATTAAATTGGTCGAGTGTTGAGCTTCTTGATTGAGCTCGGCTATAGAATTTAACGGATTGTGGGTTTGAGAGATTAACTTAGATTTCAAAGATTCACCCGTGCTTGATTGTTTTTTATTTCTTTTTTTTTTAGCTTTTTTTTTGTTTCATCCTCATTTATTTTTTTGCTTTCTATGGGATTTTTTAGTTGTTTTGAGAGTAACAAAGGTTACCTCGAGTTTTTTCGGTGTCTGTTAAGTTTAGCTTTATTAAAAGAATTTTTTGAAATTGAATTAATTAAATTTATTCTTCAACATTAAACTGACATGGTATTAAGCTTAATAGTTAAGCTCGGATGTTAAATTTAACGAATTACAAGTTTGAAAGATCATCTCGAATTTAGAAGGTCCACCTAGATATATTTGATTTATTTTCTTTTTTAAGCTTATTTTTCTCGGTGCTTGAACATTGTTTTGCCTTTTGTTTTTTTAGCTGCTTTTGATAAGATTTTTTTTTTTTGTTTTGAAAGGACCACGGTTTATTACAGTCTCTTTGTAAATACAGTCTCTTTCAATTATCCAAAATTTAAATATTTTTTACTTATTTAAAAGCACTAGTATTACATGAAGATTTATTTTGGCACCAAAAAAAATGCTGGCGTCAGGCTAGTCCAATCTAAACGTAAGAGGTGCCTAATCCTTCCCACATTTGTACTGCAATTTTTGTAATATTTTAAACCACACTTTCCTTTCCTTTTCCTTCTTTGTAAACTTCTTACACACGGTTGGGTTCTCCACTCGTTTCACAAACTAAATAAAAATCCCTAATTTCTTTTTTCATATCTCTAGTCCCTACTGGACCTTGCTTGCTGGTTGCTTCAGATTAGCCTACAAAGTCAAGTTTACAAGATATCCAACTCCTGTTCTTCAATCACATGGGAAATCCGAACCCTTGATAGGCTAGTGGGTTTCCTTGATCATGGAAAAAGTTTGCTGGGCGGCTCAGTGGTTCATCCACCGATTGGTCCATCAGCTCAAAATTCCAATTTGGATCATGTCTGGTTTGTGCCATTGAATGGGTCGCATTAGTTGCAGTAATGTCATGTATGCTAGACCTTTTCTTTTCCTTCTTCACTGAGTTTAGACGAAGAAAATACTTCTGGGCATGACTGGCCACCTGTGTAGGTGTTCTTGACACAACTGCATTTCTTGAAATACTCCTCCAATCTCCCTTCCCATATTTTTGCAGTCCAATCAAGAACAGCCTGCCCAAAACCATAAACATCAGCACAAAATCAATTAATTACCATGAGATTGAATAGTTTTTCGACGGAGCATCTAGTTTCAATAACAATTACCATACTAGTTTTTTTCCAATTGCAAGAAAAGTAAGGAATCAACATGGCTAATTATTACCTGTGCTCTTCTTCTGTCCAAGGAGTTCCTTTCCTCCTCTCTGTATGCTCTCTCTCCTTTCCTGATCTAGACTCAGCAGCAGCACCACCCAAACTCGTAGTCGAGTCGCCCCACAACTCATCCTGATCATAAACCGGCACCTCAACTCGTCCAGAGTCAATCTCCAAGACATCGTGAACCAAATCCTCGTAATGTTTCCTTACTTCACGCCAACTCTTTCCAGGAACATAGCTTGAAATCTTTTCCCACCGTCTTGGCGTTTCCTCAGGGAACAAAACAAGGGCCTGCTCGAATTGCTTGTCTTCTAGCCGAGACCAAGAGGAGAGATGGCTACTCATCGTCGATTATTAGTATTTGTCTGATGGATTTGTGTTCTTACTTCTAGCCTTGCCGCCGGCTTTTATGTCTGGAAATTTGAAGAGGGAGAGGGAGGGGTGAAACTGTTTGTTTGATTGTTTAAGGATTAACGTTAACTCTCGGCAAGCGCATATTTAACACGTTGTGTGTAATGTATTTGTTTGAGGAGATGCTTTTGCAGTTTGCTTTCTTGTTCAACGGGAGTGCGCTACACGTGTCTTTTTTCTTACGAACGTCGGCTGAGATTCTGTCGATTTGTCTGCATTTTCACTCTTTTACAAATTGTAGGCATCGCAAGTACCAGATTCTAGATACTATACATGTACTTACAGCTGGATTTTCCTTTATTTAATTCTGATTTTAAATATATAAACTCATCATCATTATTATGTTTAAAATCATTGTTTAAACATAAAATAAAAATAAAATTCCAACTCCGTGCAATAAAATAAAATAAAAATAAATGATGGGGTATTTAAATAATTTAAATAAATAGTGTTTGACACCGTGTTTTAGAAGTGCTTTTAAAAAAATTTGAAATTTTTTTATTTTTTATTTAAATTAATATGTTTTTGAAATTTTCAAATTATTTTGATATACTGATGTTAAAAATAATTTTTTAAAAATAAAATATTATTATTTTAATACATCTTGAAATAAAAAACACTTTGAAAAACAACCGTTGCCACACTCCAAAGAACAAGATTACCGCATGTTTTTCAATTATTCTTGAAATCAAGATAGTTAAGGCAGAGAATAAATGTCATCAGCTCTAATTTACTGTGAATGATACTTTTTTAAAATTTACAAATTAATTTATTCCTCTAATCTCATGATTTAAATGCGATTTGTGAGAAGAAGGTGAATCTAGACACCTCTAAGCAAGGATTTAATTATTGCAAACATTAAGTCAGGTGACTACAAGCAGGGAAATGTTCCATTAATTTTTACTGCTCTTTGATTTTGTTCTTGTTCTTAGCTATATCTATCTATTATCTAGTCATCCCATGGTGGCATATCTACGTGCTTGGAAAGCTGGAAAGAAGCTGTTTATTCAACCTCTGAGATTATCCAATTTCTTGACCTGATCACTTGCAATTCTTTAATTTTCCTCAAGAATCTCAGTCCAAATGTTCTCTTTTGAAATTCTACAGATGACCCACTTCGTCCTGGTTGCGGAAGAACAGTCTTAAATTAATATTCTTCAACTTGCAATTTGGATAAGATTGTGCATCTCTCTAGCTATCGGTCCAACCAACCAGAGATTCTGGCATTTAAATAATCCCTACATCCTGCTTGTGCTGATCCTTTGAATCGAGATGATGATCTCTTTATCAGTGATGAAAGCGACCGCTGATCCTTTCTTAACTAAACTTTTCGCAGGAAAACGATGAGGGCTAACGCACCAACCTTATCTTGCTGACAAACAAAGTGGTTGCAAGTAAAACAAACTCAACTGATCAAAATTATTAAGGATGTTGTCTTTGCATCAACGCAATCAAATATATGTTGAAAACGACTAACCCAACATGAACAATATATATTAATATTAATGAAATAGATTGAAGATGAGACGAGTACTTGAGTATTTTGATATATCAACCCAGTTAACAAATGTTCTTGGAACACATGTTAAAAATTGTTTACAGTGTGTTTTCAGGAGAGCGGAAGGTGAGAGGAATGGATTAGATGAATGGAGATATATGAGGGTAGAAAGTTACTAAAACTTCCATTGTTTGGAAGAAAAGAAAGAAAATGAGAGGAGAGGGAAGAAGAAATTATGAAAATTTTCCCGAGAGCCCCCAAAAATCAATTTCTCCGTCTTGAAGAGAAAGTGAGGGCAGGCAAAATGTGTAAAATTATTTTAATGAAGTTTTTGTATAATATGCCTCTTTTAATTTTGCCAAAATTAATATAGTAACATAACAAATATACTAAAAGTAAATGTAGTTTTAAACCATGGACCATGACTATTTTTCTCCTAAATCATATAACATTTGTCTTGACTAATAAGGTGATAGTGTCCTTTTGTTTTAAAATGAAAAATAAAAATACTAAAATATCTTTAGAGGAAAAAAAAATAATGTTTAGCGTATAAGGGTAGTTTTGATTTTTTAATTTTGGATGAACAATAAAATTACTTAAATGTCCTTAAAGTTACTTAAATGTCCTTAAAGTTAAAAATAAAAACTCTTCGGTCGAGGGTTATTTTTTACTTTTCAAGTTGATACTTTTTGTTGTTTATTGTGTTGTTAGGGTATTATGGTAATTTACACAAATTAATTAATATTATATTTTAAAAAGTTGCTGATGTGTTGGCGGCACTTGCACATTTTGATCCGTGTCGTCCAATGGTGAAACCTACTCTTCCGTCGTCTCTTTGGATGCACCACCATGTTTTTTCTATTATGGTGCGACGGGTGTCATCGGAGAGAGGATGATTTGTTGATGTTAGCCTTTCCCCCCTTCTTTTCTCTCCCCTCCTAAATTGCAAATTGGTCTTCTTGTTTTTTTATATTTATACTTCGGTCCCTTTTCTTTTAATTTTTAATTTTTGTCCCTCGTTCTTTTGTAGAGGTTTTTTTCTTTCAATTTAGACCTTCAATTCAAATTTATATATATTATATTTTTAAATTTGGTCCTTATTCTTTCGATTTCTTATTTTTTTTCCTTTGCTCCTTTATAAAAGTTTTATTGGTTTTCAATTTTACCCTTCAATCCAAGTTTGTGTTGTGTTATTATTTTTAGTTTGGTCCTCATTCTTTTATTGTTTTTCTTTTTGTTGGAGTTATTTTTTCTTTTAAATTTAACTCTCCAATAAAAAACTTGTGTCTTTTTTCTTTTAATTTCTTAGTTTTGTCATTGTTCCTGTTATAAAAGTTTTATTTCATTTTAATTTAGTCATTCAATTATAATTTGTCATGTATTCTTTATTTTTTTTAATTTGATCCCTATTCTTTTAATTTTTATTTTTTTTCACTTATCCCTATTATAAAAAATTTATTAGTTTTTTAATTTCATTATTCAATCCAAGTTTATGATGTGTTGTTGTTGTTGTTGTTGTTTAATTTGGTGTTCATTATTTTATTCTCTCTTTTTTTGTTGGGATTATTTTTATTTTAAATTTAACCCTCCTCAAAAACTTTTAATTGCCCTCTAATTTATTTTATTTTGATTTTCACCCTCATTCTTTTAATTATAATTTTTTATTTTAGATCATTTTGCATTGTTAATTTATTTTCCCTATTTTATTTTTCAGTGTTCAATTTGCTAAGGATTATGGTTCACCATTTTTCTATATATGATGCTTTCGATTTAATGACCGGGTCATGAGTTTGAAAAGTTGGTGTTAGTCGACATCTTTTTTTAGTTTTTTTATTTCATCATTCAGCATTAGTTTTTTTTTTTTAAAATTAACTCTATGGTTTTCTTTGATTTTTTTTCTATCGAGTTATCTCGATCTTATGACGTGGGTCATGAGTTTTGCGGGTTACCACTGGCTGGCTCACCTCTTATTACCTAGATTACATGTCTATTGCACTACCTGGAGTTGACTCAAACCTTTTTTTATCCGATTTTGTGCCTCCATGAATTTTTTCCCCATTGTTTTGTCTTTTTTTTTAAGGATTTGTTTGTTTGCTATTGATGCTTATTCTTTTATCATCTAATTGAAATTAAACCAACTTATTAAACTCGATTTCTCTTATTTGTTTTGAAACGTGCTTGTGATACGTGAATATTAGTTTTTGCAAGGAAAAAAATTTAGATCTGCAGCATAGCACGGACCTATGCCTAGTAAAAACATATATTTCATGCCTTTTAAAGGACCATAAAGTACCCATTAAAAAAAAAAGAAATGGAGAAATAATTGTGCACACAAACTCAGTGCATTGTGGATAAGAATAACGCAAATATTATTTTGTCCTGTTTAAAAAAACTCATTTACACAACCTCTAGGGGTAGAATTGTAATTGCACAAGGACCAAACAATCATTATCATTTTGATTAAGGTCTAAGATGTCTTTTTCTTTTTTGATTGTACATTGTAACGATGAAGATGCCCTTGAAATACAAAAAATCCTACATATAATATTAGGGCAGTTTTATCTTTCTCTTTAAAAAAGAAGTAAATTTACTTTTTTGCCTTTTGAAACAAATATATTTTTGTAAGTATTGGGTCAAGACAGGGGTGGATTCGGTTTTTGATTTGAAAACCAACCATAAATTTACCTGTCACCCCTTCAATCCAAAAATTTTAAACTAGGGTCTAAGAGCTTATTTATCTTTTCAATGTGGTCATTTTATAGTTATGGGGTCAAGACAAAGACAATTTGATTTTTGTTTTAAAAAATAATATTTAAAGAAGAAAATTTGTTGGCGCGTTCTGTTCACGCACTAGCGTGTTAAGCCACTCCACACACTTTAGGCTGTGTGCGCGGAGGGTTTAGGTGGTGGAAATTTCTCATTTGTGGCGGCTTTAGAAAGATCACAACGTCCTCTTCCAAATAAGGTGGCGTGTGTAGTGGTGCTCTGATAACATTTTATTTATTTATTTTTATGTGTTTGCCTTGTAAAGCATGTTGTCCATTCAGAAACTTCATGTTTTTCTCTTATCTTGTTTTGATAATTGATTTGGTCCTCTTGTTTTTTATTGTATGATTTTTTTTTAATTTCTTTTGTAAACTTTAAATTTCTTTTCAATTTCACCTTTGATTTAAATGTTATATTTCCTTCTATTTTATCATAGTTTTAGGTTAGGTCCTTATTATTCTGATTTTAGGTTTTTGTTTTGATGTTTTTGTGAAATATTTGTTTTTTTTTTCAATTTTACCCTTGAATCAATGAATGTTATTTCCCTATTTATATAAAATTTAATTTTATTCAATTTTATCCTCTAATATTGGAATGTTATTTTTCCTTTTTTTTTTCGTTTTGATTTTGGATTTAATCATTTTTCTTTTGATTTTGGGTTTTTGTTTAGTGTTCTCTTTTGAAATGCTTTATTTTTTTTTAATTTCACCTTTAAATCAATGAATGTTATTTACCCCCATTCATTTTTTGTTTAGCATTTAATCCTCATTTTTTCATATTATTTTTTTAGAGAGGGGGAGGGGGGGTTATCAAATTGAGTTTTTTTTCATTTTCATTCTCTAACATTGAAATGTTATTTTTTCTCTTATTTGTTTTGGTTTTAGATTTGATCATTTTTCTTTTGATTTTAGATTTTTTTACTTGATTTTTTTTTTGTAAAATGTTTTTTTTTTAATTTCATTATTGAATCAATCAATATCTTTTTCACAATGATCTTTTTGTTTAGCATTTGGTCCTCATTTTTATATTACTATTTTTTTGGGGGACTTTTGTCAAATTATTATTTTTTTAATTTCATTATTTGATAAAGTTGGTTGTGAATTGAGAGTCGTGGTTGTCGCTAATAGAGCTGTATTGGGTTCATGATCGAGGTGGCGAGTTTGAAAGGTTGATTCAAGTGATATTGGTATTTTTTATCCTTCAATACTTTGCATTTTATCATTTTTCATGTTTCTTTAAAAATTATCATGGCCTTATGCATAGGCTGGATTCCGACAAGTAAACTTAGCTTTGCTTGGGTTATTTATTCCCCTTTTATTTTTTTTATTTTCTTTGTGATGCCCTTAGTTAGATTGAAATGTATTTTTATTGTCTTTTTTCTTTTTAATTAACTTTTTTTTTTAACCATGATCACTCCTTTTTGTTTCTTTGTTCAATGCATCTTGTGTAATGAGATAAGACATTCTTATTCGACCCAACCGGGTCTATGAGTCAAATCCCTACTTTTTCTTGCTTTTTTTAAACTAAGTTTGTGATCTCTTGATGTTTTTTAATGCTAAGATTTTTTTTCCTAACCCGTGGCGTAGTGCGAGTCATGGATTAGGTCAAATTGATTTCACATGTAAGCATTTGTGACATGTAATGGCTATGATTTGGGTTTTTTTTAGCATTTGGGTTATTTATTACTGAGTTTTACTATATCAATGTCTTTTCTAGTTCAACTTGAAACCTAGTCCAAGCCAAGCTTTGGGTCATGGGTTTCCAAAATCAACCTGTTGATAGTGTTTGATATTGTAGTAGCAGTTGTTTTTTAAAGTGTTTTTTGCTTGGAAATGCATCAAAATAATTTTTTTTTTACATCAATACACCAAAATGATCTAAAAATACCAAAAAAATTAATTTGAAGCAAAAACTTTTTTTTTCAAAAGTACGGTGCTATCACAAAAACAAACACCGTCTAAATTCTAAGATCGATTTTAATTATGACAATATTGTTTTTATTTTATTTTATTTTAAATCTGGGTTAAATGAGAATGATGAACTAGTAATTGGACAAATCATACACAGATCTGGGCAATAAATTGGACATTTTTATAGGCAAGTTATGCTCGTAAATTTGGATGATTCAAACCTAAAATCAAAATTGAAATTGATTTTTTTTACGACACGTGTCAAGTTCTTAGTTTTTGTTCTTTATTAGAGATTATAAACAAGGATCAAAAAAGAAAACAAGACTCTGGAAAAACTTTGAACGCACAAAATGATTTTTTTAAAATAATTATATACGGTAGGGAATATTGAATTGAAAAGCGGGAAATTATGTAGTGTTTTTTAGTTTGTCTTTCTTACTATTTTACTAGAACTATTTTCATCAATCATCGTGCATTTGGCTACATATATGTCATTTTCAATTCTTTTTGGGTTATATGATATAAGAGTTCTTTTTTATATTTTTTTTTTCAATTTAAAAATTTTATTTTATTTTATTTTATTTTTCTATTCAGAAATATTAAACTTTCTTAGTTTTTTCTATTCGAATGGAATGATTTTCCTATTCGTTGTTAATAAGGTTTTTTAATTTTCAATTTTAATAACTTTTCATAAATAAAAATTAAGTGCTTTAAGAAACTTCTATTTTCTTGGTTTTTTAGATTTTTGTTATGAAAAGCCTATAGCAATTATAAATAAATATTGCAATAGAAGAGAAATTAAAAAGAACATAAGATTTAACATGGTTTGACAACGTGCCTATATCCATAAGAGCGATGGGCTTTTATTTTCACTATATCAAAATAAGATTACATGATATGTATTTAAAGTAGACCCTAAACCGTCTAAGAAATCCTATCCGTTTAAGGAGCATTAATAATTTTTTCATAATACCCCTTTATCGTACTGCGGGGGCATTGCCCCTACACCCCAAACTTTTTCAAGCAACAATTCACTAGAAGAAACCAATTCCATGATCATATGAAGCCTTACATCTATGTACTTGGTCCTTGCATAATACACCTGATTCTTTGCCAAGTAAATGACACTTTGTCTGTCATAAAACAACTGCACTCTACCTTACTGAATGCCCAGCTCTTTGACCAAACTTGTACACCACAAGACTTCATTGGCAGCCTCAACCACTACCATATATTCTGACTCAGTAGTAGATAATGCAATTAGAGAATGAACCATAGACTTCCAATAAATAGGTCCTCCAATCAAAGTAAATACATAATATATGGTAGACCTCCTATCATCCAAGTCCTCTGCATAGTCTCCATCTACATATCATATAATTAAAGGATTACCCTATTGTTTACTAAACATGATATCATAGTTTGTATTACCCTTCAAGTATTTGAAGATCCACTTGAATGCATCTCAATGTTGTCGTCTTGGATTTAATAGAAACTTGCTCACCACAGTGACTGAGTGTGCCAAATATGGTTTTGTACAGACCATAACATACATTAAAAACCCTACTATACTGGCATAAAAGGACCTTTGACATGTCTTTCACTTCATCATTTGTCCATGGGCATTATGCAATAGATAATCTGAAATGATTCACTAAAGGTATACTAAATGGTTTTGCATTATCCATGTCGAACCTTTCCAACACTTTCTTAACATAGCTATGCTGAGATAACTAT
>Ga0307515_10017942_pt1 | contig 12850 bp, 4 predicted proteins | sample 17_EM_MG_FD_194513 | JGI IMG/M metagenome (GOLD analysis project Ga0307515, IMG submission 194513) | Populus trichocarpa ectomycorrhiza microbial communities from riparian zone in the Pacific Northwest, United States - 17_EM | ecosystem: Host-associated > Plants > Roots > Unclassified | place...
AATATCCATTAGCTATAATTACTCCTTACTTAGTATTCTACTTATACCTAAAAGCGTAGACTACTAGACTAAATCTAACGGTGGCTGTTTAATTAAAGGGGGTATTGCTAGGGGTAATTATTGGCTAAGCTGTTACTAAATATAAACACTTAACTAAAATATTATATTAGTGCGGAAGGACTAACGCACCAGTCTCTGGTTTTATAAGTAGTGCTTAGCTATTATTAGTTATTAGATTATAAAGTAATCTTAATAAACTCTAGCTCTCGTTAGCATTAATACAAAAAAGCTTACATAAACGCCGCATACTTTAGCAGCTAGAGGGGTTTATATAAATTTGTTAACTAGAATCGTGTAAGTTATTTAAAGATTAATATTTCTACCTAAACCTATATAACGTAGGTAAAAGCAATGCCACTTTCTAAGCGCTGTGCTACGGTTTCTAAGGTATATAGTATAAGCAAGGCGTTAGGAGATAAAGCTACGGCGCATTTAGCCAGCTCTGGCGTAACTAAAAAGAAGTTTAGGAATAAAATTCCTACTCTATTTAAAACCGGATAAGGGGCTCTATATACTAGTGTTTAGGGGTAGCCCTAATAGTTAATTATTATTTAAAACTAATAATCCAACTAAGCTAAGTTTTACGCTTATAATTAGATAGGGGACTTATTTAATATTATAAGAAGGGCTTTAAATACTAGATACTAATAGAGGCATTAGCCCCCTAAATACCCAAAAGCCACGGGCGGTAAAGTGATTATCCTATAACTATTAATGTGACTTAGTTTTGCGGCGAAGCAGCTTATGTAGTTTAATGTTTTTAGATTAAAGCTGTGCTTTTAGCGTTAGTCCTAGGCGGAGGGTATAAAGGGCGCTATTACGCAGTGTTTTTTTTACTCTACAGCACTTATAGTTCTTAATTCTTTTATACTAGTCCTAAGCTCTCGCCACTAATACTCTCTCTAGCTAAAGACTACTTATAGCAGTCTAATTCCGGATAATACTACAAGCGCCTAAAGTAACCTACGAGTAAGGAACTGCTAAGAGTAACTATTAGCTAAACTGTTACTAAATATAAATAGCTAACAATACCTAATAGACGCCGTAGCAGGGTTCGGAGGCGTTTATATAAAGTTATAAACTAGAACCAAAAGCTAATAATAAACCCCTAATAACGCCTTACTAGTAGAAATAGCATTATATAATCCACTCCTAACGCTCACTCTTTACGGAACAGGACACTATTTAAGCAGTAGACTTATCTTAACTAGTTAATCTTGTATATTTACTCCCCATCTATAACAAAGGAGCTATTAGTACGTTATAGGGTAGTTTAATTAGTATTCTAGCTAAGCCCTTTATAAGCGCTCCGCCTTATACAGACGGTATAATAACTCCTATTAATCTGCCTTGCGCTAAGGGAGAACTTATACCTAAGACACTAAGCAGCCAGTACTTAGAGGCACACAGACTTATATCCTTATCTATATGTTCTACTACTCTTAAGAATATACCTCTTACGAAGGATATTATATTATATTAAACATTGCCAAAGAAGTTATTATATTCTATATCCCTAACGGCATTAATTACAACTTCTCCTTAAGTAACATTGCATAATCCCTAAGTACCTACAAGTATAGTGTTTCTGAATTACTAGCTAGAAAGTAGGCATTTATAGATAGAGAAACCGACTTTAGGGATAGCAATAATAACCTAGAGGCGTTAACTAGTATAGAAAGTAACTCTAGTAATAAGGATCAAGAATAGGACGTAAAGACATTATTAGGCAAAGAAAATGGCTTTAGCACTAAAGATTAAGAAATAAGGGCAGACAGTAATAAAGAGATATTAGTTAATAACGAGACTAACGTTATTAATTAAATATAGGCGACGATTAAATATAGTGTCCTTAACTCTATAGTCTTAAGTTTATAAGTGCAGGATATAAATATAAAGAAGAGTCCTAACAAAAGCTAGTAAAAGGATTAAACTTTTACCTTATACTATACCCACCCTGGCCTCTCTTCGCCTAGCCTATCGCGAAATAAAACAATATTTCACTATTCCTACCAGAGCCTCTACCCGCTTGACTTATAGCAGGCTATAAAAAATTCGCAAAAATCTAGGCCTTCCTTTAGATAAACTTATTCACTACCTTAAAAGCAACAATGGAAGGTAAATCTATACTAACAACCTAGGATTTTTTGAATTTCTTACGGACCTAGAACGCATACTATCTCAGCGACTATTGGTCGTGTTTAAGACCATGGTGTTTATGGATTTATACCTTAAAAACATAAATATATTATTCTATAGTGTTTTCTCTTTGTTTAAATCATTTCCCTACTTATTATATCTGTTCTAGTATAGGGAGAGGTAGTTAGGTTATGTAAGGGGGCTTAGACTTATAGCTACGCTTATAGGGCTGTTTATATAGGAACTTCTTCAAGTATATATAAGGGGGCTTCAGGTCGTTGCAAAGTTCATAGGGGTTTTTATATAGGAACTTCTTCAATGTTTCTAGATCTAGCGTCATGAATTTCTGTTACACGGGGACGTAGGTATATAGTGGTGTGTAAGGAGACTATATAAGGTAGAGTCGTCACGAAGAACGAATCTATATACTAGTGAAGCTATTACATAATTATAGGAAGCCTACCCCCTACTAACAATTTCTTTTGTTTCTAGTTTTGGTATTTTTATAGCATTTACGTATACCTTTAAGAGCACGCGAGCAATCTCTAGTAGTGTAGGCGTTTAGTTTATTCCGCGACGCGTAAGGCTTAAATGCAGTTAGGCTCCAGTGCAGCGCGGCTAAGAGGGCGCCAATATAGGGTATAGCTGATTTTCTAAGGGCGTTTAGTACCCTGAAAATTTTGGGCTGCTATAATACCTAAATTGGGCATTGCTAGCGCAAGGAACGTTAGCATAAAGGTAAGGCTGGTATTAAAAAGGGAGCTATTCTAAGGAGCCGTTTCGGCTTCTTAATACTAGTATCCTAGAATTAGACCGGGCTTTTTTAAAGGATAAAATAGGCTGACCGGTGTTCCCACTGCGCCTATATATTTGCTTAATGCATATATACTAGCTCTAGATCTAAAAGCGGAATAGGATAAATATTTAAATATACTTTCTTTATGGGAGCTAGGACTTATAGGAACTAATCTTATAAGCTAGGCAATCTTACGAGCTAAGTTCTAGGGTATAATTAAATAAGCAATTAGACGGTACGAACTACGTACAGCTGTTAGAGCACTTATAGCATTATTAGATTAGTATAGGGGTGTATATAGAAGATAGACCAGTATGTAGGATGTATTAGCATATACCTAAAAAGTGGAGTAGTGTAATTAGCGGGCCAGTACGCAGGAACATAATACTATTTAACTTTGCTTAATATAGCTTAACGAAGTGCAAAGCCTTAATCTAAGCTATAGGAACACGTCCTCTAACTAAGCCTCTAATTATATAACCACTAACTACTTCTAGGCGCTGCGGCTACACACCCCCCTTAACAAGTTACACACTCCTAGTTATTGCGTCTATTTTATTAAATGCGAGCGAACGCAAGGATTAAAGATTAGGCGCAGAAAAGTTAAGCTAATTTGATATGGCTTAGATTAAGGTTTTGTAGGGCTTAGTTAAAATGCTAAACCATAATATAAGGAGGTAGCGTTTTCTAGTCTATAATTATTGGTTTTAGTTTATTCCGCAACGCGTAAGGCTTATATAGTGAGGCTAAAGAGGAGCCCTTATCCTTTACCCTACCCATCACCCCTCTTAGACAAATTATAAAATCCTAGTCATTATATCTATTCTATTAAATACTATAATAGGATTGAATAATAACAGACTAAAGTAAAATAAAAAGTAGTAAAGAATAATGAAATAAGCGCATAATAATTAGGAAAAGGTCCTATGTATACTAAGCGCATGGTTTTAAAGATACATTTTATGCTTAAGGGTTACTTCGCAAACATTATATCTAATCTTACCCTACTATAGGAGTTTAGAGATATAACTGCCTTAGAAATATTTTATAAGAGCAGCTAAAGTATAGAACTCATATATATGCTTACTAATTGCGAGCTTTTTATTCCTAAGACAGATAAAGTATATTTTCGGTCTTTTCTCCTTATATAAGGATAACTTTGCACTCTCTAGCGCTTTAGCCGCTTCTAAAATCTTAGTATCTTCTTTAATCTTGACTTGGCTAAGGGTAATATCTATCCTAAACTATCTCTAGTAATGACTCGGCCAGTACGCTCTGCCCTCCTTAATATTGCAGTAATCTATAACCGCATTAATAGCATTATTGCGTCTGCGTATTTTATCTTCTAGTAATATACTAGGTAGCGTTATAATTACTTTAATAAGGCGTTTATATTTAACCGATCTATTATTACTAGATTTTAAGGTTGTTTTAATATCCTCGCTAAATATAACCTTAGAAAGTTGCCGCTTAATATTAATTACAGCTTGTTCGTTATCCTAATTCTTCTTAATATTTTCCAATAGCGCATTTCTCTAACGTTGCCTTTCATTTGTAATTTCTTGGCTAAGCTTTTAGCATTCTATACTTCCTGCGGTTTTGCGCTTAAGGCTAAGCTTTAGCTTATTTTAAACTTTAATTAAGGAACAAATACGCGGGTTCTCGTTTACTGATAAGGATTGTTTTATTATTAAGTGCTATAGCCACTACGGGTCAATTAATCGGCTTATTCGGCATACTGCTTTTATTAACTTTTCTTAAGGCTCTAAGCCTTAAACAATTGCCTATATATCTACGCCAACACGCCGCGGAAGGTAGTGCTTTAGGAATGTTCGAGCGTCGGTATACTGCATTATTAGGTTCCGGAGGGCGTCACTTACATTACCTAGGTAGTATAGGCGTTAGAAAGGTTTTAGTAGAACTAGCTCTATACAATAGAACTTACTATTCTCGTTAAATGCCTTACCTACGCCGTAATAGAGACTATATAGGCGCGCAACCTACTAAAATCCCGTAATTGCGCTAAGGTCCTTAATCTAGGGTAAAAGAGTTAAATATAGTAAAGGCTCGTTAAGTAAGACCTTGTGGCCATAGGGGGTTTTAATTAATCGCCGAAATACGGGAATATTACCTAGGTCTGAACGGAGTGGCAGTAGCAACTTATTACGCCTAGGCTTAATATATAGCTTACTAAGCTACTTTATAGACGTTAGATTAGGGGGTGCAAAAGCTTAGTCGGCAAAGAGAAGGCCTAGGAGAAAGACATAAGGGCTAAGAATAAGTAAAGGGTTAAAGATAATCTTAGGAATTAGGAAAGTATTACTAGTTCTCTATAAGTATAAGGTAAGAGAAATAGGGTAGAAAGAAAACGTACGCTTTTTTCATACTAAGATATTCCTTAGTGAATTTAAATATAAACTTAAGCATAATCTTATAAGGCCCGCCTTCTAGGTCGCGAATAAGTATAACCTTTATATGTTAGTAGCATAGATTAAGAAGAGCTTTAGGTCGGCTTGTAGTATAAAAGCCTAGCTATAGTAAGAAATGGACTTATATCTGATGTCGCCTAACTGCATATCTTTTTCTTGTTATAACTAAGTTGGTCTTAAGAACTAGGGCGAGATCCTCTGCGTCTATAACGGGCTTTTCTCACTTCTTATTACTTAAGTTATATTTCTTTACCAGTTTCTAAAGTACCTAGAAAAGATATTTTAGCTCCGCCTTACTTTACTAGGCTAAAGGAACGTAATTACCTTATGTATTTAGCGGGTTAATTTGCTAGCAATTTTCCTATTAGTTGCTCTCTTATATATAAGGCGATAGTACTTCTAGTATACACCAAGCGAGCTAGAAAGCTTTATCCCGCACTATTTCCTACCCCCCTTCCCTCGTTTTAATTTAGGAGCTAGTTAAAAAAGCTATAAAGTAGCCGAAGCGAGAGGACTTAGTACGTTTTCTTAGGGTTTTTCCTTATATAGGTGCAGTATCTAAAAATAGTTAGCTCTAGGTTAAGCCTAAGAGAAAGCCATAGAATAGGTTATTACTTACTAATACTATTAATCTTTAATGCGGCTAAGGAGATTCGTACTGCCATTAGCGTAGTCCTGCGTCGTGAAATTGGATTCCTTAAACTCTTCTAACTGTTTAAGGTAGTATTCTAGTAGATAGTCTTAATCCTTATAAAACCATACTTAAGCGGGCGCTTCGCAAGCATCGTTAGATTCAGCAATGCTATCAGCGTCACAGTTAATACTATTATCGGCGTCGCAGTCGGCGTTACTATCGGCATTACTATCGGCATTACTATCAAAGACAATCGGTTCTGTCCCGTAGCTATTACTATCACTATCCGTGTCTATATACTTATCGTCGGTAACGCTAAACAATAAGCTATAATCCGATAATTAAGCGCGCCGCATTCTAGGGAGCTAGAAGAGAACTTATAGTAGTAGTAGTAAGAGGGACCTAGAGGGTAATAACGGCGGGAAGGATCTAAAGAGCAATATAGGGTTAAGGAGATAGGGGGGTAGAGAATAAGAGAAATGGGGCCTAAATTAAACGGATTAGAAGTAGGAGCTATAGAGTATATATAGCTTTAGCGCTAGGCGCGTGGAAGGATTATAGTTTACTTATTAAAAAGTAAAGGGTATAGAGCGGTAAGCGAGAGGCTTAACGTTAGACTGGCAAGTAAGAGGCTTAGGGCGGCAGGGAGTTTTGGCAACGTAACCTCCAAAAACGGCGACAGAACCCTCTAAAACCGGCAGTTAGATCTCCATTTTCTTTTTTAATAGAGTAAAAGTCGCTAATTAGATCCTTTATATTTTTAAAGTCTTCCTATAGTTACTATTTTGGCTAATCTATATTAAATGCTATATATATAGCTCTATAGTAGAGCCGTCGTCCTCTACCTTTACTAAAGTATTTAGAGTTAATAATTTGTTTAACGGTCTACTCCTTATGGTTCTTATCTTCGTTCTTATCTTAAATTAGTACTAGTAGGGGTTTAGGCTATATTTGCCCTAGTAAGGGGTTAGGCTAATAAAGGTATAGTAGCTATAGGTAAAATATAGGCTATATCCTACGGGTGGCTAGAGTAGGCGGGAGTTCTAGTTTATATACGACTCCCCTATTAATAACTTATTTAATTAAATAGGGGCTAAGGTTCTTATAATTAAGTAACTTTATAGGCCTCTGTATAGAGATATTATATATATCTAGCTATACCCAGTCACTAACACGTATCTTCGGTAGTGGCGTTCTATAATAGTCGGCGAAGTAGGCCTACTTTACTTAAGCCTAGGCTATTTCTCCCTTATAGTAGTTAAGTAGACTTTTTATACGGTCTATATACTAGTTAGTAAGTAGCATCTTAAGGCGTTTTCTATATAGTAGTTTCTTATTAATAGGTTCTAATGGCTCTATGCCAAATTGGGGGTAATAACCCTTATTTGCAAAGAACGGGGTAAGTCCTATAGTAGTTAAGACGTAGTTATTTGCTGCGAATTTACCTAGTAAAAGGTAATCTACCCAGTTATCTTAACTATAGGCGACTACCTATTATAGGTACGCTTTTATACTAGTATTAGCGTTTTCCGGTTACTTAGTAGTTTTATAGTAAAAGGATATAAATATCTTAATAAAGATGCTAAGGCGTTAGTAGATTCGTCTCTATATATCGGAATTAAATTATATGCCTTAGTTGGACGTAATTAAGTTAAGTAACCTATATAGTCGGTAAACTTCGCAAAGAAAGGCGTTAGTAACGTCGCTAACGGCTACGCCTTTAGTTAGGACGTAGTGGCGCTCTTTTATAAGTCGGGATATTATTATAAGGATATTCTTATAGGTACGGCCATATTATTTATAGGGTAGTAGGTTAATAACGAAATCTATAGCGATATCTGCCTATTATTATATAGGTACTGGTAGAGGGTATAGTAGTTCTTAGTATTTTATATTAAAGGCTTTAGCGCGCTTATAACTATAGTAGGCGCCTATAAAGTATTTAACTAAGTCTATTATTTTTAGCTAAAAGTAGTATCGGCTAAGGAGCTTGTAGGTTCCTCCTCTGCCTAGATAGCCGCTTAATTAGAGGTTGTAGGCTATTTAGATTAGTTACCGTTGTAAATTTTCTAAGTTAGAAATAAATAGGCGGCCTCTATAATAGAGTTTGTTCTCTTTTACTTCTAAGGCTACTATATTAATCTAGCCTAAGCTTTAAAGGTTAGTAGGTAGTGTATAAGCGCTAGCGGTCGTTACGGCAATAAGTTAATACAGTAATAGGTTAATAGAGGTGTTATATACTATAGTAATAAGCTTATTAATTTTAGGAGGTAACTTTAGTTCTATAGTATAAAGCTAAGGTATAGTTGGCTTTATTATAGGTAGTATACCTAGGGCCAAATTTTATACTTTTATGATCGTTTGTTATTAGAACTAATTATAGGGGTTATCTTTAGACTAAGGAGGGTCTTATAAGCGGCGTATTAGGCTATTAGGTTTAGTACCTTATACTCCTAGTCTATATATAATTTTAAAGTTAAAACTAAAGAGGAACTCGTTCTAATATATCTAGCGTTAGTTTAGCTACTTCGTAGTTATAAAGTACTTAAGGTTACAATAGTCCGTAAGGATTTTAGTTAGCTAGTTAGGCTCTACTAAGGAGAGTTCTAGTTAGAATTCTTTAAACGCTTATATAATTATAAGGAGTTCTTTATTATAGATCTTATAGTTATACTCTTATAGTATAAGCTTAGACAAGTAGAATGCAACTAGGTAAAGGAGACCGTTATTACCTATTTAGGAAAGAACGCCTACGTTAACATAGTTTAAGGAGTTAATTTTAAGATAGAGTTATTATCCTAGTGTAAAGTAAGCTAGGATAGGTGCTTTAGTAAAGGCATTTTTAAGGTCTTAGAACGCCTTCTTATATTTAAACGTCCAGGTAAAGTATAGGTACGTTTTTCTTCCTTTTATAAAAAGGCCCTTTGTTTATATTATTGCTATAAGTAGTGCTACTATGCCTAAGAAGTTGTATATAAATTTCTAATAGAAGTTAGCGAAACTAAGGAAGGCTTATACGTCCTTAATATAGTTAGGGGCTTACTATTTGGTAATTATACATACTTTTTTAGGGTCTATATGGATACCCTTAGTAGTAATAATTAGTTTAAGGTATTTTACCTCTATAACTAAGAATTCGCATTTCTTTAAATTAATATAAAGTCTTACGTCCTTAAGGCGCTATAGGACCTTTTAAACGTGTTTAGTATGCTTAAAAGGATTATTATTATAAATAAGTATATTATCTAGGTACGCAGAGTAGAAGTTATTAAGGTAGTCCTATAAGGCGTTATTGATATAGCTTTAAAAGGTGCCTAGGCCGTTATATACGCTAAAGGGTATAATAGTATATTTAAATTGGCCGAAGCGTAATACGAATGCGGTTTTCTATTCGTTACCTTCCCACATTTAAAGATAGTTAAAGGTAGCGATAATATTAAGCTTAGTATAGATTTTAGCTTAACTAAGCCGCTTAAGGGTCTTATATATAAGCGGTACTAAGTATTAGTTTTTAATTATCCCTTACATTGTTGATGTGATATAAAATGTGGCCCGTGCGCGCGATTAAGAACATTGAAACTTCTTCGCGTTAAATTGTAAATACATAGCTTTATCAATTAAATACACTATAATTATGGTGCGTAATTGTGAAAGTAATAATATAGACTTTGTTCCTTATACTTAACACCTAAAACACGCGTCTTAGAAGTCTTAAAACCCTCCTCCTAAGCCCTAGCCCTTACCTAATTTTAAACCTCTTCCTATTAAGAACGAAAATACCTACGGTAAGCCGAATCTTCCTTCCAACATTAATAATAGCGACCCTCTGCAGCTATTTAAGCTATTCTTTATAGACGAAATTTTAGATTAACTTATAGAGTATATAAATAGGAACGTGGAGCTCTACTAAACTCCGGAGGATAAGACTCTAAAGGGACGCCCGCGGAAGTAGAAGCCAACATTAAGGGTAGAGCTGCATGCATACTTAGCAGTACTAATTCATATGGGGCTATATATAGAAAGCAGCACTAAGGAGTATTGGCATAAAGACTTTAGTTCTAGCTTAATGCACATTATTTGGAACTTTATTAGACTTAATAGATTTCGCCAAATTAACCGCTACTTCTACTGCACTAAACTACAAGAAGACAATAACGAAGCTTTCTAAAATACTTTTAAAAGGATATAGAACCTTAGTAAGTACCTACGTATACTCTATAGGAAGCTCTATACCCCTAGTATACACCTTACCATTAATAAGACGATTAAACGGTTTACTAGTTAAGCTCCTAAAATTGTTAATATTCCTACTAAGCCGACGCCAGAGGGCTTTAAAATCTAGGTTTTAGGTAATTAAGGCTACGTTCTTAACTAGATGTTTTACGCTAAAGGTAATAAGAAAGGACTATATAATCTAGATAAGGTGTATATAAAGGAGAAAGGCTTTTCTAAGACGCAGGCAGTAGTACTTAACTTACTATTATAAAGAGACAACCTTACTAATAAGCCACTTTATCTACTAAATAAACATATAGTGTGGCTTAATAACTTATTTATAAGCGTTAAGCTACTCTCTTAGCTTTAAGAGGTCGGAATTAGCGCGTTAGGGACTATATACACTACTAAAACGAAGCGGGAGGAGTAAGAGGAGGCTTTAGGCGAAGTTAAGGCCTAGTATAGAGCTCCAATTAAGCAAATTAGCTCCTCCCTCGCAGAGCTTAAATTGGTATTTAATAACTAGATACCGTAGGGTTCCTTATATAGAGAGCTTTCTAAAGACTCTATAGTTGCTTAATTTGCCTAGAAAGATTTAAATATAGTGCTGTTTATAAGTACGGTCCTTAATAGTAAGTTTACCTAAACTTAAGATAAGGCTCTGCTACCAAAAATAGTATCTAACGTTATCTATCGCAGGATTTTAATCAATTAAACGGCTATAACGACGCCCTACAAAGACCTCTGCCGGTGCTATAATGACTTAGAAGATTTTCGGCAGTAATATAGTTAAGGTTTTATAGATTCCGCTGTTTATTAACCTCTATAATTACTATATAAAAGGCGTTAATACTGCTAATTAGATAAGATCTTATTACAGCTCCCTCTGACGTTATTATAAGACTTAGAAGCCTCTATTCCACTTCCTCTTTAATATAATTATTATTAACTGCTATAAGCTATCTTTCTACTCTACCGATGGCTGGCCGAGACAAGGCGGCTATAAGAAGTTCCTTAAGCAACTTGTGAACTCTTTATTTAAGCTGTCTACCCAAATACCTTAAAGTAATTGTGCGTGGGTCTCTATAGATCAAATATAGTAGTACCCGGCGATATATTATAGATATAAGGCAGTCAAAATTAATATAAAGCCGATGACTTACTCTACGTACTTAGAGGTAGGAAGGAAGAGTAAAATTAAGAAACCTTTAAGTAGGAAGCCTCTCTGCGAGCTTTCGGTGAATACAATAAAGAGGTCGCGTAATAGTAAGGAGTTTAAAAGACCTTAAAGGTCACCAAGAACAACGTACGGGTGTAGACTTTGTTAAATACCACTATATAAAGACGGCCCGTATTAGCAAGAGCACGTAGATCGACTTAACACCAAGAAATAAGTGTCTATATATAATATACACCAACATTTTAATATATTTGTAGCTTTAGTTAAGACCTTTAGTGATGTGGCAGAACGATTGACCGCCTAGAAATGCAGCTTATTAATTGGTACGCACGGGCCATAATTTATTGGACGTAAATAATAATGTAAGGGGTAATAGCGTTAAGTCCTTTATAATTAATATAGAATTAAATACCTTTTTCTAGTTTTTTAGTAAGAAGAATAGGGGCGGCTACTAGTAATATGCTAGGACGAATAAATCCTTTATTAAGTTACTTATTAATATACTTTTTTATAACTAGAAGTTCGTCTTTTAATATTAAGTAGGGTCTCTTATAAGGTAGCATTTTTCCTTATTTAATATTAATAGTATAGTTATTAGGTTAATATAGGGGGAGTATATCTACGCCCTTTTATAAGTATATATTAGTAAAGTTATAATACCTCTTAGGGAGGAGCTTACGGAGTTCTTTATTAGTAAGTCCTTTTTTAAGCTTTATAAACTTCTTAAAGTCTAAAGGTAAAAGTCCATAAAGTTCTATAGGGGCGTTATCTTCTAAAAGGTTAACTATATCTATTCTATTACTATAGAGGACGTAGTCCTATTCTTTATTAAGCTTATATAGTTATAATTAAGAAGCTATAGTAATGGTCTAGCCTTCCTATATACTATACGGTAAAAGGCTAGGGCACTTATATAGTAGTAGTTAGTTATAGGTAGGGTAATAAGGGGTTCTGTAGGTTAATATCCTAAGGAGTAAATAGAGGCGGCTAGGCTATACCCTAGGCAAGTCTTTCTACGGTATTTGGAGTTAAAGGTTACTTCTCTCTTCTTCCAGTTAATGGCGGGGTTATATTATTTAAGCTAGTTTATTCTAAGGATAATAAGGTAGTTAGTAAGTGGTATAATATAGGCCTAAAGTTCTTCCTAGTGCCTATTTATATCTAGGTGGAGTTATACTATATAGGTAATCTTTTATACGGTATAACTGCCGTTAGCAAGTTATAGGGCGCGGGCTTTAGTAAGGGGTAAGGTAAGTAGGTTATAAGTACGCATAAATTAGGTATCTATAAATTTATTAATAGCTCCGCAATTAATTATAGAACGGCTTTTATATTATTTTTTAGCAGTAGTTCCTATTATAGGTAAAACTATCTATTTCCGTCTATTTATCTTTATA
>Ga0307515_10017943_pt1 | contig 12850 bp, 5 predicted proteins | sample 17_EM_MG_FD_194513 | JGI IMG/M metagenome (GOLD analysis project Ga0307515, IMG submission 194513) | Populus trichocarpa ectomycorrhiza microbial communities from riparian zone in the Pacific Northwest, United States - 17_EM | ecosystem: Host-associated > Plants > Roots > Unclassified | place...
TAAATTAACGGTTTAAATACTTCTTTATCGTCTTCTAGAAGGACCTCGTTCTTAGTCTAGGTATTAGGTAGTTAAATCTTCTTAATTAGCATATCTAATTCGGCGTATAGGTCCTTTAAGATATCCGTTTACTTGCCGTTAAAGAACATCTTTTTATCAAAGATAACGTCCCTAGTAGAGATAATAATACCTTTATATAGGATCCAGATCCTATAGATATTAGTAGAGTTATAGCTAACAAGGTAGCCGATATGGGCTTACAGATCCAGTTTACTTAGCCTTTTCTTCTTTAGCTAGGCGTCTGATATTATCGCGTACACCCTATAGCCGTAGGCTTTTAGGTGCGCTAGTTATGGCTTTTTTAATCTCCTATTAGCTAGGAAGGTATAGAACCTCTTATATAGCAATATCTAACCGTTGCTTTCCCGTAGCGTTTAATCTTAAAGGTAGACTATATAGTTAACTATCTTATTCTATAGGTCGTGTGGTAAATTAGCAGTAATTCTTATTACTCGTGCTCTCTTAATAATTACACCCCCTAAGCGTTTGGCGGTACCGTTTTAAGCTTAGGTATATAGCGCCGAAGGCTTAAATATAATCCCTTAAGTCCGTAGCCATTTAAGGGTTCTCCTTCTCCCTAGCTCGTTGTCTAATCTAATAGTATTAACTTTAAGGTTATACCTTAGACAAATCCACTAGACAAAATCTTTAAGCACCCTTAGTGTCTTCTTTTCCTTGCTATACGTTGTTATAAAGTACGGGAAGGATCTTCCTAAGTAGGTGTCGTAGATAAGCATAACTCGTACAAATCTAGTATACGCTTTCTTAAGGTTAGTTTAGTTAATATAGAGGTTAAAATAGGGTTTATTAATTTTTTATTTTAAGAACCTTCTTAAGACCTAACGCTTAATTTTAGCGAGACTGTAATATTAACATTCCGTCGTCTTTAGGCCTTAAAGCTTAACTTTTAAGGCGTTAAGACCTAAATAGTAAAGGCTTATAGGTCCTAGATAACCTAGATGCAGATACTATAGATATATATCTCCTTTTAAATCTAGACAAACGTCTCTTAATAATACTCTGCACTTCCATTAGCATAGCAGTTAGCTTATATTAAACGCTAATAAACTTCCTAGTTAGAGGTATTTAATAGTCTATTATCTATAACGTTCTTCCATTTAATATAGGATTGTATTATCCTTCTAAACTAAAAGATTATTATCTCCTTTATTATCCTAATAATACCCTTATTTTTAAAGTAGACGGAATAATATAAGGTTTATATTAAAGTCCGTATAAAAGGCAACGTCCTTAAGACGTAGGATTCCCTTACTCTTGTCTAGTTTTATAACTTAAATAGTAACATCACCGTAACCTAGTATAGGCGCTTCTAAGCTGCCAGCAATGACGTATTTGTATCTTAGAGCTTTCCTAAAGTTATAGAAATAAAAAAGGTTATTAAAGATATAGAGAGTAGTTCCTAAGTCAAAAATAGTTAATAGCTTTAGTAGATAAAGTTAACCGGTATAATACAATTCTAGGAATATCGCATTAGCTTCTCCCTTAATCTTAACTTCCTAACTCTTGTCTTGTCGTTATTAAGCCTTATCTTCCTATTCTTTAAGTCTAATCTTCGCAACTTAGTTAGTGAGATTCTTATTCTTTTCTACCTTCTTTAGTGCCCTATTAATGCGCGCATCTCCTATCGTAACTCCTATAGGTCTCTTATCTTCAAATAAACACCAATAGTCCCGTAGGGAGTGTCCTTATATTCTATACACTAAGCACTTAGGCGTTAGCTTTTTATAAAACGTCTCCTTATCTACTAGTATCCCGGCTCTCTTTAAGCGTCTATTATATACTAAGGCTCTTCCTCTTCGTAAACCTTTAGTAGTATTAGAGTAATCCTTAATGGCTTACTCTACGAAGTCTGCATTAAAGGTACTCCCTCTTATAGTAATATTAGCTTTCTTTAAGGGTGTTCTAAGTCCTTCTTACAGCTCCTTTACTACTCTACGGTATTTAGAAGATCTCGACTTCTATAGGTTATTTAACTTAGTAGTATACTTTATATAGTAGGCGTCGCTAAAAGGTTAAATAACGTCTGCCAATTCTTAAAGCTAGATTCTATTAGACATTTAAGGGATTTTATACTTCTCTCTTAATAATATTATATATTCCCATTAATCTAACCACTAATTTAATTTTAATAAGTATTTAAACCCCTTAAGGGCTTTTATATACTAGTATTGTACCTTCTTCCTAATAAACGATAAGGTAGGTTCTATATTCTCCTTTAATTAGAATAGCTATTCTTTAACTATTAAGGAAGGGTTAAGTAGTAGCTTCTTCTAAATCGATACTGTGGTTGTAATCTAGGTGCGTATCTATTACAGATGCTCTTCCTATTTTAGGAAGTACTTTATGTCCTAGTCGTAGTATCATCTACTATTCTTGTACGCTTTCTGTTAATTTAACGAGAGCTATATATATAAGGTTGCATTCTTATTAAAATCTATAACCTTTAGATAAGGTGGTTTTTCAAGTAAACCTTCTTAAGGTGCTTTTATAGCTGGGTTAACGTAGGCCTATATTTACTAATCTATAAGGGCTCAGAGTTGCTATAGCCATTGTTCCCAGTCTTCTGGCTTATTAAGGATAATCGTATTCAACGAACTTAACATTAGTAGAGTCATTTAACTAATAGGCAGATGGGAATTGAGATGGAATTCGTTGTTAGGATCGTCCTTATCGTCAGGATCGTCCTTATTATCAGGATCGTCCTTTAATAATTAAGGTGGAGTCTCATAGAATCTCGTGGAATCTCGTAGAATCTCGTGGAATCTCGTCCTGTAACAATTGAGGTAGGATTTCAATCAGGGTCGTCTTATAACAATAAGGTGTCAGAGTCTAACAATAAGGTAGAATTTCTTTAAATGATTAAGTAATAGCTGAATAGCTTCTTGTGTCGGCGGACCAGGCTTATAACTATTAGATAACTTATATAGAGCTATTTATTAATAAAATAGGTTAATTAATTAATAATCTTAATTATGTCTTGATAGTTGCTTAACCTAGGGCCCCTAGGCTTAGACGAAGATATTTATAATACACGTAACCTATACACGTAACTCGTATACGTCCTACGCCTCTAAGAATATAGATTATCTAACACGTATACAGCTAGGGTAACTATACGGCTTTATAGCATATTAAAGTTGGCTTTACTATAAGGAAATAGAGTAGAAAAGGCGCCGCGCATAATAAAACTAGCTAATCGCTTAAAGAGAGGTGTTTACCGCATAGTAGGAACCTTTACATCAGGAAAAAATTGAGCAGCATTTAGCCAGCATTTTTAGCATTTCGTAGCATTTTATAGTATTTAAAATAGACTATACGCATTAAGCAGCATCTAGGCAGCTATATATATATATTATATATATATAGCTGCCTAGATGCTACTTAATGCGTATAGTCTATTTTAAATGCTGCGAAATGCTATAAAATGCTAAAAATGCTAGCTAAATGCTACTAAATTTTTTCCTAACGTAGGCCCGCTTATAGGCCTTATTATTATTAAACCTTACGACTTAAAAGCTCTAATTTATTAAGGTTAGGTACTAGATTAGGAACCAAAGTATCTAGTACGTTATTATTAAATTCGCTATCTAGTATATCACTGCTAGGCTTAATAGGTAAAGGATTAACAATAGGAGGATATTATATAGGAGTAGAATTGCCCGTAGAAGCTAACGCAGCTTATAATTTAGGAGTAAGCTAAGCCGTTAGGCTACTAGAATCTAACTTTAGCTTATTAATATAAGGTAGCTAATCTAATATAGAGCTATTTTTGGGTAAGCTAGTAAGCTAAGTACTATATATTTTAACATCGCGATAATTAGAATAATTAACCTTTAGAAAGTAAAGCTATAGTAATATAGTAGAGCGCCTTACGGTGTACTGTTTAGTAAACCGCCGGCTTAGGTATTTACTACTATCTATTACTATAGGCCTCACAACCAGTATATTAAGTTTAGTAGGTAGCCGTAGTAGCTACCTCTAAGTCTTTAGTATATTCTGGCTAAAGTAGTAAATATAGCCAGTATAGCAATGTTGCTGGCCGCGTATATACACGACTTATAGATAAACGTATACGCGCGTAATTAGAAGCTCCTCTACTGCGGTAAGTATAGGTAGAAAGCTAGGAATAGGCCCTAGATTAAGCCTATTACTTTCACCAAATAGGGGGGGAAGGGTTAAATCTTTAAGACTATTGGCGTCCTTAATATAGACTTTATATATACCTATATTATTACCCTCCATAGCTAGGCCTATTTAGAACTACCGCTCCTTATAATAACTGCACGTCTCTATATATTTAGCCTATTATATACTCCTAAACTTCTTAATTCGCTCCTAATTAACAGCCAAAATGGGTAGTAGTATAGCCGTAGTTAGAGCTTACTAAGAGGGAGCTTACTATAAGGGAGCTTACCAAAAGGGAGCTTACTACTAAGAGGGAGCTTACCGTAAGGGAGCTTGCCGTAAGGAAGGTAGTATTAGCAGTAGAGTAGGTATTAGCGGTAAAGTAAGTATTAGTAGTAGAGTAGGTATTAGGTAGAGTAGGTATTAGCAGTAGAGTAGGTATAAGAGCTAGTTACAATAAGGACGTATTTAGGTTATTTAAAGTGCCTCTCCTACTATATAGAGCTTTATCTATAGTATATAGCGGAGGAGTAGGCAAGTAAGCTTTACCCCGCCAATTAAGAATACGGTACTCTTATTATATTGCCCTAATTATCTTCCGCCGTTAAGCTATTTTAGGGGTATCTTAACTATTCTAGCCGTAAGGTAAGAAGACGTCCTTAGTATTAGTTTTAGGTAAAGCATTTCACTAGCGCTTTATAGGACGAGTCTTAGTAGAACTAAGCTCTGCTTTCCGCCTATCTAAACTATATTTAGAGCCCTAGGAAAGTAAGTAAAAGTAGAAGTAATATATAGGAAAAACGCGCCTTTAACCAACACAATTAATATTGCTTTAAAAGCTTAATAGATAGGCCGTTTTTAATAAAATTAATACAGGGTTATATTAAATAGCACTTACTATACTTAATTAAAGCAGGTTCTACCATAAGGAAGACGTATATAGTAGTATTAATAGAGATATTAACAAAGAGGTTAATTTTTTAATAGTAAGATCTTAAATATTTTAATATTTGTCACGTATATTCTATAGGTAGATACCACCTATAACTTTTTCTCTAACTAACTAGAAGCTAGCTTAGCGGGAGTTTAAAATTTTAAATACCTACACCTAAAAGTATAGACCACTTATAATAATAATATATATACTATATAGTTTATTATTTTAGTTTAAAGGAATTTTTATTTATTAGCAATTGCTAGTTAAAATCAGCTAGGTTCCTTAAGGTCAATTAATTAGCATATTAATTATAGCCACTGCTAGTTATACACCCCCTAAACGATACGTATACACCCCCTAATTAATATATATACCCCCCTACCTTATTTAGTTAAGACGCTTCCTCATTAAGTTAGAATATTACGTGCGTTTAACTTATTTGCGCCTACATCACGAAAACCAAAGTGCGAGCCTATGGTGTAGCCAGTATTTTACTTAAATACTAAGGGCTCTCTACAAGTAGATCTGTCAACGCGATTAGTAATTATAGAGCTAGTTATAGGGTTAGTTAACCGACTATTGCAACGCTCTACAATTATAGGCCCTTAGATGCGAAGTAAAGGTATTAATTTGGGTCCTACCGGGCGCAGGCACGCGTGGGCGCGTGGGCGCGAAGCAGGTAGCAGTACCTAAATTAGTTTACGCGACGCCTTATAAAATACTACGCAATCTAATTAACCGACTTAGTCGCAATCCTAATTTAGACCCCACTGCTTATACGGAGGTGCGTTTCAAAAGTCTTCGCCGCCCCTTATTAGGCGGTCTTATGGGCGGTAACTCCCTAAGGTTGGTAGAGCAACGGGCTAGAAGCCGCCCAATGGCGCCTTTAAGGTCCCCCAGAACCGGCTTAAAATACGCCCAATTTTCAGCTATATGCGGGCTCTTTAGGCTCAACCTAGGCAGGGCCAGTAAAGACTTTTAAAACGCACCTCCGTACTATAACTAAAATCAAGACTTAATCGTAATGTTGCAGTTATAAAACTTACATAGCGCGTACTCTGATTTTTACAATCTAGACGCAAACAAGTCAAACGCACGTAATATTTTAACTTAATAAGGAAGCACCTAACTTAATAAGGAAGCGTCTAAACTAAATAAGGTAGGGGATATATGCGTATCGTTTAGGGGGTGTATAACTGTGGCCTTAATTATAAACTTAGGTTAAAATTTTCGTTAGCGGACCCTAATGATCTATATATTAATTGACTAATTAAGTAATTTAATAAAAACGGATCGTTATATAATTAAATATTATTATAGTAAATTTAGGATTAGAGCTATTGTAATTAAATATAGATATTACCGCCATTTAGAAACGGATAATTACAAGTTAATAGTTTACAAACCCCCCCCCCCCCGGGGCATAGTGCTGTAGCTAGTCTAGTTCGCTTATTGGTTAGTTAATTAGAAAAGCTTTAAAATCGCAACCGGTTCGGAGCTTTAATTGCCTTTTAGCTAGTTAGTTTTAAAGCTCTCTAATTAACCGGGTAACCGGCTAAACCAGTAGAGTTGGTATAGGCCTTTAGCGGTAATGATTTGGGTAAGAGCGCACCCCACATAGGGGAGCCGAAGCCACTAAATTAACAAGATCTACTACTTTATTTCCGCATACTATTTTAAAAGCCGAGCTTAGTGTTATACGTCACCCATTTCTACGCGTTACCTCCATCTTATGGACCTTAAAGCCGCCCAATAGCGCCTTTAAGGTCCCCCAAAACCGGCTTAGAATGCGCCCAATTTTCGGCTATATACGGGCTCTTTAGGCTCAACCTAGGCAGGGCTAGCAAAGACTTTTAAAACACACCTCCATACTACCTTATCCTTACTGCCCTTATTTTTACCTATCGCCAATTTAATAGAGGGCTTTGTTATTTTAACCAGTCAATCATTACGTAGAGGAAGAGCCAGCCTTATAAGTAGTAGTCGTTCTATAGGCAAGGCTCCTGCCGCCAAAAAGGATTCTAATACACGGAGTAATATAGATTAGGAAGCTGGTGGAGGAGGTAAGCAAAAAGGGCAGGGCGATAAGGGCGATAAAGGCGATAAGGACGATAAAAACCAAGAGGAAGATAAAAGTAATAAGGAAGACACTGTCAAATATATCGTTATCAACAATTAATTATAACTTAACACTATGCTAAGCCTTACAATATATTAAATATCATCTAGTTAAACCGGTTCGCGAACCGGTTTAAAGCTTTAAGTGGGCTATTGGTTAGTTGCAGAGCTTAAATTTGTAACTAACTAGACCAGTTACAGCACTGCCCGGGCAAGGTGGTGGTTTTCCTTACATCTAGTTTCTTGTGTTTGAGGAAGATGTTTTCATAGCACCGTAATATAACAAAATCTCAAACAATAATCTCTAGGAATTGGTAATTCTAGTAAAATTGGTTGGGTTCCAAACAGAATATGCACAGCTACACTTCCGTGCCTTTTTTCCTATTTTTAGCACCACATATAAGCGCGAGATTAATAAAGATAGATGAAATCCTCGTTCCTCAAATCTGTTTCATCATCAAACGCCTTATCTCCAACACCACCATTATCTGCGTTCACAACTTTTCCAGCTTCCTTTAGATTATGGCTTGTTTCCATACTCAGATCAACTAAGTCGGCGCACTTCCCTAATGCCACTCGCATTATTGCGTGCTTGCGGTTGAGCACTCTAACCCAAACTGTTGCAAGCAACGTAAGGATAATTATTGCTATAAATAAAGCAAGGTTGGCTCGTAGACCCCTTGAATAACGGGGCGCTTCGGCGGGTGTGAATAGGTGAGGTCCTATGATGTTGCTAGCGCTTGCACCGACAAAGAGAAAGCCGGTTGTAACTTTGCGCTTCGTGTCTCCCCCAGTACTCTGACTAGACCATGAATATACCAAGGGAGATATGCCTGGGTAGAAGGATATGAAATAGTATCCAATTAGCAGAGTGGCTCGGTGTTGCTTTGTATGATCGACAACCATAAGGATGATGATACCGATAATGGGGGGTATACAGAGAAGGATTAGAACAGGCGATTTTTTCTTTAGCTTCGTGGCAAGCCATGCACCGCCAAGCGTGGCTACCATCTGTACGGCCCCGAAGGGAATGTTGAAGAGAATAGTTGTGAATGAGTTGAAACCGAATGATTTAACGATTAATGGACCAAAGGTTGATATTCCACCGCTTGGGATTCTATTGCGCCTTAGTTAGATCGGTGTAGATGACGATTTATAAAAGTGAATACTTACGACACAGCAGTCAGCAGCGAAAACCACAGCCAGGTTTTGAGATCAAAGACTGCCTCTTTGACATGACTCCATTTCCAGACTCGAGATGCTACCCCCATCTGGTTCATGCGCAGTCGCTCAACCGCAATTAGCTTTTCCTCATGCTTGAGGAACTTTGCCTCCATGGGCGAGTCAGGCATAAAGATGAAGCATACGACAGAGATGACAACGGTCAAAAGACCGCAAAATAGAAAAATAATCTACTTCGTGTAAGTTTGACGTACTAAATAATCATAATAGCCGAACGAAATTACCTGATATGAGTGCAAATGAGACTTGATGTGGCCGAGACCGTAGGTCAATAAACTTCCTAACTGTAATATCGATTAAACTAGTCACAAGAGGGAAAAGAATAGGAACTCGCCATGTTGACTACTCCCAACATGGCATACCAGGAGGCGTTGCGGTTCGTTTGCTCGCTCCGCCTGTACCACATTTGAACGACCGCAATAAAAGCAGGAGCTGTTCAGGAGCGTTAGAACTCCGCATAGACTTAAACGGATAGACAGAGTGCCTACCCACTGCGGCCTCAGCGGCGCCTAAGAGAAATCTTGTTGCCAACAAGCCACTGAAGTCGTGAGCCGCTACCATTCCGCAAAGAATGACGGCCCAGAGGAGAACCATAACCGATATGAATTTTCCGACAGGAAACTTCACCAACATAACAGCAACTGCCGGCTGCATAATGAGCTGTGCCACATACACAATTGATCCTAGCCAGGAGTATTCCTCGCCATGCAAGTTGGTGTCTGTAATTAGCCCGAATACCGAAGCGTATAATAAAGACGTCTTATCCAGGGATTGAAGACAATAAACGGCCAGTAATATTGGGAGAATAACAAGGTCTATCTTCCTAAGGATTCGAGCATTTTCTTCGGGAGTGACGATGATGCGATTTTGGACACCGGTTAGAAGTTGCGCAGCTTTATCTGTGCCTGATTTGAAGTCCGCTTTGAGATTTTCTGTCTTCTCGATTGTCTCGATCCCTGGTTTGCCTCCATTTCCACCCATTTCAACATCTTCAGCTCTAACCATGTTGTGAAATGTTGCGAAGGATGCAGAGGCAGAGAAAGATTAAAGATTAGCTCAGGGCGGCGGGGGAAGAAAGAGTTGAAGAAGACGATGGCGACGGGCAGTCTCCAGGCACTATCATCCCACACATCCAAGATTAGTAAGCGCTTACTAAGTCCCGCACGGGCCACTATTGCGAACTTAATTTAAATAACAAAGCACTATTTACATGTGTAATACTCCAATATTCGGCCGTCTATTTCAATAGGATCTTTTCCCTTTTTATTACCACGCGTTCGCTTGGCCTAAGGGGACCTAATAGCAAGTATGCTAGCTTTATAAGCCTTATACGCGTTTACAGAAGCTCCCTATCGCGGCCGCTTTAATTTTAACGGAATAATAATCTCTTTTGGCTTGGTATTACTAGGACCCTTATTAGTATCACTTAAGATTAATATAAAATTACCACGGGCTAATTAAGTATAGGTCCTCCAAGCTCTAGTACGCGCCGCTCTACTAGATTAATGGAGTAGGAGAGGTAGCGGCTCTTAATAATTGTTAGATGCCGAATAGTTCGCAATAGGCTCCTTCTCACTAATATTTTGGTAAGGGTCGTCTAATATAGTACTTTGGAGTACTTCCGCGTTATTAAGCTATAAGTTATTATCCTCCCCCACTTCTAAAATAACTACCTTATCCTCCAACCCCCCTAAAACTTCGTCATACAGCACCAACGGCTCATCAAACGGTTACTCCTTATCCTCCTTAATATCCTCATCTACTTCGTCGGCTGGTTCTTTATTTTAGATCAAAAAATAGCTAAAATCTACACTACCGCTTAGTTAAGTAGGTCTAGGCTCTACCTTCTCCTTCTACTTTTAGGCCTCCTCCTGCCTTTCCTTTTAGAGCTCTTACTCAGCTACATTGGCAGCACATTTAGCAATCTTAGCACTTGTTTTGCCCTACTAGTTAGCCTTACCGTACTTCTTTTTAGGTAGTAGCTGCCAGCGAGCCTTTTAAGGAACCTCAAATGGAGCGCCCTCAGGTAGCGATCAAAGCTCTACCTATCTAATTAAAATAGCCATTTAGGCTACCTTAAAGTCTTTAAATTTATTAGCAAGCTCGCCCATTTCTTTAGTAGGAAGGTCCTTAATAATATTAAGGAGGCGGAGAACCAATAACCGGATCCTAGTAAGAGCTTCTAGGTACTCTGGCAGAGGGTCGCCCTAAAATACTATATCCTTAATATATTGCGGCTGCCAATCTAAAGCGGCAATAAGCTTTATTGCGATATACCAGCGAGGGTAGATTAAAGCCGGCGATATAGAAAGCTTTTATATTAAGCACCAAATAAGTATATAATAATAGGGGAGGCTATATCAGTAGGGGTCCTCGCAGCCGCAGTTATTTTGCTTCCACTCCCAATTAGCCTACTTCTACTTTTCCTCATTCGTCAAAGCTCTCGCGCCACGTATAAAGTTAAAGATTCGCTAAAGCGCGTAGTGTGTTACTACACCGTTAACCTACGCAAAGTAGTATTAAAAGAGGTCTAAGGTAATAATTTGGGGGAGGGACATTTCGGACGTATATTCGGATTTAATCAACTCCTTACATAATATCAAAATCCACCTCTTTAGCTTAATTATAGTATTATTAAGGCTTAATTAACAATTGGTAAAGCATTTTAATCCTTTATTAATACCCTTGCCTTATTAGCTTACCGCTATACCTAAATTTAGAAGGTATTTAGTGAGGGAGTAAGCGGTTAAGGAAGAGTTAACGTTAAAATAAGGTTTTTAAGCTAGAGAGCAGGATTCTTAAAGGCATCTTAGAAATAAGCTTTACTATAGGCCGGCCTATAGTAAAACTTATTTCTAGGATGCCTCTAAGCATCCTACTCCCTGGCTTAAAATAAAACTTACCTAATATAGCAGGTAATTATCTGGCTCTCCTTTTTAACGTATATAGTCTAAAACTATACCTTATCGCATAGGTGTAGCTTATCTAGAACTGCCTTTTAATTAACTTTAAGCTCCGCTACTATTTCAGATTTTAGGTAGGGCTAAAATAGTTTTTTTACTACCTTCCTCTCTTCCGCCAAGTAGCTATATGGCCTCTTAACCTTTATCTAGATCCCCTTATCAATCCACTTCTTTATTACCTTTATAGTATGCTACTGGCAGTACTAGAGAATGACTGTAATTAACCGCCCTATTAATAAGGCGGCTGCAAGGCCCTTACTAAAATTGGCGATAATAACTTTAGGTGGCCGTTTCCAAAGTTTCTGCTAAGCAGACTCCAGTAAAAAGGTCTAATTTAGCTAAGACTCGCTCTTAATAAACGACTATATTGCTAGAAAAGAGGACCCTATATTAGTAATACCAGTAATAATAGCTAATAGGAGCTTGGATCAATTAGTATTAAATATAGCATCTGTCAGATAATCTGTATTCTTGGAGGCGTAGGACGTGCACGAGTCACGTGCACGGGTCACGTGCATTGTAAATATCTTCGTCTAAGCCCAGGGGCCCTAGGTTAAGCAATCATCAAGATCATTAATCAATCAACCCATTTTATTAATGAATAGCTTTATATAAGTTATCTGACAGTTATAAGCCCGGTCCGCCGACATAAGAAGCTATTTAGCTATTACTTAATTATTTGAAGAAATTCTACCTTATCGTCAGACTCTGACACCTTATCGTCTTAAGACGACCCTGATTGAAATCCTACCTCAATTGTCACAAGACAAGATTCCACGAGATTCCACGAGATTCCACGAGATTCCACCTTAATTGTTAAAGGACGATCCTAATGATAAGGACGATCCTGCGACAAGGACGATCCTAATAACAAATTCCATCTCAATTCCTATCTGCGTATTAGTTAAATGACTCCACCGAGGTTAAGTTTATCTACTATAATTATCCTTAATAAGCTAGAAGACTAGGAGTAATAGATCTAGCAACTATAAGCCCTTATAGACAAACGAATTTAGGCCTATATTAACCCAGATAAGAAAGTACCTTAATGAGGTCTACTATAAGAACCAGCCTATCTAGAAGTTATAGATTTTAATAAGAATGCAACCTTATATATATAGCTCTCAACGAATTAACAGAGCGCGTATAAGAATAGCAGACAATACTACAACTAGGATATAAAGTACTTCCTAAAACAGGAAGAGTATCTATAATAGATACGCACCTAGATTACGTCCATAGTATTAATTTAAAAGAAGCTACTGCTTAACCCTTTAGTAACCATTAAGGAATGGCTATCTTAGTTAAAGGAGAACATAGAACCTACCTTATTATTTATTAGGAAGAAGGTACAACATTAGTATACGGAAGCCCTTAAGGGGTT